>JGI20166J26741_10000001_pt1 | contig 90309 bp, 77 predicted proteins | sample TergutCu122P5_FD_26741 | JGI IMG/M metagenome (IMG submission 26741)
TGTCGCCGACCGACTGGATAATGGCGTCGGTATTGATGCCGACGTCGTTGCCGATGACAACCACGCCGTTTTTTACGGAAATACTGACGTTATTGGCGAGCATGACGTTATCGCCCATGGTGATGGCGTGGCCAGGCTGGCCGCGTCCGTCCAAGAGACAGCTCTCACTGATCACCACTCCGTTGCCCAGGATGATACTGCCTGGATGCCTGACCGTTATATTTCTCGCGAAAGCGCAGCCCCTGCCACAGTCGCCGAACATTTTCGGCCAAAAAATACGCCGCAGCAACAGGCCAATGGCGCCGGGAATCGGGGCAAGCCACATGCACCATTCAAAATAGAGCAAAGCCCACAGAGAACGCCGCCCGACGATGGTGTCCTGGTACTTGCCAAAAAGCGAGCCATGCCCGGTGATGGCATCATGGGTTTTTTTCATTATGCAAAAAAGCGGTTATGCCAGATGGCGACGTTGAGCAGCGCCCACAGGATGTGATTGTGGTTATGAGTGGCGGCCAGATGTTCGCCGATCAGCCGGTTAATATAATCCATATTCATGGTCTCGCGGATGAGCGGCGAATCGTTCAAGCGGGAAACCACGTAATCCTTCAATTCGTCACGCAGCAGGTGTTTGACGGGAAGGCTATAGCCCTGTTTGCCACGGTGGACGATTTTTTCCGGCAACAGGCCTTGCAAGGCCGCCCGGAAAATGTATTTGGTGGTTATGCCGTGCAGCTTCCAGTCGCCGGGGAGCTTGGCCAGGAATTCGACGAGGACATGGTCGAGCAGCGGCACGCGGATTTCCAGCGAACTGGCCATCGACATGCGGTCAACCTTCATCAGCACCGAATCGGTCATCATGTACCGCATATCGAGATAAATTTCCCGATTGATGCGGTCACCGGCGTCGCAGCGGCGGTCGTAGTCGCGGACCAAGCGGAAAGGATCGAGCTTGATGCCCGCCCGGCTTTTTTCCGAGAACAGGTGGTCTTCGAGGTCGCGCGTCAGAAAATACTGCCAGCGCAGATGCTGACCGCCGGCATCGAGATTCGCGCCCTCGACGAAGCGCTTCAGCATGTTGATCGCCCCCTTCTTCTGCGGACGGTCAGGCAGCGCGGCGGCGATGCGGCCAATGACGCCTTCGCGGATCGCCTTGGGCAACAGGGAGAAATAGTCGTTCATTCGGCTGGCTTTGAAGCGGTCATAGCCGGCGAAGCTTTCGTCCGCGCCCTCTCCGGAGAGACAGACCGTGACCTGTTCCCGCGCCTGTTGGCACAGCAGGTAGAGCGGCACGGTGGATAAATCCGTCATCGGTTCATCAAGGTGCCACAGCGTTTTCTCGACGTAATCGGCTTTCAACGAATCGAGCATGAGCACATGATGCTCGGTCTCGCAATGGCGGGCGACGATTTCGGCGTAATCCAGCTCGCTGAAGGATTTGTCCTCGTAGCCGATGGTAAAGGTGCGCAAGGGGCCGCCTATGTGCCGACGCATCAAGGCGACGATGCAACTGGAGTCCAGGCCGCCGGAGAGAAAAACGCCGAGCGGCACATCGCTCATGAGATGGCTTTTGACCGCGAAATCGAGCTGCCCACGCAGTTCTTCCACAGCTTCGTCGAAAGTGAGCCGATTTTCGCCAGGATGGAAACGCAAATCCCAGTACTGCTTCACCTGGATTTGCCCGTCCGCAAAGAGCAGATAATGGCCAGCCGGGATTTTTTCAATGCCGGCAAACATGGTCTCGGGCGCCGGGACAAACTCGAAACCAAGGTAGTCGTACAGCGCCTGATAGTTGATGTTCCGGATTACGCGCCGGTCTTCGAGAATGCTTTTGATTTCCGAGCCAAAGAGCAAGCGACCGCTCTCGAAGGTGTAATAGAGCGGCTTGATACCGATGCGGTCGCGCGCCAACAGCAATTTTTTTTGCCGGGTATCCCAAATGGCGAAAGCGAACATGCCGCGCAATTTGTCGAGGCAGTTCTCGCCCCACTGTTCGTAACCGTGCAGAACGACTTCCGAGTCAGCCTGGCTGCGGAAGGTATGCCCCAATCCTTCCAGTTCCTGGCGCAGCGCGCGAAAATTGTAGATCTCGCCATTGACAACCAAGACCACCGACCCGTCTTCATTGAACATCGGCTGGCTGCCGTTTTCACTGAGGTCAATGATCGACAGCCGCCGGAAGGCAAAGCTCATTTCATCGGAAGAAAAAAAACCTTCCTGGTCCGGGCCGCGATGGACGATCTGCGCCGCCATCCTCTTGGCCAGCGCCTCGTCTTTCCAGTTGAACCCGCAAATACCGCACATGGCAAATCTCCCAGCGTTTTAAGACAGATAACCTTCCCGCCGGTACCATTCCCCAGTGCGTTTCAGCCCTTCATCGAGGCCGATTTTCGGTTGATAGCCTAGATCTTTTTTGGCCTTGGCAATATCAAAGGCGCGGTTTTGCCGATACCAGTCCACACGCCGTGGGAAAATGGGGGGCGTGATGTGGAAGGGCTGACAGATTTTTTCGCAGATATGTCCGGCGACAACCAGCGGCATGACCGGAAAATGGGGAATTTTCACTTGAACGCCCAAGGCTTTGCCGACACGGCGCACTAAATCTTCAATGCCGACATATTCCTCGTCGGCGATCAAATACGCTTCGCCCGCGCCTTTGCCGGGTTCCAAAACCAGGATAAAAGCGTCAACCAGGTTGTCGATGTACAAGGGGTGATAGAGGGTTTTGCCGGAACCGAACATCGGGAAGACGCCTTTATTGACCCGTTTGAAGATCATAAAAAAGCGTTCCGGATCGCCGGGGCCGTAGATGGCCGCCGGGCGGAAGATGACCGTCTCCATGCCTCTCTTGCCATATTCGAGAGCCAGCGGTTCGGCTTCATATTTGGTTCTCTGATAATAGTCGGCGGGCTGAATCGGGGCGGTTTCAGCCGCCGGCGGATGATCGATGTTGCCGTGTACGCCGCAGGTGGAGCAATAGATGAATTTTTTAACGCCGGCGGACAAAGCTTCTTCGAGGACGATGCGCGTTCCGCCGACGTTCACTTCATCATAATACGTATCGGGCACGTCCAACTCGCGGAACGCCGCCGCCAGATGGTAGACAAATTCGACACCGGCCATACATTTTTTTACCACCTCGCGGTCGGTGACGCTGCCGATGATCACCTCGGCGCCCCAATCGCGGATTTCCTGGGTTTTCAGGCCTTCCTGATAATCGAGGCTGATAACTGCATGCTGTAAGTCAAGCAGGCGTTTAACCAATGCCTTGCCGGTGAATCCGGTGCCGCCGGTAACTAAAATTTTCATTTTTTTCCAATCGTTAACAGGGGTGAAAGATGGCGATATTGCTACATATTTAATACATCGACATAATCATAGACATTACCATGCTATTTCGCAAGGTTAAAACTATCTAAAACAAAGACCCCATCGGTCGATACGAACCGGAAAACATTGGGTTTAAGCGGGATCGAAGCGTTTTTGGGAATTTCCACAGTAAACTCCCGCGATTCATGGGAGAGATTCCACTTCCCCAGTGGCGTGTCATTCAAATACAAAGAAATCTCGGCGCCAGGAGACCCTTCGGGCGTGTATGCGGAAAACACCACGTTCCGACTGTTGTCAACGAAGTCCTGCCGGACCAGGCGAATCTTTTCCTTTTCAGGCTCAATGTCTTTATGCAGCCGCATAAGGACAAACTTGTTATCTTCGGCGACAACGTCAGTCGAATCGTGATAAATATCCTTAAATCTCCATCTTAACCGCTTATATTTTGCCAAGTTTTGTTCGAGTGTCGCCTTCACGTCCTCGAGAATATAACACTCCGGCCACAGTTGCCGCAAAATACGAACCGCTTCCGCCGGGTCGTCGCCATGGATTCCACCCATCAATCGGACTATTTTTTGTGTGAGCGGGGGATACGTTCCACCCCAGGCATATACGGACAGCCTGGTATTCCCCGCTATTTGCAGCATGTGCCGGGAATCCACATTCCGGTCACCCATGGGCAGTATGGCCAGAACATACGGCGCTTCGGTTTCCATCTGGCCGAGCTTCTCGAGTACGGATGATTTTGTCAAATCATCGACCAAATGAATATCAATATTCCGTGGAATACTCTCATATGCTATTGATGCGGAAAAAATCATGTATAACAAACAGATCAGCGCGGTATGAAGTTTGTAACGCCGCTGCGCCATGCTTAAAAACAAGGCGGTCGCCACGATCATAAAAATCATGATGAATATGCTGAATCTCGAAACAACCCGGAATCCATGCAATGCTTCAAGCCAACTGTATAACAGCATATACAGGGTGTTGATCGCACGCATTCCCGAATTTTGTAGCGAAATATACGGACCCAAGGTCATGAAGAAGGAAAACACCGCGCCGGCGAATAAACTTCGCGCGAACATCCATTTTATATTTCGCGAGCGAGCGAAAATTAAGTACGCGAACAAGACAAGTACCGTCAATTGCGGCAAACGGGAGTAAAACCTGAGGAGAAATTGATTATCGAAGGCGGTATGATAGTAAAGCAGCGATATGCCGCCAAAGGCGGCTAAGCACAGTACCGTCAATGACGATGTGATCGTTTCCGCCGTTCTCTTGACCGACAGTTCTCGATAATACCCGTACAACATCGAGGCGATGGATAAAACAATGAGCGTCATCGTCGGGTATACCGACATTTCCCCGATTTGTACATTCGGGCTTTTTATAAATGCGTGTTTTAAGCCGGAATGAAAATAGGTAAATGGCTCGATGCTGTGCGGGATTATTTCTTCTATACTGCGTCGCAGTGTCTGTGACGAAAGAAGAGTATAGTACGGCCAGAGGAAGATGTATGTTAACACGCCAAATACGATTCCGGCGGCAATGCTGTAGAGCCAGATTTTTTTGTTTGTTCTTATAATCTCATAAATTTTGTTCCAGAAGCCCAAAACAAAAAACGGCATCAGAAGAACCAGAAATACAGCCTGATACAGTTCGCTTACCGCTTGCAGCCATAGCGCCAAAGCCATACCACAGACATAAAGCGCCGCCGGACGCTGGAAGAATCTGATCAAATAAAAGAAGAACAATGGAAGAGCGAAATTCAACTGCATATTGAACTCTTCCATGTAACTTATGCGATAGGGCATGGCGACAAAAACAAATGCCCCGAAGAGAGCCGCGCTATTTGTCGCTCCCAGGGCCAGGAGCATCATCCATATACACACGCCGGACAAGGCCCAGAAGGCGACCAAGACCAGATGGTACACCAGCACCGAATTGCCGGTGAAGTGAAACAAGCCCGCCGCCAAGAGCGCCTGCGGCCAATGCAGCGCTTCGTAATATAACGCCCCGGAATGCGGATAATACATGTTGGTGTTGCCGTTCGGAGGCAGCACACGACCGGACATGATGGCTTTCGCGACCAGTTCCACTTTCCAGGCATGAAACGGCGGGTCCCAGTGACGAATAAACCCGGTCGAAAATGTCTTGGTCCATGGCCAGGTCAGCGCAAGAATCACCAATACGCATCCGACAAAAACCAAAGGGGATAACCGGTACGGCACTTTGGGAAATGGCTCGCTCATGCGATCCTCACACAGCTACAGAAGCTCCGACCTATTTGGGTTTCTGCACACCAGAATACCCTGATAGGCAAATAGCCCGCGAAAGCACAATGTGCATCCACGCATAACATACAAAAACGGACGCCAGAATTTATGCGTCATAAAGGGGAACAACTGCGGAAACGGCAGTGAGGACACATCCGACTCTTCAACTATCCATCCGGTGCGGAGCAATAACTTTCTCATGCTGCGCAGTGTATAGAAATGCAATGCCTCCTCTTCAAGCAATCCGGTGTGAAGCAAAGGAAACGCGCCGAAAAGTATTTGTATTCTCGTGTAGATATTTACAACATTCGGCAGAACCACAACCAAAACCCCGCCCCTGACCAGGCGTTTTTTCAGCCGCGATAAAAAATCCTGGGGAGAAACAAGAAACTGCAGAACATCGGCGGCAAGAATTATCTCGTACTTGTTATCTAACGGCAGGTCGTCTATTTGATTCAAATCGGCTTTATATACCTTATCAAACAAATACCCGCTGTCTTCTATTGCCCATTCCGATTTATCCACCCCGTCTATTCTCGCGCCTTCTTTTTTCAAGAGACTGGCGATGGCCGCGCAGCCGAACCCCAAATCCAAGACACGTGTATCATCAAGCTTCATTTTCCTCAAACGCTGCCCAATCAACGAGTGCGAAGAAAACGGATCTTGCAGCTTACGCCGCTCTATCGGGCTGGTGACATCATAAGATTTGATCCTTACTATTCCCATCCTATGAAATCTATATAAGAATGCGCTTACAACGCAATTAATCCCGTAGGTTATCCCGTTTACATGGCAGGTCTCGTCTCCGTATTTGGTCGGAATGGCAAATTCGACAATTCTGGCTTTTATCTGCTTCGCCTGAAAAAGAATATTTGTATCAAAATGCCACTCGTCGCTGTTGTCCCAGAACGGCACGCGCCGCAAAAATTTGGTGCTGTAGCCGCGATACCCAGAATGAAATTCCGAAAGCCTCAAGCCGCTCAACAGATTCTCAAGCCATGTCAGAAAAATGTTGCTGACAAACTTGTACTTCGGCATTCCTCCTTTGAGAGCATCCCTGCGGTTTATCATTCTGGAGCCAATGACCACATCCGCATCACCCTCGACCATCGGTCGGAACATGTCCGGCAGCAGTTCGGGGGCATACTGCCCGTCGCCATGAAGCATGACTACACAATCAAGCCCCAAATCAAGCGCGTACTGGTATCCGAATTTCTGGTTGCCTCCGTACCTGCGGTTGGTACGATTCCGGAAAATCCGCAACTTATCCTGGTGATGCGGGTAATGTGTGGCGACATAGGTTGTTTCATCGGTACTGCAATCGTCGATCACATACACAATTTCGACCTGGTTCCAAACTTCTTCGGGAATCCGGTCAAGCGTTTCCTGAATGAGTTTTTCCGCATTGTACGAGATAAGAAAGACTCCGAGCCTTTTCCCATTGGCGGAGAACGCACCGGCGCTGGCATGTATATCTGGCGTATTTTTTTCTCGCATGGATAGCGCTCCTGAGCAAGTTTGCGGTGGGCGGCAAACATAGCTTCTCCGCTATTTTTTTCAAGTAAAACCGGCGACGGCTGAGCGCCATTCCCGCATCCGGCCATTGGATGCGCCGCGCGGCTGAAATATCAAATTTTAAGAGTTGATTTTTGCCCAGGCCGCTCTGGCCCGGTTGAGCGATCTCCCCCCTTGCGGCTGAGCCGGTGGTGCAGACGGTCCAGATAGAGATAGATCACGGGCGTAGTGAAGAGCGTCAGCATCTGCGACAGGATCAGGCCGCCGACCATGGCGTAACCGAGCGGACGGCGCAGCTCGGAGCCGGCGCCGTGGCCGAGCATGAGCGGCAGGCCGGCCAAAAGCGCGCACATGGTGGTCATCATGATCGGGCGAAAGCGCAAGAGGCAGGCTTCAAAGATGGCGTCGCGCGGCGCGAGGCCGTGCTCACGTTCGGCGGTGAGGGCGAAATCGACCATCATGATGCCGTTTTTCTTGACGATGCCGATCAGGAGGATGATGCCGATCAGGGCGATTACCGTCAGGTCGTAGCCGCCGGCCATCAGAATCAGAAGTGCGCCCACTCCCGCCGATGGCAGGGTGGAGAGGATGGTCAACGGGTGGATGTAGCTCTCGTAAAGTAGCCCCAGCACGATATAGACCGACACCAGCGCTGCCAGGATCAGGAAGGGCTGCGTGCGCAGCGAATCGGCAAAGGCCTGCGCCGTGCCCTGAAAAGCGCCGGCAAGCGTGGCGGGCATAGCCATTTCGCGCTGCGTCTTCTCGATCGCCTCCACCGCCTGCCCGAGCGAGGCGCCGGGCGCGAGGTTGAAGGAAATGGTGACGCTCGGAAACTGGCCCTGATGGTTGACCGCCAGATAGCCGGTCTTGCTGGTATCGACCTTGACGAAGGTCGATAGCGGCACCTGCTGGCCGGTGACGGGCGAGGTGAGGTAGAGCTTGTCGAACAGCGACGGGTCTTTTTGCAGTTCGGGCGTAACTTCGAGAATGACGTTGTAGCTGTTCAGTTGCGTGAAGTACTGCGCCACCTGACGCTGGCCGATGGCGTTGTAGATGGTGGCATCGACCAGCGCCGGGGTGATGCCGTAGCTGGCGGCGCGCTCGCGGTCGATGGCGATGTTGGCGGTGGGCGCGGCGTTTTGCTGGTCGGAGGTGACGTCAGCCAGTTGCGGCAGCTTGCGCAGGGCTTGCACCAATTTGGGCGCCCATTCGTTGAGTTCGTCCAGGTTGGAATCGACCAGCGTGTACTGGTACTGCGTGCGCGAGGGCCGCCCGCCCATCGAGATGTCCTGCAGGGCCTGCATGAACAGGGCGATGCCGCCGACCTGGGCCAGTTGCGGGCGCAGGCGGTCGATGATCTCGCTGGCCGAATGCTGGCGGCCCTGGTCGAGCGGCTTCAGGGCGATGAAGAAGGTGCCCGAGTTGAAGGTGGAGGCCCCGGCCTGAAAACTGAATGTGCTGACGTCCGGATCCTTGCGCACGATGTCGGCCAGTTGCAGCATCTTCGTGCGCATCGCCTGCGACGAGGAATCCTGCGCGGCGACGGTGGTGCCGAAGATGAAGCCGGTGTCCTGCTGCGGGAAAAAGCCCTTGGGCATCATCACGTACAAAGCCACCGAGGCGGCGACGGTGGCGAGGAAGACCATCAGCGTGGCGAAGGGGTGGCGCAGCACCACCGCCAGGCCGCGCTTGTAGGCATCCTGCATGGCGCCAAAGCCCCACTCGAAAAACCGGAACAGCCGGCCGTGCTGGGGCGGGCCGCCGCTTTCCTCATCGTGCCCGCGCAGGTATTTGGCGCAGAGCATCGGCGTCAGCGTCAGCGTCAGCAGCACCGAGACGACGATAGTCAGCGTCACCGTCACCGCGAATTCGCGCAGGAGCCGCCCGACGATGCCGCTCATCAAGAGCAGCGGGATGAACACCGCCACCAGCGAGGCGGAAATCGAGATGATGGTGAAGCCGATCTCGCTGGCCCCTTGCAGCGCCGCCTGCATCGGCTTCATGCCGGCTTCCACATGGCGGTAGATGTTCTCGAGCATGACGATGGCGTCATCGACCACAAAGCCGACGGAGATGGTCAGGGCCATCAGCGACAGGTTATCGAGGCTATAGCCGAGCAGGTACATCACGGCGGCTGTGCCGAGAATCGCCAGCGGCACGGTGACGCTGGGGATGATGGTGACGGTGACATTGCGCAGGAAGACGAAAATGACGGCCACCACCAGGCAGATCGACAGGATGAGCGTAAATTCCACCTCCTTGACCGAGGCGCGGATGGTCTGCGTGCGGTCCATCGCCTGCGATACGGTCACGGTCGGCGGAATGGCGGCGCGCAGCTTGGGCAGCGCCGCTTTGACGCGATCGACAGTCTCGATGACGTTGGCGCCGGGCATTTTGAAGATGGCCAGCATGATGGTACGCCCGTCGCTGACGGTGGAATCGGGCGGCGCCGCTGGCCCATTGCCGGCCCAGGCGGCAATCTTGACGTTTTCCGGGCCATCGACGGCCACGCCCACGTCGCGCACGCGAATCGGCACGCCGTTCCGCCAGGCCAGCACCGTGTCGTTCCACGGCGCGGCCTTGAGCAACTGGTCGTTGGTATAGACGTTGAACGCCTGATGCTCGCCGTCGATGGTGCCGGTGGGGGCACTGACGGTGGTGCCGGCAATCACATTGCGGATATCTTCCAACGACAAGCCCAGCGTGGCGATTTTGGCCGGGTCGATCTGGATGCGCACGGCGGGCTTTTGCTGACCGTTGACGTTGACCAGGCCAACGCCGTCCAGGCGCGAAATCTGCTGCGCCACCACGTTGTCGGCGTAGTCGCTGACCTCGATCAGCGGCAGCGCCTGCGACTGCACAACGAGGATCAAAATCGGCGCGTCAGCCGGGTTGATCTTGCGGAAACTCGGCGGGCTGGGCAGGTTCTTCGGCAACTGGCCGGTGGCGGCGTTGATGGCCGTCTGCACGTCGAGCGCCGCGCCGTCGATGTTGCGGTTCAGATCAAATTGCAGCGTGATCTGCGTGAAGCCGAGCGAACTGGCCGAGGTCATCTGCGCGAGGCCCGGAATCAGCGAGAACTGGCGCTCCAGCGGCTGCGCCACGGTCGAGGCCATCGTCTCCGGGCTGGCGCCGGGCAAACGACCGTTGACCTGAATGGTGGGAAAGTCCACCTGCGGCAAGGGCGCCACCGGCAACAGCGGCCAAGCCACGAGACCGATCAAAAGCACCGCCAGCGCCAGCAGCGTGGTGCCGACGGGGCGCTTGATGAAGCCCGCTGAAATGTTCATGGCGCGGTCGGCATTTCGACAGTTTGCGCCCCCGGCGTCAGCCGGTAGTGCCCGTCCACCACCACACGCTCGCCCGCCGCCAGCCCCTGCGTGATGACGGCCAGGCCGCCTTGGGCGTCGCCCTCGCCGTCCACCTGGATCGCTTGCATACTCGCCTTGCCGTCCGCATCAATCACATAGGCGTACAGCCCGTTCTGGCCGCGCTGCACCGCCGCCGCCGGGATCGTCAGCGCCTGCTGACGCTGGCCCAGAATCAGGCGGGCATTGACCGACTGACCCGGCCACAGCTTGTGCCCCGGATTGGGAAATTGCCCCTTGAGCGCGATGGTGCCGGTGGCGGTATCAATCTGGTTGTTGACCAGCGCCAGCTTGCCCTCGGCCAGCACCGCCCCGGTGCCACGCTCCAGCGCCTGCACCGGCAGCGCGTCGCCGTCTTTGGCATTCAGGGCGGCGTTGACGGCCTGGAAGGCGCTTTCCGGCAGCGTGAACTGCACGGCAATCGGATCGATCTGGTTGATGACCAACAGCCCGCCCGCGTCCGCCGCGCGCACGATGTTACCCGGATCGACCAGCCGCGCTCCGGCGCGGCCCGTAATCGGCGCGGTGATGGTGGTGTAGCCCAGGTTGACGCGGGCAAAAGCAATCTGCGCCTCGTCGTTTTGCACCGCCGCTTGCAACTGCCGGACCAGCGCCCGCTGCGTGTCCAGCTCCTGTCGCGAGATGGCGTTTCCCTTGATGAGCTTTTCGTAGCGCGCCAGATCGGCACGGGCATTGACGAGCGCCGCTTCATCCTTGGCCTTTTGCGCCAGGCTCTGGCCGAGCTGTGCCTGGTAGGCGCGCGGGTCGATGCGGGCCAGCACCTGACCGGCCTTGACGTCCTGGCCTTCGGTGAAGCTCACGCTATCAAGCTGCCCATCGACGCGCGTGTGCACCGTTACCGACATCACCGGCACCACATTACCCACGCCGGTGCGCGTAATCGGCACTGTTTGCCGCTCTACCCGCGCCGTGCGCACTTGCACCGGCGGGGCGGCACGTTTGGCGGTGACGGACGCGGGCCAGAACCGCCACGCCAACAGTGCCGCCAACAACACCACCACAATGACGGCGGCCCAGAGCAGCCCGTGCGGACGGGGGCCGGCGGGTGCCGAGGGCGCGGTTATCGCCCGCGCCGCGTTGTGTACATCATTCATGAGAGGCAACCGAATCTGTCTTGGGTTCTGTCGTGGGAAGAGCGGCAGTTTGCGTTTGGCCATCCCAGCCACCAGAAACATCGAATTCATGGTGGATGCAATTGCGTTGCGCGTTTGACCTGGGAGCGTACGAGCCGTTTGGAAAGAAATATGAGAAGCTCTTTGAATTTTTTGGCGGTTCGCGAAAAATTGCACACTTGCCGCTGAAATGCTACTCTTCCAGGACTGGTATGCATTTGCAAGTCTTTTTTATCTGCAAAGCAAAGCCCGCTTTGTCAGGAATATCAACAGGATAGGCTGAGGGCACGCGGAGCCAGCCATCATTCTGGCCCTGTAAAAGGAGGGGCGGCCATGCCACTGCGACAACAACGTGAACACTACACCTACGCCGATTACGCCACCTGGCCCGATGATGTCCGCTACGAACTGATCGGCGGTGAAGCCTGGCTGATGAGTCCGGCGCCGATACAGCGGCACCAGGAAATCTGCATCGAAATCCTGCGACAACTGGCCGATTATCTCGACGACAAAGCCTGCCGCGTCTTCATCGCCCCTTTCGATGTGCGGCTGAACGCCGAGGCCGAAGACGATACCGTCGTCCAGCCCGATCTTCTCGTCGTCTGCGATAAGGCGAAGCTGAATGGCAAGAACTGCGTTGGCGCGCCCGATATGATCGTCGAAGTGCTGTCGCCTGCGACCGCCAAGCATGACCTCATCACCAAGCTGGCTTTGTACCGGCGTTATGGTGTGCGTGAATACTGGACCGTGGATCCGGAGACGATGTTCGTCGAGACGCATATTCTGAAAGACGGTGACTACATCATCAGGCGCTATGATAGCAGCGGCGAGGTGGCGGTGGCCATTTTCGACGACTGTTTTATCAATCTGGACAAAGTCTTCCGCTTCCGCCGCGAAGAAGCGGCCTCGGAAATCACGAACGAAAAATAACGCGGTTCTTGCCGGCGGCTGGAGAAGGAGTATCGACAGGGGGCGGTTCCTTGTCTATTCACAAATAGGCCCTTCCGGCAACCAGCGCCAGTACCAGTACCAGTACCAGTAACCCGCCCATTTACGCCGCCCTCTCGTATATATTGACAGCACTCAAGTCCAGATAGGCTGCTTGAGGGCCGTAGATACTGTTGTCCGTGTCAAGCACCATGCCTTAGCCGGCAACCCTGCCAGATAAATTTTTCCGTATCTTTGCCGTATATTTATTGATGTGTCAATCATCGTCGGGGAATATCGTAATTTTTTCTTCGCGCAATCAATATCTTGTCAGTAATGCTAGGAAGGAACAATGACGGCATGAAGGATAAAGGGAAAAGCACTTGCAAGTAGCGGTCCTGGTGGGGTTGATAGCCATAAGCGTAGCGACAGGCCCAGCAAAGTGGGAGCACCGCGGCCCGGCTTTTTTGCCATGTGCTTCCGTCGTATTTCGAGCCAAAAAACTTGTTCTATGACACAACCCATGTTATGTTACATGTAACACAGGAGGAAAGTATGAGACTGCTTGCTGAAAGAGTGCGAAAACACAGGGATAAGCTACGGCAGGCGGGACTGCGGCCAGTGCAGATATGGGTGCCCGATGTACGTCGTCCAGGATTTGCCGAAGAGTGCCGCCGCCAATCTTTAGCCCTGAAAGATGACCCGCATGAGCGGGAGATCATGGCCTGGATCGAAGCGGCGACAGATATCGAGGGGTGGGAATGAGGCGCGGCGACATCATCACCGTAGTAGTGCCAGGAGCATACGGCAAGCCTCGTCCCGCATTGATTGTGCAATCTGATCTTTTTGACGCCCATCCATCCGTATCCATCTTGCCCATCACCAGCGATTTGCGTGATACGCGGCTTTTCCGGGTATCAATATTGCCAACAGCGGGAAATGGTTTACAAAAACCATCCCAAATCATGGCGGATAAGACAACAACCATCCCAAAAGAAAAAATAGGCAATATAATTGGCAAAGCCGAGTACGCGATTATGCAGGAAGTAGACAGATGTTTAGCGTTATTTCTTGGTATCGCCGGGTAACGGTCCGACATGCCCCGCCCGAACCGAAAAGCGGTCAAAACCTATCTGTCGGCGGAAGAGCAGGAACGGCTGACGAACCGCTCCCCTGAAACCGTATCATGGATGAAGTTATGCAAGCGCCTGATTCCTTGAGCCGATAAGCAAACCAGATCGGGAATTACCGCTCGCCAGCCGCCGCCTCGTTTTCCCGGACGATCATGACGCTGCATGGCGACTCGTCGATCAGGGCTTTGGCCGCTGAACGTTCGAGGAGGCGCCGCAGTCCCGACACATAGCGATGGCCTGTGACCACCAGGTCAACATCGAGTTTTTTCGCCAGCAGCACGATCTGCTCGACGACCGAACCTTGCACAAAATGGCATTGCGAGACGATGCCCCAGGCGTCGAGAAGTTGCCGTGCCCCTTCAAGAAGCTTTTTGGTTTCCGTCTCGAGCGTATCGAAAATTTCCGGAACCAAGTCGGGCATCTTCATCTCGGCAAGCTGACTGAGGTCATACACGGAAACCACATGCAGTGTGGCGCCGAAGCGGCGGGTTATTTCGGCGGCATGGAGCAGGACGGCATGTTTCTGGTCGGAGGCATCGACAGCGACGAGAATCGTTTCTAACATGGGACACCTTTTCCCAATAGTTGACGGTTATGAGGCTGGCTTACTTGGGCCGCTTCGGTCGCATGTACCAAACGGGCAAGAGGGCGGCAAAAGAAATCACGGCCACGAGCAGGAAGCTGGCGCGAAAGCCCATGACACTGGCTTGGGCCGCGATCATATACGACAAAAAACGGTGGGCTTCGCCAGCGGCGGTAGAGCCAGTTATTCCCGCCTGGTGCAGTGCCTCGGTGATCAGATGCAACGTTGCGGCACTGGAGGCCCCTCCTGTTTGCATCGCGTTGATTTCATGCGCATAAAAAGTCGTTTGCCGCTCCAGATAGACGGAGAGCAAATTTACGCCGATCGCCCCGCCCAACTGGCGACCGAAATTGACCGCTCCCGCCCCGTGACTCAGCAGATGAGGATCCAAGACTCTGAGGGAACCGCTATTCAAGGATGGCAAGATGAATCCCATGCCGATACGCCCGACTATGACATAACCGGCAAAACTCCAGAAGGCGGTATCCGTGCTTACCTGACTCATGAGATAACTGGAAAGCGCGAAGAGAGTCATCCCAATAAAAATCAGGATATGTGGTGGAAAGTGGTCGCTCAATCGTCCGGACAGCGGGAAAACGATGCCAAGAGCGATACCGGCCGGCATCAGGAGCAGGCCAGCTTCAGTTGGAGTATATCCTTGAACCGTTTGGACAAAGAGCGGCACCAGATAGGTGGAACCATAAACCCCCGCTCCGTAAACAAAGGCGACGAGAAAGGCGGCGACAAATCGCGGGTTACGATACACCTCAAAGGCCAAGAGTGGCGTCGGCGTGCGCCGCTCTTGGGCCACGAAGGCGCACGTGGCGATTATGGCCAGACAGAACGCCCCGCGCACGAAGGTTGAATCCCAGCCCGTGCGCTGCCCATTAGACATGCCAGTGAGAAAGGCGGCGATCCCCACCGACAACATGATGAAACCAAACCAATCGAAGGGAGGGCGTTCCTTTTCCCTCTCTGTCGCCAAAAACATCGAGGCCAGCACAAGGCTCACGGCACAGAATGGCAGACCGAGAAAAAACACGTAGTGCCATGAGTAATTGTCGATGAGCATACCACCAGCCGTCGGGCCAAGCGCCGGGGCCAAAATGATCCCCATGCCATACATCCCCATGGCCAGGCCGCGCCGGTCGGGCGGAAAGGCCTGAAACATGGTCACCGTGCCGAGAGATTGAGCCAAGCCAGCGGCAACGCCCTGAATGATGCGGGCAATAATCAACCAGGTGTCATTGGGGCTGAAGGCGCCGATCAGGGAACCGATGGCGAAGGCGACGAGCGCCATGCTGAAAGCCCCCCGGCTGCCGAATGCTTTAGCAGCCCAGGTGGCGGCCAGCATGGAGGCGGTCATCGAGGCGAGGAAAGCCGTAGACAGCCATTGCGCCTGATCCTGGCCCAGGCCAAACTCGCCCATGATGTCGGGCATAGCCACGTTGACGATGGTGGCCGAGGCGATCATGGCAATCATCCCCACCAAGACGGTCAACGTAACGTACCACTTGTAGGGCGCGCCGTAGCGGGCGGCCAATTCATCGACCGTGACCCGTGATGGCATCACCAGCCTCCACCCAACGACCGGAACAAGCGCACGGCGGCTCGCGCGGCATCGGCTTCGGCGCGGGGCAACTCGGTTTCGGCGATCAGCAATTGCCGGTCGGCATCCAGCACATCGGTCAGCGGAATCATGCCAGCTTGGTAGGCTTCTTTCGAATCTTTGTCCACCCTGGTCAGGGCGTCGATCTGTTTGGTCACATTCTGCCGGTAGGCCTCGAATTGCACCAGCGAGACGCAGGCGTTCTCGACATCCTCGGCGGCTCGCAGAATCACCAGGCGGTAGCGGACGAGCGCTTCTCGCGTGGCGGCATCGGCCTGGGCGACTTCGGCGTCGATGCGGCCAAAATCGAACAGCCGCCAGCGCAGGCCGGCAAGGGCCAGCGGTTGAAATGTATCACTTGAAAAGAGCCGGCCAAGGCTGAGGCTTTCATAGCCGAGCAGGCCCGACAGAGATACTTCCGGATAATAGCCGGCAATGGCGGCGCCGATCTTGGCGTTAGCGGCGGCCAGCTCCCGTTCGGCGGCCATGACATCCGGACGGCGGCGCAGGAAGTCGGCGGATTGGGCGCTGATCTGCGGTGCCGTGGCAATGGCCGCGGGTTGGCGCAGTTCTTTGGCGTAGGTTCCCGGTTGGGCGCCCATCAGGACATCGAGGCGATTCAACTGCGCTTCCAGATCGATCCGCAAGAGCGGGAGCGCTCCCTCGGTATGGGCCAAAAGCGCTTCACCCTGGGCGATGTCGCGGTCAGTGCTTAAACCATGGGCGCGTTGCTCTTTGAGCATGGCCAGCAAATCGGTATTGTTGGCGATGCGGGCTTCGGTAACCCGCAACTGCGCCTGATCCCGGCGAATCTGAAAATAGGTATCGGCGGCCTCGGCGGCGACCAAAATCCTCACTCCGGCGTGCATCGCCTCGGCGGCGGCGGCCATGGCCACCGCCGCTTCTTGCTGCCGCTTCAGGCCACCGAACAGATCAGACTCCCAGGAAGCGCCAACGCCGACATCGTACAATTGGCTGGTGCGTTTAAATCCAGGGATTGTCTCGCCGATGATGCTCAGCGGGTTTTCCATCGACGCCCGCTCATAGAGGGCTTGCGCGCTGGCATCAACGGTGGGCCAAAGCTTCGCTCCCGTTGCCTTGGCAATGGCGCGCGCCTGGGCGACTCGCTCGAGTGAGGCTTGGATGTCGAGGTTTTGTTTGAAGACGCGCTCGATAATCCGGGTCAGCGCCGGATCGTCAAAACCCTGCCACCACTGGTCAAGAGGTGGTTCTTTGGCCGGAACCGGGCGGGCGGCCACCGCCTCGGCATTGTGCAGGGAGCCGAGTTCCACCGTCGGTTTGACATAATCGGGCCCGACGGCGCAGCCAGCCAGGATCAACAGGCAGGCGGGGATGAATAGGACGGTGGTTTTCATTTTTTTAGTGCCGATGCGTGTTGATGTCCACCTCGACCATCATGCCCGGACGTAGGGGATTGTCATCCGGCTGCTCGACGGCAATACGCACGGGGACGCGCTGAGTAATTTTCGTGAAATTGCCGGATGGATTCGGGCTTGGCAACAGCGCGAACTCGCCGCTCGCGGCATTGCCGATGCGTTCGATATGCCCGACAAAATGGCGATCAGGATAGGCATCGACGCTGATGGTGACAGCTTGCCCCGGTTGCAGGCCGCTCAGTTTAGTTTCTTTGATTTCAACGTCGATCCAGACTTTTTTCGGGTCGTGGATAATAAACAAACGCTGCCCCGGAATAACATATTCTCCCGGCTGCACAAATTTCTCATCGACGATGCCGTCAATCGGGCTGCGCACCCGCCGGTCGGCAATGTTAATTTCCTGTTGGTGGATCTGCGCTTCTATTTGGGCGGCGTTTTGGGCCAGGCCCTCCAGTTCCTTACGCAACATATCAACATCGCTAAGCTTTGCCCGCGCATCGGTCAGAGCGGTCGATGCCGACAAGGCCGCCGCTTCGGCTTGCCGCAACTGAGTCTGCCGTTGTTCCCATACTTCGCGGGAAACCATGCGTCCAAGCAATTCCTCGGCGCGCTGAAACTCGCGCCGGGCCTGTTCCAATTTCGAGGCCGCCGCCTTTTGGTTGGCCTCGGCGGCGGTTACCGCATCGTGGGCGGTGGCTTTCACCATGCGCTGCTGGATTTCGACCTGTTCCCGCCGCAGACGAATCGATTCGGCCTTGGCACGGAGTTCCGTCAGCTTAAGATCGGCCTCCCGCTGGTCGATGACAATCATCTCCTGTCCTTGACGAACGGTTTCGCCATCGGTTACCGGGCGCGCCGTGACCCAGCCATCGACACGGCTGCTGATAGTGATCATATCGGCTTTGACGCGGGCGTCGTTCTCGGTCACATGTCCCAAACGCTCGTAAAACCATAGGCCGAGCGCCACCAGGGCGACCACAGCTATACAAAAGAATGTCCACTGGCGATAACGGCGCAAGGAAGAAGATAGGCGCTGCATACGCCTCGGAGGTGTTACGGAAGAATCCATGGAATCCCGATCGTTCGATGTCATCAGTTTTCTCGTACAATTTTTCTTGGCGAGGGTTGTTGTCTATGGAGCAAAGCGGACGATACATGTTTCATGCACGTCGCAAACCTATTTATCTAGCAACAATTGTGCCACGGCGAACAACAAAGAATATTGGGCGAGAGGCCCAGAGAGTCTCAATATATTGAAAATAATTGCGCAACATATTGCCATCCGTGATAAAATGTGCGGCATATTGCCATCCTGAGCAGCGACAAGCACAACCGGCGGAGGACGATGAATGGGCGGCAGGGATGATTTTTTCCGGGAAGTCACAGTCAGAATTTGCAGTAGCCTCGACATCAAAACGGCGCTGCGGAAGTCGTTCGACTATCTGAAACTGCATTTCCCTCTCGATGTTTTCAGCTTGGCCATCTTCGATTTTGATATTTCGGCAATTCGGCGGGTGGCGCACGTCACTGCCGACAATACGGAAATACCGAATGAAATAATTCCATTACCCAAAAAGATATGGAAGGCCGCGCAACATCTCAGGCCAAAAATTCCGACGATCATCAATGCCGACACCAGCGAATACTACCGGCTCCTGGCGCCCTACATTCAAATCGAGGGCAATTCGCGTATGTCCCTGCCCTTGCTCATCGACGACAAGCTGCTGGGATCCTTATCCTTATGCGCCTTTGGCGAGGGCAAATACACCCCCGAACATCTGGCGCTCCTCGCCACCGTCTCGGTTCCCTTCGCCATTTCACTGGCCAATGCCCTGGCATATGAAAAACTCATAAAATATCGCGACCGGCTGCTTGACGACAACTCTTTTCTTAACAAAGAAATTGCCCAAAAAGCCAGTGGTGGCATCATCGGCGCCGATGGCGGGCTGAAAGACGTCTTTGCCATGGTCAAGCACGTGGCGCCGCTGAACAGCACGGTTCTACTCTTGGGAGAAACGGGAACGGGCAAAGAAATTATCGCCAACGCCATCCATTATACTTCGCCTCGGCAAAATGGCCCTTTCATCAAAGTGAACTGCGGCGCCATCCCGGAACACCTGATCGACAGCGAACTCTTTGGCCATGAAAAAGGGGCATTTACGGGAGCCATCGAAGGCAAACGGGGGCGTTTTGAACGAGCTGACGGCGGTACGATTTTTCTCGATGAAATCGGCGAGCTACCTCTTCACGCCCAGGTGCGTCTTTTACGGGTGCTGCAAAACCATGAAATAGAACGCATCGGCGGCAACCGGTCGATTCCGGTCAATATCCGCGTCATCGCCGCCACGCATCGTAATCTGGAAAACATGGTCGCCGAAAAAAGATTCCGCGAGGATCTGTGGTTTCGCCTGAACATTTTCCCGCTCATGATCCCGCCGCTGCGTCAACGCAGACAGGATATACCGCGGCTTGTCCACTATTTTATCCGGCAAAAAAACCTGGAACTGGGATTGGATGCGCCGCAGGAAATCACGCCCGGCGCCATGGAGCGCTTGCTTGCCTATGACTGGCCTGGCAATGTCCGCGAGTTGGAAAATCTGGTTGAGCGCGAATTGATCCTCCACCGCGAGGAGGGATTGCTGTTCGACACGCCCTACCAGGCGGCGGCAAGCGACGATGCGCTCGGTGGCAAAATTGTCGCCGACAAACCCGTGCCAACAAAACTCGACGACATGATCGCCTGGCATCTCGGCAATGTCCTGGCCATGACCGGCGGCAAGGTCAATGGCCCGCACGGCGCGGCGGCGCTTTTGGGGATGAATCCAAGCACGCTGCGCTGGCGGCTGGATAAACTCGGCATCCGCCATGGCCGCAAAAGCAAATAGGGCGATGGCTCAGCACTCCCAGCCGCCGTCTTTTTCAGCGCGGCGACGCCACAACGGCCTCAGTTCACCTGCAAGCGTCCACCGGTGCCCATCCCGCCTTTGACATCCTGCGCTTTGTAATTGCGCAGCGAAATCACCATCTTGTTGTAGGCATCCATGAAGGCGGCGACGGTGGCCTTGCCCGCCGGGGTACGACTGAAACCACCCAAGGCACCACCGGCGTGGCTGCCGAAGGCGGCAAAAGCGGCGCCGTAATTGGTCGCGGTGGACGAACCTTCGGAAATCGAAAGCTGCAAGGCCGAACGAACATCATAGAGCGTCAGCGTCACCACCGACACCTTCGATTCCAGTGATCCGGCCACGCCGCTGACCACGCGGTTGCCGATCAGGCCGCCCAAAGCGCCAGCCATCCCGCCGGTCGAATCGTTGTTGATGATGATCGCCGGTTCGAGATAGTAGTCGGCGGCGACGCGCTGGCCTTTGTGTTGCTTGGAGCCGGCACGGTATTCGCCGGAATCGCGCTGCAAATTGGTGATGCGCTGGAGACGCTCATCGGTACGCATATTGCCGATGGAAGTGATGACGAAACAGTTGGATTGCTGCACCGCCAGCCGCAGAAGCGGCTCAATCGTCGTCACCTGCGTGGCGCTGCCAAAGGGGCCATACCAGTCGGCGCCACGGCCATCATCGACGGCCAGCGTGCCGAGGGGTTCGGCGCAGCGTTCGAGATCACCGGCAGCGCCAACGCTGGCGGCACCACCAGCGGCGCCGGTCACCGCCGTGGAACCAGTGCCGGTGGTGACGCAGCCGCAAACCAAGGCCAAGGCGGCAAAGAGGACAGTGATACCGGCAAGACGTGGATACGAAAAACGGTTCATGGGCGACACTCCTTTGCAAAGAAAAATGGTTGGCAAGCGGGAAACCGGGCGGAAGCCCGGTAGATCAATAATGCCACGAGTGACCGTTCCATCGGCCATGATACGAATATCCGGATCGCCACCAGTCGTAGGTCACAGGACGCCACTGGCGCAGCCATTTTTGCTCCTCCTCACGGGAGCGGCTGGCGGCTTCCGCTTCGGCCAGCAGGCGTTCCGATTCCCGGTCGCCGCGTTTGGCCGCCAGCGAGAGCCAGGTATGAGCTTCGCGCGGATCCGGCCCCATTTCTTCGAGACCGGTCAGATATAAACGTCCCAGCGCCTTTTGCGCCTCGAAATTGCCTTGTTCGGCAGCGACACGCATCCAGGACAGGGCCTTGTAGCTGTCGCGCCGCACACCGTCGCCACGGAAATAGCGCAGAGCCAGATCGTAGGCGGCAGCGGGATTGCTGGCGGCGGCGGCCTCGAGCGCCGCCATGCGGCCATCGTCATCACCGGTCTCGCGGAGTTGAGGATTGGCCTGGCTTATCGGACGCTCGGAACACATCGGATCACAAACCATGACCGTAGCGTTCGGAGCGGACCGGGCGCAGGCGCTGATACACAGCAAAACCAGACAGCAGATGATCCGACGGATAGAATATTCCATAGCTGAATCAAGCCAGACGGCGAGTGACAAAATTTTTATCGTAAAAAACGGGCGACTCAGACTTTGTCAGCCTTGATCGCCGCCTGCGCCGCCGCCAGCCGGGCAATTGGCGCCCGGAAGGCTGAGCAACTCACATAAGTCAGACCATGTTGAAAGCAGAACTCCACCGAGGCCGGGTCGCCGCCATGCTCGCCGCAGATGCCGATTTTCAGGTTCGGACGGACGGCACGGCCCTTAGCCACGGCCATGGCGATCAGTTGGCCGACGCCATCGGCATCAAGGGTCTGAAACGGATCGGCGGGCAGCATTTTTTTATCGAGATAGCTTTGCAGAAAACCGCCAACATCATCACGGCTGAAGCCAAAGGTCATCTGGGTCAGGTCATTGGTGCCAAACGAGAAGAATTCGGCGCAACGGGCCATGCGGTCGGCGAGCAAACAGGCGCGCGGGATTTCGATCATGGTCCCGTAAAGGTAGTCGATTTTCTCCAGGCCAAATTTTTTGCAGACCTCGGCGTGCACCCGGTCGGTGATGACTTTGATCGCCTCCAGTTCCGAGACATCGCAGGTGACCGGCACCATGATTTCCGGATGCGGTTTTTTGCCTTCTTGCAGCATTTCGGCGGCGGACTCGAAGATGGCGCGAATCTGCATGGCCGAAATATCCGGATGGGTCAGGCCCAGGCGGACGCCGCGGTGGCCCATCATCGGGTTGGATTCGTGCAGCGCCGCGCCGCGTTTGATGACTTCCTCGACGCTGATCTTGAGCGCTTCGGCCAGTTTTTCCTGATTTTCGCGACCCTGGGGGACAAACTCGTGCAGGGGCGGATCAAGCAGGCGAAACGTCACCGGCTGGCCGTTCATCGTCTCGAGCGTGCCTTTGACCGCCTTTTTCACATAGCCGAACAACTCGCCGATGGCCGTCGTAATCTCCTTCTGGCTATCACTCAAAATCATCTTGCGCAAGAGGAACAAAGGTTCGGCGGAACCCTCGCCATAAAACATATGCTCGGTGCGGAACAGGCCGATGCCCTCGGCGCCGAACTCGCAGGCCAGCTTGGCGTCGGCGGGGGTTTCGGCGTTGGCGCGCACCCCCATCTGGCGATAGCGGTCAACCAGGGACATAAATTCCTGGAAGCGCGGATTTTCCGAAGCGTCCATCAACGGCAGTTCATCCATATAGGCAATGCCCTTGGTGCCGTTCAAGGTCATGACATCGCCTTCGACGAGCAGAATATCGGTGCCGAGCACCCTGGCTTCTTTCGCCACCGAGTTGATGCGCAACTCGCCGGCACCGACGACGCAGCATTTGCCCCAGCCGCGGGCGACGAGAGCGGCGTGGCTGGTCATGCCGCCGCGGGCGGTGAGGATGCCCTGGGCGACGCGCATCCCCTCGACATCTTCCGGATTGGTTTCTTCCCGTACCAAAATGACCTTTTCGCCGCGCCGGTCCCATTCGACGGCGTCAGCGGCGGTGAAGACGATTTTACCAACCGCCGCGCCCGGCCCAGCCGGCAGGCCGCTGGTAACCGGAATGACTTTTTTCTCGAAATCGGGATCGAGAATCGGGTGCAAAAGCTCGTCGAGCTGCGCCGGGCTGACTCGCGTGACGACGGTTTTGTCGTCGATCAAACCCTCGTGCAGCATATCCATGGCCATATCCAGGGCCGCCGTGCCGGTGCGTTTACCGACCCGGCATTGCAGCATGAACAACTGCCCTTCCTGGATCGTGAACTCGATGTCGAGCATATCCTTGAAGGCGTGTTCAAGGATATTTCTTATCTGACAAAGCTCGGCATAGGTCTGCGGCATGGATTCTTCCATGCTGTGCAGATGCTTGTTCTGCTCGTTTTTGGTGGCGTCATTCAAGGGATTTGGCGTGCGGATGCCGGCGACCACATCCTCGCCCTGGGCGTTGATCAGCCATTCGCCGTAGAACAGATTTTCGCCGGTGGCCGGGTTGCGCGTGAAGGCGACGCCGGTGGCTGAAGTATCACCCATGTTGCCGAAGACCATCGACTGGACGTTGACCGCTGTGCCCCAGTCATCGGGGATGTGTTCGATCTGGCGGTAGGAGATGGCCTTTTTGCCGTTCCAGCTTTTGAATACCGCATTGATGCCGCCTTCGAGCTGGGCGTGGGCGTCGTCGGGGAAAGGCTCACCCAAAAATTCTTTGATGCGCCACTTGAACTCTTCGGTGAGAAAGAGCAGATCATCCTCGGTCAGTTCCGTGTCGGACGACAGCCCCTGGCCTTTGACGTAGGTCTCGAGCATATCATCGAGTTGTTTGCGGATGCTTTGATCGCTGTCAACTTCAAGTCCTTCGGCTTTTTCCATGACCACATCGGCGTACATCATGATCAGGCGGCGATAGGAATCCCAGACGAAACGCGGATTGCCGGTTTTAGCGATCAGCCCAGGGATGGTGGCGGTGCAGAGACCAATATTCAAAACCGTATCCATCATACCGGGCATCGAGCTGCGGGCACCGGAGCGGCAGGAGACGAGCAAAGGATTCTCCGGGTCACCAAACTTTTTGCCCATAATCTTTTCGGTTTCCTTCATGGCCCGCCAGACATCGTCCATCAGACCCCGCGGCAACTGGCAGCCTCCGGCATAGTATGCGGTGCAGACCTCGGTGGTGATGGTGAAACCCGCTGGTACCGGCAGGCCGAGAAGCGACATCTCGGCGAGATTTGCCCCTTTGCCGCCGAGCAGGTTTTTCATATCCGCCCGCCCTTCAGCCTTTTTGCCGCCAAATTTGTAAACCCGCTGATTCATGTTCGTCTCTTATGGTTATGGATTGGATGAAAGCGTATGCGACCTGATGTTCTACAAAGCACAAAACAGATTCTTTTACAGAAAATTCGTATTCTCCGCAATAGCCATAAACTGATTCTATGGCTAAATTCAATAAAATTTATCAATAAGCAATATAATTTTCTAGCGCAGGCCGATATTGGCCTCGAATTCGGCCAAGCGTTTGTGGATCGAGCGCAACTCGGTGACGGTCGTCCAGTTAGAAATGAAAATAGAGAACGATTCCCGCACCTTGCTGAAGGCATTCGAGACCTGGACCAGGATACCCAAAGTGATTAGGCCGGTGAACAAAGCCGACCCCATTATAAGATAGGGAACGATGATCATCAGTTGTTCAAAAAAATTGATCCATATATCGAAGTATCCGTAGTGGAGAAAGAGCCGGTGGTAGTTGATTTTCAGACCGGTAAACAAAGAAAGCAAGGTTTCCGGATGGCCGTAGTGGATTTTGTCGTCCTCGGCGTAGACCAGCTCCTTGCGGAAGGCCGCCTCGACCTTCTGATTGTTGTATTCCAATCCTGGCAGCTTGATGCCAACCAGCCATGAAATGGCCAAGCCGCCGAGCGAGACCAAGAGCGCCACCCAGACCAGACTGCCAGGAATATCCTTGACGCGCGGCAGATCGACGCCTGAAGACAGGCGCCAGAGAATCGGCAGGAAGGCGATTAAAGTCATAATCGCCCGCGTTACCTGGAGACCGAGGGATTCGACAATGCGGGCGAAGCGGTAAATATCCTCCTGGATACGCTGGCTCGACCCCTCGATTTCCCGTTCGGCGCGGCGCCAGTGGTCGAGATAGGAAAAGGTGATCGCCTCACGCCAGCGGAAGGAATAGATGCGCGTGAAATAGGCGGTCAGCGTGGCGATCAACACATAGGGAAAGGCCAGTTTGGCGAAGCGCAGCATTTGCGCCCAGAATTCATCGACAGAATGCTCGGTGGCTTTTTGCAAAATATTGTAGAAAGCGCCGTACCATTCGTTGATTTTGACCGTTAGTTCGACCTGGATGTAAAGCGATACCAAGAGCAACACCGCGCCACCCCAAGCCCAAAGCAACCATCTTTTGTTTGCATAAAAGGCACGGAACATAAAGAATACCTCTTTGCCAAATTGGAATCCGGAACCGGGAAACAGCACGCCCGGCGACAATACCGCATTGCCGCCGGATTCGCATTGCGTCTCACGCCCTCTCAGCCGATAAAAATAGCCATGCGTCAGAAAATTTTTCTTTGTCTCGCCTGCGCCGCCGCTTTTCTGCCCATGGCCTGGCGGCTGTGGCCGCAACCGGCCTGGGAACCCGCCGGATTGCTCTCCGACTTCGCCTGCGGCCTGGTCGTTTTTACACTTGCCCTGGCCAGCCCGCGCTGGCTGCGGCTACCGCTCGTCGTCCTGTGGGCGATGTTTCAAACCGGCGCCCACGAGCTGGTCACCGCCATGCAGCGTTTGCCGGATTGGCATGATTTCCACTACATGACCGACCCGAACTTTGTTGGCGCTTCCGCCGATGGCCTGCATTTTTCTTCGCCTGTTTCAACCGCTTTGCTCTTCGCCTCGACACTGGCCACCGGGCTTTGGCCGGCACGACCCATCGGAGGCAAAAAATGGCTGTTCCTGACGGCATTTATCCTTTTCGTTCTGCATTACCCCGTATCACGCCATTTCGATAAAGAAAGCGTCGCCGCCCGCTACAACCCGCTGCACTGGCTGGCGGCCAGCGCCCTGGCCTCGCATGGCGGCGAAGGCGGCAAGGTGGCCATGCCGCCGGGGCTGGTCAGCCTCGATCTGCATGGCACAACGATTCTCGGTGAAAAAAGGGCGAAAAATCTTCTGATCATTACCCTTGAAGGCATTCCCGGCATCTACCATCCGGAAATCCGCGCCGCCTTTACCGCGCCGCCAGCAGCCACCAGCATGGACAAACTGGCCGCCGCCACCCAGGACGCTATGCTGATCCCCGATTTCGTCGCCCACAGCCATCAAACCATCCGCGGCCTGTACGCCATGCTGTGCGGCGATTTCAGCAAACAATCCTGGGATACGCCCAAAGCTTACGAACTGCAAAGCAATCCGGAGCGGGCGGGACAATGCCTACCGGCGCAAATGGCGGCGGCGGGATTTAGCACCCATTACCTGCAAGGAGCAAACCTGAATTTCATGGGCAAGGATTGGGTCATGCCGATGCTGGGTTTTCAGCAGGTGCACGGCCAGGAATGGTTCAAAGAGGAAAATCCCTTTCCTTTCGACTGGGGTGTGGTCGATGAGGTGTTTTTCCGCGGCGCCGCCAGTTACATCGCCGAACTCGAAACCAAAAGCCAAGCCACCGGCCAGCCGTGGATGCTGACGCTTTTGACCGTCGGCACCCACCAGCCCTATGCCGTGCCGGATGCCATCGCCGCCGCCTACCCGGACCGCAAAGTGGCCACCGTCACCCTGCTCGATACGGCGGTGGCCGATTTTATCGACGTTTTGAGAAAACGCGGTGTTCTCGACAATACCCTGGTCATCATCACCTCCGATGAATCGCACGGCGCCCCCGAGGCCGACTGGGTCAGCAGTTGGGGCCTGGGCATTGTCCTTGCCCCCGGCGATGCGTTGCCACGCCTGAAACAGGGTGGCTACGGCATGGTCGATATCACGGCTTCGGTGCTCGATTATTTCGGCCTGCCGATGCCGCCGGCCATCATTGGCCGCAGTTTTTTCCGCAATTATACCCAGCCGCGCGAGATGGTATCGTTCACCGCCTCGAAACGCCGCTGGCACGACGCGGCGGGCATCCGCCACGAATGTTCAGAGGACGGATTGTGCCGCATGGTGCCGGCGGCAAGCATTTTAGGAACAGTGGAGAATTTTCAAGACGATGAAGACGGGAAAAAGCTGTTCGCCATCGACGCCCTGCTCGACCGCAATCTGACGGCGGCGGCGCCTGATAAACGTGCCCTGCGATTTGCTAATGGCGAACTGCGTCGCCTGCCCGCCAAAATACGCGATGCCTGGACGGACAATCTTTCTGGCGCCCAGTATCTCGATTTTCCGGCTGGTTCCGAGGTCAAGGTGACGGTGCGGGTCAAAGCGCTCGAAGCGCCACCTGACGGCGTGCATCTGCGTCTTCTGGTCAAACAGTGGGAATACGACCAGACGGATATTCCGATCCCGGATTTCCCGGTGCTGCATACCGGCGAAGAGTGCCTAGTGGAATTTTCTTTCAAAAATCCAGAAAGGCGACAGTCGTTTTCCTTCCATCTGCTCGGCGAAGGGGAAAACGCCGTCATCCGTATGGATGAATTCACCGTGACCATCAGCGGCCAAGCTCAGTCGCCCTGAGCCGGTTTTTCGAGCGGCGCGGCGGTTATGGCGGTTTTCCGTTTGGCCAAGAGGCTGCCGACGGCGATCACGAACAGCGCTCCCGCCGCCGACGTGCAGTAGTGCAGCCAGGACGGATAGGCGGCGAGATGGGGTTTGATCCAGATGTCGGTCACGATCATACCGCCGGCGATCCAGCCGAGCAGGCCGCCACCCAGCGTGATCACCAGCGGGAAACGATCCATCAAAGCCATCACCAGTTTGCTGCCCCAGACGATGATCGGGATGCTGATGGCGATGCCGCATACCACCAGCAGCATATGGCCATGGGCGGCGGCGGCCACGGCGATGACATTGTCGAGGCTCATCACCGCGTCGGCGACGATGATGGTCTTCACCGCCCCCCATAAGCTGTCGCTGCTCGCGACCTCGTGATGGCCGTCGTGCTCCGGCAACAGCAGTTTGATGCCAATCCATAACAACAACAGACCGCCGACGATTTTCAAAAAAGGCAGGGCCAGAAGTTTCAGGGCGAAGAAAATCAATATGATCCGCAGGACGACGGCGCCGACGACGCCCCAAAAAATCCCCCGGTTGCGCTGCCGGGCCGGCAACCGGCGGCAGGCCAGAGCGATGACCACAGCGTTGTCGCCGCCTAAGAGAATATCAATGATGACAATTTGCAGCACCGCCACATAAAACTGTGGGGTGAAGAGTTCGAGCATGGCAACAACTCCATGACAGGAAGGAGGACGAAACCAGCGCCGTCAAATCAGCCAGCGTCAAAAAATCTCAGCCACGCAGGCGCTTCGGGTTCAGGAAATTTTTTTCCATGTTCTTGATCTCATCGCCGCCGGAAATGACGATGTTCGGGTCGGGCATCAGTTCCGCGTTGTCGATCTTCTTGTCATAGTCGAGCTGGGACAACAAAAACTTGATGCAGTTGATCCGGGCCTTTTTCTTGTTGTCGGAGCGGATCACGGTCCACGGGCTCATGGCGCGGTTGGACTCGTTGAGCATCTCGAATTTTTTAACCGTATACTGGTCCCAGTATTTCTGGGCCAGATTGTCCACCGGCGACAGCTTGTACTGCTTGAGGACGTCGGTCTTGCGAGCCTCGAAACGCCGGGCCTGTTCCTTCCTGGACACGGAAAAATAAAACTTGAAGAGCTTGATGCCATCTTTGACCAACATCTCCTCAAAGAGTGGCACATCTTCGAGAAAGCGCTTGTGCTGCTCATCGGTGCAGAAACCCATGACCGGCTCCACCATAGCCCGGTTGTACCAGGAACGGTCAAAGAGCACCAATTCGCTCGCCGCGGGTAAGTGCGGCACATAACGCTGGAAATACCACTGGGTCACTTCCGTATCGCTCGGCGCGGGCAGGGCGACAACCCGGGCATTGCGCGGATTGAGAAAGGCGGTGATCCTGCTGATCGTGCCACCTTTGCCAGCGGCGTCGCGCCCCTCGAAGATGGTCAGGATGCGGGTCCCTTTTTTCTTCATGTCCTGTTGGAGCTTCGTTAGCTCCACCTGGAGTTTTTTCAACTCTGCCTCGTAGGACAAGGTCTCTTTGGGCACCCAAATGGCAGTGTTCTGGCTCTTCTTTTTCTCCTTCTGGAAACGCGCGGCTGTACCCTCATAGAGCCTGACCTCGGTAGCCTTGGCCGGTTTTTCTTTTTTCTCTTTTTTCTCTTGCTGCTCCTCACCCTCTCGCTTTTTTTTGCTGTCTTCTTCCATGCCTGTTCCTCCGGTTTTTAGAGCGGGCGCCCCGTGCACACGGGGTGGGCCGCTGTTTTCCCTTCAACTATGCTTCCAGACAGCGTTATATCATTCCCCATTGCTTTTGTGAACAGAAGCGTGGATGTAGCAGGTCTCTTGACGTCCGGCATGACAGCATATATGCTATCAGCATGATTCCCATCGTTATTGACACCAATGTTTTTGTTGCCGCGATGCGCACAAACGATAGAACGGGCAGCGCTTCCCGCGCTGTCTTACGAGCCGCTCTCGACGGGAAATTTGTTCCAATCTTCGGCAATGCCCTGTGGTTGGAATACGAAGATTTGCTCGGACGCCCTGTTTGGACACAAAGCACAAGCCCGGATGAGCGTCTTGCGGTCATGAAAGCATTGGCTGCGGTTGGACGTTGGGTGAGCATATATTATGGGTGGCGGCCCAATCTCCCTGACGAAAAGGATAACTTCTTGATTGAGCTGGCGGTTGCCGGCAACGCTCGGGCCATCGTCACTCATAATGTGAAAGATTTACAGCGTGGCCAGCTCGTATGGCCTGACTTGCACATACTGACGCCTGCTGATTTTATGGAGGAATTTTTATGAGTGTTCTGACGCTTCGGATGCCAGAAGACGTGGCGAACCGCTTGAAGAATGTGGCTGAATCCCGTGGAGTAAGCGTGAACAGGTTACTTACGGAAATCAGCGTGCAGACCATTTCCACCTATGATGCCGAAACACGGTTCAAAACCATGGCTGCGGAAGGGAATATTCCAGCGGCCTTGGCCATACTCGACCGTCTTGATGGTACAGTTGACAACTGAACAAATTTCGGTCTTCGGATCGAGATTGTGCTCACAATCCCAAGGCTAGAGAAAAAGGCACGGCCCATATTTTGCTGGTCAGCCGCTCCACCGTTTCTCCAGCGTAGACGAGTATCCCATGCCGCGCTTTGCCTGGATAGTCGTCGAGGAAAGCCCGCAGGCCCTGGCTATCGTCCAGGCGGGCACGGCGGCTGGTTTTGACCTCGACCGGCAAGAGCGTATCACCGGCCTCGATGACAAAATCCACCTCTTTACCACTCGTTGTCCGCCAATAGAGGATTTCGGGTTTTGGCGTCCGCGTCTCCTGCCAGGCATACAAATCCTGGAGCAGCAAATTTTCGGCGAGAAAGCCCACCATATCGCTTGCCATCACCTGTTCCACTGTGCCGATACCAGCCAGATGACAGGCCAACCCCGTATCGACCATAAACAAACGCGGCGATTTGACCATGCGTTTGGTGGCATTGGCCGCATAGGCCGGAACACGCGCCAGCAAATAAGAAACCTCCAGCAAAGCAAAATAACGGTGCGCTGTCGCCTGCGCCAATCCGGCATCTCGCGCGATGTCGGACTGATTCATCAGTTTGCCCGTCCGCATTGCCGTCAAACGCAGAAAACGCCGGAAATCGGCGAGACGCTCTATAGCGGTCAGGGCCTGAATATCCCGCTCAAGATACGTCCGCACATAGCCTTCGAACCACAGGCTCCGGGCATCGTCTCGTGGTTCGAGCGCCGCTGGCGGAAAACCTCCGGCCAAAAGAAGGCTGGGCAAATCAACAGACAAGCTGGGCGCATCTTCGCACTGCTCTGGATGATCGAGCAGTACATCCCAAAGACCGTGTCCACCCCGTCCTCTCGTTTCCGAAGCCGTCATCGGCATCAGGGTCTGATAGACGGCTCGGCCTGCCAGCGATTCGGACACGCTTCGCATCAATGCCAGATTAGCCGAACCGGTCAACAGAAACTGGCCAGGCGTCCTGTCCCGATCGACGGCGCGTTTAATCGCCAAAAGCAAATCAGGAGTCCGTTGCACCTCATCCAAGGTCAGCGGCAGTTTTGTGCCAAGCAGCGCATCCGGTTCCCGTACCGCGCGCTCGGCGGTATCCAGGTCGTCCATGGTCAGATAGCGCCTGGATTGCCCCAACAAGTCACGAACAAGCGTGGTTTTTCCGGTTTGGCGCGCCCCGGTCAGCACCACGACGGGCGAATAAGCCAGCGCTCGCTCCACCGGCTGACGCATAAAACGGTCGTATGGTTGAAAATTATTCATGACGTGAATTATATTCAAATCAGAGCAGGAGTCAAGACAGGTCAGTCAAGGGCTTCGGGAACGGTTACTTTCTTCCTTCTCCTTCTTGCTTAGATGTTGAGTATTTGATTGTTTGCTTTTTATTCGCCACGGGCGTGGCATCTGGCGAATTTTTTTGCGCGGGAACTGGTGTGGAAGCGCGGACGGCAACCGCAAAAGGCGTCGATCATCCGCCTTACGGCGGGCGTGTCGGTCATCTCCCCGGAAATATTGCCTTATGAAATAGGCAATGCCTTGTCCGCGATGGTCAAACGCCGGAGGCTCACGCAACAAGAGGCTCTGAAAGCCGAAGAGTTGTCCAAAGCTATTGCCGTCCGTTTGGTCAGGGTGGATGTGCGGGCTGCTTTATCACTGGCGATGGCGCATGGCATCTACGCATATGACGCCTATTTTCTGCAATGCGCGAAAGCCCTTTCGTGTCCCCTGTTGACGCTTGACAACGGAATGCGGCATATTGCCAGCCAACTCGGCATTCCCCTGTTGCAAGGAGAACCGTCATGAAAGTTTTCACCTATTCGGAAGCCAGGCAAAATCTGGCCAGGCTGCTGACGCTGGCCCAATCGGAAGAAGTTGAAATACGTCGCCGAGACGGCAATATCTATTCCCTCAAGGCGAAAGACCGCCGGGCTGCCTCGCCATTCGACGTGCCCGGCCTGACTACATCGGCCACGACCTCCGACGTACTCGATGCCCTCCGCGAATCACGAGAACGTTAACCGGTAAGTCAGCTTAAAATCCGCCGAAGCTCAAATGCCAACATCAACACCATCCCTCATCATCAGTGGCCGCTACTTGCTGCCGGAAGTGCGTCAGGCAAGCGTCCTGGAAAATCATGGCCTGGCCATCAGCGGCGACACTATCGCCGACATCGCGCCGATAGCAACGCTGCGTAGCCGCTATCCCCAGGCCAGGCATCTGCATACCGACGACGGCCTGGTCATGCCGGGTCTGATCAATACCCACACCCACGCCGCCATGTCCTCTTTTCGCGGTCTGGCCGATGACCTGCCGCTGGCAAGCTGGCTGAACGAGCACATCTTCCCGGCGGAGCGCAAACTGAACGGCGAGATGGTCTATTGGGGGACGCTCTTGTCCTGCGCCGAGATGATCCGCTCCGGCACTACCACTTTTTGCGATATGTATCTGTTCGCGAAAGACGTGGCACGGGCAGCGGTGGCATCAAAGATGCGGGCCTGGGTGGGCGAGGTTTTTTATGATTTCCCGTCGCCGAGCCACGGCGGCATCGAGGAAGGCTTTGTCTATCTTGACGAAATGTTTGATGAATACCGCGATCATCCGCGCATCGGCGTTACTATCAACCCGCACAGCGTTTATATCTGCTCGCCGGATCTGCTGACGCGCCTGGCCGGGGCCGCAAGCGATCATCAGGCGCTCATCAACACGCATCTCAGCGAAACCGCAGACGAAGTGAAAGACTGCCTGACGCGCTACGGCCTGCGCCCGGTGGCGCATCTCGACCGTTTGGGCCTGCTCACGCCAAACACCTTGGCCGCCCATGGCGTGCATCTGTCGGCGGAGGAAATCGCTCTCCTCACGGGGCGTCAGGTTGGCATCAGCCACTGCCTGCAATCAAACCTGAAACTGGCTTCTGGCATCGCCCCGGCGCCGCAGTTGCTGGCGGCTGGAGCGAAATTGTCGATAGGAACCGACGGCAGCGCCAGCAACAACGATGTCGATATGTTCGCCGAAATGAACAGCGTCGCCCTGATGCACAAAGGTGTTACCGGCGACCCGACGGTGATGCCCGCTGAAAGCGTGCTGCATCTCGCTACCCAGGGTGGCGCCACGGCTTTGGGCGCGGCGGCGGAAATCGGCAGCCTGGCCATCGGCAAACGCGCCGATTGCATCGTCGTCGATCTCACTGCCAGCCACATGACACCTCTTTATAATCTGCCGTCGCAACTGGTTTATGCCGCCAAAGGAAGTGATGTCCGGCACAGCGTCATCGGCGGCGACATCGTCATGCGCGACCGCAAAATCCTCGCCTTCGATGAAGAGGAAGCCAAAGCCAGGGTACGGGAGTTGGCCGGAAAATTCAGGGCCAGGATGTGATTGACGATATTTCAATAAGTTGTAACATCTGTGATTCATTATTTGTTTGCCGCTTCCACACCTTTTTTCAGGAGACAAAACAATGATGCCCGAAACCGCGCGCGGTACTGTTCACGAATGGCAACGCGACCACATGGGACACATCAATATCCGCGCCTACATGGAGTTTTTCGAGCAGGCTTGTTGGCAATTCTACGCCATGCTTGGCATGACGCCTTCGAAGATGCGCAACGGCGAGATCAGGCTTGCCGCCGTGCAGCAAAACATCGGCTATCAGAAAGAACTCTATCCTGGCGATACCATCGCGGTGCGTACCGGCGTATTGGAACTGCGCGAGAAGGTGCTGCGCTTCCGTCACGAACTTTACAACACCGAGACCAGCAAGGTCGCCGCCACTTGCGAGTTCACAGTCGTCTGTCTCGATTCGCAAACGCGCAAGTCGTGCCCCTTCCCGATTGAGTGCGCCGAGCGTGCGCACGGCCTGATGTTTGAGGAGCAATGATGGCAGAATTCGCCGCCCGGCAAGCAAGACCGTGACCCTAGAACAGCTCGCCCAGCTCCAGGCAATTGTCGGCGCCAAAAACTGCCTGGCCGCCGAAGCCGATCGCCTCACCCATGCCTATGACGCCACGCAAAGGCGGCATTTGCCTGACGTTGTTGTCTATCCGAATTCAACGGAAGAAGTGAGCCAGGTCATGCGTCTGGCCCATGCCTGGCGGCTTCCCGTGACGCCGCGTGGCGCCGGCAGCGGTTTTTCCGGCGGCGCCCTGCCGGTGGCCGGCGGCATGGCGTTGGTGCTCACGCGCATGAACCGGATTTTGGAGATTGACCGGGAAAACTTTGTCGCCGTCGCCGAACCGGGCGTCGTCACCGCCGATTTCCAACGCGCGGTCGAAGCCTTGGGATTGTTCTATCCGCCGGATCCCGCCTCGCAGGAATTCTGCACCCTCGGCGGCAATATCGCCGAAAACGCCGGTGGCCCGCGCTGCCTCAAATACGGCGTGACCAGGGATTATGTTTTGGGCCTGACCATGGTTTCCGCCCAGGGCGAAATCTTTCATACCGGCGGACGGACGCTGAAAAATGTTGCCGGCTACGATTTGACCCATCTCATTGTTGGTTCCGAGGGAACGCTCGGCATTGTCACTGCTATCACTTTGAAACTCTTACCGAAACCGGCCAGCAAGAAGACTATGCTGGCGCAGTTTTCCTCGATCAGCGGCGCGGCACGAGCGGTAACGGCGATTGTCAGTGGCAAAATCATCCCGACCACGCTGGAGTTCATGGACGCGGCCACCATCTCCTGCATCCGTGATCGCAGCCCGATCCCCTTGCCTGACGAGTGCCAAGCGGCTTTGATCATCGAGGTCGATGGCGATACCGCCCAGGTCGAGGCGCAGATGGTGGCGATTGCGGCGCTAATTGCGCCCCATGATTTTCTGCGCGGCCAGATTGCCACGAGTGCCCAGGAAGCGGAACGCATCTGGCAGGTGCGCCGCGCCGTCAGCCCCAGTTTGAAACAACTAGGCCCTGATAAATTCAATGAGGATATTGTCGTCCCCAGGGCGCAGTTGCCGCAGATGATTGCGGCTCTCGAAGAAATCGCCACTCGCTTCGAGGTGCGCATCGTCAACTTCGGTCACGCCGGCGACGGCAACATCCACGTCAATATCATGGTCGATCTGGGCCAGCAAGGGATGGCGGAAAAAGCCAGGCAGGCGGTTGAAGCGGTCTTTCGCGCGGCGGTCAACCTGCGCGGCTCGATCTCCGGCGAACACGGCATAGGTGTGGTGAAAGCCGGCTATCTGGGTCTTGAAATCGACCCGGTGGCAATCGCCATGATGCGCCGCGTCAAAGCCGCCTTCGACCCGGATAATCTCTTGAATCCAGGAAAGATTTTTCCGCCGTCATGAAGAATCCGTCTTTAGCCGATTACTGCGACCCGATGCGCCGGTGCGTCAAGTGCGGCGCTTGCCAGGCAAAATGTCCAACCTACCGCCTGACCCGGCGGGAAGGGGCGGTGGCGAGGGGCAAAATTGCCTTGACGGCGGCCCTGGCCGACGGCGAAATCGGCATGGAAAACGGGCTGTTGCGTGATCTCGATTTCTGTCTGCTCTGTGGCGGCTGCGTCACCGCCTGCCCAAACGCCGTGCCGACGCCGGAAATCGTCGCGGCGGCGCGACGGGAAATCAGCGCCCAGCGCGGTCTTCCACCGCTGACGCGCGGCATTGCCCAACTCACCGCCTCGCCGAAGCTGCTGAAGGTGGCGGCGAAAATGGCGGCGGTAAGCGAGACTTTAGTGCCAGGAATGGTCGCCGAGAGAATTCCCGAGGAAAGCGGTCTGCGCCTGCGCCTACCGAAAGCCATGGCCGGTCGGTTGTTGCCGCGCATCCCGCGCCGCAACCTCTTTGATCGCCTGCCAGAAAAAATCGCTGGCCAGCCAGGCAAACCCACCATTGGCTTTTTCGTTGGCTGCGGCCTGACCTATTTATTCCCGCAGGTCGGTGAAATGGCAGTGGCCCTACTGGAGCGGCTCGGCTACGGCATCATCATCCCACGTTCCCAGGGCTGCTGCGGCATTCCGGCCACTTCCTGTGGTGATGGCGCGGCGGTCGAGCGGTTGGCGGCACGCAACTCCAGCGCCTTTGATAGAGTGGATACGATCGTCACCGCCTGTGCCTCTTGCTACTCCGGCATCGGTGAACACTACCGGGCCATGGGCGCAGCGGATTTTGCCGCTAAGGTCGTCGAATTTACCGATTTTATCGCGCGGGAAGGTTTGCTGGATAAACTATTGGCCGAAAAAAAAGACAGCGCCACCGGTAGCACCCCAGCACCGCGCCGTCGTGTTACCTGGCATGACCCCTGCCACCTGAAACGCCACGGATCGACCGCCGCGCCGCGGCAAATCCTCGCCGCTTTGCCGGGCATCGAGTTCATCGACATGGCCGGCGCCGGCTTGTGCTGCGGCCTCGGCGGCAGTTTTTCTCTCAAGCATTATGCCGCCAGCAAGGCCATCGGCGCGGCGAAAGTCCCTGGCTTACAGGCCAGTGGAGCCGAAGTCGTCGTCACCGCCTGCCCTGGCTGCCTTGTGCAGTTACAGGATATCATCAGCCAGGCCGAGCTGAACATGCGGGCCTCGCATTTGGTGGAAATAATGGCCTCGCATCTTTTGCCGCCGTGTTGTTAAAGTCAATGCTGGAATGGGCGGAGAGCTGTATCGCAAAAATCGAACGGGAAACGGCCCAATGAAGACGCTGATTTTGTGCGACAGAGAGAGCCTAGAGCATAACGGTTTCGACCTGTGTGCCCGCGTGCGAATGGCTGTGCGGGAAGCGGGCAGCGATGAAGATGTTGTTGTGCTGAATGGCGATGAAATCAAGCCGTGCCGAGGCTGCTTTCACTGTTGGGTGAGAACGCCGGGACTCTGTATCATGACGAACGATTGCGTTGACACGGTCGCGGGTCAGGAAATCCGCTCTGACGTGGTGGTTTTCCTGTCAAAGATCGTCTACGGCGGCTACAGCTATGACGTAAAATCATTCCTTGACCGCTCTATTCCAAACCTCTCGCCGTTTTTTGAGATCATCGACGATGAAATGCGCCACAAGATGCGATACAAACGCTTTCCCTGCGTGGTTTCCATTGGCTACGGGAAATGCGGGCCACAGGAGCGTGAAACATTTATCCGCCTGACAGAACGAAACGCCATGAATATGCGGCCACCGAAGCATTTTGCCTTCACAATGCAAAATACTGAAGAGGCCGAGGCAACGATACAGGCGCTGAAAAATGTCTTATCGCAGCAGGTGAACCAATGATGAAAACGGTCGCGATCAATGGAAGCCCGAAGACAAAAGACAGCGCCTCCGGTATATTTATCGATCAAATCGAAAATATCCTGGAAGCGCCGCTTACTGTGTACCAGGCCACCCAACTGATACAGCGGCAAGACATTACTGAAACACTGTCCGATATTCTCAGAGCCGACGTTCTTCTTTTCATATTCCCGCTTTATGTCGATTCGCTCCCCGCGCCCTTGATTAAGGTTTTGACGCTGATTGAACAGACCGGCACGAATGGATTCGCCCCAAAAGTGTATGCGGTCTGTAACTGCGGTTTTTACGAGGCGGAACATACCCGGCCCGCACTCGATATAGTCAGGAATTTTTGCGATTGCGCAGGGTTGGCGTGGGGTTATGGTATAGGGATAGGCGGCGGCGGATTCGTCTCTTCACGAGGCGGAAATATGTCCAAAGGGCCGACCGCCAACGTCTATTCCGCTTTGCGTGAGCTTGGAGAGGTCATGCAACAGGGTAAAGTTGAAAAGCAAAATGTATTTGTAAGGCCCAAGATTCCACGTTTCTTGTATAAACTCGGCGGTAATTTCAGTTGGTATCTTGGTTGGTGTCAAATGGCGATAAAACATGGGGTGGGTCATTCTCTTTGGGCAAGGCCCCATGTGCGGGAGTGAAACCCACTTCGCTGTACGCGCTGCGCGTGGCGCTGGTCGTGAGGAGCGAGGTTTGGAACTTTTACAAAAAGCCTCAAATGGCTGATCTTATCCAGATGCCATATTATGTATAAAAATTTGATTTAGGAGACGTTTATGCTGCAAGAGCGATTCAGCGGTTCGGGCCGCTATGTGCTGGATGACGAACTGGCCAAGATCGTCAACATGTCGATGGTGCTGGAGATGCCGCTGCTTTTGAAAGGCGAGCCGGGCACCGGCAAGACCATGCTGGCGCACGCCATCGCCGAGTCAATGCGGATGCCACTGATTATTTTGAATGTCAAATCGAACATGAAGCTGGTCGAGGCGCTCTATCAATATGATACCTTGACGCGGCTGAACGACAGCCGCTTCGGCGATTCGCGGCGCGATGTCGGCAACATCAACGACTACATCCGCATGGGTAAGATCGGCCAGGCCTTTGTCGCCGACGAGCGGGTGGTGCTCTTGATCGACGAAATCGACAAGGCCGAGACCGAGTTCCAGGACGACATGCTCGATGTCCTCGACCAGATGCAGTTCGACATCATCGAAACCGATGCCGTGGTACGGGCCAAACAGCGCCCAGTCATCATCATCACCTCGAACGCGAAAAAGGATTTATCCGACCCGTTCCTTGGTCGCTGCAACTTCCATCACATCGCCTTTCCCGACCCGAAGATGATGCGGAAAATCATCGCCGCCCATTTCCCGGACATCTCGGGCCGCCTGACGGAAAATGCCATTACCGCTTTCTATGAGCTGCGCGACATCGACGATCTGGAAAAGAAACCGGCGACACGCGAGCTGATCAACTGGCTGCGGGCCTTGCAGGCCGACCCGGATTTCAAAAGCGGTGATCGCCTGACGAAAGAAATTCCTTATCTCGGCATCCTGTTCAAAAAAAGTGACGACTATCAGAAATCGACAGGACGGCTGATGCGCAAAGGACTCTTCAGGTAAGCGGCCATGTTCATTCGTTTCTTCTACGCCCTGCGTGAAGCCGGCATCCCGGCCAGCCCAACCGCCTTTCTGCTCCTGCACCGCGCCCTGGCCCTGGGCCTGGTCAAAAGCCTCGAAGACCTATACACGGCGGCGCGGGCGATTCTCGTCAAGACGGAAAAGCTCTTTGACCTCTACGACCGCGTCTTCGCCCATGTCTTCGCCGGCGCCGAACTGAACCTAGTCGATGATGAGGAATTCGACCTGCTGGCCTCTGGCCTCTTGGCCGAATGGCTGAAAAATCCGCGCGAACTGGCTCGCGCCTTGGGTGAGGATGAAAAGAAGCTCGCGGATATGACCCCTGACGAGGTACTGGAATATTTCAAGAAGCGGCTGCGCGACCAGCACGAACGCCACGATGGCGGCAGCAAATGGATTGGCACCGGCGGTTTTTCCCCAGTCGGCCATGGTGGCCACCATCCCGGCGGCCTGCGTGTCGGCGGCGTGTCGGGGAACAAATCGGCGGTGAAAGTGGCCGGTGAACGGCGCTATCGCGACTACGCCACCGATGGGCCGCTGACCCGCCACAATATCGGCGAGGCCCTGAAACGCCTGCGCAACCTGGTGCCGCAGGGGACGAAAGACCACCTGAACATTGACGCCAGCATCTACCAAACCATCAAAAATGGCGGCGAAATAGAACTGGTCTTCGACCGCTCCTACGTTGATCGTTTGAAGGTGATCCTGGCTATCGACAACGGCGGCTGGTCGATGGAGCCGTTTATCGAGGTGGTGCGGACGCTGTTCATCTATGCCCGCGCTCAGTTCAAAGACGTGCAGACCATGTATTTCCACAACACCGTTTACGACGCCCTGTGGAAAGACCCGGCCCGGCGTGGCCAGCCGCTGCTGTTGGAACAGATGGCCAAGCTTGACCCGGATACGCGCCTGATATTTGTCGGCGATGCCAGCATGGCCCCCTATGAACTGCTCTCCGCCGACGGCTCGATCTATGCCTTCGAGCGCAGCGGCAAACCGAGTATCGAGCGCCTGCGTTTTCTCGCCGGTATGTTCCCGCACAGCGTCTGGCTCAATCCCATCCGCCAATCGGCCTGGGGCTACACCCGCACCATCGCCATGATCGCCACCGTTTTTCCGATGTTCGAGCTGTCGGTCGATGGTCTGGAAAAGGCGGTGCAGCATTTAATGCGTAAATAAGCTCAGCTCCGCAGCGCCAGCCACCAGCAAACAGCGACCAGAGCCACAGCGGCGCAGAGAAGCAGGCTCTGGGCGATGAACGATTCGCGCAGGCGTAGAACTTTTCGTCCACTGAGGGCGTAGCCCATGGCCAAACCCATCAGCAGTCCCCAGATATGGGCGCCGAAATCGGTCTGTTTACCCTCGCCGCCGAGCATGGCCAAAAGCGAGCAGCCGGCCATCAGCGGCATCCACCAGCCGAAGCGGCCATAGACACGATGCCGCTGGAATTGGAACGACGACAAGATACCGATGGCGGCGAAGAGGGCGGTGGAAAATCCCACCGAATCGTGGCTGCCGCCGTGCAGGAAGGCGTTAATCAGGTTGGCGGCGGCGGCGCTGGTCACCAGGGCGAACAGGCCGAGGCCGTTGCCCAGAGTATGAAAGTAAAAATACAACAGCAGCAAGCCGATACCGGCGTTGCTCATCAGATGCAGGCTGTCGGCGTGCAGGCAGAGGGCGGTGACGGCGCGGAAGAATTGGCCATCGCCTATCGCCCGCGCCTGGGCGGAGGCGGCGGCGAAAATCGGCGCACGATCTTGCCATGGGCCGCTTATGGCGTAGACCAGGCCGAGACCGCCGCTGATAGCCAAGTGCATGGCGCGAAAAGTCGGGGTGAAGCTATCGGCCTCAGGTGGCGGCAAGCTTTCGTTTTCCTCCAAACAGGCGGTGATTTCCGCTTCGGCGGCATCGGCGTCCACCGCCGCCACCACGATCTGCCAGCCATGGCGCCAGAACACCCGGTGGCCGATGTCGGCGGCGGATAATGCCAAGGCGGCCAGCTTGGTTTCTTTGCGGTCGCGGCTGGTGAAGACCATCGTATCGGGCCAGACCGCGTCGTGTCGCTCTTCCGGCATCCCTCTCCTTTTAATTCACCCTATACCCCTGCATCACTCCATCACCTAAGTGGTTTATAACTTTTACCGTAATCCTGCCCGACTTTCAGTGCCACCGTGTAGCTCAAAATTTCCATTGTGTCAATCGGCGACCGGAAATTCAGCGTCGAACCGCGGACGAATACTATAGGCCCCGTCAAGCGGCAAAAAAACTTGCCGCCCCGTCCGTTCTTCGGGTAGTGTGGCTCGTTTTTTTGCTGCCGGGAAAGACCGATTTTTTGAAAAGGTGGCTTTCGGCTATCCAGAGACACCCTCAACGGAAATACTCGAAACACTGTTCTAAAGGAGGAGTCAATGAGAATCAAACTGTTAGCCGCCGTTTTGTTGTCTGTCGGTATGGTTACGCTGGCCCACGCTGAGATCAACGTTGGGGTGTCGCTTTGCGCTACCGGCCCAGCCGCATCGCTCGGCATTCCCCAGAAAAACACCTTTCCCCTGCTGCCGACCACCATTGCCGGCGAGAAGGTGAATTACATCGTTCTCGACGATGCTTCCGATACCACGACGGCGGTCACGAACGTGCGCAAGCTGGTCAGCGAGAACAAGGTGGATCTCCTCATTGGTTCGTCGATTACGCCGAACTCGCTGGCTATGATCGACGTGGCGGCGGAGTCGAAAACACCGATGATCTCGATGGCGGCGGGCACCGTCATTGTCGAGCCGATGGATGCCAAACGCCACTGGGTTTTTAAGGTGGCGCAAAATGACCTGCTCATGGCTACCGCGGTCGCCGAGCACATGAAGACGCGGGGCATAAAAACAGTCGCCTTCATCGGTTATAACGACGCTTATGGCGAGAGCTGGTGGAAGGCATTCAGCAAAGCCGCCGACATGCACCAGTTGAAAATAGTCGCGAACGAGCGTTTCAACCGCAACGATACCTCGGTAATCGGCCAGGTACTCAAAATTATGTCGGCCAAACCGGATGCAGTGCTGATCGCTGGTTCCGGTACGCCGTCGGCGCTGCCGCAGAAGACGCTGAAGGAGAAGGGCTACAAGGGCACAATCTACCAGTCGCACGGCGCCGCCAACAGCGATTTCCTGCGTGTTTGCGGCAAGGACTGCGATGGCACTTTCATGCCATCCGGCCCGATTCTCGTGGCGGCCCAATTGCCGGATAAAAACCAGGTGAAAAAATCCGCCCTCGAGTACATCAACAAATATGAAAAGCTGTATGGCCCCGGCAGCATCACCACCTTTGGCGGCCATGCCTGGGATGCCGGCCTGTTGCTCAAGAACGCCGTTCCGACCGCGTTGAAAAAGGCCAAACCGGGCACCAAGGAATTTCGTGCCGCGCTGCGCGACGCAATTGAAGAAACCAAGGAACTCTATGCCAGCCAAGGCGTCTTTAACATGACGCCAACCGACCACCTCGGCTTTGATCAGCGCGCGCGCGTCATGGTCAGGATAGAAGACGGCAAATGGGTGCTGGATAAGGAGTGAAATTTTAGTAATGGATCTGCAAATCGCGTTGCTGCTCGGCCAGGACGGCATCGTCAATGGGGCGGTTTACGCCCTGTTGGCGCTGGCGCTGGTACTGGTGTTTGCCGTCACCCGCGTCATCTTTATTCCTCAGGGCGAGTTCATCGCCTACGGCGCGCTGACGCTGGCCTCCTTCCAGGCCGGCAAAACGCCGGGCACCGTTTGGCTGTTGCTTGGGGCCGGTATTCTCGTGGCGCTCATCGACACGATGATCGTGGTGCGCAACGGCAACCTGGGCCGCCTGAAAGGCATCGCCTTGTGGAATCTGGCTTTGCCGGCGACGGTGACGGGTTTTGTGCTGTGGCTGGAGCCGGGCAAGCTGCCGCTGGCGGCGCAGGCGGCACTGGCGCTGGCCGTCGTCATGCCGCTTGGACCGATGATGTATCGGCTGGTCTACCAGCCTCTGGCTGAAGCCTCGGTGCTCGTGCTGCTCATCGTTTCGATGGCGGTGCATTTGGTTTTGGTCGGCTTGGGACTTCTCTTTTTCGGCGCCGAGGGTTCGCGCACCACGCCTTTCAGCGAGGCGCAATTGCAGTTGGGCACGCTGGCCATCAACGGCCAGACCCTCTGGGTGCTGGGCACGAGCGTTGCCCTGATCGTCGCCCTCTATTTGTTTTTTGGCCATACGCTCTACGGTAAGGTGTTGCGCGCGACGGCCATCAACCGGGTCGGTGCGCGCCTGATGGGCATTTCCCATACCATGGCCGGTCGGCTCTCGTTTACTCTCGCGGCGGGAATTGGCGCCCTCTCCGGTATTCTGATCGCGCCGATTACCACCGTCTATTACGATACCGGCTTCCTGATCGGCCTGAAGGGCTTCGTTGCCGCCATCATTGCCGGTATGTCGAGCTATCCGCTGGCGGCGATCGGGGCCATCCTGGTTGGTCTCTTGGAATCCTTTTCCTCCTTTTGGGCCAGCGCTTTTAAGGAAGTCATCGTCTTCACTCTCATCATCCCAGTTTTGATGTGGCGCTCGCTGACCTCCCATCATGTGGAGGAGGAATGAAACAGCGTTTGCCGCTGTTGGTATTTTGGGCCTTGCTGATCGGCCCGGCGGCCTTGCCGGAGTTCTACGTCACGCTGCTCAACTATATCGGCCTGTCCGCGATCGTGGCGCTGGGGCTGGTGCTGCTGACCGGGGTCGGCGGCCTGACATCCTTCGGCCAGGCCGCCTTCGTCGGCCTGGGCGCCTATGCCACGGCGTATTTCACCACGGTTTATGCTGTTTCGCCGTGGCTGACTTTATTGATCGGCCTGGCGCTGACTGCCGTGGTGGCGTTGATATTGGGTTTTCTGACGCTGCGTTTGTCAGGCCACTACCTGCCGCTCGGCACCATTGCCTGGGGCATCAGTCTCTACTACCTGTTCGGCAATCTGGAGTTTCTCGGCGGCCACACCGGCATCACTAGCATCCCGGCGCTTGAACTGTTTGGCTATCCGCTCAATACCGGGCGCGAGTTCTACTACATCATTTGGTTCGTTCTGCTCGGCGCCGTCCTGATAACGCAAAACCTGCTCGATTCGCGTCAGGGGCGCGCCATCCGGGCATTGAAAGGCGGCGGGCTGATGGCCGAAGCGATGGGCGTCAACACCGCCCGCACCAAAATCGTCATCTTCCTCATCGCCGCCCTGTTTGCCTGTGTATCGGGCTGGCTGTACGCCCATTTGCAGCGCTTCGTCAATCCGACGCCGTTTGGCGTGCACATCGGCATCGAATATCTTTTCATGACCGTGGTCGGCGGCGCGGCCCACGTTTGGGGCGCCCTTGTTGGCGCCGGCCTGCTCACCGTGCTCAAGGAATGGTTGCAGGATATTCTGCCAAAGATCTTCGGGCAGAGCGGCAACTTTGAAGTGATCTTTTTTGGCTTGATGCTGATTGTCATTTTGCAGCGCGCACCCGATGGCCTCTGGCCCTGGCTGGCTCGCCTGCTGCCGGCGAAGGAAGCCGGCAAGCGCACAATTGCCGACGCCGAACCGCTGCCGCGCCGGCAATTGCCGGTCGTCGGTACAGTGCTGTTAGAGGTAAAGAATGCCCGCAAGGAGTTCGGCGGCCTGATTGCCAACAACAATATGAATCTGACCGTGCAAGCGGGCGAGGTGATGGCGCTCATCGGTCCCAACGGCGCCGGCAAGAGCACGATGTTCAACTGCATCTCCGGCATTATCCGGGCAACCTCCGGGGAAATCCGCTTCCTCGGCGAGCGTATCGAAACGCTGAAATCGCGCGACATCGCGCGGCGCGGTATGGGCCGCACTTTTCAGCATGTGCGCCTGCTGCCAGCCATGAGCGTCTTGGAAAACGTCGCCATCGGCGCCCATCTGCGCGGCAAGAAAGGCGTGCTGTCGGCCTTGCTGCATCTGGAGCGGGCCGAAGAGGCGCGCCTTTTGGCCGAAGCGAAACGTCAGCTTGAACGTGTCGGTCTGGGTGGGTACTTGTTCGACGAGGCGGGCAGTCTCGCGCTCGGTCAGCAACGCATCCTGGGCATCGCCAGGGCGCTGTGCCTCGATCCCTGCCTGCTGCTGCTCGACGAGCCGGCGGCGGGCCTGCGCTATTTGGAAAAGCAAGCACTCGCTGAGCTTTTGCGCAAGCTGCGCGGCGAGGGCATGGGCATCCTTTTGGTCGAACACGATATGGATTTCGTCATGGGTCTGGCTGATCGTGTCGTTGTGATGGAATTCGGTGAGAAAATCTCCGAAGGCCCGCCCGAAGAAGTGCGGCAAGACCCGGTAGTGCTGGAAGCCTATCTCGGAGGGGTTGAATAATGACCACTCCGATTCTTGAAGTCCGTGACCTGTACGTCTCCTATGGCAAGGTCGAGGCGCTGCACCACGTCAACCTGAAGGTTTTTGCCGGTCAGATCGTCACGGTGATCGGCCCCAATGGCGCCGGCAAGACCACCCTGCTTGCCGCCATCATGGGGCTCTTGCCAGCAAACGGCGAAATCGAGTTTCAGGGCCGGATGCAGCGCAATATCGAAGTCGAGCGCCGCGTCGCCAGCGGCATGACCTTGGTGCCGGAAAAGCGTGAGCTGTTCAGCGGCATGAGCGTCGAGGACAATCTCCTGCTCGGCGCCTTCCAGCGCTATCGCGCCGGTGACCGGGATCAAGGCAAAACCATGGATCGGGTGTTCACCACCTTTCCGCGTCTGCGGGAGCGCCGCGCCCAGCTTGCCGCCACGCTCTCCGGCGGTGAGCGCCAGATGCTGGCGGTAGGGCGGGCACTGATGGCCAAACCGAAGCTGCTGATGCTTGACGAACCCAGCCTTGGTCTCGCGCCCCTCATCGTGCGCGAAATCTTTTCCGTCATTGCCAATCTGCGGCAAACCGGCGTCGCCATCCTGCTCGTCGAGCAGAACGCGCGCGCCGCCTTACAGATCGCCGATTACGGCTATGTCCTTGAGACCGGCGATATCGCCCTCGAAGGCGAGAGCCGCGCCCTGGCCGATGATCCGCGCATCGTCGAAACCTATCTCGGCTTGGGCGGCAAGAAACAGTAGACCTTGCTGCCGCTGTTTCTCGGTGGCGTTTTTCCCTTGACAATGGCTTGAACCGTTCCCTGGGAGTCGGTAGGAACACGGCTGCCCGCCACCACGCCCCTGTCCGTTCTGGTAAGGGCCGGAGCAATGTGCCCGGTGCGGGTTTTGACTTTATTCATATGTATTTATGAACTACTGATTTTATTTTGATGACTTTTTATCGACTTTAGCTCATTATGCGGATCAGCTTAATAAAACACAGACAATTCTCCTCCGCTTTTTTCATCGGCGCTCACTATTCAAACGAGATCATCGAACAATGCGACCACACGACCATGAGGTGCTGATTCTTGACGGCGCCTGCGGCACCAATCTACAGGAAATGGACATCCCGGCCTCAGCCTGGGAGGGGCGGGAGGGCTGCAATGAACTGCTTAACCTGACCATGCCCGAAACAATCGTGGCCCTGCACACCGGATTTGTCGAGGCCGGGGCCATGATGCTGGAAACCAATACTTTCGGCGCCAACCGCATCGTTTTGGCGGAATATGGCCTTGCCGACAGGGTGGCGGCCATCAACCGGGCCGGGGTCGAGAACGCCCGCGCCGCCATCGGCGGCAAGCCCGGCGTCTTTATCGCCGGTTCGGTCGGACCCGGCACCAAACTGCCCTCACTCGGCCATATTACTGTCGATGATCTGGCCGCGGCCTATGCCGAACAGGTCCGCGCCCTGGCCGAGGCCGGGGTCGATGCGCTGATCATCGAAACCTGTCAGGATCTCCTCCAGATCAAGACCGCCATGACCACCTGTTTCGCCACTCTGGAAGCCCTGGGGCTGGATATTCCGGTCATGGCCTCCGTCACCTTTGAACGAACCGGCACCATGCTGGTCGGCACCGATATCGCCGCCGCCGCCGTGACCCTCGAACCGTATCCGCTGTTCTCCTTTGGCCTGAACTGCGCCACCGGCCCACTCGATATGGAATCGCATATCCGCTACCTGAGCCGCAACTGGCCCGGCCGTATTCTGTGCATACCGAATCAGGGCCTGCCGGAGGTAGTTGACGGCAAGACGCGCTATTCCCTGGAGCCGGAAACCTATGCCCGCGAGATGAAGCGCTTTGTTATTGAATACGGGGTCAGCGTCGTTGGTGGCTGCTGCGGCACCACCCCGGCCCATATCCGCGCGCTGGTGCGCGCGCTTGCCGGCGTCAAACCGGCGGAACGGGAGGTGACCGCATGAAGCCTTCGGTGGCGAGTCTGTATCAGGCCGTTGAGCTGCAACAGGAGATTCCGCCCCTGTTGATCGGCGAGCGGGCCAATGCCAATGGATCGAAAAAGTTCCGGGAACTGCTGCTGGCCGACGATTTCCAGGCCTGCGTCAAAATCGCCCTTGAGCAGGAGGCCAGGGGGGCGCACATCATCGATCTCTGCGCCGCCTATGCGGGCCGGGACGAGCTGGCCGACCTGACCACCCTGGTGCGGCTCTGCGCCGGCTCCCTCAAGGCGCCGCTGATGATCGATTCCACGACGCCCGCCTGCATCGAAGCCTGCCTGCGGCTCTATCCGGGCCGGGCGATTGTCAACTCCATCAATCTGGAAGATGGCGGGGCCAATCTTCGCCGGGTCTGCACGGCGGCGAGGAAATACGGCGCCGCCGTGGTGGCATTGACCATTGATGAAAAGGGCATGGCCATGACCGCGGCGGATAAGGTTCGGGTTGCCAAGGAAATCTATAGCATTGCCGTGGACGAATGTGGTTTGCGTTCGCAGGATCTGCTGTTCGATTGCCTGACCTTTACCGTTGGTTCCGGCGACGCCAGCCTGCGCGATGCCGCTGTGCAGACCCTGGAGGCGATCCGCCGGATCAAGACGGAGCTGCCGGGATGCCTGACCGTGCTTGGGGTCAGCAACATTTCCTTTGGCCTGGCCGCTCAGGCGCGGAAAATACTGAACTCCGTGTTCCTGCACGAGGCGGTGTTGGCCGGGTTGGACGCAGCCATTGTCGATGCCGCCAAGGTCATCCCCTTGGCCCGCATTCCGGCTGAAGACCGGGAGGTCTGCCTGGATTTGCTCTACGATCGGCACGATCCGGAAGGCAAAGACCCCCTGCTGCGGTTTATCGCCCACTTCACCGCCAGGACGGAAACGCCTGCCGAGCAGGGGCAGGAGGCGGACCGCACACCGGAGGAACAGTTGGTGCGCATGGTCATGGATGGCGACAGGGAGCAGTTGGAGGATGTGCTCGCCATCCTGCGGCAGCGATTTAAGCCGGTCGACATCATCAACCAGATGCTGGTTCCGGCCATGCGTCATGTCGGCGAACTGTTCGGCAAGGGGGAACTCCTGTTGCCCTTTGTCCTGCAGTCGGCGGAGGTGATGAAGGCCGCCGTCACCCTGCTGGAGCCGTACATGGACAAGGCCGAAGGCGATACCGCCACGACCATTCTCCTGGCAACGGTGCAGGGCGACGTGCACGACATCGGCAAGAATCTTGTGGACATCATCCTCTCGAACAACGGCTACCGGGTGCACAACCTCGGCATCAAGGTGCCGGTCGGGACCATCATCGAAAAGGCGAAAGAGGTCAAGGCCGACCTGATCGGCCTCAGCGGGCTGCTGGTCAAATCGGCCATGGTCATGCAGGAGTCCATGGCCCAGTACAAAGAGGCGGGACTTACCGTTCCCATCCTTTTGGGCGGCGCCGCCTTAACCCCCAAATTCGTGGCGGAATCCTGCGTCCCGGCCTATGGGGGCCCAGTAGTCTATTGCGCCGATGCCTTTGCCGGTTTGAAGGCGGTGCAGGAATTCGAGGCAGGGACACTGACCTCGACGGCGTATGACGGCGCGACCGCGGTCAAAGCCATGAAACCGGGCGTCAGGGTCGCCGAAATTGACCGCACGCTCCCCGTGCCCACGCCGCCGTTTTTAGGGCAGCGGTATGTGGAAGAGATCGACCCATCGGTCTTGTTTCCCCTGATCAATATCGAGGCCCTGTTCCGTGGCCGCTGGGGATACCGGAGAGGCAAGATGGCGGCAGGGGAATATGCCGAGCTGATCCAGGGGACCGTCCGGCCACTGTATGAGGACTTGCAGCGGAAATCGCTGGCTGGCGGTTGGATTCAACCCAAGGTCAGTTACGGTTATTTCCCCTGCTGGTCGGAAGGGGATGCGGTGATTGTGCGGGCGGATGGCGCCGAGCATCGCTTTGCGTTCCCGAGGCAAGCCGAGGCCCCGTTCCTCTGCATTGCCGATTATTTCAAACCGGCGCAGGAGGGTGGCGATATCGCCGGGTTTTTCATCGTGACCATCGGCACGGGCATGAGTGAGGAAACGGCGCGGCTCTACCAAGCCAAAGCCTATCACGACTACCACCTGCTTCACGGTTTCAGTGTCGAGGTGACCGACGCCCTGGCTGAATACTGGCATGGCGTCATGCGACGGGAGTTGGGGATTGGCGGTAGTGCCGCGCAGAGTGCGCACGAGGCGGGCACTCAGAACTATCAGGGGTCTCGCTACGGATTCGGCTATCCGGCATGCCCAGATCTGGAGGCGCATAAGCCTTTGTTCGCTTTTCTCCGCCCCGAAGCGATCGGCATTTCCCTGACTGAAAATATGCAGATGGTGCCTGAGCAGACGACCTCGGCGATCGTCGTCCATCACCCACAGGCCAAATATTTTGCGGTCTGACGGTCTGATTATGACAGCGGCGGAAGAACGATATATCTGTGTCAACTGTGGGTATATCTATGACCCCACAGTTGGCGATGCCATGAATGGCATTCCTCCGGGCGTTGCCTTCACCGAGTTGCCGGAGGAATGGGTCTGCCCCATGTGTTATGTTCCGAAGGAGCAGTTTGATGTGCTCGATTGATGCGCATACTCACGCCTCTTGGCTTTGATCACTTTAAAACATCGCGCATTTGCTGTTCGCTCTTTCCAGACTCCATCAGTGCCGTAGAATCCGCTCTAGCGGGCGCCCTTTTCCTTCCGATAAAAGACTTGCCGCCCCGTCCGCCCTTCGGGTAGGGTGATTGGTTATTTTGCTGCTCGAAAAGACTGATTTCTTGAAAAATATTACTGTTCAGACGTTTGGCGGAGGTTGCGGTGACGAAAATCAGTGAGACGACAATGTGGCTGTCGGGCAACGAGGCGATCGCCCTCGGAGCCTATGAAGCCGGAGTGGCGGTGGCTTCCGGCTATCCGGGAACGCCATCGACGGAGATACTCGAAACGCTGTCGAGCTACGACGGCGTTTATACCGAATGGGCACCGAACGAAAAGGTCGGTCTTGAAGTGGCGGTCGGCGCCAGCCTGGCCGGGGCCAGAGCAATGGCGGCGATGAAGCACGTCGGCGTCAACGTCGCCGCCGACCCGCTGTTTACTGCCTCGTACATCGGCGTGCGCGGCGGCCTGGTGCTGGTCACCGCCGACGATCCGGAGATGCACTCGTCGCAGAACGAGCAGGATAACCGCAATTACGCCCTGGCCGCCAAACTGCCAATGCTCGAGCCATCCGACCCGGCGGAGGCCAAGGCGATGCTCATCGAGGCCTTCCGCCTCAGCGAGGAACTGGATACGCCGGTTATGCTGCGCATCACCAGTCGCGTCGCCCATGTCAAAGGCGTGGTGCCGCTGGGCCAGCGCCTAACACCGTCGCAGTGCGCGTTGGTCAAAGACCCGGCCAAGATGGTCATGCTGCCGGCGATGGCCCGCAAGCGCCGCGTTGTCGTCGAAGAACACATGCAACGCGCCGCCGTTATCGCGAATGAGACGCCGCTGAACCGTATCGAACCGGGCCAAGGCCAGCGTGGTTTCATCTGCGGCGGCATCTCCTATCTTTATGTCAAGGAAGCCTTCCCCGGCGCGCCGGTGTTGAAGCTGGGCATGACCTGGCCGCTGCCCGATGAGCTGATCCGCCGCTTCGCCGCCTCGGTTGAGGAAGTTATTGTCGTCGAAGAACTCGACCCTTTTCTCGAGCGGCACGTCAAGACCCTGGGCATCGCCTGCCAGGGTAAAAATCTCATCCCTAATCGCGGCGAACTGAATACCGATATAGTGCTGGCCGCCCTGGCCCCGGAACAGGTAGCCAAGGGTTTCGCCGCCATCGACCTGCCGCCGCGGCCACCGAACATGTGCGCCGGTTGCCCGCATCGCGGCATCTTCCATAATCTGAAGCGACTGAAGGTGTTCGTTTCCGGTGATATTGGTTGCTACACCTTGGGCGCTTTGCCGCCGCTTGCCAGCATGGATGCCTGCGTCTGCATGGGCGCCGCCGTCACCGTCGCCCACGGCATGGTCAAGGCCTTGGGCGACGGCGGCCACGACAAGGTGGTGTCGGTGATCGGCGATTCGACCTTCGTCCACTCCGGCATCACTGGCCTCGTCAACACGGTGTATAACAACAGCGCCGCGACACTCATCATCCTCGACAACCGCACCACGGCCATGACCGGCCACCAGGAGAACCCGGCCAGCGGCCACAGCATCAAGGGCGAGCCAGCCCATCAGTTGGATATCGAGGCGCTTTGCCGGGCCATCGGCGTGCGTCATCTTTATGTGGTCAATCCCCACGACATCGATGCCAGCTATAAAACGCTGAAGGAGGCCATCGCCCTGACCGAACCGTCGGTGGTCATTGCCAAAGCGCCCTGCGTGCTGCTGCCGGAGATGCGCAAACGGCGCATCACGCCCTATAGCACTAATCAGAAAAACTGCGCCGGCTGCATGTCCTGTGTCAAACTCGGTTGCCCGGCCATCAGTTGGACGCCCTTTGCCGACGGCGAGGCCGAGCGGCGCGGCTATAAGGCGAGCCAGAAAGGGCTGGCCAAAATCGACGAAAGCATGTGTAACGACTGCGGCCAGTGCGCGGCGGTTTGTAAGTTTCAAGCAATTGACCATCAGGACGGCCACCGGGAGGAGACGAAATGAAGGCGGGCAATATTCTTTTCACTGGTGTTGGTGGTCAGGGCATTCTCTTGGCCAGCGAGCTGACGGCACTGGCGCTCCTCTCGGCGGGTTTCGACGCGAAAAAGAGCGAGGTGCATGGCATGGCCCAGCGCGGCGGCTCGGTGACGGCGCAGTTGCGTTTTGGCGAGCGCGTTTATGCGCCGCTGATCGCTATGGGCACCGTCGATGTCCAGGTGGCGTTTGAGATGATGGAAGCGGCGCGCTATCTGCCCTATCTGCGCCCGGGCGGCACGGTGGTGGTCAACACCCAGAAAATCCTGCCGCCGGCGGTGGCCACCGGCCAAGCCAGCTATCCAGAAAATATTCTCGAAAGCCTGGCGGCGCAAAAGATTAACTATCTCAGCCTCGATGCCTTCGAGATAGCGCGCCAGGTCGGCGAAAGCAAAACCGCCAATGTCATCATGGTCGGCGCCTTGTCTGGGCTGCTGCCGGTCGAGGCCGCCGTCTTCGAGCAAAATATCGCCGCCCGCGTGCCGGCGAAATTCAAAGAAGTCAATATCGAAGCCTTCCGCCGTGGGCGCGCTGTCAGTGCCTGAGTCCGGGAATATGGCCCATATGGCCCAGTGCATCGACATCCACACCCACGCCTTCCCGGATGCCATCGCCGCCCCCACCGTCGCCCAGTTGGCCGGAAGCGCCAAACACGCCACGATTACCGCCTGGGCCGACGGCACGGTGGCCGGTCTTCTTGCCTCGATGGACGCAACCGGCATCGAAAAATCGGTGATCTGTTCGATTGCCACCAAGCCGGCGCAGTTCGCGGCGATTCTCGCCTGGTCGAAATCTATCCGCTGCGAGCGTTTGATTCCTTTTCCATCATTGCATCCGCGCGACGAACACCTGCTCGATCATCTGCGCGAGTTGATTGACGCCGGGTTCACGGGTGTCAAAATGCACTCCTACTACCAGGATTACGACCTCGACGATCCCAGCCTCGACGAGTTTCACGGCGCTCTCGCCGAAGCCGGGTTGATACTCGTTATTCACGCCGGTTTCGATTTTTCCTTTGCCCAGATACGCCGCGCCGATCCGCAGCGCATCCTCAAGGTCTGCCGTCGCTTCCCGAGGCTGAAGCTGATCGCTACTCATATGGGCGGCTGGGCCGATTGGGATGAGGTGGAAGAGCACCTCATCGGCCAGCCCCTCTATATGGAAACCTCGTTTGCCTTTGAGTCGCTGGCGCCGGATCGTTTGCGCCGGATGCTCCTCGCCCATCCCGCCGATTATCTGCTGTTTGGCAGCGACAGCCCGTGGACCGGACAGAAAGAATCGCTGGCAAAACTGGCGGCCCTTGACCTGCCTCCTGAGCTGTTTGATAAAATCACTTCGACGAACGCCCGCGCGCTCTTGGGCTGACCGACGCCGAACCGCGGCGTTTCATGCGAAAAAACCGCCGATGTCCATGACTCTCTTTTCCCTGGCAAAAAAGATCTATCACCATGACCTGCCGCCGTTAGCACGTGTGATCTTTTTCATGCTGCGGCTGGCGCTGGTCATTGCCATCTTCCCGCTTTTTTTTGCGCCCCGATCCGATTTTGACCTCAACTTCCCGACTACCTGGCAGACGGTGAATGAAGTTTTGGAGATGGGCCACGTCGTCTTTTTTTTCCTGGTGGCCAGTGTCACCGTGCCGCTGGTGGTGACGGTGGCGCGCTTTGCCGCTCTTAGACGGAACTGGCGGGACTGGTGGACCATCCTGCCTTATGCCTGGCAACGGATCGAAGCCCAAGGAGAAAGTATCCCGGCGCCGTGGGTGTGGCTGATCACTTTAGTCGTGACATTTTCCTTCGGCTTTTACATCGAACTGGCGCAGGGATCGTTCACCAGCGAGTGCCTTGCCAATCTCACCAGCGATTGTCTGGCCAGCCTCGGCGACGTTTTTCACGATATGGTTGGCGTGGTGATCTATCTGCTGTGGTGGCAGAGTCGTTACGGCGAGCGTTTTCGCCTCGGCTTGCGCCTGCTCATCCTGCCACCGCTACTGGTGGCGGCGTTGCCGATAGCTTTGGCCGCTTACGACGACTATAACATTTGGCGTGATTTCCCGGTCTTGGCTTCGTTCGAGCACCGGGATGAGCTGCGCCGCTGGTCCGGCGGCGAGAACGTTATGATGCGGCGAGTGGCAGGCATGGGCCGCGACGGCGGCTACGCGGCGGCCATTCTTTTCACCACCGACCGCTACTCTCAGATTTCAATGCGGTATTTTTACCGCGACTGGCGCGGTTTCAGCGCCCTGGCGCTGGATGTTTACAATCCAGACGAACCGGTGGAGCTGATGATCAAGGTCTATGACCGCCAGCACATGGAAACGGGCCACTACGATTTCTACGACCGTTACAACGGTTCGCGCCTGCTTGAGCATGGCTGGAATCAAATCCGCGTGCCAATGCGCGACATTGAGCACAGCCCGAAGGAGCGATTGATGGACCTCGACCAGATACGCGGTCTCCAATTTTTCCTCATGGATCAGCTCAAGCCGCGCACCCTCTTCATCGACAACCTCCGGCTGCTGCGCTGAAGCTCTTTCTCAGCACTTCGTTTACCGGAGACTGACTGTTTACCGGAGACTGACTTGACAAAACGCGGTTTTTGGACCTATAAAGTATAATTGTAACTATTTGTAATCGCATAATAAATTTATCGAGACAGAGATACCATGCCGTTTTTTTCCAAAAAACAATATCCCTTGCGCAACGCTATCTTTTTCTGTGGCGAGGGCTGGCTGATCTTTCTGTCAATTCTCGCCGCCTACTGGCTGATGTTGGGCACCGAGCCGTTTCTGCTCGACCTGACCGTCAACTGCCTGCATGCCCTGGTCGTGACCGCGGTCTTCCAGCTTTGCCTGTACTTTTTCGATCTCTATGACCTGAAAACCGACACGAGCCTGCCCGATACCTGCACCCGCATCACCCAGGCCTTCGGCGTCGGCTGCATCGCGCTTGGCCTCTTGTATTACCTGGCGCCGGGCATCACGATCAGTGGTCGTGTGTTCTGGTCGGGTTACGCCTTCATCTGCCTGACGGTCTTTATCTGGCGTTTTCTCTACTATATCGTGCTGCGCCGGCGGCTGTTCGCGCAGAAGGTGGTGATCGTCGGCGTCGGCGGCTTGGCTTCGGAAATCGCCCAGGAAATCGAGAGCCGGCTCGATTCGGCCTATTCGGTTTACGCTTTCGTCGGCGACGAGCAGCCGGCCTGTAATCCGAACAAGGCGCCGGTAACGCGCCGACTGGAAGACCTGGTGGACAGCCTGCCGGAATACAACGTCGAGCACATCATCGTCGCCCCGGACAACCGCCGCGGCACGATGCCGCTCGATACGCTGTTGCGCTGTAAACTGCGCGGCATGTTCATCGAGCAGGGCGTCTCATTTTATGAACGGATCACCGGTCGCATTCCGGTACAGCGTGTCGATCCAAGCTGGCTGATCTTTTCCCAGGGTTTTTCCATTAGCCGCTGGCGCTCGTCGGTACAGCGCTTCTTCGACCTGATTGTCTCGCTGACGCTTTTAATCATCACCTCGCCACTCATGCTGCTGACGGCGCTCGCCGTGCGGCTCGAATCGCCGGGTCCGGCTCTCTACCGGCAGGAGCGGGTCGGTTTGTACGGCGTGCCCTTTCAGGTGCTGAAATTCCGTTCGATGCGTCAGGACGCCGAAAAGAACGGCGCCGTCTGGGCGGCGGTCAACGACAGCCGGATCACACGCTGCGGCGCCTTTATCCGTAAAGTGCGTATCGACGAGCTGCCGCAACTCTGGAACGTGTTGAAAGGAGAGATGAGCCTGGTCGGCCCACGCCCGGAGCGCCCGGTGTTTGTCGAGGAGCTGGTCAAACACATACCTTTTTATGGGATGCGTCACGATGTCAAACCGGGCCTGACCGGCTGGGCCCAGATTAACTACCCCTACGGCTCGTCGGTCGAAGACGCCCTGCACAAACTGGAATACGATCTTTATTATGTCAAACACATGTCGCTGGCGCTCGACGCCCTGATCGTCTTCCGCACCGTAAAAACGGTTCTTTTCGGCAGAGGCTCGCGCTGAGCCTGGTTTGACGCATGAATCATCCGCTGAGGCAACTGGCCCTGCTCGCCGCCCGCTCGCTGTTGAGCCGAAAACTGCGTTCGTCCTTAAGTGTTCTCGGCGTTGTCTGCGGCGTCATGGCGGTGATGGCGATGCTGGCCATTGGCGAAGGCGCCAAGCAAACAACGCTGCGCGAGCTGGAGCGGCTCGGCCTGCGCAACATCTATATCAATGCCCTGCGCCTCGACGGCAAACAGCTCCAGGAGGCGCGGGCACGGCGCTCGCATGGCCTGAATGCCAGCGATGCCGGGCGGCTCGGCCAATTTCCCCACCTGATCAACCGCGTCGCCGCCTTTCGCGAGGAAGCGCCGCCTCTCTACGGTCTGCCGCCTGGTTTTACACCGAAGGTGGCGCGGGTCAGCGCCAATTATTTCCCGGTGGCCGGGCTGGCCATCGCCGAGGGCCGTTCGCTGACCGGCGCCGATACGGCCAACCGCAATGGTGTCTGCGTCATCGGCGCCGATGTCGCCGCCCGCCTCGGCGTGGACGGCAGGCCGGGCCAATCGTTGCGCATCGGCGACAGCCTGTGGCGCATCGTCGGCGTGCTGGCCAGCATGAACCGTGGCGACATGAGCGCGAAAATCGCGCCGGACAACTACAATCAAACCATCTTCCTGCCACTGCCGCCCATGCTTGGCGCGCCCGGCGACAGTCCGGCCCTGTCGCGGATTATCGTCGAAATCGCACCAGGCGAGCGCCTGGAAAACGCCAATATGCTCATTGACCGGATTTTGGCTGTCACGCATAACGGCGTCGAGGATTTTCAGCGGAAGGCTCCGGAAGAACTTCTCGCCCAATCCCTGCGCACCACCCGTCTGTTCAACCTGATGCTGGCCCTGGTCGGTGGCATTTCTTTGCTGGTTGGCGGTATTGGCGTCATGAATATCATGCTGGCCACCGTGTCGGAACGCACCGGCGAGATTGGCCTCAGACGGGCGGTCGGCGCGACGCGCGGCGATATTTTGCGGCAATTTCTCGCCGAAGCGGTGCTTTTGACGGTGATTGGCGGTATTTTGGGGCTGGCCGCCGGGCTTGGCTGCGTGCTGACGGCGGCCTGGTTGACAGGCTGGCCGGTCGGCCTGACGCTTTTCGCCGTATGCACGCCTTTGGCGCTGTCGGTTCTGACCGGTGTCGTTTCCGGTCTGTATCCGGCCCTGCGCGCCGCCCGGCTCGATCCCATTCAGGCGCTCAGGGCGATTTAACGGCATACTATGCTGGACACCATCCTCTCCGCTTCTGTCGATATTTATGTCGATATTTATTGACCTGATTTTGTCAATCACCCATAATGGCGTCCGCGAATTCCGCACGGCTGGCCCAACCAAGCCGCACATCGGGATATGATTCATCTTTCATTTTGCCAAGAGAGACAATGCCAAGATTTATCAATATACATCGGGCACTGCGTGGCGCCGCCATCCTGCCGGTGGCGATTTCTTTGGCGGCGGCGAACTGCGGACTGGCGGCGGCCAATCCGCCCGATCCGCCTTCTGGCGGCGAGACCACTAGGCTGGCCGCCGTCGATACGCCATTGATCGAAAAGGCCGGCAAATCGAAACCGTCGCCAACGGACATCAAACCGGTGGGGCAAGAGCCAACCACCGCCGAGGCAAAACCACCGCCGGCGCAAACCGAAAGTTCTTCGTCGAAAAAGGCCTGGATTTACGGCGGCTTGGGTGTGGCGGCGGCAGCGGCAATCGTCGCGGTAGCGGCAGGAGGCGGTGGCGGCGGCAGCAGCGCTCCGGCCACTACGCCTCCCAATAATGGCAACAACAGTGGCACAGGCACAGATTCCGGCGGATGCCATGAGGACACACCGGTCAACCAAAATCCGCGCTCACCGGTGGCAAACAACCCAAACACCACGCCGGTTTGCGCCGATCTATCCGGCCAATGGTCGGGCACGCTTAGCCTTGCCGATAACGGCAGCACTTATTTGACGGCTATAGTAGCTCAGGACGGGGACCAGATTCAGATCACCACATCCTCATCCAAGGCCTATGGCAAGTTGTTTATCGGCACCGTCGGCGCGGACTGCAATTTCAGTCTTTGGGATCAAACAACAGGCGAGGAATGGTCATCGCGTCTCGGCCCGGCCACCGCCAATCGAATTGCCATTTATGATTATGTTCAGACTTCGTGCTACGGCAACACCAAATACGATTCACTGATCCTCACCCGTTGACGCTCCGCCTCTCGTCACAGCGGCATCCGGATTCCGTGGCGGCCACGATTTCTCCTTCCTCTCGCCACAAGCAAGGATAGGTGTTGTGTCCATTATATTTTCTCATAGATTTCAGGTGGTTCCTTGAAAGTTTCGTTGGTTGTTCCCCTCTTGAACGAGGAGCAAAATATTCCGGTTCTCTACAATGAATTGTACCAGGCGGTAGACACGCTCGAAGATGAGTTCGAGTTCGTCTTCGTCGATGACGGCTCGAAGGACGGCAGCCTGGCGCGGCTGGAAGAAATACAAAAGAAGGACAATCGGGTGGTGGTGGTCAGTTTCCGCCGCAACTTTGGCCAGACGGCGGCCATGGCCGCCGGCTTCGATTACGCCACCGGCGATGTCATCGTCACCATGGATGCCGACCTGCAAAACGACCCGCAAGATATTGGCAAACTGCTGGCCAAGGTGCGCGAAGGCTACGACGTGGTCACGGGATGGCGCTTCGACCGCAAGGACGCCTTCATCAACCGCCGCCTGCCCTCGATCATCGCCAACCGCCTGATTTCTTTCACCACCGGCGTCAAGCTGCACGACTACGGCTGCACGCTAAAGGCCTTTCGCAAAGAGGTGGTGAAAAACGTCCGCCTCTACGGCGAGATGCACCGCTTCATCCCAGCCATCGCCAGCGGTATGGGCATCGAATATACGGAAGTCATTGTCAACCATCGGGCCAGACGTTTCGGCACTTCAAAATATGGCATTTCCCGGACCGTGCGCGTCATCCTCGACCTGTTGACCGTCAAATTTCTGCTCAGCTTTTCGACGAGGCCCATCCATGTCTTTGGCTTTTTGGGCTTGGTTTCCGGCGGTCTCGGTTTCCTGACCGCCCTGCTCATGCTGGTGCAACGGCAGTTTTTCGGCGTGCCCATGGGCAACCGGCCCTTGTTATTCCTGGCGGTGCTGCTCTTTTTCATCGGCGTCCAGTTCATCTCCATCGGCCTGTTAGCCGAAATGCAGGCGCGGATTTATCACGAGTCGCAGAACAAGCCGGTCTACTACGTGCGCAAGGTGCTGGGTGGCGCGGCTCCTGAGGGCGAGCGAAACGGTGGTTGATCCGCCCATCACCGTCATCATCCCCAACTGGAATGGCCGCGCCCTGCTGCCAACCTGCCTGTCATCCCTGGCCCGGCAAAGTAACCGTGATTTCACCGTGCTGCTGGTCGATAACGGCTCGGAGGATGGCTCTCTCGCCTTGGTTCGCGAACATTTTCCTTTCGTCCGCTGCTTGGCGCTGTCGGAAAACCGCGGCTTCAGCGCCGCTGTCAACGCCGGCATCGGCGCCACTGCCAGCCCGTGGTTGTTTCTTTTGAATAACGACACCGAGGTCGAGGAGCACTGCCTGGAACGCCTGGCCAAGGCCATCGAGAACTCTCCGGAGGCGGACTTTTTCGCCGTGAAGATGGTCAATTTCCATAACCGCGCCATGCTCGATGGCGCCGGCGACGCCGCCTTGCGCGCCGGAGTCGGCTATCGGTTGGGAACGATGGAAAAAGACCGCGGCCAATATGATGAAGACCGTTGGGTGTTTGGCGCCTGCGCCGGGGCGGCCCTGTACAACCGCCGCCTGTTCGAGCGGATCGGTCTGTTCGACGAGGATTTTTTCGCCTACCTCGAAGACGTCGATCTCAATTTCCGCGCCTGCCGCGCCGGACTCCGCTGCCGCTATCTGGCCGGGGCGCTGGTCTACCATATTGGCGGCGCCACCAGCGGCACCAGAATCAGCCCGCTGACCGTGCGCCTCTCGACGCGCAACTGTTTTTTCGTCGGCGCCAAAAATTATTCTCTGCCCTGTTTGCCGCGTCTTTTGCCAGCCATGCTGATCTATCAGGCGGCCTGGCTTTTCTTTGCCATTAAAAAGGGGCTATTTCTTCCGTGGTTACAGGGAATTATCCAAGCTTTGCCGGCTTTGCCGCGAATGCGGCGGAAATTCCGGCGCGACGCGGCGCTGACCGACCGCGCCTTCATCCGCCGGCTGATCGAGGCCGAAGACCAAGCAGTGATGTCAATCATGACCCGACGCCGCCAGCAGGGCAAAGGCAACGCCCCGCTTGACTGGTACCGGAAAATTTTCCTTTGAACGCAGAGCGTCACGCTGCCGATGCCTCCTCCCAGCCCGCCAGACTGACATGGGCGAAAAAAACTGCCCTGCCGGGCGGTCTGTGCTAAGATGACGCCCGTCATGTACAGGCTGTCCCTTGCCAATGCTTTTTCCCTCGCCGAGAATTGCCTATGCATCTTTTTTCCCGCCTGGCCCTTGTCCTGATGCTCGCCGCCACGCTGCCAGCCAGCGCCAACGCCGATGACTTCCGCATCCTGGCCGGTCACGCCTTCGATGGCCAGCCCACCAACCTCAGCGGCACCGGCCTGAAAAAAGCCGCCGCCGGCCTGGAAACCGAGGTGGTCAGCGTTATCATGCGCCACGCCAGGCTGCCGCAAAATTTCGTCATCTACACCGATCCGCAAGTAGCCAACGCGGCGGCGGTGATTCTTGTCGATAAAGAAGGACACAGCCAACGTGCCTTGGTTTGCAACGAAAAATTCATGCAAACGGCGCAACAGGCCAGTGTCGAAGGCAATTGGGCGCCGGTCAGCATCATCGCCCATGAAATTGGCCACCACCTCGCCGGCCATACCCTCATCGCCGGTGATTGGCAACCGCGCGGCGAGTTGACGGCGGACGCCTTCAGCGGTTTTATTCTCTACAAGCTGGGGGCAAAACTGGGCGAAGCCAGCCGCGCCGTCATTACTTTGGCCCCCAAAAACAATGGCGCTCTGAGCCGCGATGAGCGTTTGCAGGCCGTGCGCCAAGGCTGGATGTTCGCCTGCCGCCAGCAGTCCGACCACTGCGAAGGCGATGAAAGCGCGCTTCTTTTACCGACGCCGACGGCCATCGAGCATAGCGAGGCCAGCACGCCGCCGGGCAAAGCCGAGGCGCCGACCGCACCGGCGGTGCCATCACCGGTGGCCAGCGGTCCCGCCGACGTCCTGCCTTTTCCCGACCGCCAACAGATTCCGGTCAAATTCGGTCATTTCGTCATTGACGAGTTGGGAGTGCTCGACCGGGCGGCCTGCGCCGGCTTCGAGCGCCGCATGTTCGAACTGGCCGCGAAAAATCGCGTGGAAATCGTCACCATCGTCAGCAAAGACCTGCATAGCCTGACCGCTGACGAATACGCTCAGGCCATGCTGCGTCAACTGGCGGTTGGCAGCGAGGATGTGGCCAGCGGCGCCGTACTGCTGATCGCGCCCCATGAAAAACAGGTTGGCATGGCCCTGGCCCCCGGCCTTTTGACGGCTTTAGGCGACCAAGCGGCCCAGGCTCGCGAACAGTTGAAAAATTTCGAGGAATTTTCTCTCTTGACCTGTCAGGACACCTGCCAGGCCGAACAGACGGCGATGCTGTTCCACGCCGCCGGCTTCATTGCCGATGCAGCCGGGAAATGGGATTTTTCCGTTTCATACCCAAAAAACGGCACGCTCCCGGCGGGCGATGCGGCTACGGGCGCCGTCTGCCTGCGTGGGAAAATTACAGGGCGCGATACCACGCCACCAGTCATGCCGTCCGCCGCCCCAGCCAAAGCCAGGGAAACGACCGTGAAAATGGTGGACGAGGCGGGACAGGAAGCGTTGCTTTCGCTTGACCCGGAAGTGGAAAAACTGGCGCGGACACCTCTGGCCACGGGTGGCAGCTACCAGTTCATCGCCCGCGAACTGCCGTCCGCCGGACAGATGCGCCGTTTCGAAGTACTCAGCTACGGAGTGTTGCCCTAAGCGAAAACCAGTGGAAAACTTACCAATTCCTTGCTGGATTTTTTCCGTCCCAGACGGCAGACTTATTGAAGAATAATCATATTGGCAATAATACCGGGGGGATACAATGCCAAAAAACAATCACCGACGATGGTACGATCAGGATCCGGCCCTATCCATGGCCATGCACACCTTAGAGGAAGCCAGCGACGAAGAGCAGATCATGCTGGCGCTGCATCTCATCAAAATCATCAATGAGCACAACATGGAGGACGTGTCGCTCACCTGGACCGATACCGCGTCGAGGCAAGAGCAGATGTCACGCTGGTACGATGTGGATAAGACGCTACGGGCTTCCATCGAAATGCTGCGCCGCTGCCCGGAACCGATGCAGCGGATTCTGGCACATCAAATCGTCAAAGAACTGAAGGCGCATATGGAGAAGGACAACTGAACCTTCCACCATTTTTTTTATAGAATATTTTTCGCCGACATCGCGGGGTGGTGAACGATCGCCGCCGCGCCTCAATTATCCTCTATCCCGTTTCTGCCGCGCGTCGCTTCATCGATGCGCTTCATGTTGTCCAGGAGTTTAAGCAGATAATGCAGCGCATGCGTGACGTCGTCAGCCGAGAAATTGCTGAGCACGTCGTTGTAGTACTCATTGATTTTGGGTATTGCCTGCTGCAACCAGAGCTGTCGTCCTGAGTCGCTCATGTGTACCAGCCGTGAACGGCGGTCGCGTTCGTTCGCCACAGTCCTCAGATGTCCATGCCGCTCCATGCGGTTGAGCAGTCCCGACAGATTCTGCCTGCTCACCATCAGGTAGCGCGCCAAGTCTCCAACGCTCATGCCGCCCGCGCTTTCTTCGCGCGACAGCGCGCCGAGTACCGCCCACTGCTGTGTGGTCAGGCCTTCCTTTTCGACGGCCCGAGTACCGGTTTTATGCAGCATGTTGCTACATTGATAGAGTCGGAAAAACAGCCGGTTGGCCAAGTCAAGTTCGATTGAGATTGCTTTGTCTTGTGAATTTGACACGGGTTTTCCTTGAGCGCTCCCTAAATTTTGAACGACCGCTCTGATGGGTTAATTATGATGGTCAGAGTTCCAGTTGTCTCACCACCGCCAGTTTCACCACCGGTAACGAGAATCGAGCTGTCTGCTTCATGTTCTATTGCATTAGTGTACATCATCAGGGCGCAGAGTCGCTAGTGACAGTTTCCATAATGTTAATATATCCACTTATATTGATGCTCGACGCTTCGCAGCGAAGCCATCTCTATAATACAAATATATTTACTTATATTGACATATGATACCTCATAGAGAGACTGTTTATATCATCTTAATATGCCGATAAAGATTGCCTCTTAACGTCCCATGGAGAGCTTGCTTACATAATGTAATATATTTACTTAATATACTCAGATTTCCTCTTGACGCCTCATGGATGAGCTGTTTATATAACGTCAATATATTTACTCAAGTTCAGAGAAATGGTGGAAGCGAGACTGTTCGATCTCGCCATTTTGACGACTCAACTCACGGAGACCAATCATGGGAAGACTAGCAGGTAAAACGGCCATTGTGACCGGTGGCGGTGGCGGCATTGGCGGCGCGATATGTCGCCGTTTTGCAGCCGAGGGCGCGAAGGTGGCAATTTTCGATCTGTCGCTCGAGGCGGCGGGAAAAGTGCGCGATGCCATTCGCGCTGCTGGCGGCACAGCCGAAGCTTTCCGCTGCGACATCACCAACCGTGCGGAAGTCGATGCCGCCGTAGCCGCGACCGAAAGCACACTCGGCCCGGTCGATGTACTGGTCAACAACGCGGGCTGGGACGTGTTCAAGCCCTTCACCAAGACGGAGCCTGCTGAATGGGAGCGGCTGATCGCTATCAACCTCACCGGCGCGCTGCATATGCACCATGCGGTGTTGCCGGGCATGGTGGCGCGCAAAGGTGGCCGCATTGTCAATGTGGCTTCAGACGCGGCCCGCGTTGGTTCGTCGGGCGAAGCGGTCTACGCCGCCTGCAAGGGCGGCCTGGTAGCCTTTTCCAAGACCATCGCGCGCGAACACGCGCGCCACGGCATCACCGTCAACGTCGTGTGCCCGGGCCCGACCGACACCGCCCTCTTGGATGGCGTGGTTGAGGGCGCGGCCAACCCCGAGAAGCTTAAAGAAGCCTTCGCCAAGGCGATTCCGCTGGGGCGCCTGGCGCAGCCCGACGATCTGCCCGGCGCAATACTGTTTTTTGCCAGCGAGGATGCCGCTTTTGTTACGGGCCAGGTGCTCAGCGTTTCGGGCGGCCTGACCATGGCTGGATAAAACCAACCTTAAGGAGAACTCTCATGAATTTCGAAGATATCCTCTACGAAGTACGCAACGGTGTGGCTTGGATCATCATCAACCGGCCCGACAAGATGAACGCCTTTCGCGGTCAGACCTGCGACGAACTCATCAAAGCACTGAACAAGGCTGGCTACGACCGCGAGGTCGGCTGCATCGTGCTCGCGGGCGCCGGCGACCGCGCCTTCTGCACCGGTGGCGATCAATCGGCGCACGTGGGCAACTACGATGGGCGCGGTACCATCGGCCTGCCGATGGAAGAACTGCACACGGCGATTCGCGACGTACCCAAAGTCGTCATCGCCCGCGTCCAAGGCTATGCCATCGGCGGCGGCAACGTCTTGGCAACGCTCTGCGACCTGACGATCTGTTCGGAAAAAGCGAGTATGGGCCAGGTTGGCCCGAAGATGGGTTCGGTCGATCCGGGCTACGGCACGGCCTTTCTCGCGCGCGTCGTCGGCGAGAAGAAGGCCCGCGAGATGTGGTATCTGAACAAACGCTACTCGGGCCAGGAGGCGGTGGAGATGGGCTTGGCCAATGCCTGCGTGCCACACGATCAGCTCGACGCTGAAGTGCAGAAATGGGCTGAAGAGATTTGTGAGCGCAGCCCGACGGCCATCGCCATCGCTAAGCGCAGTTTCAACATGGATACCGCGCACCAGGCGGGCATCGCCGGCATGGGCATGTACGCGCTCAAGCTGTACTACGACACTGACGAGTCGCGCGAAGGCGTCAACTCTCTCAAGGAAAAGCGCAAACCCGATTTCCGTAAGTACGCCAAGTAACTTCGGAACATCCGGTATCCAAATTGGCTCGCATCGGGTTGCGAGCCAATTCTATCGAGGAGGCATATCTTGAATCCATATCTCGACGAAGATTTGATAGCGGTGAGCGAGTCTGCCCGCCGCTTTGCCCAGGATATTATTGCCCCGGGCTTTCTTGAGCGTGATAAGACGCGGGTGCTCGACCGCGCGATCATGCGTCAGATGGGCGAAATGGGTTTTATCGCCCCCGAACTGCCGGAGCGATTTGGCGGTCAGGGAGTGGGTTGCCTGATGACTGGCGTCATTCATGAGGAAATCGCGCGCGCCGACCTGAGTATTTCCTACATCAATCTGCTGGCCTCGCTGAACGGCCAGATCCTCGCCAAACATGGCCAGCCCGAAGTGGTGCAGCCATGGCTCGAAAAGCTGACACGCGGTGAGTTGATGTTCGCCATCGCCCTCACCGAGCCGCGCGGCGGTTCCGACGCGGCCAATATGCGCCTGAAGATGGAGCGTGTCGGCAACGAATACGTTCTGAACGGCGAGAAGACGTCGATCTCGGCTGCCGATCAGGCCGCCGCCGCCGTGGTCTTCGCGCGCAGCGGCACTGTCGAGGACGGCGCGCACGGCATTTCCGCGCTGCTGGTGCCGATGGATTTGCCCGGCATCACGACCACGCGCTTTGACTGTTTGGGGCAGCGCGCCATCGGGCGTGGCTCGATCTTTTTCGACAACGTGCGCGTACCGCTCGACCATCTGCTCGGCGGCGAAGGCAAGGGCTTCGTGCAGGTCATGCAAGGCTTTGACTTCTCGCGCGCCCTGATCGGCTTGCAGGTGTTGGCCGTGGCCAGGGTCAGCCTCGAAGAAACCTGGGCCGAAGTGGCAGGGCGCAAATCGTTCGGCAAATCGCTGGCATCCTTCCAGGGCATATCGCACCCGCTCGCCGAATACGAGACCCAGGTCGAGGCGGCGCGCCTCTTGTGCTTCCAGTCGCTGTGGCTCAAAGATCATGGCCATCCGCACAGCGCTCAGGCGGCGATGTGCAAATGGTGGGGGCCGAAGCTGGCCTACGAAACGATTCACCAGTGCCTGCTGTCGTTCGGCCATGGCGGGTATGACCGTGGCGTCATGGAACAGCGCCTGCGGGATGTGATCGGCTTCGAGATTGGCGACGGCACGGCCCAGATCATGAAGACCATCATCGCGCGGACCAAAGCTGGGCGCGACGCGGTGCGGGTGTGAATGTCGATACACCGAACCTTTCATAAAAATCGTGGAGACATGATATGAAGTTCGATCCCATACTGATCGGGCCTCGCCGGGCCGAGAGTATCGCCCGGGGCTGGTGGCACGATCGCACGATCAACGATGCGCTCGATGAAGCCTTGGCCGCCGTCCCCGATAAACGCGCCCTTAGCGCCTTCCAGGTCGAAAGCGGACAGTGGCGCCATTTCACCTACCGCGAACTGGCCACGATGGCCGACCGCATCGCGCTGGGCCTCGCGCGCCTGGGCATCGGGCGCGACGACGTGGTCGCGATGCAGTTGCCGAACTGGTGGCAATTCTCGCTGCTGTATCTGGCCTGTTCGCGCATCGGCGCGGTCTTGAATCCGCTGATGCCCATCTTCCGTGAGCGGGAACTGTCTTTCATGCTGGCGCACACCGAAGCCAAGCTGCTGGTGGTGCCCAAGTTCTTTCGCAAATTCGACCACGAGGCATTGGCCCGCGAGTTGCAGGCGCGCCTGCCTACGCTCGAACATATCGCGGTGGTTGACGGCGATGGGCCCGATAGTTTCGATGCCCTGCTTTCAGGCCCGGAATGGGAACGCGAAAGCGGCGCCGAGACCATCCTGCGCGCCAACCGGCCCGGCCCGGACGATGTGTGCCAACTACTCTATACCTCCGGCACTACGGGCGAGCCCAAATGTGTCATGCACACCGCCAATACGCTGATCTCCAACATCCTGCCCTACGCCCAGCGTATGCACCTGAGCGAAAAAGACGTGGTGCTGATGGCCTCGCCGATGGCGCACCAGACCGGCTTCCTGTACGGACTGATGATGCCTATTTTGCTGCGGACGCAGGCCGTGCTCCAAGACATCTGGGATCCAGCGCGCGCCGCGCAGACCATCCGCGAAACCGGCGTTACCTTCACCATGGCTTCCACGCCCTTTTTGGCCGACCTCACCCGCGTAGTCAAAGAAAGCGGCCAGGGCGTGCCGACGCTGCGCACCTTCCTGTCCGCCGGCGCGCCCATTCCGGGTGCCGTGGTCGAGCAGGCGCAGGTCACGCTGGGCTGCAAGATCGTCTCGGCTTGGGGTATGAGCGAAAACGGCGCCGTTACCACCACCTTGCTCGACGATCCGGACGAACGCGCGGTCAACACCGACGGTTGCCCACTGTCCGGCGTCGAGGTGAAAGTGATTGACTTCGACGGCCAGCCACTGCCACCAGGAGAGTCAGGATCGCTGATGTTGCGCTCTTGTTCCAACTTCGGCGGCTACCTGCGGCGCCCACAGTGGAACGCCACCGATGCCGACGGCTGGATGGACACGGGCGATCTGGCGCGCCTGGACGAACGCGGCTACATCCGCATCACCGGGCGCAGTAAAGATGTAATCATTCGCGGTGGCGAGAACATACCGGTAGTAGAAGTCGAGGAGATGCTTTACCGCCACCCGGCTGTTGCCCAGGCCGCGGTCGTGGCCTATCCCGATGAACGGCTAGGCGAGCGCGCCTGCGCGATAGTAGTGCTCAAGCCCGGCGCCACGTTGGATTTCGCGGAGATGGTGGCCTACTGCAAGGCGCAGAAAATGGCGCTACCCTTCGTCCCCGAACGACTGGTGGTGCTCGATGCGATGCCGGCTACGGCTTCGGGCAAAATTCAGAAATTCCGGTTGCGCGAAATCGCTCGCGCCGCAAAAAACTGATCGTGATCCACATGAACACAAGAAACCCCGCGCAGGAGCAACCGATACTGGTTGAACGCGACGACCGTGTCGGTATCATCACGCTCAACCGCCCGAAACAAATGAACGCTTTGAACGATGCGCTGATGGATGCCCTCGGCGCCGCGCTGCTGGCGTTCGACCGCGACCAGGGCATCGGCGCCATCGTCATCTGCGGCAACGAAAAGGCCTTTGCCGCCGGCGCCGATATCGCCGCCATGGCGGGCTGGTCGTACATGGACGTGTATACTACCGATTTTATCACGCGCAACTGGGAGACCATCCGCCAGGTGCGCAAGCCCGTAATCGCCGCCGTATCGGGCGTTGCCCTGGGCGGTGGCTGTGAGCTGGCTCTGGCCTGCGACATCGTCATTGCCGCCGATAACGCGCGTTTCGCGCTGCCTGAAGTCAAGCTGGCGCTGTTGCCCGGCGCCGGGGGTACTCAGCGTCTGCCGCGCGCAATCGGCAAGGCCAAAGCAATGGACATGTGCCTGAGCGGTCGAATCATGGATGCCGATGAAGCCGAGCGCAGCGGCCTCGTCTCGCGCATTGTGCCAGCCGAATCGTTACGCCAGGAAAGTCTTACCCTGGCCCGGACGCTGGCCAGCTATTCGGCGCCGGCTTTGATGGCAATAAAAGAATCGGTCAACCGCGCCTTTGAGAGTTCGCTGACGGAAGGAATTCTCTTTGAACGCCGCCAGATTCACAGCCGTTTTGCCAGCGACGACGCCCGTGAAGGCATGAAGGCATTTCTCGACAAGCGTCCGGCCGATTTCAAGCATCGCTGATCCACCGAATGACGCGATTACCCGAACCGATGCGACACCTACGGAGACCTTATGGCAATTGATCAAGACTCCTTTGAGTTGATGCTGTCAACGATCCAGGATTTTATCTCGCAGCGCCTCGTGCCCGCCGAGAACACCGTTGAAGAAAACGACGAGGTCCCGGCTGACATCGTCGAAGAGATGAAAACGATGGGCCTGTTTGGCCTGTCTATCCCAGAGGAATACGGCGGCATCGGTCTGTCGATGGCGCAGGAATGCGAGGTGGCGTTCAAATTCGGCCAGACGGCGTTAGCCTTCCGCTCGGTCTTCGGCACCAACGTCGGTATCGGTTCGCAGGGCATCCTGATGGACGGCACCGAAGAGCAGAAACGCGAGATTCTGCCGCGCGTGGCCAGTGGCGATCTAATCATGTCGTTTGCGCTGACCGAACCGGATGCCGGTTCGGACGCGGCGGCGCTGAAGATGCGCGCCGAGCTCAATGGCGATGATTACGTGCTCAACGGCACCAAACGATTCATCACCAACGCCACCCGCGCCGGGGCCTTCACGCTGATGGCGCGTACCGGCGGCCCGGGCGCGGGCGGCATCACCGCCTTTATCGTGCCAACCAACACCCCTGGCTTGAGCCTGGGTAAGGCGGACAAAAAAATGGGCCAGCGCGGCACCAAGACCTGCGACGTCTTTCTCGACAACGCCCGCGTACCGGCGGCTAACATCATCGGCGGCGTACCGGGTATGGGCTTCAAAACCGCGATGAAGGTACTCGATCGTGGTCGTCTGCACGTCTCGGCGCTGGCCTGCGGTGTGGCCCAGCGCGTGCTGAACGAATCGGTGACCTATGCCCGTGAGCGCAAGCAGTTCGGCGGGCGTATCGGCGATTTCCAACTCATCCAGGCGATGCTGGCCGACAGTCAGGCCGAACTCTACGCCGGCTGGTCGATGGTGCGGGATTGTGCCCGCCGTTACGACGCCAAACCAGCAGGCAAGAGTAATCCGGATGTGAGTATGCGCGCCTCCTGCGCCAAAATGTTCTGCACCGAGATGGTGGGCCGTGTCGCCGACCGTGGCGTGCAGGTTCACGGCGGCTCCGGCTACATGAACGAAACCAAGGTTGAACGCTTTTATCGCGACGTGCGTCTGTTGCGCCTCTATGAGGGCACGACGCAGATTCAGCAGATTATCATCGGTCGCGCCCTGCTCCGTGACTAACCGGCAATTTTGCCTGCCCATATCATTACGAGACCTGCCATGACATCGAACCGCACTTCTTTCGTATGGAACGACCCCTTGCTGCTCGGCCAGCAACTGACTGATGAAGAGCGCTTGGTGCAGCAAACGGCCAATGCCTACGCCCAAGATAAGCTGGCGCCGCGCGTACTTGAGGCCTTCAGAAATGAAATGACCGATCCGAAAGTTTTCCGTGAGATGGGCGAACTCGGTCTGCTCGGAGCGACCATTCCGGAGACCTATGGCGGCGGCGGCACGAATTACGTCTGTTACGGTTTGATTGCCCGCGAAATCGAGCGCATCGACTCCGGTTACCGCTCGATGATGAGCGTCCAGTCGTCGCTGGTTATGGTCCCCATCCATGAATTCGCCACCGAAGCGGCCAAGCAAAAATATCTGCCGCGCTTGGCGACTGGTGAACTGATCGGCTGCTTCGGCCTGACCGAGCCCAATCACGGTTCCGATCCGGGCGGCATGTTGACGCGGGCTCGCAAAGTGGAAGGCGGGTACAAGCTGACCGGCACCAAGATGTGGATCACCAATAGCCCGATCGCCGATGTCTTCGTGGTGTGGGCGAAAGACGACGAAGGGAAGATTCGGGGCTTCGCGCTCGAAAAAGGCTGGAAGGGTTTGTCGGCGCCGGCGATTCACGGCAAAGTCGGTTTGCGCGCCTCCATTACCGGTGAAATTGTCATGGAGGATGTGTTCTGCCCGGAAGAAAACGCCTTTCCCGATGTGCGCGGCCTGAAAGGGCCGTTCACCGCCCTCAATTCGGCGCGTTACGGCATCGCCTGGGGCGCGCTCGGCGCTGCCGAGGACTGCTTCCAGCGGGCGCGCCAGTATGTGCTGGATCGCAAACAATTTGGCCGGCCCCTGGCCGCCACCCAGATCATCCAGTTGAAGCTGGCCAATATGCTGACCGAGATTAGCCTCGGGCTTCAGGGATGTTTGCGTCTGGGACGCATGAAGGATGAAGGCATCGCCGCCGTCGAAATAACCTCGATCATGAAGCGCAATTCCTGCGGTAAGGCACTGGATATTGCCCGCATGGCCCGCGACATGCTGGGCGGCAACGGCATCAGCGATGAATTTGGCGTCGCGCGCCACATGGTCAACCTCGAGGTGGTCAACACCTACGAAGGCACCCACGATATACACGCGCTGATCCTGGGCCGCGCCATCACCGACATCGCCGCGTTCTGAACAGCATCGGAAGGATAGCGCATGGAAAACAACACGAGCAAGGTTCATAGCGAGCGCGTCGATGACGTGCTCATCATCACGATCGACAATCCTCCGGTCAATGCCAGTTCAGTCGGGGTCAGACAAGGCTTGCTGGAGGCGATTCAATTGCTGAATGATACGCCGCAACTGCGTGCTGCTGTTTTGACCGGCGCTGGCAAACAATTTATGGCCGGCGCCGATATCCGGGAATTTGGTCAGCCGCCGCTGCTACCCTCGTTGCCGCAGGTCATGAGCGAGCTCGATGCCAGCGCCAAGCCGGTGGTGGCGGCGCTGCACGGTACGGCGCTGGGCGGCGGGCTGGAACTAGCGCTGGCCTGTGATGCCCGTGTGGCCGAAAACGCTTGTGTCCTGGGTCTGCCCGAGGTCAGCCTCGGGCTGATTCCCGGCGCCGGCGGCACGCAGCGCCTGCCGCGTTTGGTCGGCTTGGCGCGCGCGACGCGCATGATCGGCGGTTCGGAACGCATCAAGGCGGGCGAGGCCCTGAAAATCGGCTTGGTTGATGAGGTGGTTGACAGCCAAGTTCGTGAGGCCGCGATCCGCTATGCGCGCGGGCTGGCTGGCCTACGCCGCCGCACCCGCGATCTGCCGGTTCCGACCGATGCTGCGGAAATAATCGAGGCGGCGGCGAACGATGTCAAACGCGCCGGCAAGTCACGCCCGGCTGTCCTCGCCGCGATCGAGGCGGTGGGCGCTGCCGCGCGTTTGCCGTTTGATACGGCGGTGGCGGACGAACGTGCCGCGTTCCTGCAATTGTCCAGCTCCGAGGAAGCGGCAGCACTGCGGTATATGTTTTTCGCCGAACGCGAATCGCTGAAGCTCGATCTACCGGCGGGGACTGCCGAGCGTCCGCTGGCCTCTGTAGCCGTGATCGGCGCCGGCACGATGGGCGCCGGCATCGCCATTGCCGTCCTCGATGCCGGCATGAAAGTGATACTGCTCGAACAGGATGCGGCGGCGCTCGAACGCGGCATGGGCCATATTCGCAACCACTATGAAAGCCGCGCCGCTAAAGGCAAACTCAGTGCTGATGTGGCCAAACGCCTGATCGAAAACGTACAGGCGACGGTTGAATGGGCACCGTTGGCCCAGGCCGACCTGGTAATCGAAGCGGTCTTTGAGGACATCGAAGTCAAGCGTGCCGTGTTCACCTCGATTGATCGCCATGCCCGCGCCGGCGCCGTGCTTGCCACCAACACCTCATATCTCGATGTTGACGAGATCGCCCGCGCCACGGCGCACCCGCGGGATGTGGTGGGCCTGCATTTTTTCAGCCCCGCCAACATCATGAAGCTGCTTGAAATCGTGCGTGGCGCACAAACCTCGCCGGAAGTGCTGGCCACCGTGATGCGTTTCGCGCGCACGTTGCGTAAGCAGCCGGTTGTCACCAGCAATTCCTTCGGCTTTATCGGCAATCGCATCTACAACGCCTACCGCCGCCATTGCGAGTTCATGCTTGAAGATGGCGCCTGGCCGGAGCAGGTCGATATGGCGCTGCAAGCCTTTGGTTTTGCCATGGGGCCGTTCGCGGTCGCCGACCTGTCGGGACTCGACATCGCCTGGCGTATGCGCAAGGCGCAAGCCGCAACCCGTCACCCGGACGAGCGCTACGTACCGATTCTCGACCATCTGTGCGAACAGGGCCGCCTGGGCCGCAAGGCTGAGCGTGGTTACTACACCTATGCCGATGGCAAGCGCTCTGCCGAGACCGACGCTCAGGTGCGCGAAATCATCGCCAGCGCTTCGACGCGGCGTGGGATCGAGCGACGCGAGATCGACGCGGACGAGATTCAGCGCCGGGCGCTGGCCGCCATGGCCAACGAAGCTGCTCGTCTGCTTGGTGAAGGCGTGGCGGCGCGCGCTTCCGATATCGACGTGGTGCTGGTGCACGGCTATGGCTTCCCGCGTTGGCGCGGCGGCCCGGTATTCTGGGCGCGGCAGCAGCCACGCGCGGTGCTTGAACAGGCCATGGACGAACTCACACGCATCGAAGGCCCGTGTTTCGTGCGCGGCGATATTGGCAACTTACTGACATGAGTACATCCATATCCATAATTGATCTCACCAGGAGAATGGCATGAACCAAGCCTCTATCTGCGACGCCATCCGCACTCCGTTCGGGCGCTACGGCGGCGCGCTTTCAGGGATTCGCACTGACGACCTCGCGGCGCTGCCGATCCGCGCGCTGATTGAACGCAACCCCGGCGTCGATTGGACAGCGCTCGACGATGTCATCTACGGCTGCGCCAACCAGGCCGGCGAGGACAACCGCAATGTCGCGCGTATGGCGGCGCTTTTGGCCGGCCTTTCGGTGGACGTACCAGGTGTAACCGTCAACCGCCTGTGCGGCTCGGGCATGGACGCGGTCGGCATGGCCGCGCGCGCTATCAAATGTGGCGAAGCGGATCTGATTATTGCCGGCGGCGTCGAGAGCATGAGCCGCGCCCCATTCGTCATACCCAAAGCCACAGCGGCATTCGACCGCGCCCACGCCATCTACGACACGACGATCGGCTGGCGTTTCGTCAACCCGCGCATGAAAGAGCAGCACGGCATTGATTCGATGCCAGAAACCGCGGAAAACGTCGCCACCGATTACGGCATCGAGCGCGAGGCCCAGGATCGTATGGCGCTGGCCAGTCAGCTCAGGACTGCCGCCGCGCAGCGCGACGGCCATCTGGCGCGCGAGATCGTGCCGGTGCAGGTGCCTCAACGCCGTGGCGATCCGCTCGTGGTCAGCCAAGACGAGCATCCGCGCGAGACCTCACTCGAGGCGCTGGCCAAGCTTAAAGGCGTGGTCCACCCAGGTGGCACGGTCACGGCTGGCAATGCCAGCGGCGTAAACGACGGCGCCTGCGCTTTGCTGCTCGCCAGCGATGCGGCTATGGCCCGTCATAAACTGACGCCGCGTGCCCGTGTGCTGGCCACCGCCACCGCCGGTGTGCCCCCGCGAGTCATGGGTATTGGGCCGGTGCCGGCCACGCGCAAAGTATTGGCGCTCACCGGTCTCTCGCTTGCGCAACTCGATGTGATTGAACTCAACGAGGCATTCGCAGCGCAGGGGTTGGCCGTGTTGCGCCAGCTTGGTCTCTCCGATGACGATGAGCGTGTCAATGCCTGGGGCGGCGCGATTGCGCTTGGTCATCCGCTCGGTGCCAGTGGTGCCCGCCTGGTCACCACCGCGGTCAATCGTTTACATGCCACCGGTAGCCGCTACGCGCTGTGCACGATGTGCATCGGCGTCGGACAGGGTATCGCTACAATTATCGAACGCATTTGAGCGCGGCATGAGACAAGTTGGCCACGAATAACGCTACAATCCGAAAATGTATTTTCTAGATAACAGGTATCAATTTTCTAGACAACAGGCATCTGATACCGTAATCTCTCGTCCGGATTGAAAATCCATTATTCACTCAACAAGGAGAGACGACATGAAACAAAATCGTATGAAAAGGACACGCATCGCCACCGTTGCTCTGCTTGGCGCTTTGGGCGCGGTATCCGCTATGCCCGCCCACGCCGAAACCCAAACGCAAGCATTGACGCGCTCCAAAGCCGAGATCGCGGTGTTAAAGCGAGAACTGGCGGAACAGCGCGCCTTGATCGACAAACTGCTTGACGCCCAGGCGAGTCAAAAGGCGGCAATCGAAAAAATCGAGACCCGTTCAGCGCAAGCCCCGGTCGAAGCTTCAGCACAGGCTGCGACGCAAACTCCAGCGCAAGCTGCGGGGCAAACCGCGGCGCAAGCGGTAAACAGTGTCCTACCCAAGGGCCTCAACGTCTTTGGCAGAGTGGACGTAAGCGTCGCCGATACCAACAGCGGCTATGGCCGCAAATTCACCGTTGGCTCCGCTGGTATGACCGCAACCAGCCTCGGTTTGAAAGGACAAAAAGAGCTCGGATATGGCTTGAGCGCGGTTGGCACTGTGGAAATGGGCATCGACTTATCGACCGGCGTCGTTGGCAACGGACCGGCAGGCACCATTGGCGACAACATGAACGTCCCCTCTTCCGGCGGCCTTGCCGGTACTGGCAATCAGATATTCTCGCGCCAGGCCTATGCCGGTCTGGCCAGCAAGACCTTTGGCCAAGTGACGCTGGGCCGTCAATACTCCGGTTCATATCTAGCGGTCGCGAACGAAGGCACCGCTTTTGGTCCCGGCTTTTATGGCAGTAGTGCCACCTTCTTGCCAGTCATCGGCGGCATGCCCACCCGTGTGAACAACGGCATCGTGTATCAAACACCTTCCTTTGAAGGATTTTTGAAAGGATTCTCCGTTTACGCCACCTACACTGCCGGCAGTGAAAACAATCTCAAGAGCCCAAATGCAAATATAGTGTCAGGTACCGTAACAACTGACTCCTCTGGCGAGGGCTATGATCTCGCTCTGTTCTATCGCCTCAAAAGTCTGGGATGGGGCTGGGATGGGCAGAGCAAACCCACGGATGGCCTGACTGTGGGGGCAACGGCATGGAACGTAGATAACGCCAGTTACAATGCGACTGGCGGCGAAACAGGTCTGGCCACGAAGAGAGGCTGGCAGGCTTTCGCCAGCTATGATTTTGGTCTTACCAAACTTTACGGCAATTACGTATCGGGCTGGTATTCCGGCGGTAATTACAAAAACGTCACGAAAACCTTGTCCGATGCCAATGGCTGGAGCGTCAGCGCCAAGGTTCCCTACGAAAAACACGCCGTCATTGCCAACTTCTCGCAACTCGACGACAGATCTCTGAAGAATGCGGACGCTTCTTTGCTTGGTATCGCCTATACCTACCAGATCATCAAAGACACATGGCTCTACGTGAGCTGGGGCCAAATGTTCAACAGCAGCCGCGCCAAGTATAGCCTGATGAACGGCGGCGACTTGGTTGGCACTGTTGGCGAGGCTGGCTATCAGCCGGATGGCATCATGATGGGCATCAATACCAAGTTCTAGGGTATCTTCACTTTAAAAACTTGGTATGGCTAGCTGGGGAAGCTCGCCTGAATATCGGGCGAGTTTCCCCGAAAAACTAGGAACCACAGTTTCTTCCGAAGAAACAAACGCTGCAAAGATGGCCCGGCAATAGCCGGAACGGGGCCAGCCGTGCTTCGGCGAGCGGAAGCATTAAAGTAAAGCGAGAATTTCGCCGGCGATAGCGGTGGGCGTTTTGCCGCTGGTGTCGATGGCTGGAAAATGCCCGTAAGCCACTGCCCGTTCCGCCAAAAGCAGGCGGATTTTCTCCGCCGGCGCCTCACCGGCCAAAAGGGGCCGTAAAGCGGCACCGTCGGCCATGATCCTGGCCAGAATTTCTTCCGGCGACGCCGTCAAACAAAACACATGGCTTGCCGCCAAAGCCTGTACGTTTTCCACCGCCAGCATGAATTTGCCGCCGCTGGCGATGACCAGATTTTCTTCGCCCGCCAGCTCCCGCGCCAACGCCGCTTCCATGTGACGAAAAGCCGCCTCGCCCTGATTTTTGAAAATCGCGGCGACACTTTGGCCCTGCCGCTCTTCGATCAAAGCATCGGTATCGACGAAGCGCCAACCGAGCCGCGCCGCCAAGAGCCTGCCGACCGTGCTTTTGCCTGTACCCATAAAACCAGTCAAGACAATATTGCCACCGGTCATTGGCCAGCCACGACGCGGCGCTGGCCGACGATGGCCCGGCTTTCTGTGATTATCAGGTCGAGCAACTGATCGTGCGGTTGCAAGGGCGCTTCCGGCACGATTTGCGCATCGAAGGCCAGGCCGATGCGCCAGGCTTGCGGTGCCTGCAACACATAACGGTCATAAAAACCGCCACCGTAGCCGAAACGCCCGCCACGCAGGTCGAAGACCGAACCGGGCAGGATGATCGCCTGGATTTCCGCCGGCGGTGTGATGGTCTGCCGCGCCTCCGGGCTGGGTTCCGGGATGTCACAGTAACCGGGCACCAATTGCTTGCCTGGATCGGTGATCGGGATAGCGTCGAGGTATTTTTCCTTGACATGGGTAAAAGGCAGCGACAGTTTTTTGCCACTGGCCAAAAACGTGTGCAGCAAATCCATGGTCTCGACCTCGCTGCGAAAACTGACATACAACAAGATGTGTTCGCTGTCCTTGATTTCCGGGCGGGCCAAGAGCCTCGTGGCAATGGCGGCGCTTTTGGCCCGGCGTTCGGCGAACGGCAGGGCGTCACGGGCGGCCAGGATGGCTTTACGAAGTTCTTTCGGGGTCATGGCGTCTCCTTCACAGGCGTTGGATCAAATAAAGAAAGGTTGGCAGGCGGCTTTCGACTTTCAGCCGGTTGAAATCGAAGGTCTTCAGCCGCGATGGCTGATCGAATTTCAAAGGCGACAAATAAACGCTGCCCTTGACTTTCTTGCGCGGCAGGCTGTCACGCACCAGTCGCAAAAAGGCCGGATAATGCCCGGCGGGCAGGTCATCGTCAAAGACAAAATTGGCGGTCAACTCCAATTTCGGATAGCGGTCGTTCAGGGCCTGCATCCGGGCAAACGTCGCTTGCACCTCGTCGGCAGTAATCGGTTTGCCGAGATAATCAAGGGTTTCCTGGTCGGCGGATTCCAGCCCGACGTTTATGTAAATATCATAAGGCAGCCGGGCCAGTTCGGCAAAAAAGTCATCGTCAGCCGTCGCCAGCGAGGCAAGCGAGGCGAAGAAAAAGGCGGCGCGACCAGCCATCAGCGAATCGTTCAGGTCAAATATTTCATAGGCTTCACGCAGCGTGCCGATGACCAGTTCGCCACCGGCGGCCAGGGCGTCGTGATCGCCGAGAAAGACGGCGCCGTAGTTGGCCAGGTCAGCGGCGAGCAGCTCGCGCAGGCGCCGCATCTGCTGGCCTATCGCAGCGGGTGAATTGGCGCGGAAGGCTTGGCGGTTCTTCACCTCACAAAAGCGGCATTTGTAGAGGCAACCGCTGGCGATGTTGACCGGGATGAGCTGATAATCGACGTGGCGGGCGTCCGGCGGCAGGACGCTGGGGCGGCCACCGTAATTCTCGAAAATCGCTGTACTTTTCGCGGCCAGTTTTGCCGGCGTGTTGGCCAGGCAGTCACGCAGGAATTTTTTTATTTCCGCAGGGGCGTCCGCGGCTTGCTCCAGGCAGGATGCCAGCACCCGCGGCCAGCCGTCGATGAGGCGGCGCACGGCTTCGTCGCGCAGGGGGTGACCACCAAGCAGATTGTTAGTTGGGTATGGCAGATTGGGCAGATAAAATTCGCCGAGGGTTTCAAAGACGCCGGTGTAGCCTCCCGTGGAATAGTAGAGCCAGTCGTTGCCCAGCGTTCGCTTTAGCCATTCGTTGCGGTGCGGCCAATCTGCGCCTTTTCCCTTGGCGCGGATAATTTCGCCTTCGCGGTTGAAGTGCAGCAGGCAATCGGCGGTTTCGATGACGCTGTATTCGCCGTAGTACAGGGGATAACTGACCTTCTCGTAGTGGCAGGCGCCGATGACGGCCAGGCGGACGGCGAAATTGTTATTTTGCCAGGAAGCAGTCACGGCGCCGCCGGGCGGACAGCGCGGAATTGGCTCACCGGCTGGCTTGCCCGCCTCGATGAATGTGGTAGTATTGCCGTAGACATTGGCACCATTTACCCGCTGACAGGGTTCATTCGATGAAAATGCGTGAAAGTGCTGACGCGCCCGCCTGCGCCCGTCATCCCGAACGCCCGGCAACCCAATATTGTCAGAAGCATTATCGCTATCTCTGCGATGAATGCCTGGCCTGCGTCGATCCCAAATTGTACTGCCCGCACCGCACCTCCTGCATCGTCTGGTTTTTGGACCGGGAAAAGCGCCGGGAGAAACGGGAGGCGGAACAGGGATGGGATAAGACAGCGTGACAAAAAAGGTCAGACATGTAAAGAAATTGTCAACGTTTACACGATGGGCTTGTCCTTGTCAAAGCGATGAATTATATCCTTGTTACAAGAGCATCTTGCTGGTCGCCACCATTCATTCGCGGCCATGACAATTCGGATGGGCGAACTTTCTTCCGGGCTTTTTTTCCGGAATGCTGAACGCCAGCACAGCGTGAAAGGATGCCATGGCTCGCCCCTGCGTGGAAAAGCTTTGCTCTCCACCTAGGGCGAAGGGGAACGAAAAGCTGTTCATTTTCTGGCATGGATATTGCAGTAAAGTGGGTGATCGTGTCGGCGTATGGCAACTCAACGGTGATCAAGGTGTGTAAATCATAAGTGGAGGGGAATATGAAAAAGGTTATTTTCATTTCAGCGTTGGCTTTGGCGGTGTCGTCGGCTTCGGTGGCGATGGCGTCCCTGTCTTCGGACATTCAATCTATGGGCATGTGCAAGGCGGTAAGCCACGCCGTGTCGAATGGTACCACCGTCTCATCGATTGTCGGCCAGAGCACCAGCATGGGGCAGGCGCAGCAGCAAGCCCTGCTGACCGCCCTGTATGCGTCGGGCGCCAGCGATGATGCTATCCGCGTCAGCGCCGAAAAGGCGAAAATTTCCGACTTGGCGCTGGTCCAGGCCTACAACGCCCACACCAAGGGCTGCGTCGATAATCCGGGCGCCACCCAGAACGTAACGTCCGGCGCTACCAAAACCCTGCCCGCCGATGACACCCAGGCTTACACGCCGGCATCCGCCAGTGACGCCTCGCTGCTCGCTGCCTCCACCACCGGTCAGGCCGACCACGACGCCTTCAGCGGCGGCAACAGCGTAGCCTCCGCGGCGCCGGCGATTGCTGCTGCCGCCCCGGTCGCCGCTGCCGCTACCACTGGCCAGGCCGCACGGCAAGCCACTTCGGGAGCTGGCGAAGTAGCAGCCACGACACCGGCGGAACCGGCCTCGTGGACTATCGAAGCCGGTGGCCGCACCATGATGCTCGGCGACTACTGGAACACTTTCTATGAAAACTATAAAAAGGTGGGTATCGACGAGACCGCCATTTTGGCCATCAAAGAAGGCATTCGACCCGATGCTTTCATGGAAGGCGGTTTGGCCCTGGATGATCTGAACCCGCAGAACTTGATCAAGGCGATGTATTGTGCCGGATATAAAGGGGACGATATCAAGAAGGCCTGCGATCAGTTCGAGATTTCCGAACTGGTGCTGGTGGCCGGTTTCAAGAAAAGCAAGGAAGAGTGCAGCGATCATGTAACCGACACCCAGGCTTATACCCCGGTCGCCGGCGGCCCGACGATGGCCAGCGTGCCGGCAGGCAGCAGCGGCGGTTCGAGCTACGCCGCCGCCAGCCCGAACGCATTCCCAGCCCCGCGCTAATTGCCGGTTCGCTCCTTCTTCAATCACATCCCGCTCCGGTGCCGCCGGGGCGGGTTTTTTTGTCGTTTTCGTCCAGTCCGCCGGATATGCTTTTCCCGTAAATCGTAAGTGGCGGCGATAACGTATACCGCCGGATGGTGTCAACCACGGCGCGAGGGAAAAATGATCACGGTGTCTGGAACGGAAATCCCGGCGATGGAATGCGCAAGCGTCATCGTGGTGCCGGAGATGGCTTTGCAGGAGGCGGGTTATATCAAAACCCTGACCACAGCCGAAGAGGCGAACGCCAAACATGAATTCTTTGCCCTGGCTCAGATGGCGCTCTTTCAGTATCAGGACGAGGAATTGCCAGCCGAGCCGTTTAACAAGCCACTGGTCATCCGCGATAACCAGGGCGAAGAGTATCTGGAACGCGGTCTTGTTATCTGCCGTGACCGGGAAGGACGACTCCGCCTCTTGGCCCACGAAGGAATCAATCTGACCAAACTTCTCGAAGTGGCCAACCGCTTCTGCACCCGCTGGGTACGGCTGGATATTTGAAAATGAAGCGGCGTATCTCTGAAAGCCTCGCAGCGCGGCCTTCAGAGATACACATCGTGCGGTGAAAATCGCCGCCGTCTTACCAATTCCTGGCTAGAATCTCGAAATAGCCCTTCGGTTTGACACAGGCCGGGCATTTATCCGGCGGCGTTTCGCCAACGTGCAGATAGCCGCAGTTCACGCATTTCCATACCTGCGGCTCGTGGCGGCTGAAGACGGCGCCGCTGTCGATGTTTGCGGCCAATTGCCGGAACATCTCTTCGTGGTGGCGTTCGGCGACGCTGATGGCATCAAGGGTGTCGGCGGCACGGTCGAAGCCTTCCTCGCGGGCAATGATGGCAAACGAGCGGTACAGCGTGCCGTGGACATACAGCTCCAGCTCCGCCGAAGCCAAGAGATTGGCTTTGGTGTCGCGTTCGACGCCGGCGGGAAAGGTGCCGGTGATTTCTAAATCGCCACCGTTAAAAAATTTGAAAAAACGGATGGCGTGCTCGTATTCCTGCTGAGCGGTCTCGTCGAACAGCGCCGCGATCTGCCAGAAACCGTCTTCGCGGGCGCGGCTGGCGAAAATATTGTAGCGACTGCGCGCCTGCGCCTCGGCGGAATAGGAAACGAGCAGGTTTTTCGCCGTCCGGCTGTCACGGAATCCGGCCATATCGGCGCCTCATTCTTCGATGATGATCGCTTCGGCGCCGCATTCGGCGGCGGCCTTACGGACGACATCCTCATATTTCTCCGGGATAACAGCGAACTGGACGACCGAAAGGAGTTTCTCTTCATCATACTGGAAGACTTCCGGGCACAGCTTGTTGCAATTGCGGTCGCCCATACATTGCTTGGTGATGTTGGCTTTCATGATGTTCCTCTTCGATGGTGGTGAATGGATCTCCCGGTGGGAGAGTGAGCCTCTTTTGTACGTCCCCGTCTGTGATTCGTCAAAGAAAAAACTCGGATGGTTCAAACCGGCGGCACGGATGATGCTACTGGCGGTTCCGCTGGTGGTTCCACTGGTGGTTCCACTGGTGGTTCCGCTAGCGGTTCCGCGACCCCGGCGCACCAGGCCAGCGTGGCGGCGAGGTCGTAATCCTGGAAAATGAAACCAGCTTGCCGCAAGCGGTCCGGGCTGACCCGGCGGCTGGCCAAAAGCAGAGCGTCCGCCATTTCGCCGAAAAAGAGCCGCAACAGGCTGGCCGGTACCGGGGCGCGCGCCGATTTACCGAGGACCTCGGCCCAAGTGCTGGCAAATTCCCGATTGGTCACCGGTTTTGGCGTCACCAGATTGACCGGCCCGCGAATGGCCGGTTTATCGAGGAGAAAGGCCACGGCCCGGCAGAAATCGCGGACGCTGATCCAGCTTTGATACTGCCCGCCGTTGCCGAACACGCCGCCGAGACCAGCGCGGAACAGCGGCAAAAATTTCGGCAACAGGCCATCTTCCGGCGAGAGCATCATGCCAAGGCGCAAACACAGGACGCGAATACCAATTTCAGCCAGGCGCAGGGCCTGCCGCTCCCACTGTTTGCAGACGCCGGCGAAAAAGCCGACGCCGGCCAGGTTGCCCTCGCCGAGCAGCCGCTCGCCGGTATCGCCGTAATAGGCGGTTGATGAAGTTGAAATCAGGGTTTCCGGGCGCAGATGCTCCGGCTGCGACCAAAGAAAATCGACGAGTTGGCGGGTGCCTTCGATGCGGCTGTCCTGAATGCGCTGTCTTTTCCCCTGATCCCAGCGGTGGTCAAAGAGATTGTCGCCGCCGAGATGGATGATGGCGTCGTAGGGCCGTTCCGCCCGCCCCTGCCAGAGCCGCTCGATGTCCCAAACCGTGTCGCCGGCTTCATCTTTACGGGTTTGCAGGCAGGTCAGCGTATGGCCACAAGTGAACAGGTGATGCAAGAGCGTGACGCCCAGGCGTTCTTGTGTTCCGGATAAAAGAATGTTCATGCCAGCCGGATTGAAGCGAGACAGGAAAGGATTGGGGCGGACGAATGAGGCATCGCGCCCCTCGCACGAACCATGAAAAATACCCCAGCCTGGCCCAATCCGCAAGACGCGGCTTTTTTTACAATTGAAAGTCCGCGCCGCTCATATGGCAATCTCCCATTGAAACATAGGCTTGACAATTCGGTTCTGGTATTTATAGACTGGCATAATCTGCTAATGGTCAATAGGGGAGGATCCAATGCCCACACGCAATGTCGTGCTCACCGAGCACCAAGCCTCTTTTGTGCAACGAATAGTCACCGATGGGCGATACCAAAACGCCAGCGAGGTGTTACGCGAAGGTTTGCGCCTTGTGGAACAACGCGAGGCCGAAAATGCCGCCAAACTGAAAGCTTTGCGCGAGGCCATCCAAGTTGGCATCGACTCCATTGAAGCAGGGCGATACACGCTTCTTAAAAGCGAAGCAGAGCTGCGAGCGCATTTGAAAACCATTGCGGATAGAGCCATTGGCGACGCATGAAGCCCATGACTTGGGATGTGAAGCTCTCTCCGGATGCGGAAATAGACGTTGCCAAAATCCTTCAATGGACAGCCCAAACTTTCGGCGCGCGTCAGGCAAGAGTGTATGAAGCAACGCTGACGGACGCTTTGGTTGCCCTGCGTTCCGGCCCCGACATCCTCGGCGTCAAAAAACGCGACGACCTCGGCCCTGGCATATTCACGCTGCATGTGGCGCGGGGTGGGCGCAAAGGCCGTCACTTCACCGTATTCCGCATTGGTGCTGACCAGATTATTGACGTGCTGCGGCTTTTGCACGACAGCATGGATTTGACGGCTCATTTGCCTTCCTGACATCTGCTTCCTACGCCGGGGCGGCGCTCATCAGCCACCCCGGCAGTACAGCCTTTACTTACTGACCATTTTCTTTATCTCATCGACGATCTCCGGATTGGCCAGCGTCATGACGTTGCCGACATCTTTATTCGTCGAGATGGCGCCCAGCACGCGGCGCATGATCTTGCCGGAACGGGTCTTCGGCATATCGGGCACGATCCAGATCTTACGGCATTTGGCGATCTTGCCGATCTGGTAGGTGATGGCGTCGGCGACCTTTTTCTCGATCTCGGCGCTGGCCGTAAACCCTGGTTTCAGCGACACATAGAGTTCCGGCTCGGCGCCCTTGATCTCATGAGGAACCGGGACGACCGCCGCTTCGGCGATCTCCGGCACCGTCATCGCCGCCGCCTCGATTTCTTTCGAGCCGAGCCGATGGCCTGACACGTTAATGACGTCATCGGTTCGTCCCAGGACGCGGAAATAGCCATCTTTGGTCTGAATCGCCCCGTCACCGGTGATGTAGCGCCAGTCACGCCAATCTTTACTGTTGGGGTTGTTGTTGTACATCGCGAAATAGCTTTTGACGAAGCGGTCGCGATCACCCCAGACCGTCTGCATACAGCCCGGCCAGGGATTTTGCATACAGATATTGCCAGCCGTCTCGGCGCCCGCCGGCAGTACGTTGCCCGCGTCATCGAGAATCACCGGATGCATACCCGGTATACCCGGCCCGGCGCTGCCCGGTTTCATCGGCGCGATGCCCGGCACTGTGGCGCAGAGGAAACCGCCGGTTTCCGTCTGCCAGTAGGTATCGACGATAGCCGCCTGGCCCTTGCCAACTTCCTTTTCATACCAGCGCCAAACCTCCGGCTCGATCGGTTCACCAACCGTGCCCATCAGCTTGAATTTGAAGTTGTATTTCTTCGGTTCGTCGGCCCCGACTTTGCGCAGCGCTCGGATGGCCGTCGGCGCGGTGTAGAAAATATTGACATTCAGATCCTGGGCGATGCGCCAGTTACGTCCGGCGTCCGGATAGGTCGGCACCCCTTCGTACATGACCGATGAGCTGCCAAGCGCCAGCGGCCCATAGACGATGTAGGAATGGCCGGTGATCCAGCCGATGTCGGCGGTGCACCAGTAGACATCTTCCGGCTGAATATCGAGGATGTATTTGGCCGAGGCCGTGACATAGGCCATATAGCCGCCGGTGCCATGCTGGCAGCCCTTGGGTTTGCCGGTGGTGCCGCTGGTATACATGAGGAAGAGCGGGTCTTCCGAACGCATTTCTTCCGCCTGGACCCGGGCGCCGTAGTATTTCTTCAATTCGTCGCCAACCAGGATGTCACGGCCAGCAACCAGCGGCGCGGCGGAAGAATATTTGCCGGCATAACGCTGCCAGATGAGCAGGGTATCGACCTTCTGGCCGCTTCCCGCCGCCAACTGGCAGGCTTCATCGTCAACCGTTTTGTGGTCGATGAGTTTGCCCGAACGGTAATAGGCGTCCATGGTGATCAGCACCCGGCTGCCGGAATCGGCAATACGGTCGGCGCAGGCGCTCGAGGAAAAGCCGCCGAAAACCACCGTGTGAACCAGGCCCAGCCGGGCGCAGGCCAGCATGGTGATCGCCGCTTCCGCCACCATCGGCATGTGAATGGTCACGCGGTCGCCGCGTTTCAGTTTGGCGGTATCGCGTAAGAGCGCCGCGAACTCATTGACCCGGACATAAAGCTCTTGGTAGGTAATATGCTCGATCTTTTCATGCTCCGGTTCCGGCACGAAATGGATGGCGGTTTTGTTGCCGTTTTTCGCCAGATGCCGGTCGATGCAGTTGAAGCTGGCGTTCAGCGTGCCGCCCGTAAACCATTTCCAGCAGGGAGCGTCGCTGGCGTCAAACACCTTGTCCCAGGGTTTGAACCAGGTAAGCATGTCGGCAAATTCGCCGTAATAGTCTGGAAATTTATCCAGGGTAAAGCGATCGAACACCCTCTTGTCGTTCAGGTTCGCCTGGGCGGCGAACTCTTTCGACGGATAAAAATACTCCTCCTCTTTCCAACGCTCAGCGGACTGGTTGTTCGCTCCTTCACTAGCCATGGCTGCTCCTTTTACTGAGTTTTTCAATATACCGTGAAAACGGCCTGCCGAAAATTCAATCAGTTATGTGAAAAAAGCCGGTGGATTCAGTTAATTTTCAAGACCCCCTAAAACGCAGAAGGATGGAAGATACCAGCCTGGGCAGGAATCTTCAATCTTGAAACACGGAGACAAACTTGGGGCGAGGGCGCCGCGCGGCGAGGCGGTCTTTGATGGGCACTGCCATCGTGACGTGGCGAAAGCTTATTTCCGCCGCCGATTGCAGTGGGGAGCGTGATGAGCGGAGCGCCGGGGCGGCAGATAAAACCGCCCCGGCGGTATAGCTTTACTTAATGACCATTTTCTTTATCTCATCGACGATCTCCGGATTGGCCAGCGTCATGACGTTGCCAACATCTTTATTCGTCGAGATGGCGCCCAGCACGCGGCGCATGATTTTGCCGGAACGGGTCTTCGGCATATCGGGCACGATCCAGATCTTACGGCATTTTGCGATCTTGCCGATCTGGTAGGTGATAGCGTCGGCGACCTTTTTCTCGATCTCGGCGCTGGCCGTAAAGCCTGGTTTCAGCGATACATAGAGTTCCGGCTCGGCGCCCTTGATCTCGTGGGGAACAGGGACAACCGCCGCCTCAGCGATTTCCGGCACCATCAGGGCCGCCGCTTCGATTTCTTTCGAGCCCAGACGATGGCCGGAGACGTTGATAACATCGTCGGTTCGGCCCAGGACGCGGAAATAGCCATCCGGGGTCTCGATGCCGGCGTCGCCGGTGATGTAGCGCCAGTCGCGCCAGTCTTTGCTGTTGGTGTCTTTGTTGAACTGGCCGAAATAGCTTTTGACGAAACGGGCGCGATCGCCCCAGATCGTCTGCATACAACCCGGCCACGGACTCTTCATGCAGATGTTGCCGGCCGTATTGGAACCCGGCGGCAGGACATTGCCTTCATCGCTGATAATCACCGGATGCATGCCCGGCACGCCTGGCCCGGCGCTGCCCGGTTTCATCTTGGCCAGACCCGGCACCGTCGCGCAGAGGAAACCGCCGGTTTCCGTCTGCCAGTAGGTATCGACAACAACCGCCTTGCCCTTGCCGACTTCCCTTTCATACCAGCGCCAAACCTCCGGCTCGATCGGCTCGCCAACCGTGACCATCAGTTTGAATTGGAAGTTGTATTTCTTCGGCTCATCCGGCCCGACTTTACGCAGGGCGCGGATAGCCGTCGGCGCGGTATGGAAGATATTGACGCCCAGATCCTGAGCGATCCGCCAGTTGCGCCCGGCGTCCGGATAAGTCGGCACGCCTTCATACACGGTCGATGAGGCGCCAAGCGACAGCGGGCCATAGACGATGAAGGAATGGCCGGTGATCCAGCCGATGTCGGCGGAGCACCAATAGACATCCTCCTGGTGAATGTCGAGGATGTATTTCGACATAGCGGTGACATAGGACAGGTAGCCGCCGGTGCCGTGCTGAACGCCCTTGGGTTTGCCGGTGGTGCCGCTGGTGTACATGAGGAAGAGCGGGTCTCCCGAATTCATTTCTTCCGGCTGCACCCGGGCGCCGTAGTATTTCTTCAATTCCTCATAGACCAGAACGTCGCGACCGGCGGCCTTCGGCGTGGCTGAGGAGTATTTGCCGGGATAGCGCTGCCAGACGAGCAGGGTGTCAATTTTCTGGCCGTTTGTGGCGGCCAACTCGCACGCTTCGTCGTCAACGGCCTTATGGTCGAGGAGTTTGCCGGCGCGATAGTAGGCGTCCATGGTAATCAGCACCCGGCTGCCGGAATCGGCGATGCGGTCGGCGCAGGCGCTCGAAGAAAAGCCGCCAAAAACCACGGTGTGGATAACGCCCAGCCGGGCGCAGGCCAACATCGAAACCACCAACTCCGCCACCATCGGCATGTGAATGGTCACGCGGTCGCCGCGTTTCAGTTTGGCGGTATCGCGCAGGAGCGCCGCGAACTCATTGACCCGGACATAAAGCTCTTGGTAGGTAATATGCTCGATCTTCTCGTTCTCCGGTTCCGGCACAAAATGGATGGCGGTTTTGTTGGCGTTTTTCGCCAGATGCCGGTCAACGCAGTTATAGCTGGCGTTCAGCGTACCGCCGACAAACCACTTCCAGCAGGGGGCGTCACTGGCGTCGAAAATCTTATCCCATCGTTTGTACCAGGTGAGCAGTTCGCCAAATTCGGCATAATAGTCCGGAAATTTATCCAGAGCGAAACGGTCGAACACTGTCTTGTCGTTCAGATTGGCCTGGGCCGTGAATTCTTTCGACGGATAAAAGTACTCTTCCTCTTTCCAACGTTCAGCGGATTGATCGGTTCCTTCTGTCCCATTAGCCATGGCTGCTCCTTTTGCTGAATTTCTTGATATGCCGCGTGTCGTCACGCGGCGGGATTCATTTCTCGTGATTACGAGAAACCAAGTTTCTTCGGCCAGTGAAAATCAGATTCACTTAACTAAGCCATGTCTAATATCAATGCAAGAAAAAAATGCGCGATACCGCTTTATTTATTTATCTTCGACCACGCCGCGAACAAACCAGGTCATATCACGCAGGTCAGAATCGGAAGCGGTCAGGCCGGCTGGAATGCGCACTTCTCCGCGCTGATCCTTGACCGGGCCAGTGAATACGGTGGTTTTACCGGCGGTGAGATCGCCTTTGGTGTGCTCGACCAGCTCACGCAGGGACGAGGGCACCATCGGGCCAAAAGGCGCAATATCGACGACGCCGCTTTCCAGCCCCAGCCACAGCGAGGTGGGGTGCCAGGTGCCGGCGGCCACTTCTTCCGCCAGCTTGCGATACAGCGGCCCCCAATTCCAGATGGCGGCGGTCAGATGCGCGTTCGGCGCCTCATGGCTCATATCCGAACTGTAACCAATCGAAAAAGCGCCCCGTTCCTGGGCCACCCGCTGCGGCTCCGGCGAATCCTGATGCTGGGCGATGACATCGGCGCCGGCGGCGAGCAGCGATTCGGTGGCTTTTCTCTCCAGGGTCGGGTTGTACCAGGAGTTCGTCCAGGCCACCCGCACCGTGATTTGCGGATTGACCGACAAGGCACCGAGCGTAAAGGCGTTGATGCCACGGATGACCTCCGGAATCGGAAAGGCGGCAACGTAGCCGAGCACTTTCGATTTCGTCATGCCGCCGGCGACAATGCCGGTCAGATAGCGGGCCTGATACATCCGCCCGAAATAGTTGCCGACATTTTTCGCGGTTTTGAAGCCGGAACAGTGCATGAACACCGTCTGCGGGAAATCCCTGGCTACCTGCAGGGTCGGCTCCATAAAGCCGTAGCTGGTGGTGAAAATCAGGTTGTAGCCCTGTGCGGCCATGGCCCGGATCGTCCGTTCGCTGTCCGGGCCTTCTGGCACCGAATCGACGAAAGAGGTTTGCGTGCCGGGCAGGACGGCCACGGCGCGGCGTCCCATATCCTGGGCATAGGCCCAGCCGGCGTCACCGACCGGTGAATTGTAGACGAAACCGACCCGCAGATCGCCAGCGCCGAGCGAAGGAATGAAGGCGAAAAACAATGCCAGGGTGAAAAAAGGGATGGAGCGTCGCATAGGAATTTTCCGTCGAAGCGAGAAATCCGCGCGGCATTTGCCGGCGTTCGGAACCAGGATGATTTTATAATATTCTCAAGGGCGCAAGATAATAGCGGAAAAATGAATTTATTCCTCATGCGCCCGGGGCGCAATCTGTAACACAGCTCATCAGCCATGGCAATCGTCAACTGCCAGTTTACGGGCTTGCTCTGAAGTTTGCCCTGGAGCTTGTCCAAAGAGTTGACAGTTAGGAGACGATGGATTGTTCACCACTTGATGATGCCGCCGGCGCCGGCGTTTGCGGCTGGCATTTCCTGCCTGGTAAAGCGAGCCGATAGCCACGGAGCTTACCATATATTTACCAATTCGCTTCCAATTATATTGAAAATCGTTCCATCTCGCTTTGACTTTGCCTCCCGGCTTGCTCTAATCTGAAATTGTTTAGTCAAGAGAAATATTTTCCTAACATCTAAACGGGGGGGG
>JGI20166J26741_11623361_pt1 | contig 74799 bp, 60 predicted proteins | sample TergutCu122P5_FD_26741 | JGI IMG/M metagenome (IMG submission 26741)
GCAACCCGCGCAGGATGGCGACGGTGTCCTCCACGCTCGGTTCGCCGACGAAGACCTGCTGGAAGCGGCGCTCGAGGGCCGGGTCCTTCTCGATGCGCTCGCGGTACTCGTCCAACGTGGTGGCGCCGATCAGGCGCAGCTCGCCGCGGGCCAGCATGGGCTTCAGCATGTTGGAGGCGTCCATGGCGCCTTCCGAAGCGCCCGCGCCGACCACGGTGTGCAGCTCGTCGATGAACGTGATGATCTGTCCCTCGGCCGCTTTGATCTCGTTCAGGACGGCCTTGAGGCGCTCCTCGAACTCGCCGCGGTACTTCGCTCCGGCCACCATCGACGCGAGATCGAGAGCGACGACACGGCGCCCCTTCAGGGAGTCGGGCACGTCGCCGGACGTGACGCGCTGCGCCAGACCCTCGACGACGGCCGTCTTGCCGACGCCCGGCTCGCCGATCAGCACGGGGTTGTTCTTCGTCCGGCGGCTCAGCACCTGGACGACGCGCCGGATCTCGGCGTCGCGGCCGATGACGGGGTCGAGCTTGCCGTCGCGGGCCCGGGCCGTCAGATCGACGGAGTACTTGTCGAGGGCGGACTCGCCGCCCTCGGCCTCGGGCGACGTCACGCGCCGGTCGCCACGGGCGTCGTCGAAAGCCTTCGCCAGTTTGGACGGCGTGGCGCCCGCGCTTGTCAGCGCCTTGTTCACGTCCGAATCGACGCTGGCAAGGGCCATCAGGAGGTGCTCCGTGGCGACGAACTTGTCGCCCATCTGGCCGGCCCGAGTCTCGGCGTCCGCCAGCACGCGCGCGAACGCGCCGGACAGCTGGGGCTGGCTCACGGAAGAGCCGGACGAGCGCGGCTGCGCCGCCATCGCCTTCTCGGCGGCCGCGTCGATGGCCTTGGGGTCGGCTCCGACGGCCGTCAGCAAGGCGCCGACCGTGTTTTCCGGGTGCGTCAGAAGGGCGTGCAGCAGGTGCGATGGCTGCGCCTCCGGGTTGCCGGCGGCCAGCGCCAGGCGCACCGCCGCGCTGACGGCGTCGCGGCTGAGGGCCGTCAATTGGTCGATATCCATGCCAGTCTCCATTCGCACGGACGGCCGACACCGTCCGCGACAAGTCTAGTAAAGTTGAGTCCACCTCACTCAACCCGGAGTCCAACGAAAATGTTCCCCGGCCCCGTTATGCTGATGCCATGAGATTTCCTGGCACGGCGGCGCTGACGCTGGTGCTCGCCGTCGGGCTGGTGGCGTGCTCGCCGCCGGGCGCGCCCCCGGGTGCGTCCCCCAGCCCGTCGACCGGCGCGACGCCGACGCTGCGCGAGTTGTCCGGCACCGCCGGCATCGCGTTCGGCACGGCGATCAACGTCGGCCTGCTGGACGATCCGGTGTACGCCGGCATCGCCAGCAGCCAGTTCGGCAGCGTCACCGCCGAGAACGCCATGAAGTGGGCTGAGATCGAGCCGACCCGGGGCACGTACGACTGGACGGCGGCCGACCGCCTGGTCGACTTCGCGATCGCCAACGGGCAGAGCGTCCGCGGCCACACGCTGATCTGGCACAACCAGACCCCGGCCTGGCTCGAAGGCGCCGCGGCCGCCATGACGGACGCCGAGTTCGCCGATCTCGTCAAGAAGCACGTCCAGGACGAGGTGGGCCACTTCAAGGGCAAGATCTGGCAGTGGGACGTGGTCAACGAGGCCCTCGACGATGGTGGGGCGCCACGCGACACGATCTTCCGCCAGCGCCTCGGGCCCGACTACATCGCCCAGGTGTTCACATGGGCGCACGAGGCCGATCCGGCGGCCCTGCTGTTCTACAACGACTACGGCATCGAAGACGGCAACTCCAAGACGGACGCCGTCCTCGCCCTGGTGAAAGATCTCAAGGCCCGCGGTGTGCCGATCGACGGCGTCGGCTTCCAGGCCCACTACGACACCGCCTACCTCGTGCCGTCCTCGCTGCCCGACGTCATGAAAAGCTTCACCGACGCCGGTCTGAAGGTCGCCGTCACCGAGATGGACGTCCGGGGCGATGGGTCGGCCGACAAGGTCGCCAAGTACTACACGACCACCCTCGACGCCTGCCGGGGCAACCCGGGCTGCCTGTCGTTCACAGTCTGGGGCATCTCGGACAAGGACTCCTGGATCCCACAGGCCTTCCCCGGCAAGACGCCCTACTGCCTCTACGACGCCGCCTACCGGCCCAATCCGTGGTTCGCCGACGTCGCCGCGGCGCTGAGCTGAAAACCCGCCCGGATAGACTGATGGCGTGACCGAACCCCCACCTCGCCATGATGGGACGCTGCGCGCCTCCGACCCGGACCGCAGCGCGACCGTCGAGGCACTGGCCAACGCTTATGCGGACGGACGCCTGACAAAGGCCGAGTTCGACGAGCGGTCGGATGCGGCACTGCAGGCCAAGTTCACCGGCGACCTGGCGCGGTTGACCGCCGACCTGGGCCCCGGCCAAGGGCTCGTCCGTCCGCGTTACGCGCCCGCCGTCGCCACTCGTCCCAGGTGGTTGGTGGCGGTCTTTTCGGGCAGCAACCTGCGGGGCGATTGGACAGTGCCGGACTCCATCCAGGCGGTCGCGATGTTCGGCGGATCCAAGATCGACATGACGCAGGCGACGTTCACCAACGCCGAGGTGACGCTGAACCTGGTGGCATGCTTCGGTGGCATCGACATCACCGTGCCACCCGGCTCCACGGTGATCAACGAGACGCTCGCCCTGTTCGGCGGCGTCCACGTACCAGACCTTGGGCGTCCGATCGCCGGCGCGCCGTTGGTGCGCCTGCGCGGCATAGCCGCGTTCGGCGGCGTCCACGTCCGCACCTGATTCAGATGTTCAACGTCTGAATGACTTGACGACGCCGAAGATCAGGGCGCCGATCACCAGGACGACGATGACCGTCACGATCATGCCGAAGATCCAGGAGATCAGACCACCAAACAGCTTCAGCAGCACAATGGTGATGACCACAAGCAGGATGGCCTTGAGGAAGTTGCCGATCGCCGGACCCTTGGCCGGTCGATCCGTCACGGTATCTGTCGACATGGACTCAAGCCTAGCGGCGCCCGGTCCACCCGCCCCGGACGCGGGGGTCCGGCCAGTCACCCCGCCGCCGGAGCGAGGCGGCGTCGCGTCCCTCCCCTCACGGCCGGACGGTAAGCTGGCGGCAGACAGCCGCGCGGAAGGATCGCCATGACCACAGCCCTGAAAACCACCGAAATCGACGCCTGGCGCAAGGCCGTCGCGTCCGACAAGGCCGCTCGTCTGGCGCAGAACGCGGTCACGAAGACCAGCATCGACGACATCGCTCTCGACCGGACGGTGGTGACGTCGATCGACACGTCGATGAGCGTTCAGTTGGACACCTGGAAGGTGGCCAACCAGAAGAAGTCCGGCCGCTGCTGGCTGTTCGCCGGGCTCAACTTCTTAAAGCAGCACGTGATCGACGGGCTCGACCTCGAGTCGTTCGAGTTCTCCCAGAACTACCTGCACTTCTACGACAAGCTCGAGAAGGCCAACTGGTTCCTGACGTCGATGACCGAGCTGGCCGACCGGCCATTGGACGACCGGCTCGTCGCCCACATGCTGCACGACCCGATCGGGGACGGCGGCCAGTGGGACATGTTCGTCTCGCTCGTCGACAAGTACGGCGTCGTCCCCCAGTATGCGATGCCCGAGACCGAGTCGTCGTCCGCCACCAAGGTCATGAACCAGAACCTGGAAACCATCCTGCGCCGCGGCGCCCGCGAGGTGCGCGCGTCGAAGGATCCCGACGCCACGCGCCGGACAGTCCTGGAGGACGTCTACCGCGTGCTCACGATCCATCTGGGCACCCCGCCGGCCGACTTCGTCTGGCAGTGGCGGGACAAGGACAAGAAGTTCCAGCGCGGCGGGTTGATGACACCCAAGCAGTTCGCCGACCACATCATCGACGTGACGCTGGACGACTACGTGTGCGTCGTCAACGACCCGCGGGCGACCTCTCCCTACGGCGCGTTGTTGACCGTCGACCACCTGGGCAACGTCGTGGGCGGACGCCCGATCGCGTACCTCAACGCTCCGGCCGACACGCTGCGCGATCTCGTGCGTCGCTCGCTCGAGGGCGGGCGCGTCTGCTGGTTCGGCTGCGACGTCGGCAAGCAGTTCGACCGCGCGACCGGATTCTGGGACGCCGGCCTGTTCGACTACGAGGGCGTCTACGGCGTCGCGATGGGCATGACGAAGGCCGAACGCATGGAGCTGGGCGAATCGGCCATGAACCACGCCATGCTGTTCACGGGCATCGACATCCTGGATGGCAAACCGCGCCGCTACCGCGTCGAGAACTCGTGGGGCGATGACCGCAGCGACAAGGGCTTCGACACGATGAACGACTCGTGGTTCGGCGAGCACGTCTTCGAGCTGGCCGTGCCCAAGGCCGACCTCGGCAAGGAACTGCTGGCCGCCCTGGACAAGAAGCCCGTGGTCTTGCCGCTGTGGGATCCGATGGGTTCGCTGGCGTAGGCGGTCAGCTGTCCAGGGCCCGCTGGACGGCGTCGCTGGGCGTCAAGTCGGCCACCTGCCGCCGGGTCGCCCAGTCGTAGATCAGCTTCGCATCGCCGCCGAGTTCGCGCACCCGGTACTGCTGCCACCTCAGGTCGTGGGCGACGGTGTCGTCCCCGACGCCCAGCGCGTCGATGCCCAGGAGCCGGCATGTGGCGACCGCGCGCGGCAGGTGGTAGCTCTGCGACACGGCGATCAACGACTTGACCCCGAAGACGTCGCGCGCCCGCTGGCACGAGCTGTAGGTGTCGGTGCCATCGTAGTCGGTGACGACCCGCGCAGCCGGCACACCCGCCCCCACGAGTGCCGCCTTCATGCCGTCCGGCTCGCTGTAGCCACCGTCGCGCGTGCCGGAAACGATGATGACCTTGGTCTTGCCGGCCTTGTACAGCGCGGCCGCCACGTCCAGCCGCTTCTGCAGGTAGGGCGAGGGCGCCTCGCCCCACATGGCCGCCCCGAACACCAGCGTGACGTCCCGGGACGGCACGGCACTGACCGGGAATATGCGCGTGCTCGATCGCGACCACACGAGCGTCGCCGGCAGGCCGAACACCAGCGCCGCCGCGACGACAACCACCGTCGCGACCCGCCCGAACAGGCGCCGTACCGGATGCATGATCACGGTTCCAGACTACCGGGGGCATACGACAAAGACCCCGATCACTGCCGCGCCGATTGGTAGCCGGCGGGCGACGACCAGGGCCGCGCCAGCCCCGCCGCGCGAACCGGCTAGCGGCGCATCGACCGGTACGCCCGGATCAGGGATTGCGTCGAGGCGTCCTGGGCGGCCAGGGCGATCTCGCTACCCTCGACGGCCGGGGCGATGTCGAGGGCGAGCTTCTTGCCCAACTCGACGCCCCACTGGTCGAAGCTGTCGATTCCCCAGACCGTGCCCTGCGTGAACGTTATGTGCTCGTAAAGCGCGATCAGTTGCCCCAGGACCGACGGCGTCAGTTCGGGTGCCAGGATCGACGTCGTCGGCCGGTTGCCCGGGAACACGCGGGCCGGCACGATGGCCTTCGCCGCGCCGGCGCCCCGTCCGCTCGGGCGCATCTCGGCCCGCACCTCCTCGGCCGTCTTGCCGAAGGCCAGCGCCGCCGTCTGGGCGAAGTAGTTCGACATGTACAGGCCGTGGACGTCCACGTCGCCGTCCATCAGCGGATGGGCGGGCGTCGCCACGGCAATGAAGTCCGCCGGGATCAGCCGCGTGCCCTGGTGGATCAACTGATAGAAGGCGTGCTGCCCGTTGGTGCCCGGCTCGCCCCAGAAGACCTCGCCCGTGGCGGACGTCACTGGCGTCCCGTCCCAGCGCACGCCCTTGCCGTTCGACTCCATGGTGAGTTGCTGCAGGTACGCCGGGAAGCGGTGCAGGTTCTGCGCGTACGGCAGGACGGCGTGGCTTTGCGCCCCGAGGAAGTCGTTGTACCAGACGTTCAGCAGGCCCATCAACACCGGCACGTTGCGGCCGATCGGCATGATGCGGAAGTGCTGATCCATGACGTGCATGCCGTCGAGGAAGCTGCGCCAGTTCGACTCGCCGACGGCCAACAGGCAGCTCAACCCGATGGCGGACGGCACGGAGTAGCGGCCGCCCACCCAATCCCAGAAGCCGAACGCGTTGGCCGGATCGATGCCGAACTCCGCGACGCCATGCAGGTTGGTCGACACTGCCACGAAGTGCTTGGCGACCGCCGCGTTGACCGCCGCCGCATCGGCGGGATCGACCAGGCCCCGCGCCGCCAGCTGCTCGATCAGCCAGGCGCGGCACAGCCGGGCGTTCGTCATCGTCTCGATCGTCGTGAACGTCTTGGACGACACGATGAACAGCGTCGTCGTCGGGTCGAGATCGCGGGTCTTGCGCCAGGCGTCGGACGGGTCGATGTTCGAGACGAACCGGCAGGAGACGACGCTCGCGTAGTCGCGCAATGCCTCGTACACCATCACGGGCCCCAGGTCTGAGCCGCCGATGCCGATGTTGACGACGGTGGTGATCGGCATACCGCCGACACCCAGCCAGTCGCCGCTGCGGATGCGTCCGGCGAAAGCGCACATCTTGTCGAGCACCTCGTGCACCTGGGCGACAACGTCGGCGCCGTCGACCAACAGCACGGTGCCCTTCGGGGTCCGCAGGGCGGTGTGCAGCACGGCGCGGTCCTCGGTGACGTTGATGTGCTCGCCGTTGAACATGGCCTCGCGCCGCGCCTCCAGCCCCACGGCCCGCGCCAGCGAGCCGAGCTGCAACAACACGTCGTCCGTGATGAGGTTCTTCGACAGGTCGACGACCAGGTCGCCGGCGGTGAACGTGAAGCGCCCGACCCGCTCGGGATCGGAGGCGAACCAGGCGCGCATGTCGGGATCCAACGCCGAGGCCAGTCGGGTGAGATGGGTCCAGGCGGGGGTGGTGGTGGCGTCAACCGGAGCATCCATGGCTCTAGCCTAGTGCCGCGCGCAGAAGAGCCGCCGGGTAGGCTTGTGACTGCTAGCAAAGGAGACTTTCATGTCACGCCCGATCCTCGTGTTGAACTGTGGTTCCAGCTCCATCAAGTACCAAATGATAGACGTGGACACCGGCGCGGTGCTGGCCAAAGGCCTGGCCGACCGCATCGGGCAGGCCGCATGCACGGTGACGCACACGGCCGGCGACCAGGAATCCAGCGTGACCGACGCGGTGGCGGACCACACCGCCGCCCTGAACATGATCGTCTCGATCTTCCACACCCATGGGCCAGACATCGACGCCGCCGTGGCCGTCGCCCATCGCGTCGTGCATGGCGGCGACAAGTTCCGGGCCCCGACGCTCCTCGACGATGCCGCGATCGCCGCCATCGAGGAGGTGTCGCCGCTGGCGCCCCTGCACAACCCGCCCGCCCTGCAGGGCATCCGGGCCGCCAAGGCCGTGTTGCCGGACGTGCCGCAGGTCGCGATCTTCGACACCGCCTTCTTCGCCACGATCCCGCCCGAGGCGTACACGTACGCGTTGCCCGCCGACATGGCCAAGAAACTGGGCATCCGCAAGTACGGCTTCCACGGCACGTCCCACCAATACGTCAGTGGCGTCGTCGCGGGGATGCTGGGCACGCCCCACCTGCGCCAGATCGTCTGTCACCTGGGCAACGGCTCGTCGGTTTCGGCCGTGGACGACGGGATCGGCATCGAGAACTCGATGGGCTTCACTCCCCTGCCCGGCCTGGTCATGGGCACGCGGACGGGCGACCTCGACCCCAGCATCATCGCCTATATCTGCTCGCAGACGGGCATGAGCGTGGCCGACGTCGATTCGATGCTGACCAAGCAGTCCGGTCTGCTGGGGCTGACCGGCAAGTCCGACATGCGCGACGTCTGGGCCGCCGCCGACGCCGGCGACCCGGCCGCCAAACTGGCCCTCGACGTGTACGCCCACCGCCTCACGATGTACATCGCCGGCTACCACGTGCTGCTCGGCGGAGCCCAGGCCATCACTTTCACCGCCGGCATCGGCGAGAACGACGACCGCACGCGCGCCGTCATCTGCCAGCGCCTGGCCTGCCTGGGCGTCAAGATCGACGCCGCGAAGAACGCCGGACGCGTCCGCGAAGCGCGCGTCATCTCGACGCCCGACAGCGCGATCAGCGTCCTCGTCGTGCCGACCAACGAGGAGCTGTCCATGGCCCGCCAGACGGCCGCCCTGATTGCCTGAGAACAAGTTCGGCGGACGGCTCGACCATTTTGGGGGCCCGCCATCGGCGCCGTCGACTAGGCTGTGAGACATGCGCGTCCTCGTGACCGGCGGTTCCTCCGGCATCGGCTTGGCCTTCGCGCGCTCAGCGGCGGAGCACGGCGCCGGCCTGGTGCTGGTCGCCCGGGACGAGACCAAGCTGGCGGACGTGGCCAACCAGCTGCGCGCCGAGTACGGCGTCGACGTCGAGACGATGACGGCCGACCTGGCGCAGGCGGGCGGCGTGGACGCCGTCGCCGCCCGTCTCGAAACCGACGATAAGCCCATCGACGTGCTGGTCAACAACGCGGGCATCGCGCTGCACGCCTCGTTGCTTGACGCCGACACCGCCGTCCAAGACCATGCCATGGCGATCATGGTGACGGCCGTGCTGAAGCTGTCGAACGCGGCTGCCCGGGCCATGGTGCGCCGCGGCGCCGGCGCGCCCCAGTCCGGCCACATCGTGAATATCGCCAGCGCCTCGGCCTGGATCTACGTGGGCAACTACTCGGCCGTCAAGCGTTGGGTCGTCTCCTACACCCGGGGACTGGCGATCGAACTGAAGGGCACCGGCGTGACGGCGACGGTGGTCTGCCCGGGCTGGGTCAAGACGGCGTTCCACGAGCGGGCCGGCGTCGAACCGCCCCATCTGCCGGGCTTCATCTGGGTGGACGCCGACGTCGTGGCCCGGGAGGGCCTGGCGGCCGCGTTGGCCGGACGCTCCGTCTGCGTGCCGTCCGCCAAGTGGCGGCTCGCGATCTTCGTCGCCCAGCACGGACCCCAGGCGATCGCCGAGACGGTGTCACGCCTGCTCGTCACGTCGCGTCACTCGCCGAACCGCCCGAAGAAGGCGCCCGATGCCTCCCTATGACCGCTACCACAACGGCCTGAACAAGGCGATTCGCGGCGGCACCCAGATGCTGATGATGAAGCCGTTCATCTGGAGCCTCGTGCGCGTCGAGGTGCACGGCATCGAGCACTTCGACATCCTGCCGACCGACCAGACGTTCATCCTGGTGGCCAACCACTGCTCGCACCTGGACGCCCCGCTGCTGTTCGGCGGGCTGCCGCCGCGCCTGTCGTCCCGCATGGCCACCGGGGCGGCCGCCGACTACTTCTTCAAGCACTGGTACACGGCGGGGCCGATCTCATTGGTGTTCAACGCCTTCCCGGTCGAGCGCGCCAGCGAGCAGGCCGAGACCGTCACCGAGCGCCAGCGCCACGGCCTGGCCGGACGCCTGCTGACCGAGGGCATTCCCCTGCTCATCTTCCCCGAGGGCACCCGGTCGCGGGCCGGCGCGATGGCACCCTTCAAGCCGGGTTCGGCGGCCCTGGCGATCTCGCACGTCGTGCCGATCGTCCCGGCCGCCATCGTCGGCGCCCACGACGCCTGGCCCGCCGGGACGCAGCGCTGGAAGTCGGGACGCCCGCCCATCCACATCGTGTTCGGCGTGCCGATGTACCCGCATCCCGGCGAGCTGGCCAGCCAGTTCAGCGCCCGCGTGCAGGACGCCGTCCTGCTGATGCACGACACCACGGCCGCCGCGTACGGCATGCCGACCCAGGACGAGCTGCGCGCCCGCGGCGAGGTCGTCAAGCGCGAGAAGGCGAAGCGCGAAAAGGGCTGATCGCCGCCTTCAGCCGTCCAACTCGTGCTAGACTGTTCGTAAAACAGCTAATGGCCTATAAATAATACTGATAGTTAGGCGCACAGCCCGCGGAGGAGGAAGTCATGACTTTGCGCCCTGACACGTACATCGATCGTCTGGCAGACGAGACGATTCAGGAAGCGCTGAAGGTCTTCGGGGCAGTTCTGATCGAGGGCCCCAAATGGTGTGGCAAGACTTGGAGCGCCCTCAATCAGGCGGAGTCGATGTTCGCGGTGGCCGATCCGGCCAACGGTTTCGCCAACAAGCGGCTGGCGCAGACCGACCCTGCCGTCGCCCTGGAGGGTGCCAGGCCTCGGGTCATCGACGAATGGCAGGAAGTGCCGCAGCTGTGGGATGCCGCCAGATTCGTCCTCGATCAAGCGGTGGCCAAAGGCCAGTTCATTTTCACCGGATCTGCCTCACCCGCGCCGTCCTCGACGATGCACAGCGGGGCGGGGCGTTTCGGACGGGTCCGCCTGTGGCCGATGAGCCTTGCCGAGTCCGGCGACTCCGACGCCGCAATCAGCCTGCGAGCCATTCTCGACGGGGCCGACATCAAGCCCACGCCTGGCCGCATCACGCTGCCACGGCTGACTGAGCTGGTCGCGCGCGGCGGCTGGCCGGACGCCCTTGGCTTCACGCCCACGCAAGGCCAAGTCCTGGCCCGCAGCTATCTCGACACCATCGCCAATACCGATATGACGAGCGTCGACGGTGTCCGACGGGATCCGCGCCGGACCATCGCCCTACTGGCATCGCTGGCTCGGAACACGGCCACCACCGTGTCAGACGTCACGGTCAGGCGGGACATCGCCCAGTTCGGGCCCGCCGAGCTGTCGCCCATGACCTTGCGCAGCTACCTGGATGTGCTCGAGCGATTGTTCGTCTTGGTATCGGTCCCAGCCTGGACCCCCGGCACCCGATCCCGGACCCGCCTCAGAGTGGCGCCCAAGAGGCTGTTGGTGGATCCGTCTCTCGCGGCAGCCGCTCTCGGGGCATCTCCCACCGTCTTGACTGAGGATCTCAACACGATTGGGCTGCTGTTCGAATCGTTGTGCCTGCGTGATCTGTCCGTCTACTGCACGGTCGCGGGGGCGTCCCTGTTTCACTATCGGGACGACGCCGGGTTGGAAGCAGACGCCATCATCATTCGTCGCGACGGCTCTTGGGCGGCAGTCGAGATCATGCTGGGTGCCAACCAGGTCGACTCGGCGGCCCAGAACCTGATCGCGCTCAGCCGCAAACTCGGCGAAGGCGGCGAACGCCCACCCTCCGGGCTCATCGTCGTGACCGGCGTGGGTGGCGTGGCCCAGCGCCGTGCCGACGGCGTGTGCGTTGTGCCGGTCGACCGGTTGGGCCCCTAGCCGAGCGGCGGCATCGGACGCCAGGCGTCGTCGCGGCGGATGTCGGCGGCGTCCCGCAGGCCGCGCAGCAGATGGCCCAGGCCGTCCAGGCTGTGCTCGACGGCCACGAGCCGCAGCACCTCCTTGGCCAGGGTCAAGGCGGTGCCGACGCCGAAGCCGATGCGGTCGAGCTCGCCGTACTGGCGGAAGTACTGCCACACGTAACCCCGGTTGCGCATCACGTAGTACTTCGTCCGCACCGGCGAGTCGTTGAAGTGGCGGAACCCCAGGCTGATCTGCTTCTGGTCGCGCTTCTTTTGCAGCACGAACGCGTCCACGTAGGCGCCGGGCGTGAACCGGGACGCCACCCAGGCGTAGACGGCGTCGTCCCACGAGATGAAGAAGCGGGGGTCGGGCAGGCCGATCCGGCGGACGACGTCAGCCGCGATCAACATGCCCTCGAACGTGCCGGAGTTCGTCAGTTCGTAGCCCTGGCCGCCGGACGTCTTGTCGAAGCCGCGCAGCGTGTAGGGCAGAGGCACGGCCAGGAACTCGTTGAACCTGGCCTGCCAGTAGAACGGCTTGCCGTCGACGTCCAGCCGGCGCCCGTGCAGCAGCGAGAAGCGCTTGGTCCACGGCTCCAGAGCGTCCAGGGCGCCGGGCAGCACCTCGACGTCGTCGTCCATCAGCCAGATCCACTGGGCGCCGGCCTGAACGGCCAGTTCGACGCCCTTGCTGAACCCACCCGCGCCACCGGTGTTGGTGTCCATGCGACAGACTTGCAGCACGCCGGCCGGGAAGTCGCCTTGGGCCTTGGCGAGCACGCCTTCGGTCAGACCGTCGTCACTGGCATTGTCGACGACTATCACCCGCCACGGCATGGGCCGGGATCGGGCCACCGACGCCAACAGCTCGCGCAACAACTCCGCCCGGTTGTGGGTGACGATCACCTGCGCCAGCCGTTCGATGGTCATGGGTCCAGTGTACGGGCGGAAATCTGACTGGGTGAACCTCAACCTCAACTTCAGCCAGGTTATTCGCGCTTTCCGGTTGGTATCCGTAGTCTCCGATGCTGACAGCTTCAGGACAAGAGCGTCACACAAGGAGTGGCAATGGTTCGCCGAAAGGCGTGGTGGGTGCTGTGCATAGCCCTGGTGGCATGCTCGGCCTGCACACGCCCGCCCGTTTCCGCCAGTCCCTCGCCGCCGCCCTCCACGACGCCGGTCACGGCATCGCCGGCGCCTTCGCCGACGACCGCGACCTCACCCACCAGCTCGTCCACTCACTCGGCATCGCCCACCAGCACGTCACCCTCCCCGAGCGAACCGTCCACGCCTCCACCCGCCACGTCCACAACGTCAACCCCGACGTCAGCCACCACGTCAGCCACTACGACGCCGACCCGCGCATCGGACGTGACCGTCACCATCGTGCGAGTGACGGCCGATCAAGGCGCGATCGAGGTGGCCGCCCAGGTCAACGGCCTGGTCGAGGACGGCGGCCAGTGCACCGCGATCGCCTCGAGCGGCACCGCCCGGCGCACCACCACATCGCAAGCCTTCGCCAATACGCAATCGACCGACTGCAGTCCAATGACCGTGCAAAGAGTTCCGCCCGGCGACTGGAACGTCACTGTGACCTACGAATCGTCAGGCCACTACGGCGAATCCACCGCCATGAGTGTGAGAGTAGCCTCCTAATGAGAAAACGCACAGGCGCCATGATCGCCTCCGTCCTGTTGACCCTTGGTGGCATCGCCGCCATGGCTCCTTGGACGCCATCGCAGGCCGCCAACGCGGCCAATTGGAATGCCGGCTACATCATCTCGGACGCCCAGTTCTACAACACGAATTCGATGAGCGTGGCACAGATCCAAAGCTTCCTCAACGAGAAGGGCCAGGCCTGTGTCGCTGGCGCCGCGCCCTGTCTCAAGGACTACTCGATGACGACCACCGACAAGGCGGCTGACTCCTATTGCGGCGCCTACACGGGTGCCGCCAATCAGTCGGCCGCCAGCATCATCTGGACGGTCGGACAGGTCTGCGGCATCAATCCGCAGGTCCTGCTCGTCACCCTGCAGAAGGAAAACAGCCTGGTGACGAAGAGCCAGCCGTCCACCGCGTCGTACCAGACCGCGATGGGTTACGGCTGCCCCGACACCGCAGCCTGCAACACCGACTACTACGGCTTCTTCAACCAGGTGTACCGGGCCGCCCACCAGTTCAAGATCTACGCGGCCAAGCCGACGTCCTTCAACTACCGGGCCGGGATGAACAACAACGTCATGTACAACCCGAACGCGGCGTGCGGCTCGTCGACCGTCTACATCCAGAACCAGGCGACGGCCTCTCTCTACAACTACACGCCCTACCAGCCAAACGCCGCCGCGCTGGCCAATCTGTACGGCAATGGAGACGGCTGCTCGGCCTACGGCAACCGAAACTTCTGGACGTTCTACACCGACTGGTTCGGCAGCCCGACCGGCCCCGTGGCCCCGCCGGCCGGCGTGGTCGCGGTTGCCCCGGCCGTGCCAGGCACGGTCAACATCCTGCCGACCAGTGTGCTGAACGTACGCGTCAGCCCGTCTCTCAACGGAGCCGTCGTCGGCACCCTGGGCCCGAACACCGCAGTGACGATCACCGGGTACACGGCCGACGGCTGGTATCAGGTCAATACGGCCGGCTTCACGGCCGTCTACGTGTCCGCCGGCTACATCTCGGTGCCGGTGGTCTCGATCACGGCCAAGGCGGCCACAGCGGCCCTGAACGTGGGCGACACGGCGACGATGGGATACACGATCTACCCGACGTTCGCGTCCGACCAGTCGGTGACATGGTCGTCCGGCGGTTCCGCGGTGACGGTGGACGCCTCTGGCAAGGTCACAGCCATGACCGCCGGTTCGGCCACGGTGACGGTCAAGACGAACAGCGGTGGTCTAACCGCATCCACCGCCTACACGGTCAAGGCCGTGACGCCGCCGACTCCGACGCCCTCCCCGACGCCGACGCCGACGACCACGCCGACACCCACGCCGACTCCCACCCCAACGCCGACTCCGACGCCGACACCCACGCCGACACCCACGCCGACGTCCACGCCGACGTCCACGCCGACGTCCACGCCGACCGCGACGCCGACAACCACACCAGCAGCGACGTCCACGTCGGATACGGGCTCGCCGAGTTCGTCCGTGACGACATCGGCTTCGCCGACCACCCCGTCGACGACCGGTACGCCTGCGTCGCCGACCGACTCGGCCAGCTCGCCGGCGTCGACGAAGGCGGCGCCCACAACACCGGGCACGCCGACGTCACCCGCAACGACGGACTCCCCCGCCCCGCCGCCCGCCACGGCGACGTCGGCGCCGGCGGTCGACACGCCGGTGCCCACGGCCGCTGACTTCCTGATGTCCGCCCCTGTCAACGCCGTGTTCTCCGGCAGCCCCCAGGGCGTCACTGTGGCGCCCGCCACCGGCATCACGGGAACCGGCGGTATCACCGTCTATTACGTGGGTGCCAACGGCACAACGTACGCGCCGTCGCTGACCGCGCCCACGAACGCCGGGACCTACGGCGTCATCATCGACGTGGCGGCCGGCCCGCAATATGGCGCGGTGGCCGGCCTCACGGTCGGCTCGTACTCGATCGCCAAGGCGAACCCGTCGTACCAGGCCCCGACGGCGGCCGCCACCTATGGCGACAAGCTGTCGGCCGCGTCGCTGCCGTCCGGCTGGGCCTGGCAGGACGCCGGCGCCTCGGTCGGCACGGCCGGGCAGCGCTCGTTCAACGCCACGTTCACGCCGTCCGACACGGTCAACTACAACAGCGTTTCCGGGATCGCCGTGACGGTGAAGGTTGTCAAGAAGGCCGTGACGGTCACTGCCGACGATCAAACCAAGTACGTCAATGCCAGCGACCCCGTGCTGACGTACACAGTCGCCCCGGCGCTGGTCGCCGGCGACACCCTGGCGGGCAGCCTGAAGTACGACGGGACCGACGTCGGCGTCCACGACATCGTCGAAGACGTGCCGTTCAGCAACCCGAACTACCACGTAACCTTCGTCCCGGGGACCATGACCATTGAAGAGGACGCTTCGGTGCAGGCCGTGATCGACATGATCGACGCCCTGCCCGGCACTGTCTCGACGGTGGAGAATGCCGACGCTGTGGCCAACGCCACCAACCGCTACGCCGCCCTGCCGCTCGCCACTCGCCAGTCGCCCGACGTGCAGGCGGCCTATGGCCGGCTGCTGACAGCCCAGTTGCAGGCCGCGACGGTTAATCACGCCGGACTGGGCACCGGCTCGTCCGGTTCCAACGCCGTCCTGCCGTGGAACGTGCGGCTGACGAGCACCACCATCGGGGCTTCCGATGGCCGCTACGCCGACTTCCAGGGCAAGCTCGGTGACCGGCGTCTGGTGGCGTTGTTCGACGTCAGCCTGACGGACACCCTGACGAACGACCCGTACGCGCTGTCGGCCAACACCGCCATCGCCGTCGAGATCAAGGGGTTGGCGTTGGCCGGTGCCACCGGCGTCAGCGTCAGTCACCTGAAGTCTGACGGCACTCTGGAGACGGTGGCTACGACGGCCACGAGCGACTCCGTGACGTTCACAGCCACCTCGTTCAGCCCCTACGGGATCACGGCTCAGCCGCCCGCGGTGGCCGTCCCGCTGACGCAGACCGGCGCCACCATTCTGGCGTGGCCGCGGCTGTTGCCTGTCTCGGTGATCGCCGGCATTTTCCTGATCGTCACCGGCATCGGCGTCCTGCTGCTGGCCCGCAGCGGTCGCTTCGACGAGGATGAAGCCTGAAACAGATTGGGCTTGTCAGGACCGTCGGCCCCACTCGCCGCAGGTAGGCCCTACGCTCCCCCGACGAGGACGACGAACTCGGCGTTGTCCTTCGACGTGTAGCTGGGAACGGATCCCTGGATCACGGTGACACCAAGCTTCTTGGCCAGGGCGGCGGCCGTCACCGGGCTGTTCTGGCTCAGCTGGTAGACCTTGACGGAGCCGGGGTTCGTGCCGGTGTAGTTTCCGACGTACCCGACCGTGAAGCCCGCGTTCTTCAGCGACGTGGCCTGACTGCTGCCCAGACCCACGGTCTTGGAGGCGTTCAGGACGTCGATCGTGGCGGCTTCGCTGGCCACCGTGGCCGGCCCCAGGGACTTGGCGACGTACTTGTGGATGCCGCTGTAGTTGTAGAGCCCGCTGACCGGCATGACGACGCTTTGTTCGTTCACCATGCCCGTGGTGATCACGGCGGGCTTGGCATCGATCAGACTGATCGAGTGGAAGTTGCCGGCGGGGATGTCCTTGGCCAAGTACATGGCTGCGACGATCTCGTCCGGTGAAAAGGTCGAGCGGAGGTTGCTGCCCAACGCGTCGAACAAGGTTGTCATGCCACTCATGTTTGTGAAGAAGCCGTTCGACTCGGCCTGCTGCACCAGACCCTTCAGGATGGCCTGCTGGTTCTTCTCACGGCCGAAATTGCTGTTGGACAGGCCGTAGCCGCCCTCGGAATTGCGGGCGCGAGCGAGGTTGAGGGTTTGCACCGCATCGATCCGGCTGGTGCCGTTGGGCAGCTTGATGCCGGTGACGCGGTCGTAGATGCCGCGAGGATCGTCGGAGTTGATCGTGACGGGGATCGTGCCACCGACCGCATTAACCAGGCCGGTGAGGACCTGGTAGTTGATGTTCAGGGCGTACTGGATGTCCAGACCGGTCACTTGCTCAAAGACGGGCATGGACGATTTCAGCGCCGCCCGGTCTTTCGCGACATTGTGCGGATCGTCCGCACCCTGGCACATGTACAGGGCGTTGATCTTCCCCTGGTATCCCACCCAGCAGACCTTGGGATACTGGATCCACAGGTCGCGCGGGATCGACATCATGTACGCGTCGTGCTGCGTGGCGCTGATCGACAGGATCATGATCGAGTCGGTCAACCACTGGCCGCCTTCCCCGTCCCAGCGGTCATCGCTGGTGCCCAGCATCAAGATGTTCGTCCGACCGTTGGCGTCCGCCTTCAACTGGACAGATGGCTGGTTGATGCCGGCCATGCCGCCGGCCGCGTTGATCGCGCAGGCCAGTCCGCAATCGTTGCCGGACACGTTGCCCAGTGCGGTGGCCGCCCGCTTCAGGTAGTAGCCGCCGACGCCAACCGCGACGGCGAGCAACGCCGCCAGGACGATGGCCGTCCACTTGACCACACGACGCGGCCGGGAGATGGTTTTCTTCGGCTTCTTGGCCTCGACCGACGGCGCGGCGGGGATGCCGTCGTCCGGTTGGGCGCCGCCGTGGGCAAGCGCAGGGACAGCCTCGTCAGGCTCCGGCGGTGCAGCTCGACGCGCCGTTGGAGCGGCGGGCGGTGCTTCGTAACCGTCGCTGGAGAGCCCGTTCAGCGCATCATCATCGGCCACGGCCCGGCGAGCGCGGGCCGGCAAGTCGAGGTCGCGGCGGAACAGCCATTCGAAGTCGCTCGCCTGGGGTGCGGCATCACCAGGCGCTGACATAGGTTCGATTGTACCAGGCTGGGTATCAGCGGCGATTGGGACAGCCAAGCGAGGTGAGGGCATGCCCAAGGATGGACACCCGACCGACGCCAGACCCGAGCCCCGCATCGCGGTGATCGTGCCCTGCTACGACGAAGAAGTGGCGGGGGCAAGGTGGTGGCCGAGTTGTTGGCGGCCGTGCCCCGGGCCGAGGTGTAGCCTGGTGAAAAATGTCGGCGACTGTCCGTCCCAGGCGCGGCATGGCGGTTTGCTTCGGAAGGAGAACAGCGTGCCCGACAAGGTTGCGGTCGTCGGAACCGGCGGCATCGGAACCAGGCACCTTCAGGCAATCGTCCAGTCGCAGAGGGCCTTGTCCGTCTTCGCCGTGGACCCTGCCGACGGCGCCCGTGATGTCGCGCAACGAGCACTGGAACAGGTGCCGCGCGGTCGCGCGGTCACCGTCGAGTTCCTCAATCGCCTGGACGCTTTGCCCGCCGAGTTGGATGTCGTGATCGTCGCCACGTCCTCGTTGACGCGCCGCCAGGTGGTGGCCGAGTTGTTGGCCCACAGCCACATCCGGTACCTCGTGCTGGAGAAGTTTCTGTTCCCTCGCGTCGATGACTACGCAGCCGTCCAGCAGCTCGTTGACGAGCAAGCCACACCGACGTGGGTGAATTGCCCGCGCCGCATGAACGCCTTCTACGGCTGGCTCCGCGACGTCTGCGCGACTGAGACCATAGACGGCTTCTCGGTCGAAGGCACGGATTGGGGCCTGGGGTGCAACGGCGTGCACCTGATCGACCTCCTGTGCTTCTTGACCGGGTCGTCAAAGGGGCTGGCGTTCGATCCCGCGGGCCTGACTCCCGGTTGCACGGACAGCAAGCGTGCCGGTTACATCGAATTCCTCGGCACGCTGTCTGGCCGTGCGGACGCTTGCCGGCAGATCACGCTGACGTCGGGCTCGGGAACGCCTTCGCCCATCCTGATCGCGCTGCAAGGGCCCGAGTTCCGGTGTGAAATCTCGGAAGGGCAGGGCGTCGCCAAGCTCAACAGGGCGTCCGACTCCGAGGAGCGCACGTTCTCTTTGGCTCCGCAGAGCCAGTTGTCCGGCACCCTGGTCCAGACGCTGCTCGACACCGGCACGTGCCAGCTGACGTCGCTGAGCGAATCCACCTCACTGCACCTGCCTCTCCTGCAGGCCTTCCTGCAGCACCTGAACACGGCCCAGGAAACGAGGACGGAGATATGCCCGATCACGTAGAACTACCATCGGTCTGGCTGGTCGGCACCGGTGGCATGGCAGTCGACTACGCCAAGGTACTGCAGGCCCAGAATGTGCCGTTCACGACGATAGGGCGTGGCGAGGTGTCGGCGGCGCGGTATGCCGACGCCACCGGTCTCGCTGTCACCACCGGGAGCGTGGAAGAGGCGCTTCGCTCGTCGCGGCCTGATTGCGCGATCGTCGCCGTCGGGGTTCCGCAACTGCGTGATGTCGCATGCGCGTTGCTCGAGCACGGCGTCCCCCGCCTATTGCTGGAGAAACCGGGGGGCGCCGGCGTGGCCGACATTGCGGCCGTCGCCGACGCCGCCGGCGACCGCGCCGATGTCCGCCTTGCCTACAACCGGCGGTTCTACGCCTCCACTTTGGCTGCCCGCGACGTCATCGACCAGGACGGCGGCGTCACTTCGTTCACCTTCGAGTTCACCGAATGGCTTCACGTGTTCCGCGCGATGCCAACCTTCGACGGTTCGCTCGACGTCTTCTTGGCCAATTCGACGCATGTCATCGACATGGCGTTCCATCTGGCAGGATTCCCCACGCAACTCGTGTCCTTCGTGACGGACGATGGAGACCTGATCAACGAGACCAATCGACACATCTACACCGGTGCCGGAGTCAGTTCCGGCGGTGCCCTCTTTGCCTACCACTCGAATTGGAATGCCCCGGGCCGATGGGCCGCCGAGATCCTGACGCCGAGTCACCGTCTGATCTTCCGTCCACTGGAGCAACTTCAGGTGCAGAAGATGCGGTCTGTCGCCGTCGAGCAGGTCGCCATCGATGATGCCTTGGACAAGGAGTTCAAGCCCGGCCTCTATCGCGAGGTCGAAGCATTCCTCACCGGGCACGGCCTCTCCGCACTACCGACGATTCACGACCAACTGGCCCACTGCGACGTCTACGAAATCATGAAGCGGGGCGGCCGGCTGCCGTGATCTGCGTCATGCCACCGGGCCGGGATCCAGTTGGGCCAGGTACTTGTCGACGCAGTCGAACACAACACCGTTGCCCTTGGCTGTCAAGTGGTGGCCGTCAGGGAGGATGTAGTCGTCGAAGTCCGGATCCTTCGCGCTCAGGCTGCCGTACGGGTCCAGCAAGGTGAAGCCGAGTTCCTGTGACAGCCTCTGCAGGATGCCGTTATATCTCGCGACATCCGCGCTCACATGGAACGTCACCTCCGCCATGTGGCCGCCAACTGGCCCAATACGGATCATGGCGAAGTCCTGACAACCGTGGTCTCTCAGCATGCCGACAAATGTCCGGATGTGCCATTCGAACTCCGCTGGCGAGGCGTAGTGCCAGTTGAAGAGTTGCGACAGGCGATAGTGATGCTTGTTGGCGAAGCGATGCACCACTCCACCGACCCGGGGAAAGTACTTCAGGGTCCGAATCACGGCCAATGGCAGGGCCCGCCGGCTGGCGTCACAGACACCGACCTGAATGACAGCGACGTTGGGTTTGTCCAGAATGAACAGGTCGTAGGCCCGGTCCCAGATGTCCTTCACCGACAAAGACTTCTCGAGGCATGTATAAATCACGTACTGGTCGTGGTAGCGGGACAGTATCTTGTCCGTCCACACGTCGTCGATGCCGATGTTCACGCGCGGCATGCCGAGCGAATCGGTCAGCAATAGGAGCCTCTTCACGCATTTATGGTAGCGCGGCACTGCGATCGACGCGAGTCGGCGCCTCCCGAGTATCATACGACGTAAAGTGACTATCCCCGCGAGTCAGACCTGACAGGCTGGCTCGGACCTTGATGGGAGGGCGTCCATGAGGATCGCCGTGGTCGGGCTGGGCTCCATGGGCAGGCGGCGTCTGCGGCTGCTGTCCGAGATCGTGCCCGCTGCATCGCTGGTTGGGATCGATAGTCGGTCGGACCGGCGGGATGCGGTCGTCCAGGCGATGCCGGCTGTGGCCGTTGAAGATTCCCTGGAACAGGCTGGTGCCATTGACGCCATATTCGTCTGCACGCCGCCCGGCACCCATGCCCAGCTCATTCTGGCCGCTCTGCGCAATCATTGCCATGTCTTCACCGAACTGAATCTGATGATCGACGGATACTCGGAGATGCGAGAACTCGCCGGACGGCAAGGCGTCGTTCTCTACCCATCGGCCACTTTCCTGAAGCGCGCAGAGCTTCGGTACGTCACGCGACGCGTTGCGGAGCGACCAGCGGCGTACAACTACTCGGTCGGGCAGTACCTGCCGGACTGGCATCCCTGGGAGCCCTACGACCGCTTCTTCGTCGCCAACAAGGCCACGAACGCCTGCCGCGAGCTGCTCTCGATCGAATTGCCGTGGCTGATTCGCGCGTTCGGACCCATCAGCGGTGTCGCCGCGCACGCGACCCGCCTGAGCGGCCTCAAGATCGACTACCCGGATGTGCTTCAGCTGCACCTCACTCACGAGGGAGGCAGCTGCGGCCAGTTGGGCATTGATGTCGTGTCGCGTGTCGCGCGCCGCCACCTAACCGTCGTTCGCGAGGATCTCTATCTGCAGTGGGCGGGCACCCCGGATAGCTTGTCCGACTGGCGATCGGGGCGCCTCGAACCTGTTCGGCTGACTGATAGCGCCACGCATGACCCTGACTACGACGCAATGATCATCGAAGACGCCTACGCCGCCGAGGTCCGGGACTTCCTCGCCTGCATCGAAACGGGAGCGGCTCCTGAATACACACTGGACGATGACCTTTCGGCATTGAGCTGGGTCGACCGGATTGAGGAGCAATACCTATGAGGGTGGTCTTCTTCGGGCTTGGCTCGATCGGGTTGCGCCACCTGCGCAACCTGCGCGAGTACGTCGATGAACATGGCATCGACCTGTCGGTGACGGCGGTGCGCACCGGCGCCTCCTTCCTGCCAGATCTCGCAGATGTGCAACAGGTGCGCAACCTGTCGGATGCCAGAGGACAGTACGACGTGGCATTCATCACGAATCCCACCGGCCTGCATGAGCAGACGCTGCGCCTGCTGGACGGGCGTGCCGATGTGATCTTCCTTGAGAAGCCGGCCTTCACGCACGTTGTCGATCCGGCCTCCTTCGCGATTGCGCCAGAACGCGTCTACGTGGCAGCTCCCTTGCGCTACAAGCTCGTGATGAATCGCGTGCGCGAATTGGTCGCCAAAGAACGCGTGCTCAATGCCCGTGTCGTCTGCTCATCGTTCCTGCCCGACTGGCGGCCGGGTGACTACCGCCATACCTATTCGGCAAGCAAGACGATGGGGGGCGGGGTCGAGCTCGATTGCATACACGAAGTCGACTATGTGATCAGCCTGTTCGGCTCACCAAATCGGACGACAGCCATTGCCGCCAGGCACTCGGACCTGGAAATCACCTCCAACGATGTGGCCGCCTTCATTCTCGACTACGACAGTCTCTTTGTCGAGATCCACCTCGACTACTTCGGACGTGTCCCACAACGGACCATGTCATTGACCACGGCCCAGGATCGCATTGAGGTTGACCTGCTGGCCAATTGCGTTACGCGGATGCCCACGGGCGACCGTGATCTGTATGACGACCCGCCCGGCGAGATGTACAGGCGCGAGATGGCCTACTTCATGGAGTCCGTGGTGCCCGGACATGCGAACTGGAACGATTTGAACCGGGCCAACGAAGCCCTCCGCGTCGTGCAAGCTGTACAGTGCCCGTGATCACGCGTTGTCATGTATGTCTTTCAGTCCCGGACGACGGCGTTGCAGCTCCGGCCACAGGTATTCGAGCCAATCAAGGTCCTCGCCGCTGTCTATGTCGAGCACCAGGGTGTCTTCCATCACGACGGCCACGCATCGGCCGTCCAAGAGAAACTCCGCGGTACGCAGGAAGGTTGGCGCATAGACATAGATGGCCGACGTGATGTCGAAGACTGGGGGCGCGTCCTGCCGCGCGGTGAACCGATCTGGGACGACTTTGTAGACACGACCGTCGTCGCGCCGTTCAACCATGTTGAAATACGGATTACGCCGCGATGGGACCACGCTCATGACCACATCAGCGTCCTTGGCCGCAGCGAAAGCATCCATCGCCGCTTCGAGGTCGCCCAACGTGCGGATTGGGGCGGTGATGTCGAGATCCACCACGGCGTCCGGCGCCTGCCCCAGCATGTGCTCGACCTGCAGCAGCGTGTCCCGCACGACCTCGACCTTGCCCACCGTGTCACCCGCCAGCTCCGGGCGGCGCGGCACCACGATGACGTCTGGCACCAGCGTCCGGACCACATTGGTCAGCGGCTCGCTGTCAGTATTCAGAGCCACCCGCACGACGTGCTCTGGGTGAGCCTTGCGGTAAAGATCTATCAGCGAAGTCACATAGCCAACCAGCGGTTTGCCTGCCAGTTCACGCAGCATCTTGTCGACAAGCCCCTTAGACCCGGCCCGTCCACAGATCGTGAAGAGTAAGTACATGGGTGGGTTCCTTCTTCAGTCAACTTCTCAGCCGAGCACTTCGTCCAGGGCGTCGCGCAAGGCGGCGATAACCTCGTCCTGCTGTTCATCCGTCATGTCGCTGCCGGACGGCAAGCACAAACAGTGCTCGAACAGATCGTCGCAGACAGCCGAACCATCGCCGTGGCTGAAGAACGGCGCATCGCCGAAGACCGGCTGCCGATTCATCGGGCACCACAGAGCCCTGGCTTCGATGTTGACGGACTCCAGTCGCTGGATGATTGCGCCGATGTCGGCCTGGGAGCCCGCGGCGTCGCACTTGACAACCGACAGCCAGCAATTCGACTCCGAACCCGGTACCGCCGGCTTCATCGTCACGCCATTCAGGTCGGCCAGTCCCTCGGCATATCGTTCGGCGATCGCACGACGCCGCGCTACGCGATCATCCAAGACCAGCATCTGGCCGAGTCCGATGCCGGCGCTGACATTGCTCATGCGGAAGTTGTGCCCGACCTCGGTGTGCCAGTAGTAGTCGGGTCGCGCCTTGGCCTGCGTGGACAGGTACCGTGCCCGCTGCATCTCGTCCTCGGCGCCAAGCAGCGCACCTCCGCCGGAGGTGGTGATTATCTTGTTGCCGTTGAACGACAGGCAGCCATAGTCTCCCAATCCGCCACAGCGAGTCTGATGGTAGGTGGACCCGAGTGCCTCCGCTGCATCCTCGACAATCGGCACCCCGTACGGAGCCACCACACCACGAATGGCATCGTAGTCAGCGGGCTGTCCGTAAAGATCCACCACGACGACGGCGCGCGGCAGGCAACCAGCCGCGGCCGACTCGCGCAGTGCGCGCTCGAGCGCGACGGGACTCATGTTCCACGTCTCAGGCTCGGAATCGATGAAAACGGGTTTCGCGCCTTGATAGAGCACGGGGAAGGCCGATGCGGCGAAGGTCAGCGACTGTACGAACACGGTGTCCCCACGCTGCACCCCCAACAGTTGCAGCGCCAAGTGAATGGCGGCAGTTCCAGTGTTGACGGCTGCGGCAGCCGGCACACCGCAGTACTTCGCCAAGGCGACCTCGAACTCGTCCACGTTGCGGCCAAGCGGCGCCACCCAGCCATCATCGAAGGCACGCTGAACGTATCGCTGTTCCTGCCCTCCCATGTGTGGCCGGGACAGCCAAATCCGCTCCCGCTGCATCGCTCGGCACCTCTCTCCGGCATCCAAGCTTGTTGATGGACGACCCGTCAACTGCTTCATCATAGTGCACGCCATCCAGCCGATGTGGTCTGGTAGGATGCTTGGCGGAAATATCGAGGAGCACATCGATGCCTTTCAGCAGGAATCTCGGCACGTCAACCACACTTCCCCCCGACGCTGCCGAAAGGGTAGCCAGCCTGTTTGCCGACAAGGTGGTGCTGGTCACCGGCGGCACCGGTTCGATCGGGCGCGAGATCGTCAATCAGACGCTGAAGCTGTCTCCCAAGGCGGTGCGCGTTTTCAGCCGGGGCGAAGAGAAGCAATTCCTGATGCAAAGCGATCTCGGCGACCGCAGCGATGTCCGCTTCCTCATCGGTGATGTGCGCGACGGTGCGCGCGTGTCCTATGCCATGAAGGATGTCGATATCGTCATTCACGCGGCGGCGATGAAGCACGTTCCAGCCAGCGAATACAATCCAATGGAGGCCGTCAAGACCAACGTCGACGGCACCCAGAACGTGATTATGGCGGCGCTCGAGCGGAACGTTCCGCGCTTCACGTTGATCAGCACGGACAAAGTGGTGAATCCGGTCAATACCATGGGGGCCACCAAACTGCTGGCTGAGAAACTGGTGGTGGCGGCCAACCGGTACCGCGGCAGCGCGAAGACGGCTTTCTCCGTTGTCAGGTTCGGCAACGTAATGGGATCGAGCGGATCAGTCATTCCTCTCTTTGCCAGCCAGATATCGCAAGGCAAGGACCTGACGCTGACCGATCCCGCGATGACGCGGTTCATCATGACGATCCCGACTGCCGCCAATCTAGTCCTGTCGGCGACTGCGCGCGCGAGCGAAGGCGACACCTTCGTACTGAAGATGCCCACCGTCCACATCAAGACGATGGCGCAGTGGTTGATCGATGACTACGCTGCGGCCGGCCATGTCTATGCCGGCAAGCTTGTGACGTCCGGCGCGCGACCCGGCGAGCAACTGCACGAGCGACTCATGACCACCACCGAGGCCGCCCGCGCCTGGGAGGACGATCACATGTACCTGATTCCACCCGAAGGTCTTCCGAAACGGCAAGTCGGCGCGCCCTGGAATCCGGCAGCGGAGGTCGTGCACTCATCACACTTGGGCCAGACGATCTCCCGCGGCCGATTCCTGCGGTCGGTCCATGAACTGGGGATAGTGCCATGGTGAAGACACGCGTCGTGGCCGAGATCGGCGTCAACCACAATGGTGACGTCGAACTGGCGCGACGCATCATCGACATGGCCGCGGACGCGGGTGCCGACGCGGTCAAGTTCCAGACGTTCTTGGCCGATCGCCTGGCCACCGGCCACGCCGCCAAGGCGGCGTATCAGATCGCTAACACGGGCTCGAACGAATCGCAGCAGTCGATGCTGCGCAGCCTCGAACTGAGCCGCGACGCCCACGAGCAACTGTTCGCGCACTGCCGAAGCGTCGGCATCGACTTTCTTTCGACGCCAATGGACGAGCAATCGGCTGAGTTTCTCGTGTCCTTGGGCGTAAAGGCGATCAAGGTCGGCTCGGGCGACCTGACCAATCTGCCGTTTCTCGAATTTCTCGATCAGTTCGGGCTGCCGTTGTATGTGTCGACCGGCATGTCGACGCTGGACGACGTGAGGAACGCCGTCGAAGTGATCAAGCGCAGCGACCTATTGCTCATGCACTGCACATCCAACTATCCCGCCGCGTTCGCCGAAATCAACTTGCGCGCGATGGCAACGATGGCCGACACCTTTCATGTGCCAGTTGGCTACTCCGATCATTCGCTGGGCAGCCAGGTGGCGACTTGCGCCGTTGCGCTCGGCGCGACGTTGATCGAAAAGCACGTGACAGTTGACAAGTCCCTGCCGGGTCCGGACCAACGTGCGTCGATGGACGGCCCCGAGTTCCGGGCTTTCGTCCAGGCCATCCGCACGACCGAGGACCTGCTCGGCGACGGCGTCAAGCGCCCCATGCCGTCCGAACTGGAGACGCGACAGCTAGTCCGGCGCAGCCTCGTGACAACCCGGTCACTGCCGGCAGGTTACATCCTCGAGTTTGACGATCTGGCCGCAAAGCGCCCGGGCACCGGCATCGAGCCTGGTCGCCTGTCCACCATCGTCGGACGCAAACTGACCCGGGCCGTCGCGTCGGACACCGTGCTGCAAGAAGGCGACCTTGCATGACGAGTGTGCACATCGTCTCGGGAACGCGCGCCGACTACGGAATCTACGAGCCGGTGGCCAGAGCCCTGATCGCGGATGGCTGGGACGTCGCGTTCGTCCTGACGGGCATGCATCTGGTCAGCGCGTTCGGTAACACTCAGACCGTGGTCGACGACGACGGCTTCCGCGTGGCGGCGCGAATCCCGTCGATCCTGGCGGAGGACACGCCCGGCAACATGGGACGTTGCACCGCGCTGCAGTTGCAAGGGCTCATCCCGGTGCTCGAGGCGGACCGGCCGGATTGGGTCATGCTGTTGGGTGACCGTGGCGAAATGATGGCCGGCGCCCTGGCGGCCCTGTACACCGGCATCCCCTCGATCCATCTGTTCGGCGGCGAGATCTCCGGCACGATCGACGAGCCGATGCGGCATGCGATCAGCAAACTGGCCAGCCTGCATCTCACCGCGACCAGCCAGGCGGCCGAACGCCTTCGCCGCATGGGCGAGGATGCGTGGCGCGTGCACGAGGTCGGCGCTCCCCGCCTCGATTCCATGTCAGATCCACTGCCCAGCCTTGGCGACGTGGCCGCCGCCCACAGCATGCCGGTGACAGCCAAGGAATACACGCTCTTGCTGTTTCACCCCGTCGTGACCGAACTCGCTGACATCGGCCGTCAGGTCCGCGAGGTCGTCGAAGGCTGCCGGCGCATCGGGCTGCCGATCGTCTGTGTCGGGGCCAATGCCGATGCCGGTAGTGCGGCCATTCGCAGTGCGTACGCTGCTTTCGCCACCGGCGCAAGCGACTTTCACCTAGTTGACAACTTCGCACCGGCTGAATACCTGACAATACTGAAGAACGCACGTGTCATGGTGGGCAACTCGTCATCCGGAATCATCGAGGCCGCCAGCTTTCACTTGCCAGTGATCAACGTCGGCACCCGCCAGTCGGGTCGCGACCGTTCGGGCAATGTGCAGGACGTCGAGGCCGATTCCGATGCCATCGTGACCGCGTACAAGCGAGCAGAATCGCCGGACTTCCAGGCCACGCTCAGGACCCTGCGAAACATCTACGGCGACGGCCATTCAGCCGAGCGGATCGTGCGCGTGCTCGACGGTTTGGACCTGAGCCGGCCCTGGTTGCAGAAACGGCTGGCCTACACATGATCTCGCTCGTCGTCGTCGGTGCCGGCGGATTCGGACGCGAAACGCTCGATGTCATTGAAGCCGTCAATGCCATTCGTCCCACGTACGACATCGTCGGCGTCGTCGATGACGCTCCGGGTACGGTGGCACTGCAGAGGTTGAAGGCACGCGGCATTCGCCACATCGGTACAGTCGACGATTGGCTGTCGTCGGGAACCGGTGATCGGTACGTCATCGCCATCGGTGCACCAGCTGCCCGGCACGCCGTCGCCAACCGCATCAGCGGCATCGCTCCGGCCGATCCACTGCTCCATCCAGCGTCATCGATCGGTTCTCAGTTCACATGCGGTGCGGGATCGGTCATCTGCGCGCACGCCACCATCTCGACCAACGTCACCGTCGGCGCGCATGTCCACCTCAACCCGGCTGCCACGCTGGGCCACGACGTCACGTTGGCCGATTGCGTCTCCATCAATCCAGGCGCCGTCATCTCGGGCGAGGTGCACATCGATCGCATGGCGCTCGTCGGCGCCGGCGCCGTGGTGCTGCAGGGCCACAGCATAGGCGAGGCGGCCACAGTCGGGGCGGCTGCGTGCGTTGTGCGTGACGTGCCGCCCGGTGCCACAGTCAAGGGAATTCCCGCCGCCTGACAGCGCTGACATACTTGTTGCGGGTATACTCGACGCAGGCATGGTTGGATTGGTATTGGAAGGTGACGCGAATGGCTGTCCCGGATTCGACGACCGGAAAGGCATCATCGGATGCTGTGTACGTTCCGTTGATCTGGGACGTTCACCGTGACAGCTGGCCACTGCCGCGGTACGTGTCGCACTTCAATGAGATGCTGACACCGGCGCTGAAGTATGGCTGGCCCACGATCGCGCAGCCATCCATCTACGATAGTCTGCCGCAAGCTCTCGTGGCTTCCTGGAGCGACGGCAGTATCCCCGTTCGCACCAAGGCTCAGGTTGCCAAACTGGAACGCCGCGACATGCCTGACGAACTCGAAGATGAAGTGTTCGCTGAGTGCCGGGACGCTGACGACGCCTGGGTGGCTCTTGGCACACGCGCTTTCCCGAAATTGGCATCAGAACTGAGCCGGCATCTCACCGACATCAAGAAGGAATATGGAAAGATCGCAGGGGTGATCACATGGCGAGCCAATCCGAGTTTCCGTGAAGTCACCACCAAGATGGGTGTTCCGTTGATCGACCTCGAGCTGTCAACAATCAGACGTCCACAGTACCGAGATACTCTCGCCTACTTCCAGCTGGAACCACACTTCTCGACCGATGAATTCGACCGGCGCTTGGCTGCCTTCAAAGCCGAGGCGCCAGAGGTTCCTGTTCTGACACGCAAAGAGATACTCACCCTATTCCTCTGCGACGGTGACCTTCACCGTTTGGAGGCCATGGACGAATACGAAGAGTTCGAATTTGGAGTCGCGCTGAGCGATGCCACCGGAATGACCGAACGCGCTACCGGTTCCACGAGTAGCGATGTCATGCTTGAGAGCGTTCGTCGATTGGTGCACGACCGATCCGTGCTGGTGAGGGCTCATCCAGAGGATCCGATTCTACCAAGCACAGCACTAAGCCACGATGTTGCCAGCAACACGGCGGACTACCTAATGCGCTGCCGACGCCACGTGACGGGGCCATCAAACGTGTCTTTCGAAGCGATGCTGTATGGAAAGACCGCATACGTCCTCGGACCCATGCCGTACGCACACGTCGGTATCACCTCGCTCGATTACATCGACGAGTCGGTGGTGGATCTGCGCGTTCTCAATTGGATCGTCTTCGGCTTCCTCGTGCCCTACGACATCATGCTGAGCAAGGATTACCTGGACTGGCGCATGAGCGGCCCGTCCGAGACTGAGATCTACCAGCGCCACTTCGACTACTACATGGACAAGTGGGGCGTGTCGCAGTCCGTCCTGCAGTTGCGCGGCGTCGAGCGTCTACAGGCTTTCCTCCGCGCGCGAGCGCAGGGCCGTCGCCATACGCCCATCGGAAAAGCTCGGCTGCGTGCGCTTCAGGACAGGGTTGAGCACGCTGCGACGCTGGAAGCCAACGTCGCCCTGGCGCAGGACAACGACGCTCTGCGGGCCGAGCGTGCGACGCTGGCCGAGGGGCTGATCGATCTGGACGAACGGCAGCGCGAGTTGCTGCAGTCCTTCTCCTGGCGTGCCACCGCTCCACTGAGGTCCGCCGAGCGCCTCGGGCAACAGGTCTTGGAGCGCGGGGAGCGCCTTCTGTTCAAGCCCTTGCCGCAGTTCGATGAACCATGGAACCACCGGCTGGACGCATGATCGGAGCGCGACTGGCGTCTGCCGCACGTCTAGAATGGTCGAAATGGAGCGCGCTGCAATGAGCGTGAGTCGGGGAGAGGAGCTTGCATGAACCTGGCAGAGGAGCGCTTTGCGCGTCTGGCGCAACAACCCCTCCGCGAGATGAACCCTCCGGATGGCTTTCTCTTGGGGACATGGACGTCATGGCGCAAGATCGCCGAACGCCGCGAACTGCTCGGCCAGCTGGTCGTCCGCGAAATCAAGTCGCGGTACAAGGATTCCATTCTTGGTGTCGCCTGGAGCTTCATCCGGCCGCTCGTGCAGCTGCTCGTCTATTATCTCGTCATCGGAAGGTTCCTCGGCGCCGCCCGCTCCATTCCCGACTTCGCGATCTACGTGTTCACAGGGCTGACCATCTGGGGCCTGTTCAATGAAATTATCATACAAGGCACCAGCTCCATCCTCACCAACGCCGGCCTGATCAAGAAGGTGGCGTTGCCGCGCGAAGTGTTCCCGCTGGCAGCCGTCGGATCGGCGCTTTTCAATTTCGTCTTCCAGGCCATTCTGCTCATTCTGGGGGCCATCGCTATCGCTGGAATCACCATCAGCCCCGCACTTTGGTTGATCCCGGTCTCAATCGCCATCGTCGCGGTCTGGGCGACTTCGTTCGCACTGGTTTTCTCGGCTGTCAACGTCTACCTGCGCGACGTCCAATACATCGTTGAGGTTGGCCTCATGATCGCATTCTGGGCCTCACCCATAATTTACAGTTGGGCGATGATGAAGGGACGCATCGCCCCCTGGTTCGAAACTGCCTACCTACACAACCCGATCACATTGGCGATCATTGGTTTCCAGCAGGCCGTATGGGGTTCGCCCGTCTTGCCCGACGGGACTCTGTTCACCTACCCAGATCGTCTGGCTGGTCGCATGGGATGGGCACTCCTGGTGGGCATCGCGGTCCTGTTCCTCGCTCAGCGCGCGTTCTCACGTCTGCAGCGCAACTTCGCGCAGGAGCTCTAGCATGCCGGTCACCGTAGTCGATGTGCACGACGTCAGCAAGCAGTTTGTTGTTCGCAAACAGAAATCGCTCAAGGAAAGTATCGTCAACGCCCGACGGGGAAGACTGTACGAGGAGCGGTTCACGGCACTCGACAACTTGTCATTCAGCATTGAGGCAGGCGAGTCCGTGGGGCTCGTGGGTCCCAACGGGTCCGGCAAGTCCACGCTTCTCAAGACGATCGGCGGCATCATGAGCCCGGATGAGGGTCATGTGCGGGTGCGCGGCCGCATCGCCGCCTTGCTCGAGCTGGGGGCTGGCTTCCACCCTGATCTTTCCGGCCGCGAGAACGTGTACCTCAATGCTGCCGTCCTGGGACTCACGCGCGCGGAGACGAACCGCCACTTCGACGAGATTGTCGATTTCTCGGGCATCTCGGAGTTTATCGACACACAAGTCAAGTTCTACAGCTCCGGCATGTACGTTCGCCTTGCCTTCGCCGTCGCCGTGCATGTCGACCCCGATGTCCTGCTCGTCGATGAGGTGCTGGCAGTCGGCGACGAACCCTTCCAGGTCAAGTGCATGAACCGAATTGAACAGTTCCAAAGAGAGGGCCGCACGATCATTCTCGTTTCGCATTCAGCGGGACAGGTGTCAGAAGTCTGCGACAGAGTGCTGGTGCTGGAGCGAGGTTCGATCGTTACAGATGCTCCCGCACGAGAGGCTCTGGGTCGTCTGAGGCTCGATTACCAGAACAGTTTGGACGCGACGAGGGGCCCCTCAGGAAGCATCGACGTCAAGAACGCCCCAGTTATCTCGGATGTCATGTTGACTGACAACATGGCATCGCAGCCGTTTGCCGACTTCCAACTTGTCGTACCGCCCGGCACCGACCTAAGTATCCGTTGCCACCTATGGTTTCCGGTCGCAGTGCCGGGGTGGCACTTGGAAGTGAGCGTGGAAGACTTCTTGGGACAATCACTACTCACTGTCGACACAAAGACGCACCTGGATCTCGCCATGCCACTCCTTGACAACAGCGGATGTACTATCACAACGACTCTTCCCGACCTACGACTTGGCGAGGGCGACTATGTCGTTTCCGCCTCAGTGAGGAGCGAAGACAACACTACACTTGCTAGACTGAGTCGTGCCGCCTTGTTTGCCGTGCGGACAAACAAACACAGTGCCGGCGCTATCTACTGTGAGCCTACCCTGCTCATTTTGCAGGACGAGGCCTCCAACCCAGCCGAGAGCACCCAGTGAGAGGAGATAGCAGATGACCGGTCGAGTTGTCGTCACAGGCGCCGGTGGATACATAGGCCGGCATGTCGTCGCCGAATTGTTGCGGCGTGACTTCGACGTCGTGGCGTGCGATCTGGCCCTGAGTGGCATCGACGTGCGCGCCACCCTCTTGACTGATGACATCTTTGCGGCCGATCACGGACTCTACGACCGGCTGGGCTGTCCCGACACACTGATCCACCTGGCCTGGAAAGACGGCTTCGTGCACAATGCGCTGTCCCACATGGAAAACCTCTCCGCCCACGTCCGTTTTCTCACACACATGGCCGAGGCTGGCTGTGCGCGCATCGCCGTTATGGGCACCATGCACGAGGTCGGTTATCACGAAGGCGTCGTTGACGAGAACACACCCTGCGTGCCGCTCTCCCAGTACGGCGTAGCCAAGAATGCCCTGCGCCAATCCATGATGCTGTGGATGGCGAACCGCGCAACCACGTTCTGTTGGCTGCGGGCCTTCTACATCGTTGGCGACGATGTCCGAGGCAACTCGATATTCTCAAAGATCGCTCAGGCCGTCGCCAAGGGAGAGCGAACGTTTCCTTTCACCTCGGGCCAGAACCGGTACGATTTCATAGACATCGACAACTTGGCTCGCCAAATCGTGGCTGCTTCCACACAGGACGCTGTCACAGGAGTCATCAACGTCTGCACTGGCCAACCCGTCAGCCTTGCCGACCGCGTAGAGCGATACATCGCCGACAACGGCTACGATATTCGTCTCGACTACGGCGCCTTTCCTGATCGTGCCTACGACTCGCCCGAGATATACGGCGACGCCACGAAGATTTCTGAGATAATGAGGAACAACCATGCATAGGGCTGCAATTTACTTCTTCTATGACGCCGATGGCGTGGCCGATGACTATGTCGGCTACTTCTTGGCGGACTTGGTCAAGAACGTCGATCGCCTTGTGGTCGTATCAAACGGGCCCATCACGCCCCAGTCGCGGGATCTGTTTGCCAAATACACGCACGACATACTCATCCGTGACAACAAAGGAATGGACGTTTGGGCCTACAGATTTGCCATCGACTTCATGACATGGGATGAGCTGCGCACATATGACGAGGTCGTGCTGCTGAACTTCACCATCATGGGCCCTGTCTACCCCCTTTCCGAAATGTTCGAAGCCATGGAAAGCCGGGATGTCGATTTCTGGGGCATCACCAAGTTCGGTTTGGTGGAGTCTGACCCGACCGGCCAGAATCCCTATCACTATCTACCGGAGCACATACAGAGTCATTTCACTGTGTACCGCAAACGATTCCTCGAGGCTCCTGAGCTCAAGAACTACTGGGACCACATCCCCGTGATCCGAGATTACCACGATGCAGTCGGCAAGCACGAGTCGTACTTCACGAAGCACTTTGCCGACATGGGCTTTCGCTGGGAGGCCTACATCGATCCAGACGAAGCTGACTGGGTCAACATCGCCCTGATCAACTTCGCACCTGTGATGCTGATAGACAAGTACCGTTGTCCGATCTTCAAGCGGCGTTCCTTCTTCCATGACAAGGCGACCTTCCTCTATGACTCCACCGGAGAGGCATCCCGTGAACTGCTGCACTATCTTGAGACTCAGACCGATTATCCAACTGATCTGATCTGGCGAAACATCATCAGGGCATGCCACGCGGCTGATATCGTGGACGCGCTCGGTCTGACATACGTTCTCCCCGATAGATCAGTCCTTCCAGCAGAGACCCACGCTTCCCCTCTCAAGACAGTCCTGGTGATGCATCTGTTCTTCATCGACCTAATCGAGTCATCCGTCACGACAGCGAGCGTCATGCCACCCGACGTTGACATCATCATCACCACCCCGAAGACCGACTCCCTAGACGCGATTCGCGAAGCGTTCGACACCTTGCCCAACGATGTCCAGATTGTTCCAGTTCCCAACCGAGGACGCGACGTGGCCGGACTCGTCTTGGGCGCATTGCCGTTGATCCAAGACTATGACCTCGCCTGTTTCTACCACGACAAGAAGTCCGCCCAGAACAAGCCGGCATCCGTGGGAATGAGCTTTGCCTATCGAGTCCAGCAGAACACCTTGGCCTCACGCGAGTTCGTCGACAATGTCCGAACAACATTCGCCGATCAGCCATACTTGGGCCTCCTTGCACCTCCCCCACCAAATCACGGACCCTACTACCCCACGGTGGGAAAGGAATGGCAGTCCAACTTTGCCAACACCAAGGACTGGGTCAAGAGACTGGATCTGCGCGCCCCCATCAGCGAAAAGGTGCCGCCCATTGCCCCACTCGGCACCGTCTTCTGGTTCCGCCCATGTACCATGGCGAAACTGCTCAGTGCAGGAATCACCTACAAAGACTTCCCCAGAGAAGACGGCAGCGTCACCACAGACGGCGGGCCGATGCACGCGATAGAACGTGCGTACCCCTTCGTAGTCCAGGATGCCGGTTACTATCCTGCCTGGCTGCTGTCATCAAGCTACGCAGGACTCGAATACACAAACCTGTACAACCACCTGCGTCTGATCAACAAAGTCTTGTATAAGTATAACCTGGACGGCACAACGCCGCTTGGAACGCAGGACTACCTTGATCAACACCTGAACTGGGCTAAGACCATGGCGGAAGTTTCGTCACCAAACATGAGGATTCATCTTTACCTGTTCACCAGACGCAAACTCAGAGCGTTGGCGGATCGGGCACGTCACTGGGTCGGACTCCGCTGAGTCCACTGCGTCACTCGCTGGAGAGAAATGAACGACACACGAACCGCCGAACCGAACATGGTTCCGATGACGTACAAGAATATACAAGGCATGCGCGGAATAGCATGCCTCATGGTCGTGGCCGCGCATTCCTTTTGGCCGTTGTTGCAGCTTCGTACATACTGGTTCCAGCCGTATATCACCGCTATTGGTCCGGCTGGCGTCGACATCTTCTTCGTCATTTCCGGCTTCGTCGTCTATCAGTCTGCCGATCGTATTGCGCGAAGGGTTCCGGAGATCAGTCGCTGGCAGGCTTTCCGCGAATTCACGGTCAGGCGAGTGTTCCGAATCTATCCCGTCTACTGGGTGGCCTTTGCAGTTGCATCTTTGCTCATGCGATGGGTTGAACTGGCTCCACCTGACCGCCCCAAGGCCCCCTGGCCGCTTCTCGCCCTGCTGGTCGGCTCTCCCAACAACCGCATCGAAGCGGCTTGGACACTGCAGATAGAAGTGTACTTCTATGCCATTTGTGCGGTTGCGATTCTGTTATTCCCCCGCAAGATCGTTGCCATCGTCGGTAGCTGGGTAGTCATAATACTGTGTCTTTGGATCGTTCAGCAGTTCGGGCTCTTTCACTCCGTTTCCTGGTACCTGACACCTCTGGTTCTCGAGTTCGCATTCGGCATCCTGATTGCTCATCTCGCACTCAGACGCATCTCGGGGTTTGGCATCGCATCACTGGCCGGTGGAGTGGTCTGCATGCTGCTCTCGGCGAGTTACCTGTCAGCTCACGGGTTTTGGGGAGGCATCTCGCAGATGCAGCGCGTCTGGTCCTTTGGCCTCCCCGCGGCCCTGATCATCTACGGAGTGGTAGCGATTGAGATCCGCGGCACTTGGCAGTTCAGCAAGTCCTGGGTGTGGCTCGGCAACATCTCGTACTCTACCTATCTGTGGCATCAGATGCTCTTTGCTGTGCTGGCAGTCTTCTACCTTTGGTCTGGCATCGCATCGCATGTCCCCAATCCGATCCTCGTACTGTCTTTCTTTCTGATATCCATCCCAATGGGTGCACTTAGCTTCAGACTCGTCGAGAATCCAAGCAATCGCAGTCGTCTTGCCCGCCTAGCAGCACATGGTCGTCATTCGGGTTCGGCTCGGTCTTCTGCCGTCCAAGAATCGCCCAAGGCCTAGGTTCGTCTTCTGGCGCGGCCTCACCCGCACGACCCGGAACCCGGTCTGCTCCAACTGAAACTTGCCCTCCGCCCTCGACGTGCGGTGCGACGGTTCCCGAACTGCTGACAGCGCCGAGGAAAGCCACACCTCAACGCCCTACCATCTACTGGTCAACGCTCTCTAGAACCAAGGACTCGGTATCTGCATGGCGATATCCCCGGGCACAGTCTGCCCATTGACAGCAGTTGGGAAGACATCCGCGCTCTTGTTCAGCATGACGTGCAGCGGTGTCTTGAATCTATCAGACCCACTGATCGTCACGGTGTACTCAACGTTCGGCTCAAGCACCACGGCGCGCCCTGAGAACGTCTGTAAGGCCTCGGTCACAAACATGTTAGTAGCTCGGGACCCCCGCCACACGATTCTTCCATCATCAGCGCGCACCCAGGATACCGTCACGTACGAAACGTCCGCCATGTCAAAGGGCTTCTTCGCATCAAAGGCGACTGCCATAGTCTTCAAACGCACAGGGGTGTCGAACGTCATCGTCTGACTGACCACAGAATTCGGCTCAAGTATGTCCACGCTACTTGCGGCGAGGTTGGTCCCATAGGCATCGTACTGTAGAGGTTTCGCTGGGAGCGCATAGCAAAAGACAACGAGCGCGGCGACCACGCATCCGATCAGCGACCTTCCCGCGACCAAACCTCTGTCAATGGTTTCGGTGTTACTCTCGTCCGACATAGTCCGCGCGCGGGGATAGAGGATCACAGCCTGTGTCACCGCTGCGGCAAGCATCAGCCCGCCCAGGATGGGCAGATATGTGTTGCCACCAGTCAAGGCGGATACCATGTCACCCGGGGAAGCAAATCGGGACTTTTCACTGGACGGCAAGATGCCGCTCAGCGCCATGCGTGCCACCACATCCCCACCGAACAGATACGGGACAACTGTCATGCTCATCCATGCGACGACCGCACCAATGACACATTCGAGAAACATGTTCAGCCTGAAGTGTCGTGGCGTGATGAACGGCATCAGCACAGCGAATGGCGCAACCAGGACCATCCAGTACGGGTTGATGGGCACCAGCACGATGAAGCTCAGGAATGCAACAAATGGCAGGTAAACGGCCAAGCGTTCCGCCTGACCCACGGCCGTCGGCTTGCTAACATACGCAACCAAGGCAACCAATGCCATCACCACCACAAATGCCGGCATCGTGAGCCACTTCCATGCAAATCCCGTGACCTGGAGGAATGATATCCAGACCTGCACGAAATCGTGAGTCGACGCCTGATACGATATGTTTCCTCCGAACAAGAGCTTGCATGCCACCATGCCCGCTCCTCCAACCAACCCCTGACCAACGATACGCGTCAAACGCTTCTCCTTGAGGAGGACCAGCGGGACGAACATGAATACGGCAAACATCTTCAAGGTGTTTGCCACCAAGAACCAAAGAAGAAATGAACGTATGCGTCCTCCCAAGTAGGAGCGCAGACCAAGCAGCATGAAGACTACAGTCAGGATATCGATCTGGGCGATCATGAATACGGGGATGACCACGGTGGGAGCAGTCAGAAACAACACCATGATCCATCTGCTCCGATCTTTGGGAACGCCAAGATCCTGCGCAATCTTGTGCAGCAGCCAAGCGGCGAACACGGTCGAACCAACTAACAGCAGCTTGGTCCACAGCAGACAGGGAAACGACGTCAGAACAGCCTCGCCAATGAAATGCCTTGCGACGTAGACGGGGACATTCCAAACTGCAAGGATCAAGTAGACTGGAATGTCATAGACGGCGGGACCTCCAGGCATCTTCTGGGCGGCCATTTCGTAGAAGTCAAGGATTCTTCCCTGCCTGATGCAGTCGATCAGGGTGAGCGAGTGCCACGTCGTTACTTTCGTATCACTGTAGAAGAACGTCACAGTGAAGAAGGCCAACATGACCGCCAGAAGCACCCACTCAACCGGCTTGGGAGTGCGTGTATCGAGCCATCTCGCTCGGAGGCCACGCACCAGCTTGCCTAAGCTGGGCGGATCACTGGGTGCCTGCACCGGCGTTGTCACTTCCTCACTTGTCGTCTCGCTCATGTGGGATCCCTTCGAGTAGCAGCTTGCGCGAGAAGAAATTGTAGACCATCACGGCCATGGTCGCGAGCGCTTTGGCCAACATGGGAGCAAGATCAAAGGTCTGAACTCCGACGCGCAGCAACAGCGTGTTGAGACCGAGGCCTATCACATTCAGAACGACATAGAGCGCGAACTCGACGCCTCGGTTGTGCCGCCCGCTGGTGAACACCCACCGAACACTCATGAAGTAATTCGCAACAAGTGATGTCACAAAAGAGACTACGCTCGACAGCAGATAATTGATTCCAAGGAAGTGGTTCAGCACCGTGAATAGCCCAAAGTCGATGCCTACCGATATGACTCCCACGACGATGTAGCTGAGGACCTGTCCCGCCATTCGCTTCATGGAAGCCTTGACTGCATGAGTGCCGGGTTAGCGCCTGGCGCGAAGTTCATCGTGCGCTCGAGGACAACGCGCGGTCGCTTGCTGGTGCGGACATTGACTGACAATATGTACTCACCCAGGATGCCAATGAAGAACAGTTGAACTGCTCCGAGGAAGAAGATGCCAACCGTGATCGAGGCCTGCCCAATGGGGTACGTCGTCCAGTGGACGAGTTTGGATATGAGCACGTAGATCGCAATTCCAAGGCAGATTAGTCCAACGATCGCGCTCACGAACGTCGCCATTCGCATCAGCATCTTGGTCGATGAAGTGATGCCCTGCATAGCGAAGTCATAGTTGCCCAAGAAGCTGAAGTTCGAGTGCCCCCTGTTCGACTTGGCTTGGTCATATTGGACGATCCCCAAGTTCATCGCATACTCGCCAATGACTGCTTTGAGGTACGGTTGCACGTCGTCGATGCGCCGAATGACGTCGATAAACTTGCGGTCGTAGAGGCCGAACCCGTTGCAATGGGATATCTGTGGCGTGTCCGAGAAACGGTCGACAATCGCATAGTACAGCCTGCGCATCTGTCGCATGAGGAACGAATCATGCGACGTGCGGCGCTGCCCAATTACAACAGAATGACCCTGCATCCACTGATCGACGAACGTCGGAAGCAGTTCGGGCGGATCCTGCAGGTCACCAAACACCAGAAAGACGGCATCGCCATTGCCATACGTCAGAGCCTCGATGACGTTGCGGTGGAAGCCGAAGTTGCGGGCATTGAATGCACCCTTGACGTGTTTGTCCTGACCGCACAGCTCCTCGATGATCGCTATGGTCCCGTCGGTGGAAGCGTTATCCGAATAGATGATTTCATAGTCGTATTCGGGTAGTTGTTGCTCGAAGACTGAAGTCAAACGCGAGTGCATCTCACGGACTGACTCAACTTCATTGAAACATGGAACAACCACGCTGATCATGCGCCTGGCGTTTGGTTGACGGGCTCCGGGCTCCGCTCCGGCTCCACGGGGCGTCGACACTTGACCGGCCGAGGAATCGTGGCCCCCCTGATTGGACTGACGCACCATAGCAGTAGAGACTACACCACATGGTCGCCCGCGTCGACCAAGGTAGCCTCCACCGCGCACGGTGTCTTTTGCCGCCCCGTACTCACTGCGCTGGTGGATGATGCTGGCCGCCATACCGTCAGCAGGTATGATTGCCGCTGTACAAAGGATAGGAGATGCATGAGAAGCGCGATCGTGGCGGGCGCCAATGGCTTCATCGGGCAGCACCTTGTGCGCGAACTGGCCGTCCGCGGGGTTTCGGTACTCGCTTTGGACAGATGCATCTCAGACGACTTGACGAGTCTTGCGCCGTCCGTGCAGTTCGATCTCGACAACGTTGCCGATCTTGCGCATCGCTGGTCTGCCAATGTCGGTGAGTTCGACGTCTTCTTCAATCTCGCATGGCAAGGCTCCGCTGGCCCTGGCCGTGGCGACGCCCGGCTTCAGTTGGCCAACGCCCAGTGGTCCATCGACCTGCTGACGTTCGCCAGAGACATCGGCTGCAAGCGGTATGTCGGCGCAGGAAGCATCATGGAATATGAGACGCTCGCCGAGACCCGCCTCCCCGGGGCACGTCCGGCGCTGCCGCACATCTACAGCGACGGCAAGTTGGCGGCTCACCTTATGGGCAAGACAGTTGCGGCCGCGATTGGAATCGATTTCCTGTGGGCAGAGATCACCAATGTGTATGGACCTGGTGAGCGTTCGCCACGGTTCATCAATTCCACGCTCCGAAAGATGATCGAAGGGCGTCCACTCGAGTTCACATCGGCCACGCAGATGTATGACTTCGTCTACATCACTGACGCCGCCGAGGCGTTCTACCGGATCGGAGAGTCGGGCCAGCCGTTCTGTGAGTACCTAATCGGGAGCGGAAGCGCCAAGCCGTTGCGGGCCTTCATCGAGGAAATGGCCGGTATCTTCGCACCGGAGGTGCCGCTTCACTTCGGCGGCTTGCCATTCACGGGCGTCAGTCTGCCGGCCGCTATCTACTCCACGGAGAGGACCGAGCGAGATACGGGGTTCCGTGCCACCACGACGTTCGAAGACGGTCTACGTGCCACGATGCGGTGGCTGAAGGAGGCGGCTGATGACAACACCGTTCAGCGTCCAGAGCACTGAGATTCATGGCCTCACGCTGGTCACCCCGTTCGCCGCGCTGGACAATCGAGGCTGGTTCGTAAAGGACTACTCGATCACGCTGCTCCGCGACCTGGGCATCGACCTCACACTGCAGGAGATCTTCTACGCCTCGTCAGTCGCCGGCGTGATTCGTGGCCTGCATTTCCAGCGTGACCATCAACAGGTGAAACTGGTTCGTTGCATCACAGGGCGGATATTCGACGTAGTCATAGACTTGAGACGAGACTCACCGACCTTCCGTCGCTGGCAGGGCTTCACCTTGTCGGAGGCCAACCGCGAGGAGGTGCTGATCCCCGGTGGCTGCGCTCACGGCTACCTGGTGCTCGATGACGCCATCGTCTCGTACAAGTGTGACCAGGTGTTCGTGCCAGACTGCGACGACGGCATCGTGTGGGACGATCCAGATCTGGCCATTGATTGGCCGCTGGCGGACGGCGTGGCGCCAATCCTGTCCGACAAGGATCGTGGTCTACAGACATTCGACCAGTTCATGTCCCGATACGGTGGCCTCGTCTAGCTTATGGCCTGGGACTACCCTCCCAGACGTCACAACTGCGCACGAAGCAGCCAGCCATGCGCACTCATCCTAGAATCCGAAGAATGATTCGACCTGCTCGTCCATCAGCTTCTTCACGTCGCCCTTGTCGAACCAGCACTTGTACCATTTCACAGTGGCCGAGACGGCTTGTTGCGTCGTCCACCGCGGGCGCCAACCAAGCCTTTCAGTGATATACGAAGAGTCCAGGCGCAGCAGGCTGGCCTCGGGGGGTGTGTCCGCTTCGGCGTGTACCCAAGTGGCACTATCCCCCCAGGCTTCGCAAAACATGGTGGCCAGGTCGGCGGTACTGACGCCATCGCCATCACGCGGCCCGACGTTGAACGCACCGGCCAGTTCCTGGTTGTTCGCCGTGGCCGAGGCGATGGTCACATACGCTGACAACGCTTCGAGCACATGTTGGTAAGGGCGGACCGAACTCGGATTCCTGACGCTGATCGGCCGCCCATTCGTCACTGCCTGCACACAATCAGTGATGATGCGATTGGCGGCAAAGTCGCCACCCCCAATGACGTTGCCCGCCCGAGCCGTTGAAACAGGGACGCCAGAAGGCAGAAGTGACTGCCGATACGCGGCCGTCACCAGCTCGGAGCAACTCTTCGAATTACTATAGGGGTCGTGGCCGTTGAGGACGTCGGATTCCCGGTACGGCCAAACCCACTCGTGGTTCTCGTATACCTTGTCGGTCGTCACGTTCACGGCGCACAGGATTGGCCAATCAGCCAAGCGCACGCACTCGAGCAGGTTGACCGTGCCCATCACGTTCGTTTCGTATGTCGTAACGGGCTCCCGGAAGCCCTCGATGACCAGTGGCTGAGCCGCCATATGAAAGACAACATCCGGGCGTGCCGCATCGACAGCGCACTTCAGCGACCGTAGGTCGCGAACGTCGCCGATGACCGAATGCACCTGCGCATCAGCGACCAACGCAAAGAACGGCGTGGTTGGCTCGAGGGCGTAGCCGAATACCTCCGCCCCAGCCGATTCAAGCAAGGCCGTCAACCAAACACCCTTGAAACCGGTGTGGCCCGTCACGAAAACACGCTTTCCGGCGAAGAAGGACAGATCGTCGGTCACCAGTTCCTCCAAGGTGGTGTGCCCGAGTCCCAAAGCGCCTGCAGCATGGTACGGTCGCGAGGCGTGTCCATGCACTGCCAATAGCCGGTGTGTCGATACGCCATCAGCTCGCCGTGCTCAGCCAGCTGCTCCATCGGTTCCCGCTCAAGGACGGTGTCGTCGTCCTCGAGCAATGAGAATACAGGTGGCTCAAGCACCATGAATCCGCCATTGATCCAGCCGACATCCGCCTGGGACTTCTCGCGGAACGACGGCACTGCGTCGCCCATCAGATCAAGGATTCCGAAACGCCCCTGCGGCTGCACCGCGGTCAAGGTGGCGGTCCTGCCGTGGCCCCGGTGAAACGCCAGCAGATCGGCGTAGTTCACGTCTGCCACACCGTCGCCATATGTCAGGAAGAAGGTCCCGTCGCCGATTGCCGAGTGCGCTCTCTTCACGCGCCCGCCCGTCATCGTCGCCAGCCCAGTTTCGAGCACCGTGACTCGCCAGCGTTCGCTGCGTCCGTTCTGAATGATCACCTTGTCATCCGCACCACGCGAATCGAGCACAACGTCCGAGTCACGTAACCGGTAATTCGCGAAGAACTCCTTGATCACGTGTGACTTGTAGCCAGCCAGAATGACAAAGTCATCAAGTCCCTGTGCGTAGCAGTTCTTCATGATGTGCCAGAGAATCGGCATGCCGCCAATCTCGAGCATCGGTTTCGGAACTAGCGTTGAATCGTCTGAGATACGCGAACCGAAGCCACCCGCGAGGATAAGAACCGGTGGATTGTCGTTCACACGCCCTCCCATGGACCGCCGCAGCAACTTACGGTGCCATCGTACCACACCGGCCGAGGCGCCACGGCCATCTGCTGTCGCCTGGTATGATGGAACGTGCCAGTGCGTGGTGGCCCGTCACCCTTGACATGCGCCATGACATTGTGCGTCGGGCATCTCGATGGCCGGGAACACCAAGAGGAGGCAGGGCCTTGACGGCACAGACCGATCAAATGCGCCAGGAATTGCTGGACGGAATCAGACAGTACGCGTCCAACCAATTGACAAGGCAGGACTTCGTACCAGGAGAATCCGCCGTGCCAGTGTCGGGCAAGGTTCTGGACGGCGATGACATTGCCACGCTGGTGGATGCCTGTCTGGATGCGTGGTTGACGTCCGGGCGTTTCACGGAGGAATTCGAACGCCTCCTCGCGTCATATGTCGGCGCCCGGTCGGCCTCTTTCGTCAACTCTGGATCATCGGCCAATCTCGTGGCACTGTCGTCGCTGACAAGCCCGAAGCTGGGCGAGAGGGCACTGCGTGAAGGCGACGAAGTCATCACGGTGGCCGCTGGTTTTCCGACCACGGTCAATCCGATCATCCAAAACCGGCTCATCCCGGTTTTCGTCGATGTGGAGCTTGAAACCTACGGCGCCAACGTAGACCAGATGAGGGCAGCTATCACGCCGAAGACGAAGGCCATCATGATGGCGCACACGCTCGGCAATCCGTTCAACCTCGAGGCAGTCGGGCGCCTGTGCGAGCAACATGGACTGTGGCTGATCGAGGACGCATGTGACTCCCTCGGAACCACCTACGACGGTCGCCGGACGGGCAGCTTCGGCGACGTGGCGACTCTCTCGTTCTACCCGGCGCATCACATCACCACGGGCGAAGGCGGAGCGGTGTTCAGCAAGTCGCCATTGGTGGCAAGGCAAGTGGAGTCGTTCCGAGATTGGGGCCGCGACTGCTACTGCGCGACCGGCCACGACAACACGTGCCAGAAGCGGTTCGGGTGGCAACTCGGCGATCTGCCCGCCGGCTATGACCACAAGTACACCTACAGCCACATCGGCTACAACCTGAAGGCAACCGACATGCAGGCAGCATTGGGCGTGTCACAGTTGCGCAAGATCGAGGACTTCGTGGCGCGACGTCGTCACAACTTCGACTACCTGCACGAAGCACTGTCTGGCACACCAGGGCTCATCCTGCCCCGGGCAGAACCCAAATCCGAGCCGTCGTGGTTCGGTTTTCCGATCACATTGGCACCCGAGTCTCCGGTGGACCGGGAAGATCTTCTCCGGCATCTGACCGGCAAGAACATCGGCACGCGCCTCATCTTCGCCGGTAACCTGCTGCGGCAACCGGCATACAGTGGTATTGCAAAGCGCGTCGTGGGCGATCTGCCGATCACCGACATCGTCATGCGCCGCTCGTTCTGGGTTGGCACATATCCCGGGCTCACGGACGAGATGCTGGACTATGTGGTCAAACAGATCCAGTCGTTCGTGGCGGCGCGGTGACCACCTCGGTGAAAGTCTAGGTCCAGCTCGCGGTATATCCACCAGCAGACCAAACGTTGGAGTCACCCCAAACCCAAGTGCGCCATCATCGTCTGGTCTCCGTGCCCCCCGATCACGGCATTCGATGCGGCTGTGGTGAGACTGCCTGGAGACCATCAGTCGCCGGCCAAGCCGAGCCGACATTTGCGGGGTGGTAGGCGCATGCGCATGCGCCTACCACCCCGCTACGACGATCCTTACTCAGTCAGATATGGACCATCTATAAAGGTCTGCAACTGCTCTCCTGTCGGATATCGAGCTGTCACACTGATATACCACCAGCCGGCATGGCCGACAGTGAGATAGGTCGAATTGGAAGTGCTCCAGTCTTGCAAGACATACCATTGACCATAGGTTGAGTCATAGTACTGGAACTGATATGTCGCTCCCGGTGGGGCATCAGAGACATGTGCAATCACGGCGCCCCACCAATCCACCGACAGCCCGGTCCAATCAATCCACTCGATCTGCATGTTGTATATGCGGAAGTGGTACGAGCTGGTCCATACCGTATAGCCGCCCACCATCGCACTGACGTTCATCCAGTAATCGCCAGCGTGACTAGCCTGGTACGTGATCCAGTTGGAGGTCCCGTTTGCGCGCAGCGTCGTATACCTTCTGTTTACGCCGTCATATACGGTGAAGGTGTAGAGGGCATTGCTTGGTGCATTTACAGAGGCGACACCAAAGGACATGGTCGATCTATTGACCGGCACAACGACCCAACCCGTGAACTGGAAGGCGGGCGCTTTCCAGGGTGAGTACACCGCAGTTGCCGTCTCTCCCTGAGGCGTCCAGGCCGTGACTGCTATCGAGTATGTACCAGCGGCCGGCGCCCTGAAAATGACGGATGTAGAGGTGGACTTTTGCATGGTCGTCCACTGTCCGGTCGCCGTGTTGAAATACCCAAATGTGTAGATCGTTCCCGCTGGTGCGTTGGCTACCAAGGCAGTGAATTGCGTGCTCCACAGATCTACCGGCTTCGGAGCCGCCCAACCTGTGATGGCGATGTGAGGAACCACCCACGTCATCGATGAACTGGTCGAATTCCCAAGGATGTCTCTGGCAACCACGTAGATCCAGTACGTCCCGGAATGGGGAGCGTTGAAGGTCACCCAGTTTGACGTGTTCTTCTGCATGGTGACCCAGCGAGCCCAGGCGACGTCGTAATAGGCAAACTCATAGGTCGTTCCTGCTGGGGCATTTGATATTGCAACCCCGAAGCTCGCCGACATCAGACTGTTCTTCACTGGCACCCACCCGTTGATTACCATCGGTGGGGCGGAGATCTGCCACGTGAACTGGATGGTCTTGCTATTGTTCGAAGTGTCAGTGGCTACCACGTAAATCGTGTATGTTCCATTGTGCGGCGCTTTGAACGTGGCCCAGTTCGATGCGCCATAGGGCCGCATCGTCGTCCACACTCCGCGCGTCACGTCGTAGTACTTGAACGCGTAGCGCATCCCCGCCGGAGGATTTGTCATCTGAACACCGAACGACACCGTCAAGCTGTCGACGATGCTGTAGGTCCACCCGGCGATGGACCACGTCGGAGCGGCTGCAGCAGCTAGTCCTACAGGCAACGTGGCACCAGTCGTCACGGGCGTCTGCATCACAGGCGCGGGTGCCGCCATGGGTGCGGACGCGGCAACGGGCGCCGGTGGTTCTTGGGCAGGCGTCTGCACCTCGGTGGCCGGCGTCGAATCAGCTGCCGCCGGAGTCTCAGCAGGTGCCTGCACCTCGGTGGCCGGCGTCGAATCAGCTGCCGCCGGAGTGTCGGAGGCAGCCGGATCGGCTGTGGGTGTCGCCGTCGGTGCGGGCGCACCAGAGATGGCCAGCAGAGTGATGTTGATGTCGGTGGCCCCCGCAGAGGCTGTCAAGACCGTGTCGCTCAACGGCACGCTCGAGCTGGCATTCACTAGGGTGAGGCCCCCATAGAAGGTGGCCAGGTACTGCGTGGACTCACTGGGATCGGCGGCGACTACCGCGTACGACACATCGGCGGCCAATCCCGTGATCGCATACGCACCGGTGCTCGCATCCGACATGGTGGACACACTCGCAGCGCCGCAATCGGCTAGAGGTGCCTCGGGGTTGACTGGGCACGCCGCGACGCGCACCGAACGATCAATGGCGGTATCGCTCAGACTGATCGTCCCGCTGATCGACGTCGGCGATGCCACGGCCAGTGGGGGTGCCGAGATCAGCGATGCCACGATGCCAACAACGCTGGCGGCGACAACTGCGGCAGACTTCTTTGAGAACATATGATCATCCCCTTCATTGGGAAAGAATGGAGCAACAAACACCCACAGACTAACACCACTCAAGGTCAATGTCACTTGGCAATCTCAAGAACCGACACGGTCGGCGTAGACTGGCTCAATCAAATCCGAGCCCCGGCACCGCTGGCGGTTCCAGAGAGGCACCCAAGCGCTGTCCACCAGCCTCGGCGCAGACAAGGATGCAGACAACGTGCTGGACAAGCTCACCAAGCTGGCGATAGCGGCGTTCCCGTCCCGGTCGCCGCGGGGTCGGTTCGTCCGGCGGTTGCTGCCCGAGGCGCTGACGTCCGGGGTCGTGGCCGCGTACCAGCACTACATCGCGGCGGTCGAGCCGCTCCAGTGGAGCGCCCCCGTCGCGGTGACCGCCTCGTCGGCCCGTCCGCTGCTCAGCGTCATCGTGCCGATGTTCAACACGCCGGACGCCTATGTGCGTCCCCTGTTCGACTCGCTGTCGAACCAGACCTACCCCAACTTCGAGGCCATCGTCGCGGACGCGTCCACCCAGGCGGACCGCTCGGCCGCCATCGCGCGGGCGGCCGCGTCCGATCCGCGCCTGCGCTACGTCAGGCTCGACAACAACTCGGGCATCGCGGCCAACACCAATGCGGCGCTGGCCCACGCCACGGCCCCCTACATCACGTTCGTCGACCACGACGATGTGCTGAGCCTGCACGCGCTGAACGAGGTGACCGCGCGCCTGGCCGACGACCCCGCGATCGACATCCTCTACTCCGACGAAGACGTGCTGTCCGACAACGGCTGGCGCCGCCAAACACCGTTCTTCAAGCCAATCTGGTCGCCCCACATGTTCCTCGAGTGCAACTACACCAATCACCTGTCGGTGATCAGGCGGTCGCTGATCGACGCGGTGGGCGGGCTGCGACCCGACCTGGACGGCGCCCAGGACTACGACCTGCTGTTGCGCATCCACTCGCTGCCCGACGCCCCCAGAGTGGCTCACATCCCGGCCGTGCTATACCACTGGCGCGAGGCCGCGACGTCGACGGCGCTCAAGATGGACACCAAGGACTACGCCATCGAGGCCGGCCGCCGCGCCCTGGCCGAGCACCTGCAGCGCCTGGGCGTGGCCTGCGACGGCATCGACGACGTCTACCTGCAACCCGGTTGGTACCGCGTCAAACCGCGCTGGAAGGCATCTGTGGCCGTCGTGTGCGCCAGGGCCGCTGCGGGCCGGCTGGATGCCCTGAAAACGGCCACAAAGGCCGCAGAATGCCGTCCCACGTGGCACCGCCAGCCCGCCGGCCTGGACGTCACCGCCCTCGGCGACTTCGACGCAGTGGTTCTGGTCGAGCAGCCGTACCTGCCCGACGACCCGACGTGGCTGGACGATCTGGTCGGCGCCCTCGCCCTGCCTGGCGCCACCGTGGTCGCTCCCCTGCTGGTGGGGCCGTCGGGACGCGTCGACACGGCTGGCTTCGCACTGGACGGCCTGGGCCTGACCAACGTCATGAACCGGGCGCTGGCCAGTTCGGGCGATCTGAACGGCACCGCCCGCACGCTGCGCGACGTCGACGCCGTCAGCCGCGCGTTCGTGGCCGTCAAGCGCGCCGACATCGACCTGCTGACGGGCCGGGGCGCCGACCCGCTGGTCGCCGTGCCGGCCGACCGGGGCTACGCGGTGGTCTGGGCGCACCAGATGGTCACCAGGCGCCAGGACCTGCGCCACGACGGGTTCGTCAACGCCAACGTCGGCTTCGGCGCCATGGGGTGGATGAGGCAGCGATGACGGGCAAGGTGGCCTTCTGCGTCGTGGCCTGGAACAGCGCGTCCGAACTCGGCGAATGCCTGGCGGCGCTGACCACCCAGACCGGGGTCGAGTCGAGCGTCTTCCTGCTGGACAACGGGTCGACCGACAACTCGCGCGAGGTGGTCGCCCGCTTCCCCGGCGTGCGCGCCACCTGGTCGGACGTCAACCACGGCTTCGCGCGCGGCAACAACATCCTGATCGCGCAGGCCTTGGCCGATCCCGCCGTCGAGTACGTCGCGCTGATAAACGCCGACGCGGTGCTCGACCGGGCGTGGGGCGCGTCGCTGGTGTCTTTCGCCGAGCAGCGCGGCAACGTCGGGTCGCTGCAGGGCCTGACGCTCGACTACTTCGACCACACGCGGGTCGATTCGCAGCACATCTGCGTGACGGGACGCCTGCAAGGCGTGCAGTGCGGCTACGGGGACCCCGTCTCGCCGCCGGGCGAGTATTACCCGCGCAAGGTCTTCGGCGTCAACGCGGCCGCCTGCATGTACACGCGGGCGATGATCGAGGCACTGCCAGACCGGGCGCACGGCTTCTTCGACGAGCGTTTCTTCATGTACTACGAGGACATCGACGTCTCGTTCCGCGCCCTGCTGGCCGGCTGGGACGCCTGGTTCGTGCCGGCCGCCCTGGCCTACCACATGGGGTCGGTCAGCGCGCGGAAGCGCGAATCCATCTACAGCCCGCTCATGGTGGCGCGCAATCAGCCGGCCGTGATCTTCAAGAACGTCCCCACGCGGGTGCTGCTGCGTAGCTTTGGACAGACCGCCCGGGGCGTCGTCGCGTTCCTGCGCGAAGTGGCCCGCAACCACGGCATCAAGGCCGCCGCCCAGGTCGCCCGGTCATTCGTCCAGGGCACCCTCGCGCTGCCGCAGTACCGCACCAGCCGGCGCGCCATCCAGGCCGCCCGCACCATGGACGACAACTACCTGATGCGCATCCTGCACAGTGGCGGCATCCTGGGGTAGTGCCGAACCGCCGTCACACACCTTGATCCACGGCTATCCAGGGGATGATAACGATGGCCCAATCATGCTGTCCACGTGTAGGTCTGTTGCTGTTCCTCGGAGGTGCCGTCCGGCGCAATCGCCCTGACCCAAATCCAGTACGTACCGGTGTGCGGTGCACTGAAGGTCGCCCAGTTGGAGTCGGTAGGGACGTTGGGCGTCCCGATCCAGTTCCACGTTCCCTTGGCGACGTCGTAGTACTGCCACAGGAACTTCGTCCCTGACACATTGAATACCACTCCGAAATTGGTCTTGCCACCACCAACCACCTGCGGACTGGCCCACCCAGCAATGATCTTGTCAACCGTCCACGTGCAGATCTGTTCCTCGGAGGTGCCGTCCGGCGCAATCGCCCTGACCCAAATCCAGTACGTGCCCGTGTGCGGCGCACTGAAGGTCGCCCAGTTGGAGTCGGTAGGGACGCTGGGCGTCCCGATCCAGTTCCACGTTCCCTTGCCGATGTCATAGTACTGCCACAGGAACTTCGTCCCTGACACATTGAATACCACTCCGAAATTGGTCTTACCACCACCAACCACCTGCGGACTGGCCCACCCAGCAATGATCTTGTCAACCGTCCAGGGGTAGTCCGAGGTCTGTGATAACGAGCCGTCTGGTGTCGTCGCTGTGACACGGATCGTGAACTGTCCAAGGTGTGGCGCCGTGAAGGTTGCCCAGTTGGAATCGGTAGGGACGTTGGGCGTCCCGATCCAGGTCCACGTTCCCTTGGCGACGTCATAGTACTGCCACTGGAACTTCGTGCCAGGCACACTGAACGAAACCCCGAAATTCGTCTTGCCACCACCAACCACCTGCGGACTGGCCCACCCTGTGATCAGTGCAACCGTCCACTGATATGGATCAGACCACTGCGTGGATCCGTTGGGTAGTGTCGCCTTGACCTTGATCGTGAAGCTACCGGCGTGGGGTGCTGTGAAAATCGCAGTGGGAGCCCACCCGCCGTTGACCACCTGCGTGGACGTTGCGCCGCTGATCATGTACTGGTACCCCGTGGAGTCGTCCCAGTACCACCACTGGTAGGTCGTGCCGGCTCGCGCCAGGACATGGCCTGGAACTGAATCTGGGCGGCTGTGAGGTTCAGTGGTTGCGGGCTTATCGCAGGCCCCCATCCTGTGAACACGGAGCCACAATCACCACGGTTGATACCCTGGGCGATGCTCTGCGCGGAGCTCCAATTGTCAGCGGTTATTCCAGCGCGCCTGTGGTACCAGGCGTGCGCCAGATCCATGCCGTTGTATTGCCAGGCGTAGGCATCCGTAACCAATTCGTACATTGGAGTCCCGACCGGGTCTCCCAGAGAATAATTCGCGACTGAAGGGCTCGGAGTTCCACACTGGTCGATGATGTACCAATGGGCAGCTTCATGCCTCACGTCGTCTTGGATCATCGCCGAGGTCCACGTTTGGTCATTCCATATGTATATGACGCGTGGACTCGAACTGGAAGGGTCAACGCAGCCATGCGGCCCATTTGTACTGGCTGTCAAATTGCACGCAATGGCTATATCTTGCTGGGTGTCCTTGACGACTGCCGGCACACCGTAGTAGGCGGCCCAGCCTTGAATCATCGCAGAGGTGACGCCATTGCTGGCATGCGCCGATGGCGCCGCCACCCAACTTGACGTCGAAACAACCAAACTCGCGGATAGAACGCCAACAACCCGACGGGACATCGCCTTGCCGAACATGAGAGCCACCTTTCGTCCTCGGAGGAGCCTGCAGGGGTGAAGGGAAAATCCGATCCTGTCATGATCCACTCGATCCTGTCAAGTCACTCTCGACCATGAGCAACAGCCAATCTGGCAAGCTCCGATGAACTTGTCGGCGATCCGATGTCTGGGTGGTTGTTCCCCAATGACTGATGTCCGATGCTAGGCTCGGTGCGTGGCCGGCGTCAGCGTGATCATCCCATTCCATGATGAGCCTGCCATGACCGTCGCGTGTCTGCGGTCGATCGCGGGGCTCGGGTTGGCCGAGATCCTTCTGGTCGACAATCGCTCATCGCGGGACGCGGCGGGGCAGGTCGAAGCGGCGGCCGAGCCGATGCCCAACGCGCGAGTCGTGTCGTTCGACGAGCCGTTCAACTTCCAGCGACTCAACAACTGGGCGGCAGCCCAGACCAAGGGCGACGTCCTCTGGCTGCTCAACAACGACGTTGTCGTGCCGGGTGCTTCGGCCGGACTCGTTGACCGCATGGTTGCGCGGGCGCGAGAGGCCGATATCGGTGCCGTCGGCTGCGTGCTGGTGTACGGCGATGAGGCCACCGTCCAGCACGCCGGGGTTTATCTCGTTCCCGGCGGCACCGCGACGCATCTGTACGCGGGACGCTCGCTGTCGTCCGTCCGATCCGACGGTGGCGGAACGCCTCCCTACCCGATTTCGGACGACCGGGAGATGACCGCCGTGACGGCCGCCTCGCTGATGGTCGCGCGCGCCAAGTGGGACGCGATCGGCGGCCTGAACGAGGCGTTCACGATCGGCGGTGGCGACGTCGACCTGTGCCTGCGGCTGGCCGCCCGCGGCTGGGCGTCCATCCTGGTCGGTGCCCGCCACGGCGTCATGATCCATCACGAGGCCCGCTCGCGCACCGGTATGCCGATCCCCTACTCCGACTACGCCGAGTCGTATGAGTCGTACATCACCGCTTTCGACATCGACAAGGGCGATCCCTTCATCGACGTGACCAGGTTGGGGGCATCCGATGCCTGAGCAGTACGAACGACGCGCCACGCCGCTGCGAGCAGTCCGCCGGTCCGTCCACCTGTTGGGCGAGGCCGCCGCCAGGGCGGGGCGGACGACCGACCGAATCGAAGCGTCCCTCACAAATAGGCTCGACCGTTTCGTCACCTCCCGCAATACGATCGATTTCCGGCAGCTGATCGACATCCCGTTTCCGGCGCTGCGCCCCATCTACCCGGTTCTGCCGGCTATTGGGCAGCGACCGTCCGTCAATGTCTTCTGCTTCCTGCACGAAGGCGATTTCTACGGCGGGGTCGCCACGCTGATGCTCGTGGCCGCGAAACTGGCCATGACACTCGACTACGACCTGCGGGCCGTTCAGACCAGGCCGTCGGAAGCGAAGGAAATCAAACCGGTGGACGTCTGCGCCTATCTTGAGTCGCAAGGTGTGCCATTCCCGCGCGAGCGGTATTCGACCATCGACCTGTCGGGGCCGGGCCATCGCCTGTTGCCGCTGCACCCCGATGACGTCGTGATCGCCAGCGCCTGGTGGGACGCCCGGACCGCCGCACCACTGCCCCTGCGGCGGCCGTTCGTCTACCTGATCCAGGACTTCGAACCGCTCTTCTACTCGAATTCGGATCCGCAGCTGTGGTCGGAGGCGACCTACCGGGGCGACCGTTTCGTGCCCCTGCTCAATTCGAGCATGCTCAAGGAGTTCTTCGTGACGCGCAGATATGAGAGCATCGGTCCGGACGCGGTTTCGTTCGAGCCCGCCGTCGGATTGCAGCCGGTGGCGGAAGCGCCGGCAGCGACGGGCGGCCATAAGACGCTGTTCCTGTACGCCCGCCCGAAGGTCGAGCGCAACCTCTTCTACACCAGCCTTCAGGCCCTGGACATCGCCTTCAGCGACCCTCGCGTCAAGGCCGAGGACTGGTGGCTGGTGTCGGCCGGCATGGACGGCTTCCCCGACATCGTGCTCTCGAACGGCGTCACGATTCACAGCCTCGGCAAGCTGCCGTATGACGGCTACCGCCGGCTCGTCCGCCAGGTCGACGTGGCCGTCACCCCGATGCTGTCGCCGCACCCCAACTACCCGACGCTCGAGTTCGCCAGCGTCGGAGCCCGCGTCGTAACGACGGCATATGAGACCAAGACCGACCTGTCCCGGTATTCGCCGGGAATCGTGCTGACGCAGCCGACGGCCGCCGCATTGGGCGCCGCCATCGTCGACGCCACGATGTCGACAGCCCACCACAAGCCGCCGAACCACGTCGGCCACGATTGGAATGCGGCGTTGGACGAACCCATCCGCCAGGTTGCCCACCGGCTGTGATTGACCTTATGGGGACCGAGCAGGCAGGTTTCCCTGAAAGGTTGATCACCGTTCTATACTGTTCGCGTGCACGGCGTCCCAAGAATCCGATCGCTCCTGCGAACAGTATTCACCAACGTGCCCGCCGTCTTGTTCAGCCTGGCTCTGACAGGGGCACTGGTCGTCGGCCGTAGCCTGTACCTGACGACGCGTCTGTCCTTGATTTTCGGCTCCACGCGCGATCTCATGCTCAGCCTGTTGCGCGCCGTGCTCATATTCCTGGCCACCGTCATCGCCTCATCGCTGCTGATGCGCCTGCTGGCCGGCCGCCGCGGGCGTCTGCCGGACGCGGCCGGGCCCCCGGCCAGCCCGGTGGCGCGCCTGGTGATGGGTGAAAGATGGCCCGCCTTGCTGTTCGTCTGGGCCATCCTGCTGGCCTGCTGGCTCCCCTGTCTTCTGGCGTATTGGCCAGGCATCTTCTCGTACGACATGCTGGGAGTTATGTCGCAAGGTGGGAGCAATGGATACAATCTGATCCAGCCGCTGCTCTATACCTTGTTCGCGAAGGCCGTATTCGCTGTCGCCGGCAACAATTACACCGGCATCCTGCTAATGTCCATCACGCAGATGATATTGCTGTCGGCCGCCTTTGCGGTCGTCGTCTGGCGCCTGAACCGGCTGCGAGTACATGCGGCGCTGCGGTGGGTTTGCCTGATCTGGTTCGCCGTCTATCCGGTCATCCCGCTGTTTGCCATCGCCGAGACAAAGGACAGTTTCTTCGCCGCCGTCTTCGCGCTGACCACGCTGTCGCTCATAGAGTTGACGCGAGAACCCGGTCCATTCTTTTCAAGTCTCGGCCGACCAATCGCGCTCGGCGCCGAACTGCTGCTGCTTGGCATGCTGCGCGACAATGCCGTCATCGTCCTCGCACTGCTTACGATTCTCATCGCCGTGTTCCAGCGGAAGGACTGGGGAGCCGTGTCGCCCAAACTGGTTTCGATTGTCGGTGGCGCCGCCGTGGTGACCCTGCTGATCAGCCACGTCCTGCTGCCCGCCCTCGGCGTACACCGCCTGTGGTCGCGCATGGAGCTCTCGGTGCCGGTGCAGCAGGTCGGCTACACGCACAAGCTGAACGCTCCGGCGTTCACGCAGAAGCAGCGCGACGCCATCTACTACTGGATCCGGGCCGATGTCGACCACGACTACAACCCGCGGTTCGCCGATCCTCTGATGATGTACAGCCACGACTGGGGGTTGGACCGCGCGTCCGCGGGTTTCTTCAAGGTCTGGCTCCAACTGGGCATCAAGTACCCAGACTGCTACACCGAGGCATTCCTGAACCTCACTTTGCAGAGTTGGTACCCAGGGACGACCTACCCCGACCTGTACGCCCAGCGCGACTATATCGAGACGAACATCTATTACCAGGCGGGCGTGACGCGCGCGTCCAAGGCACCGGCTCTGTACGCTCTGTACGAGGACATCGCGATCAGTGCCGATTGGGACCGGATTCCAGTTGCGTCTCTGCTGTTCGACACCGGGGTACCGATCTGGTTCATGCTGTTCGGCATCGCCGCGTCCGTCTTTCGGAAGACCAGACGCGACCTGATCGTCTTCCTGTTGCCCCTGTGCCTGTGGGCCACGATCATGCTCGGGCCCGTCACCAATGGGCGCTACATGTTCCCCTTCTTCGCCAGCTACCCATTGTGGATCGTCGCCCTGCTGTCCGCTCGCCCCCGTCCGGACGAACAGGCCACGCCTGCGTCAGAAGAGGTCGAGACCGGGGGCCCAAGTCAGGTCCCGTCAGACAGAACCTCCGGTATACTGTAGCGTCATGGAATCCAGCGCTGACGCGAGGTGGTTGAAGCGCGATGTCCGGGCCTCGGTAGTTGGCCTCATCCCTTTCGTTTGTTTCTTCTTCCTGTTCCTGGCTTTGCTATGGCCAATCGAACTCCGCCCGTCGTCGGACGACACAGCCCATTTCTCCGAGCTGCAGCAACTGGGCGTCTGGGGATGGGTTCGCATGCGGGCAGAGACATGGCAGCCGCGCATCACCAGTGACCTTGCCTTCGCCGTGCTCGTCAATCATCTGCGCACCTGGAAGCTCCTGAATGCCGGCATCATGAGCCTGCTGCTCTGGGTAATCACGCGCACCGCACTGTTGGGCGAGGGAGCGGCGGTTGACAGTCGGTCGACCGCTGTCGCACCCGAGGATCGGGTGCGTATGTCGCGAACTCGCTTTGCCACGATGGCCGCCTCCGTTCCTTTGTTGTGGTTTCTGATTCACCCCAATGTCATCACCTCGGGCTCGGTGTGGTTCACTGGCTCTTTCTATTACCTGTGGCCGACGACGGCAATGCTCATTGGCCTCATGCCGGCTCTGCTGGCCCTTTATGGCAAGAACCTGCCGTGGGCGCGAGCGCTGATTCCTGTCTGCGTGGTTTTCAGCCTGATCGCCTGCTTCACCGAGCAGACAGCCGCCGTCCAAGCAGGCATCATGGCCCTCGTACTGCTGCGCCTGCTCATCACGCGGCACCGCCTTCCAGTGGCCATCACCGTGCAGTTTGCGGCAGTTCTCGTGACCAGCGCGCTGTTCTTCTATTTCGACTTCGCCTCTCCCCGCGTCGCCCAACACGCCGAACTTTCTTTGTTCCCAGAGTTCGCCGACTTCTCCATGGTTGACAAACTGGTGCTGGGAATCAATGTCTATACGACCCACCTGCTGCATGTGTCGAACATCCTTTTCACGGTGGTCTCCCTGTTGGCCGGTTGGATGGCCTTCCGGCGCATCAAGTCCGGCACTGGTGCACGCATCGGCATGGCCACGCCTGCGACGGCGCAGCGGTGGCGCACTCCTGTCGGCTTGCTCGCGTTCCTGCCCGGCGCCTGGGCCGTCGTCAACACGCTGCCACTGCCGTGGGGCTATACCCAGAAGACGTCTGAGGCACTCGGTGGGCGTCCGGGCGCGCTCGGAGTGGGCATGACAGGCTGGCTGAGTTACCTATCTGGAAGCCGACCCATGAGTGCAGCACCGACGGCGGGGGCCGTTATCCTCTCGACCGTGGCTGTTGTCTGCACGGTGACCGTGTTGTGGCTCTTGTGGCTGGCCCTGCCCGGACGAGCCGACCAGTACCTCGGCACCGTCCTCTATCTCGCCGCATTCCTGTCGGGAATTCTGATCGGCTTCTCCGCCTCGATCTGGGCCTCCGAGAGCCGGCCAAACTATATCTCAAACTTCCTGCTCCTGCTGCTGTTGTCCATGCTGCTGCGCGCTCTGCTGTGGGGCAATTCCCAGACCGCGGCCGAGCAGACCCTCAAGCGGGATCGCCCGGTCGGTGCCAGCGAGATGTACTGGGCCAAGCTGCCGATCGCCGCCAACCTCATGCTGCTGGCGCTGGCTGCATTTGCCTGCTATGTCTGGTACCTATATCACTCCGTCTTCGCGACCAATGTGTATTGGTGGTACTGACTGTTCGCTCGGACGCCATCCCGCAGCCGGCACACGGGCCCGCTCGTCCGACGTCGGTATACTGAATGACCATGAGTCCCAAGATGGAGCGCACGCTCAGAATCACCCATCCTGCCGGACGGATCGTCTTGCGAGCCCTCGCCGCAACCTCAGTGGCGTTGATAGCAGCATTCGGACTCAACGTCGCCTACCAGCACTTCGTAGTTGCCGTCTGGGATGGGACGGCGCCGGTGCCGGGCAATTGGTACCGGCGTGCCATCTTCTTCGCCGTCTGCTTCCTGGCGCTGCTGCCGATCACCCTGAAGCCGCTCATTGCGCCGGCCAAACTGGGTGAGCTGGTCTTTCGGTTCCGCTGGGCCATCGGAGCTCTCATCTTTGTCGGATGCGTCGTCCTTCAACTCCACGGTTCATCGCTTGGGGTATGGAACCTGTGGGTCCAGCCCACCGCTCCACCAGTGGCTGACGCGTCGGCCATCCTCGGAACGCTGCGCGCTGAACGCACGGACGAGTTCATGGTGAACACCCCGCTGGCCTTCTCTCAGGCCTTCACAGGCTATGCGCCAACAAACAGCATTGCCGAAGCGTGGCCGACGAATATGCTGACCGTCTACAACCAGCCGGCCCTGGACCTCACTCTGATCGCCAAACCGTTCTACTGGGGCTACATCCTGCTTGGCAGCGCCCGCGGCCTGGCTTGGTTCTGGTGTGGCCGGATAATCGCCCTGTTCCTTGTGACGTTCGAGATGTTCCGTGTGCTCACCAATGACAAGCGGATCTGGGCCGTGGCGGCGGCATGCATGATTACATTTGCCCCCATAGTTCAGTGGTGGTTTGCTGTCAACTTCCTGGTCGAGATGCTGGTCTTTGGGCAACTTGCTGTGTTGTCGGCAATCTACTTCATGCGCACCGCCATCCCCAGCGACAGTTCGGCCCACCCCATCAGGCCGGTTGCCAGGAAGCTGATTTGGTCGCTGATCTGCGCCTTGAGCCTGTCCGCCTATCTCTTCGCGCTCTACCCGGCCTGGATGGTGCCGCTGGCATACCTGTTTGCCATTCTGTTCGTCTGGGCGGTGGTGACAAACTTCCGCGCCGCGCCGCGCCGCCTCAGCGATTGGCTGTACCCGCTGCTTGTCCTGGCGATCGTCGGTGCCATGATGGCGTATTGGTACTTCCAAAACAGGGACGCGATTGCCATAGTTCGCGGCACCGTCTATCCTGGCCAACGTCAGGAAACCGGCGGCGGGGCCTTCCTCAACCTCTTCACCTACTGGCGCGATCTGATATTGCCATATATTCACACCAACAACTATTCGGGAGGAGCGGTCTTCCCCGGCTTCTTCCCGATCGGCGAGATCTTGGCCATCGCCCTGTTGGCCAAGACCAGATGCAAAGACGGATTGTTGATCGCTCTGCTTTGCCTGAATGCCTTCTTGATAGTCTACGCCGGAACAGGCTTCCCGATGTGGCTGGCCAAGATCACCCTGCTGTCATACTCACATGCCTGGGCGGTGGCCATAGTTTCAACCGGAATCAGCCTGTTCATCCTGATCCGGGCGCTGTCCGGATGGCTCGACATCGCAGCCACGTCGGCCAGGAATCATGCGACGCAGCGCCGGTTTGTGGAGTTTCTGAAGGGCCGCGCTCTGACACATGCACTGCCGGCGTGCCTGATCGCCTTCGCACTGATATCGGGGGTGCCCGTCAATCCGCTGATGCGAGGCATCTCCGCCGTCACCGGGAAGCCCCTCTATGCCGAGCTTCAGCGGCTCCAGGCTGAAGACCCAGGCGCCTGGATCGCGACCTGGCCCGCCGGCAACTACACCATCATGGCGGGGGCGCCGACGATCAACTCCACGAACATAATCCCCGCCCTCGGCCGCTGGGAGATGCTTGACCCGGACCATCAGCACATGGACGTCTACAACCGATACGCTCACGTCGTCATCGGATTCAACACGACCAAGACGACTTTCAGCCAGCCGGGCGAGATCATCGGTGTCGACCTGGCCATGACCGATCTTCATGCGCTCGGAGTGAAGTACATCTGCCTCAACGACTTCGGAGGCAACGGACCCCAGGACTTGCCGACGCTCTCATGGGCCGGGGGCCACGCGGTGCTGATCTACTCGGAGTATCAAGTGCGCATCTTCAAGATAGAATACGACTCGTGAGCGTTGGCAGCGGCCGTGAGGACGGATCTGTGGAGGCTGACCATCGCATCGGCCGTCCCCCATCTCCGCCTCTCTCAGCTGGCGAGTGGATCAAGGCGCTGGTGACTGATGCGGCATTGCGTCGCTATGTTGGTGTCGGCATCTTCAACACGTGCGTCGATTTTGCCCTGTACTCGTTGGGCACCGCCGTCTTCCACTGGTATCCCCTGGTGGCCAATGTCGTATCCACGACGATCACCCTATGCGTCAGTTACTTTCTCAACCGTCGGTTCGTCTTTCGGTCCAATGTTGGCTACGCACGGAGCATTCCCACCTTCGTCGCCGTCACGCTGTTCTCCGGCCTCCTGGTGCAGTCCGGCGTCATCTGGCTGGTACTGCATGCCGCAGCCATCTGGACTTCCGCGCTGGACACCACACTCATCCGGGAGGCCGCCAAGGTGATCGCAATCGGTGTCGGCATGTGCTCGAACTACGTCGGCTACCACTGGCTGTTCCGCCAGCGCTCAACCGCCAACCAGACTTTGGAGGCGCAACATTAGCGTGGCTCAGATGGACAAACGACAAGGCACGTTCCAGGATGACGCGGGGGCGCTGCGGAGTCCCCTGCACCCCCTTTCGGTGCGCGGCGTCACACTGGCGATGGCTGTGCTCTCGGCTCTTCGGATCTGGATCGGGCTCAAGTCGTTCGCCATGTACAACGTCGCCACCTATCACGACGAATGGATGATGTTCCGGTACTCGGACTTCTCAACCCACTTCACCAACACCGCGGATCCCTACGCTCTGGCCAAGAACATGAGCTTCCCCCTGTTTCTCAACCTGGTGCACTTCTCAGGCCTGCCCTACGCACTCGTCGTGTCGCTGGTCTGGGTTCTGGCTGCCTGGATGACATTCAGGCTGCTCCGGAGAATCACCACATCTGCCACACCTGAATCGGAGCCCGCCGGCGGCAACACGCTCTTGCCGCTATTAGGATTCGCGTTCGTTCTGTTCCTGCCCTCTGCCTTCGACGCGCTGGCAGGCACCAAGTTGTACCGCAACGCGATCATCGGTCCATTCACACTGCTCTATGTCTTGTCGCTGCTGTTCGTCTTCCTCGGCTTGATCGCACCGCCCGTACAACACCGGTGGCGGTCAATCACAGCATGGGCAATTGCCTCCGGCCTCTTGCTGGGGTTCAACTACTACATCTCCGAGAATGGCTATTGGCTGCTGATACCGACCGGTCTCCTTATGCTTCCTGCCGCGGGCTACGTCCTTCGCGCGTTCATCCGGACTCGGAAAGACCATCCGACAGGGCGAGGCAGGTCGCTCGTGGTCGGGCTTCTGATGTGCGCACTCCCGCTTGTGATCCTGGCCGTGTGGACCGTTGGTTACCAGGCCGTCAACTACCGATACTTCGGCGTGTTCCAAGTCAACACTCGCACGGGAGGCGAACTGGGACGGTTCGTGGAGAACGTCTACAAGATCGCTTCCGCTGATCGGACCGAGACGGTATGGGCCCCGGCCGACGCAATCGACCAGGCATTCCGTGCATCGCCAACGCTTTCGGCCGAGCCGCGGCTGCACAAGACACTGATAGAGCAGAACACCTGGGCCGGTGGGGCCAATCTCTACGACAGCCCCCTGCAGGGCGACTTCCTGACCTGGTCGCTGCCTGATGCCTTGCAGCAAGCCGGCATCTGGCAAAGCCAGTCCCAAGCTCAACGACTGTTCGCCCAAGTCAACCATGAGTTGGACGTCGCGTTTGCCGATGGGTCACTGGTCCGGGACGACCGTATCCAGATCTCTGCCTCGGCTGGTGGGCTCACCTGGGGCGAAATGCTCGGGCTCCGTCCCTTGATTTGGCAGGGCGCGAAGAACAGCGTTTGGTACAGCGGCTACGCACACGCGAAGACTTTGGGCGATCTGAAGTCGTTTGACACCCTGACGCTCGACCAGCGCGGGCTGGCGGCCGACTACATGACCAACAGCATGCTCGAGGAAGGCCCATACGTCGGCTACTACGCCGGCGAGCGCCTTGCAACCGATCGCCTGCAAAAGCTCATAATCACGGCCTACCAATTAGTCGGCCTGCCACTGTTCCTGGTGGCGTGCGGCGGTCTGGGTCTGCTGGTCGTTGGTTTGGCCAGACGGAAGAAAGTCACGAAGCACGACCGCTTCGGACGCGTTGCCGGCCTGAAGCTCGTGGCCATGGTCGCGCTGCTACTGTCCTCAGGCGTCGTCGTGGTGGGAACCGCCTGGTTCTCCGTCTTCCTGTGGACCCCGAGCGGCCCCTCCAGTGCCGTCAATCCCATGAAGTACTACGGCGTCGCGTCCGTCGCTATGATCGCGCTATTCGACTTGCTTGGCGTCTCCGTGGTGTGGGAACGACTGACCAGCTGGCGGCAGTCGAAGGCCGGGCGGCCGGAGAGCCGCATGGATCACCAGGCTGACGACAACTAGGCCTTGCCGGCACAATACAGGCGCGCGAAGGGCCCCATCAGGTGCACTCTGCCGATCATGGTGAAGGCCAACACGGACAGGCGTTCGAACGACCGCTCACCGCGCAGCCGGCGAGAGAATGGTGTCAACCGGGCTGCGCCTTCGTGCTGCCGGAGCCAGTCCCACAACCTGTGATATTCAGCCATGAAGGCGTGCGGTGCGGCTCCCCTGCCGGAGTAGAGCATGTACCAGACCAGGAAACGACGATAGTAGTAGGTTAGGAGAGCTGGTCGCTCATCGTAGAGGGCGTCAACCTTGTTGAGCAGGTAAAGGACGTCCAGTTCTGGATTCAGACCCTTGTGGCTGGTGTTCGACACGCTCTCTTGGTCCAAGAACCATGTGTAGCCCACGTAATCGATGATCTTGACCTTGGCATGATGGGCTTTCGCGCTGAGCGTCAGGAAGACGTCCTCGCCTATTCCGTAGTCCAGGAACCGAATGCCGTGCAACATCAGGAACTGTCGCCTGTACAGCTTGTCCCATGGATATGTGTTGATGTAGGTTTCCCACTCCGAACCACAGAGATGCCGCTCGTAGATGATCTTGCCGCTGCCGTCGATCCGCCTCCACCCCCCGATCACGATGTCATAGTCCTGATCGAGTTGCTGCACGTACGTGCGCACGAAGTCGGGGTCCAGGCAGTCATCGTCATCGACGAAGAGCAGGTAATCTCCGGTTGCCATTTCGATACCGAGGTTCCTGGTCGCCGCCACACCTTCATTCGGCTTATCGACAACACGCAGGTTGTCATGCCTGGCCTGATACTCCCGCAAGATGTCGCGCGAGCCATCAGTTGAACCATCGTTGATCACCAGAACATCAAGCCCGTCGTAGTCCTGCGCGAACACGCTGTCCAGGCAGCGACGGAGGTCCTGCTGCGCGTTGTAGACCGGTATCACAACGGAAACACTCTGTGCCACAGGTACCCCTACCAAGCGAAGTCTTCAGGAGCCATGCTACCCAGCCGACCCCAAAACATGCACTCCGACATGCGGCGTGGGGCCTCTGGAACAGTCGATCGCCGGCTGATCGCCCCTCATGAGGCGCGACGCGCCGTCCGGGTTGGCGCGATCAAGTACGATAGTCTTTCGCGACGAGGAGGTCAGAAGCTATGCGCGCACAACCCGGCACGGAACCTCGCGTTGCCGTGATCGTCCCGTGCTACAACGAAGAGGTCGCGATCGGCAAGGTCGTCAGCGATCTCAGGACGGCCATGCCAACTGCTGACGTGTACGTCTACGACAATGCCAGCACCGACAACACTGCGCAGGTGGCGTCAGCCGCAGGCGCGATCGTCCGGCGCGAGGACCGCCGTGGCAAAGGCAACGTGGTACGCCGTGCTTTCGCGGATGTGGATGCCGACATCTACGCCATGATCGACGGCGACGACACATACGACGCGGGCGCCTTGCCCCAGATGGTGGAAGTGCTGCGCAGCAAGTGTCTAGACCATGTGTTGGGCGTCCGGACGGCAAGCCTGGGCTCTTCCGCCTACCGACCCGGTCACGAATCCGGCAATCGCATGTTCAACCGCCTTGTCGGCGGCCTCTTCGGCGAGCCAGTCAGCGACATGTTGAGCGGCTATCGCGTGATGTCGCGCAGATTCGTCAAGTCGTTTCCGGCCCTGTCGCGCGAATTCGAGACGGAGACCGAATTGACCGTCCACTGCATGAGCCTGCGAGTGCCCCAGGCCGAAGTGTCGGTGGGCTTCAAGGATCGTCCCCCGGGTAGTGAATCCAAACTGCGCACCTACCACGACGGCCTGCGGATCCTTCGTCTGGTCGTTTCGCTCGTCCAGCATGAGCGGCCGTTGCAGTTCTACAGCCTGATCGCTGCCTTCTTCGCTCTCGTCGGCCTGGGCCTGGCGATCCCTGTGTTCGTAGGTTTCGCAACCACGGGCCTCGTGCGTACGCCGACTGCGGTACTGTCGTCGTCTCTGATGATCGTCGCCATGCTCAGCCTAGTCGTGGCTCTGGTTCTGAACTCTGTGATGCGAAGTCGGCAGGAGGCGGCTCGGTTGGCTTATCTGCAGTATCCCCCACCGCCGCCGCTGTAGAGGCCGAATCTTCCACTGGTGCAGCACCACCACCCAGGTCCGGCACCCACCGCTCCGACGCCAGCATCAGAATGATCGCCAGAGGGACGAACGGAACCAGGGCGAAGACGTATCGGAAACTGAATGCAAGCGGCGTCGTGAGCATGACCGTCGCCCAGAGTGCCATCATGGGCACAAAAGGCACGATCAGGGCGCCGCGCCGGCGGGCGACAACGACGGTCAGACAGCACAATGCAATCCAGCCGAACAGCGCCGCGCTCATGTAGTGACGCGGAGCAAATGCATCGCCGAACGGGACGCCTGTGTATTCGAGAATCAGATCGCGTGAAGTCAGGCCGTACCACTTACCGCCTGGTGCCAACCCACGCATGATGTACCCGTCCTGCGTGCCACGAGTCGGGTCCCAAAATCCGAGAGTCGTCAGCAGGTAGGCGTCCGCAGCTTGACGCGGGTTGTGGATCACCACGCCGGCCCAGGTCTTCAGGAATAGCACCTGATGGGCCGCCAGGTAGGCGCGCGCCGCCGGATCGAGGTATTGCTTGACCGGATCCACGCCGTTGGGTGAGAAGTACACCTGGACGATCGCCGGCTTGACGACTTGGTCGAAGACTGCGTGCTGCGCGTCCGTCACCGCTCCCCCGTTGGCGATCACAGAGCAGATCTGCTGAATCGGTATGCTCTGGCTCTCGAGAGCCTGGTCGGGACTCCACCCGAGCCTGCTGAACACCGGCCCCTGAACAACCCCCGTGACAACCAGCAATGTCATGGACCACACCACGAAGGTCGCTCCACGCCGGCGTGGGCTCTCACACCCGGAAGCAGCCTCTGCGCTGACCGACCGCTGCCGCGCGGGCGCGCCAAACAGTGTGCGCCGATAGACAACGAGGACCACCACCGTCACGACACCGACCACATACACCCCGTTGTTCCTAAACCAGGCCACCGCGAACGACATCAGGCAATACTGCACGATCCCCGGGCTGGTCAGCAGGTTGGTGGCTTTCGTCCGCACGACGTCGACCAAGAACACGGAGAGCATGAAGATACATATTGAAAACCATGTATCCTTCCAATTCGAGGACGCATAGTACGAGAACATGGGGAACAGCGCGAAGAAAGCCAGCACGACGTGCGCGACGACCGGGGAAATGCCGCGTCTGCGCAACCAGCACAAGAACTGCGCGAGACACGCTGCCATGAAAGTGAATTGAAGTACGGTCATCGCAAGCACCGACATCTCGGACGATCCACGGAAAATGCTCTGCACCACATAGAAGACCAGCGCATTGAGCCCTGTGTAGAGGATCGGCTGATGGTTGGTGAGCGGAATGCGGCCAGCGATCATGTCGTATACCCAATACGTGTCGGGGAACACACCGCCGGGCAGATTGGACAACAACCAGGGCGACCAACAGAGGCCCATGACGGCCGTGTAGACCCAAAGCCACCGCCCCTTCAGCGGTCCTTGCGTCTTGCCAAAGAGCCAGTCGTTCCGCCTGCTCGCGAATCTGACTGCTGCAGACAGCAGGGCGAACATGGCAGCAGCGGCCACGAAGAACACCACCACCGACTTTACCGTCACTGGCCCGACGTAGTTCTCGCTGTTCGGGGTCAACAGCACTGGAGAGACATTCACCGTGATCCGCCTGTCGATGTGCATCACAGCCCCGAACACCAGAGACACCACCAACTTGGCCACGTCACGGACATGGAAATGACGTGCCCTGAAGAAGTCACCAAACCATTTGGCCACCGCTGGGTGCGCGATCACCGTCGACTCATCACCCCGACCTCGCACTCAGGCAACTCTACCAGGTGACTTCGTCTAGTTTCACTGGAAGCACTGCTTGGCCCTGTTCGTGCCGCGCCGGCGCCGTGGCAACTGGTAGAATGCACAGCAGAGTCAGTGCACGTTGCGTCTGGTGGACCTCCAACCCGACGGAATGGGCTGGAACTGCCGTGGCACGTTGGCGCAGGCGAGGAGACAGACGGGTGGAACCACTGGTCAGCATCTGTATCCCGGCGTACAACAACGGCGCCCACATCCACGAAACGATCCAGTCGCTGCTCGATCAGACCTACCAGACCATCGAGATCGTCGTCGTTGACGACGCTTCGCAGGACGACACATTCGAGGTTGTCCAGGCAGTCGACGACCCCAGGATCCGGCTATTCCGCAACGATGCCAACCTTGGCATGGCTGGCAACTGGAACCGCTGCCTTCACCTCGCGACTGGCGACTATGTGAAGGTGATGGGAGCTGACGACCTGCTCATGCCCGAGGCGATCGAGAAGGAAGTCAAAGCCCTGATGGAACACCCCACCGCAGTCCTCGCCGAAAGCAATTCATGGATCATGGACATGGACTGTAACAAGCGTGGCATCTACGGCCGCTACTGGCGGCAGGGTCTCGTCGACGGCCGCCGGGTCGCCAAGAGTTCCGTTCGCACCGTCGACCTGTTCGGCGCCCCCCTGGCCAACCTGTTTCCGAGAAGCATCCTCGATCGAGTCCCCGGATTTGACCCCGCGTTCGTCTACATCCTCGATTACGACTTCTTTATGAGCATCGCGGCGCTGGGCGACATTTTCATAACCCACGATCTTCTGAACGCTCAGCGCATCCGACAGGACTCCAACACCAGTCAGGTCATGGGCGGAGGCAAGGAGCGAGCCTACATCGCCGAGCATCGCCAGCTGCTCGAGAAACACCGGGCCGGACTTGGCCTGACCCGCTTTGACATCGCCCTGAGCGTGTTGATGCGTCGCCTGCGCAGCCTGCTGGTCAGCGTTTTCCTGAAGTTGTTCGTGAGATCGACCGGCCGCCGCTAGCGGACCCGACGCCGTCGCGACCCGCGCCGGTATCCCCCTACGACAGTTGAGCGATGAACCCGGACTTGGTCGCAAACACATGCGGGAGCGCGTCGAAGTACGCCTTGTTCGCCTGGTAGGTCACGCTGGCCTCCCCGGTGAGCACGACTACATACTTCGGCTTGGTCGAGCGAAGCATGTTCATGACCCAGACGGGGTCGGTCATGAACTGTTCGTTCCAGTCATGCTCCCGCTGATTGCTGATGGCCTGGTACCAGAAGGCGTCCTGCCAGTAGCTGACTATGGGCACTTTCGGATCACCGGTCGGGGTTATGTTGTCAAAGACGTAGTGGTAAAGAGCCTGCTGGTCGGGGTCGATGCCGCCGGCGGAATGAATCATGACCTTGTTCGAGACGAATATCTGGTTCAGCTGATCTGACCGATCAGAGGGATTGAACAGCGGGTGCTGCTTCGACAGGTCGTAGTCCAACCCTGACATGGCCAGCCCGAACACCAGCGCCCAGGCCACGGCATAGATGCCCACCAACAGACGGGTCTCTCGGCCCGCAATCTTGACAATGCCCACCAGCAACAGGTACATCACCACGAACCACAGCAGGTTGTATGACTTGTAGTAGTAGTATGACGACACCTTGCCCAGCAGTCCGAGACCGAACAGCCCCACCACGAACACGACCACCACTGGCAGAATGACAGCGACTGTCGGCAAGTTCTTGCCACCCCGGCACTTGAGGTAACCGAAGACGGCCAGGGGCACGAACGGCAAGTAATCCAGGAAGAGTTCCCGGTATCCTGCCCCTTCCGACGAGATCGCGCCTCCCATGGTCACACCCGCCGTGAACACACCGCCGTACGTGTACCACATACCCAACGCGATGGGTACCAGGAAGACCGCCAAGCACGCCAGAACGGTCTCACGAGTGAAGAGTTTCCCATGTTGTCGTTGCTTGGTCCACAGCTGCCAGATGACCGCGATGAACATCACGGGTGCGAACATGGCGTAACAGGTGATCATGCCCAGGCATCCAAGCATGAGCAATGCCACGGCAGGCCAAAGGCTGATGTCATCACGCATCAGGGCGTCCGTCACGAATACCAGATAGCCAACGATGGCCATGCCCATCCCCAGGTAGACGAACCCGTAGAAAGTGGCATTGAGAGGATACCCGCCCACATATAGCATGGTCACGATGGCGCCAACCACCACGAGCGAGCGCTTGCGCAGATACGGCCGGATGACCGAGTAGAACATGAGACCCACGAAGACGAGGAACAGTCCGCCGCTGAAAACGAAGACCTTGTAGTAGTAGTCCAACGAGGTGATCGGGCCAAGGATGTCCATAAGCAGCCCATTGGTGAGTGCGTGGTAGTACATGGCGTTGATCGAGTGGCGGGTGGCGACGTCGACGGCTTCCATGATTCGCGGGGCGGGGTCTATGGTGGCGAAGTTCATACTGAACTGCAGACCGGCGGTGCGAAGGGCGAAGTAGGCCCCGGCCAACGTCAACATGCCTGCGGCGGCCAACAGATCCGCGACGCGGAACTCATACCGCTGAACCTTCCGTTGCCTCCACGAGGGGAACCAGAGCGCGCATCCCAGCAGTATGTCGCTGGCCCCCATGACCCATGCCGTCACGGGTATCGAAATCAGGAATACGATACCCGCCACAAGGGCGTGCCAGCATGTCAACCCGATGATCCCCACCATGATCCAACCGAGACCGGGCAGGCGCTTGGACGACTTCCGGACGAAACAGAACCCGGTCATCGCCCAAAGGCAGGCGACAACCAGGAATACAGCGCTCAACGCTTGGATCATGCTGACCGCTCCGCGAAAGCTTCGGCATTGCTCTGGGTGACCAACTCCGCGGCTTCGGTGTCTGGGTCTGCCCGGAGCGTCGCCTCTTCGTCACTCGTCAGGCCGGGGCCGGCCAAGGGCTCGACGGGACGGGCTTTGCGCACGATGAACAGCAACAGCGCCAGCGCGGCAAACCCGACACTCCCAAGGACCCATACGACCATGGGCGATGGCAGCCACGCTCTCCACCACTGCACTGCGCGGTTCAGATTCTGCGTCATGTCGTCTTGTCCCATGACGTAGCGCTTGATCACTTCGTGCAGGGCAAAACTCTGGGCGACGACCAGGCAGCAATAGGCAACCCATGTCTGCGTCAGAGACAACGGCCGAGCTCCGTCATGGCGGCGCCGACTCAACAAGATGCCAACCACGACCAGAATCAGTGGCGCGAAGTAGCGGGGCTGGACATTCTGCCCGACCCGGTCGATACCCATCTGGTAGGTGAACAACGCCAGCACGACCATCACCAAAGTCACACCGCCGGCGGCGATCGCCTTGGGCAACGACATGCGGCGCAATCCCAGATAGATCAAACCAAACCCGATCAGCGTCACGAGCCCGGTAGTGATGGGCAGCATTGGCACGTCGAACCATCCCAGCGCACCGTTCCAGAACCCCTGGAACAGATCTGGCAGGTGCTCAATGTTGTACATGAGCAAAATGTGGCCGCCGGTATTGGCATGAGTTCCGCCGCTCAAGCCCATCAGGCCAGTGGTCTGCGAACCACTGAACGTGCCGACGATTCCGATGACGGCGACGGCGATCATGGCCGCCCAAACGAGCCGAAGGCTGCGCCAGCGTCTCGGATGCAATTGAGGCAGATGGAACGCACCCACCGCCAAGACGACAACAAAACAGAACGCGGCGCAATCTGTGCGCGCCGACGCGGCCAACGCGGCAGCGGCAACCGCCAGCGCGGCAAGGGCACGGCGACGCCATGGCTCAACACCACCAACAGCGGCAGTCGCGAACAGCCCGGTCAGCGCAAACCACGCCGAGACCACACCGATGATGCCCCAAGCGGTTGGGTTCACGGACGTCAGGAAGTAGATCACCAAGGGAACGCTGAGACCAACCATCACATACACCAACAACCGCTTCATTGTCCAGGGTAGCAACCAGGCGAGCGCCGAGAAGAACAACGCTGCAATGAGGGCATTGGCCGCCCGAACCATGAGCACCATCCGATCCAGATTGGCCGGTGATGAAGAGGCGAAAACATGCATGACGGCGTAGTAGACACCCGGGTATCGACCGCTGTCCGCATCGGCGCTGCCGATCACACTGTCGGCCGGCACATCGTACAGGCAGGCCGCCGACTGGCTTGGCTTAAACGCAAAGCATGAGGCCTGGACGATCCGCTTGGGTATCTGAACGATTGGCTTGTTCGGCTGAAGCGGGTCGGCGTTGCTGTATCCGAGCACAGGGCAGCTGTGGTTGACCAACCTGGGGCACCAGATGCTTGCCTCATGCGTAACGTCGTCCGGGCCGCCGCCACTCGGTGAGGAGACAACCCAGGCTCCAGCGGTGAGAATGCTGCCCAGAACGATGAACGCGGGAAGCAGGAACTGTCTCACGGTCCGGCGCCGTTCGCTCATCGCCACGATCTGCCCTCCTCTCGATCACGACCAAGCTAGCACAACCAGTCGTGTGCCACGTTGCCCTCTGTTCGTCACTTGGTTTCGGCGGCAGCCTCCTGGGACCGGGCTATGGCCACAAGATGCACAACGACGCCTATCAACGGGCCGCAAAACACGGCCGCAGCCACTCTCCACGGGGCCGGCAACGTCAACAGGAAGAGCAAGCCAACGGTCACGGCCGCGCCCGTCCACCAGCCAACCAGATACGCCCGGTGCGCTGAAATGGCCAGCGTCGCTGCGCCAGTCAGCGTCAGCAGCGCCAGCGAGATCGCGGCGCAGGTCAAAGCACCAAGCGCCAACCGTGGCAGGGCGTACTGGGCGCCGTAGAGAATGCGCATGACAAATGGCCCGACGGCAGCCATCACCACCGCCATGATGACTCCTCCCCCGGCCACGATCGACAACTGCTTGACGAGTCCTCCCACCGACGCCTTGTGGGCGACGAAGGCCGAAATCACGACACCCTGGAATGCCATCAAGGGAATCATCAAGGGCGCCCTTGTCAACTGGATGGCCAGAAGCAACGATGCCAGCGACACCGCGGCCACGTGGTCGCCCAAGGCCAGTCGCGTGATGAACGGAAAACCATTGACGAGCACCGCACCGGCGCCGGCGGTCGCCATTGCCAGCGCACCGTTGCGCAGCAGGCGGGCCAAGCCGACATCGGCCCGGGCCGTGACGGCCCTGCGCACGGGCGGCAGGACGGCCGCCAACAACACCCACGTGAACGCGGGCAGGGCCGCGGCCAATTCCAACGGCACGAGCCCCCCGACCGCCAGCCCGACCGACAGCACCGCGACCAACCGGATCGTAGACTCGGCGGCACCCAGTCCCGCCATAGGCACCCAAGCATGATTCCCTGCCAAAGCGCCAACGAGCGTCAGGTGGCAACTGTAGGAGATGATCACGATCACGCTGACAGCAACCACCAGAGGAGCCATCCCGGCCAGAACATGGTTGCCCAACAGCCACCGATCGGCCAGCGCCAGTATCACGCCAACACCCAATGCGCCACAGCTGAGAATCAGGGGCATCCAGATTATTCGGGCACCGCCGCCCTGAACACCGGATTCGACCACGGAACTGGCAGCCCGAGTGGCCTCGTTCTGCGTTCCGCTCATCACCTGGAAGATGCCGAACAACAAGGACCAGAAGACCAGGAACTTCGCATTGTCGTCTGGACTCAGGACACGCGCGGCGACTACTGTCACGATCACGGTCGCCACCGCCGTCAGCCCACTGGCAGCCAGCACCATGACGGACCTGCCACCCGATATGAAACTGCCCGGCGCCGCCGCCGCTGTGTCAGCCGTCACCGGTGCGGTCCTTCATCGAGGCCGGCGGCCTGGCTTCCCGTCACAGCCGCCCCACCTCGAACACGGGCACCCGATAGCCAGTTGCCTCGAGCTTCGCCAGTTCGAGGACGCTGTGCGCGGGCCGTGGCGCGATGTGGTCCTTGCCGGCGTAGTACTGCTCGGTGGAGACCGGCGTGACGTCGTCGGCTGCCCGTCCGTGGGCGACGAAAACGGCCTTCGCGATGTCGGCCCAGCTCACCGGCTCGCCGCCGTCCGTGCAGTTATACGTGCCGTACGGCGCCCCCACGTCGATCAGATGCTTGATCGCGGCAGCCAGGTTTGTGGTGTGAGTCAGGCGCCCGATCTGGTCACCCACGACGGTGGGCTTGACGCCGCGATCGGCGAGGTCGCCCATGATGCGCAAGAAGTTCTTGCCGTCCCCCACCGCCCAGCTTGTGCGCACCAGATAGTGCCGTGGCACCACCGACACGGCCATGTCGCCGGCCGCCTTCGACTGACCGTAGACGGACAGCGGCGCCATGTCGTCATCCTCGGTCCAGGCCTCGCGCGCGCCATCGAAGACGTAGTCGCTGGAGATATGCACAAGCACCTGGCCGTGCTCGACGGCCAGCCGGGCCAGCCGGGCGGGCGCCTCGGCGTTGGCCTTCCAGGCGGCCCGCCGTCCCTCGTCCGTCTCGGCGCCGTCGACGTTGGTCCAGGCGGCCGCGTTGATCACCAGCCCGTAGTCGTGCCACGGAAAGGCCGCCACCTGGGCGTCGTCCGTCAGGTCGAGTGTGTCGATGTCCTCGCGCCGGGCGTCCGGAAAGAGCCCTGCCAGCGCCCGCCCCAGCTGGCCGTTGGCCCCCAGGATCAGGGTGCCGCGCGGCGCCACGCGACGCACGTCCGACAAGCGCGGATGTGCCTTGTCCTTGTCCGACATGATGGCCCGATCCAGCGGGATCGGCCACTTGATTCCCAAGGTCTCGTCCGCCACGTTGACGTACGCGTACGAGCCCAACGAGTCGGCGCTCCAGTGGTCGTTGACGAGGTACGAGTAGGCGACGTCGTCGGTCAGCGTCTGATACCCGTTGCCGACGCCGCGCGGGACGAACACCGCGACCGACTCGTCCACCTCGTGGGTGTAGACCGTGCCGTAGCTGTCGCCGTCGCGCAAGTCGACCCAAACCCCGAGGTACGTGCCATGCGCGGACGAAACCATCTTGTCCCACGGCTCGGCGTGAATACCCCGAGTGGTGCCGCGCTCCGCGTTGAAGCTCATGTTGTTCTGCACGGGCCCGAAGTCGGGCAGCCCCAGCGCGGTCATCTTGGCGCGCTGCCAGTTCTCCTTGAACCACCCGCGATTGTCGGCGTGCACCTCGAGGTGGACCACCAGCAGACCGGGAATCGGGCTTTGCTCGATGCTCAGGGTCATATCACTGCCCTTGCTTGCGGTATTTCGCCTCGGTGGCCGCCTTCTGCGGGCGCCACCAGGCCTCGTTGTTCTTGTACCAGTCGATGGTGGCCGCCAGGCCGTCGCGGAAGCTCGTGTAGGTGGGCGCCCAGCCCGTCTCCTCGCGCAACTTGGACGAGTCGATCGCATAGCGCATGTCGTGGCCGGGACGGTCGTTGACGTGGTCGTAGTCCGACCGGTCATGGCCCATCAACTCGAGGATCATCTCGACGACGCTCTTGTTGTCCATCTCGCCGTCGGCGCCGATCAGGTACGTCTCGCCGGGGCGGCCCTTGTCGATGATGTCCCAGACGGCCCGGTTGTGGTCGAGCACGTGTATCCAGTCGCGCACGTTCAGACCGGCGCCGTACAGCCGCGGGCGCACGCCGTCGATCAGGTTCGTGATCTGACGCGGGATGAACTTCTCGACGTGCTGGTATGGCCCGTAGTTGTTCGAGCAGTTGCTGATCGTGGCCGCGATTCCGAACGACCGCACCCAGGCGCGCACCAGCAGATCGCTGCCCGCCTTCGTGGACGAATATGGGCTCGACGGGTTGTAGGGCGTCGCTGGGGTGAACCTGTTCGGGTCGTCCAGCTCGAGATCGCCGTACACCTCGTCCGTGCTGATGTGGTGGTACCGGGTGCCGTGACGTCGCACGGCCTCGAGCAACGTGAACGTGCCAACCAGGTTCGTGGTGACGAACGGGGACGGATCGAGCAGTGAGTTGTCGTTGTGCGACTCCGCCGCGAAATGGACGACGACGTCGGCGTCGGCCACCAGCGGATCGACGACATCGCGGTCGGCGATGTCGCCCTCGACGAACGTGATGCGGCCCGCCACGTCCTCGAGAGAGGCCTTGTTGCCCGCGTATGTGAGCTTGTCGAGAACCGTCACCTGGGCGTCCGGCCGATCCGTCAGAGTCTGATGGACGAAATTGGCTCCGATGAATCCGGCACCGCCGGTGATCAGCACCTTCACTGGTGGTCTCCTTCCGCTGTCGCGACTCAAGCCTACCCGGCGGGGGGATGCGGGCACGTCACTTCTGGGCGAGCAACTGCCGCAGGTACTGGCCGTATCCCGACTTGGCCAGGTCATCGGCCCGGCGCGCCAACCCGTCGTCGCTCAGGAAGCCGCGCCGCCAGGCCGCCTCCTCTGGGCAGCCGACCTGCAGCCCCTGCCGGGCCTGGATCGTGCGGACGAAGTCACTGGCGTCGTTGAGGGACTCGAACGTGCCGGTGTCCAGCCATGCGACGCCGCGCGGCAGCACCTCGACGGACAGCCGTCCCTGCTGCATGTAGGTGCGGTTGACGTCGGTGATCTCGAGCTCCCCCCTGGCCGACGGCTTCAGGTTGCGGGCGATCTCGATGACGTCGTTGTCGTAGAAGTACAGGCCCGGCACCGCGTAGTTCGACTTCGGCTGCGCCGGCTTCTCCTCCAGCGAGACGGCCTTGCCGTCCGGCCCGATCTCG
>JGI20166J26741_11734472_pt1 | contig 74499 bp, 106 predicted proteins | sample TergutCu122P5_FD_26741 | JGI IMG/M metagenome (IMG submission 26741)
AGCATCGAAGACCTGCCCGCACTCGCCCACCGATTCGCCACCGACGACACCGCCTACCTGTACGCGCTAACCTCGGGCCTCTACATGGCGCCCATGGGTGACGCCGCCGTCTGCACCACGTTCGCCCGCCACAAGAAACTCCTCGACGGATCCATCTCGCTGCTGCGCGGCTTCGACGCCGAGCAGTGGCGCCGTCTGCTGGCCGACGAGAAGACCAAGACCCCCAACCCCGCCCACACCGAGTGGGCGCGCGCCCGCTCCAAGACGCGCCCCGCCTGCTCATGGGGCATGTTCAAGGAGATACTGATCTGCGCCATCAACCGCAACCGCGAACTCGCCGACGCCCCCACCGACCCAGACGGCTTCGCGCTCACAGTGGCCGGGCATCCCGAGTGGCGCCAGTTCCTCTAGCCTGGCAGACTGGCGGCAGAGCCCTCTGCGGGGGGTGTCGCGCAGCCCCCGGCCAGGCAACGAAACATCAACGAAACATGGCACGCAAGTTTCGCGAAACTTCTGAGCCGGAACCTGTGGATAACTGCCCCTGCGGGGGTGGGGCGATGAAAATCGCCCCCTCACCCTCAAAATCGCCCCCTGGCCTGTGGATAACTACCGTTTTCCCTAGTCCTAACATCATCGGCCTAAATGAGAATGATTCTCAATAACAAACATTATGACATAACCCGTAGTCACAGAGTTTCACTCGGACTGGAGGGGGCGATTTTGGGGCGATGGGGCGATTTTCATCGCCCCACCCCTTTCCGGCACGAAAAACCCGCCCCCAAACACCCCTCCACAACCCACGAAACATTGGCTCCCAACACCCCCCGCGACACCTTGTAGCCTCAACCCCCATGCGAACCATCTGCAACCCCGGCGAACCCCTCCTCTCACCCCCCCCGCCCCTCCTGGCCGCCCAGCGCGCCCAAGACGCCACCCGCGTCTTCGGCCCCCACACACCCCTCATCTCATCCCTCTACGTCGCCACACCCATCCCCCGCCACCCCATCCCAGACACCATCCCCGCCACCGCCCTCACCCACCCCCTGTGCTGGCTGCCCCCCGCCGTCGCCGACCGCCGGACACTCGACGACGACACCCTTGAGACCGACGACCGGTGGGCCGCCAGGGTCGCCGCCGAAACCAACCTGGCCGGCCTGTACGCCGAGGACACGGGCGAGTGGACAGACATGCTCGCGGCGGCCGGGCTCGACCCGGCGGCCGACCACGACCGTCTCGTCGCCTGGATGGCCGGCGGCCCGGATGAGGCGCTCGACGAGCTGGAAGAAGCCACCACCAGCCTGTGGGACGGCGACGACCCGACACTGGCCGGCGACCTGGTCGACGCGAACTGGGACGCCATGACCGCCCAGGTGTGGGCGGCCACCCTGGGGGAGATGGCCGAGCTCGCCCCCACGCTGCCGCCCCACACGCTGGGGGTGGCGGTGGAGGCGTGGCTGCTGGGCTTGGCGGGCTGCCCCCAGGCCGAGGGCGTGGGGGATGTGTGGCGCGCAGCCGCGGCCAGGGGGGACGCTGGGTGGCTGGCGGGGCAGGCGGCGTCGATGGCGGCCGGTCTTGGCTAGGGGGGTGTCGCTGGCCGTGGCGCGGGCGGCGACGGCCTGGGTGGCTGGCGGGCCGCTGCCCGGGGGCGTGTCTGCTGCCGGGCGGCTGGGCGGATCGGGAGTTCTGGTGGGTGTGTTGGGAGGCGGACCCGCAGGTGGTGCCGGACGGGTTGCCGCTGCTGCTGGTGGAGCGGCGCACGGGGCGTCTGGTGGAGGTGTCCCCGCAGGTGGATGTGTGGGTGTTGGACGCCTGTGTGGGGATGGTTTGGCGGGCCGGTTGACGCCGGTGGCGGGGCGGGCTGTCACGACCCGCCCCGCCCGTGGGCGCCGGTCAGGCGATGGTGGTCGTGTGGGTGGATGCGGGGATCGGGTTGCCTTTCTGGTCGGCCATGGCGGGGCGCTGGTAGACGAGGGTGTAGCCGGCGCCGTCTTGGAAGAGGGTGTCGTTGTGGGTGGCGGTGAAGCACACCAGCCAGCCTTTGCCCGCGCCGCCGGCGAGGTCGCCGCTGTAGGGTTGGGCGCCGGGTTGTCCGCCGGAGATGGCGGTGACGATGGCGGCGGTCTGGTCGGGGGAGCTCGCGGCGTACAGGTTTTGGCACATGATGTCGTGGACGGTGTTGCCGTCTGGTGATTTGATGGTGAATTGTGTGCCGTTGATGTCGGAGTTGAGGTATTTGGCGTGTTTGAGGTCGGTTTGGGCCTCGAATCCGATCATGCGGATGTTGTATGGGTCGGGGCCTTTGGCGGTGGTTGGTTGGGCGGGCAGCCAGTTTGTGCCGGCCTGTGTGATTGTGATTGTGATTCCCATGGCGTCGTCGGTGAATGTGTCGCCGACGGCGACTATTCCGGGGCCGGTGTTGGGGTGGGTGGTTTCGGTTGTGGCCGGTGTGGTTTCGGCTGGTGTCGTGTCGGTTGGTGTGGGTGTGGTTTCGCTGGTTGTCTCGGCGCCGGTCGCGGATGGGGTGGTCGTGTTGTTCGGTGTGTGGCGGATGATCGACCATGCGATGAGCGCGAGGCCGAGGATGGCGGCGATCGCGACTATCGCGATGGCGGCGCGCGGTTTGTGGGGTGTGGCGGGTGGCTGCCCGGTGTTGGGCGCGGGATATGGTTGTGTCATTTCGGTGTTCCTTTCGGTTGGGTTGTGTTCTGCCGCCGGGTTTCCCATTCGGGTCGTAGGAGTCCCATTGTCAGCAGGTCTTTGGGTTGGTTGTCCCACCAGTGGCGTTCACGCAGGGCGCCTTCGATTCGGAATCCGGCGGACCGGTAGCAGCGGAGGGCGGTGTGGTTGCCTTGGTCGACGCCGAGTTCGACGCGGTGCGTGTCGGGGTCGGTGAAGATCGTTTCGCAGAGCGTTTCGACGAGGCGGCGTCCGAGTCCTTGGTGGCGGCGGGCGGGGTCGATGATTATGTGGCCGAGGTAGGCCCAATGGTTTTCGTGGTGGGTGGTGGTTTCGGCGTATCCGACGGGTGTGGTGTTCAGGGTGGCGAGCAGGCAGCGGTGGTCGGGGTCGGCGAGGGCGTGGCCGATGTGTCGGGCGATGCGTGTGTGGTCGATTGGGTTGCCGAAGTCGTGGCCGGACCAGAACCAGCCGTTCAGCGGGGTGTCGGCCCATGAGCGGATGAGTGGTGCGTGGCCGGGTTCGGCGTCGGCGAGTTGGAGGCGGTGTGTCATGGTCGCGCTAAAGGTGGGGGTCGTCGCAGAGGAAGCAGGTGGTGCGGCAGACGGTGGTGTCGCAGCGGGTGGGGCCGGCGGGCGGGTCGTGTTGGCGGGCTTTGGCGGCGAGGGCGGTGCGCCCGGCTTGGTCGAGGCGTTGGGCCATCCAGTCGTATTGGGAGCGGTGGCCTTCGGGTGTGAAGCTGGGGTCGGCGTGTTCGAGCCAGGCTTGCCAGATCATCTGGTCGGACAGGTTGGACACACGGTCGGGGTCGTCGAGCCATGCTTCGTTGACGCAGCGGGAGACGTGGGCGCGCACGGCGGGGTAGTCGTCCGGTTCGAGGGTGAGGCATTGTTGGAACACACGGTCGGCGAGGTGTTGGAGGTCGCCGGTTTGGGGTTGGGTGAGGAGTTGTTGGAGGTGGTTTTCGGTTTCGAGTTTGATGTGGTAGTCGAGTATCGCGGTGTAGTCGCGTTCTGTGATTTCGACCGGGGCGGCGGCGGGGCGGGGTTTCTCGGCCCAGCGGCCCGCTTTGGCGCGGGGGTGGTCTTGTTCGCGGTATCTCATGGTCGTGCCCCTATCGGGTGGGTGATGGGGGGGGTGTGGGCTGTGGTCGGTTGCGCCATGGCGTCAAGCATGGCGGGGGACCGGGCGTGCCGGGGGCAGCCAGGGGCGCGGTTGGCTTCCGGCGTGGGGGCTGTGCAGGTGGTTTGGTTGGTTTCATGGTGAAGGTTCAAGCCCGGGGCAAGACGTCGGCGAAATCGACGGACGGCTCCTACGCGGAGACGCCGCGGGGCGCCGGGCCGGAGGTCGACGTCGGGACCCCTTTGGTGGACTCGATGCGGGAGGCGGGGGATCCCCGAACGGGCGAGGCGGTTCTGGCGGCGCTGGCGGCCCACCCGAACCCGTTTGTGCGGCAGTCGGTCGCCGGGAGCCCCGTGGTGAGCGAAGCGATCCTGGGGCGACTGGCCGGGGACCCCGAGAAGTGGGTGCGCTGGCAGGTCGCGGGCAGCCCGCTGACAGGCGGTGACGATTTGGCGCGGCTGGCGGGGGACGCGGACTGGGACGTGCGCCGCGAGGTCGGGTCCAACATCTGGGCGCCGCCGGGCGCGCTGGCCGAGTTGAGCGGCGACCACCAGGAGTGGACTGTGAGGGCCGCCGTGGGTGGCAACGCCGCGACACCGGAGGCTGTGCTGGACATGCTGGGCGGTGACGAAAACGTTCAGGTGCGCAGGGCGGTCGCGCGCAACCCGGTGTCGGGCGCGGTGACGTTGGCGCGGCTCGCAGGGGACTTCGACGTGTCTGTGCGGTGCGCGGTGGCGGTCAACCCCGCGACCGATCCGGGGGTGCTCAAGTCGCTGCTGTACGACAACTCGCCCCGGGTCCGGGAGGTGGCGGGAAGATGCTGGGAGGCGTGGGTCGCCGCGAGCAGGGGCGGGAGGCCGGGCCGTGGCTAGGTCGGCTGAGCAGAAACGTCTCGACAACCTGCATCGCCACCCGGACGGCGAGTACGGCGAGCGTCCGCGGGGGGTGGCGCCAGAGGTCGATGTGGGCGGGCCGGGCGAGTTCGACCCGTCCCTGTGGGAACCGGAGCGGGTGTGGGCCCGGATCGACACGTTGACCGGGGAGCGGCTGCGCCTCGACCCGGCCCGCACTGTGAAAGTGCCGGCCGTCAACGAGACGGACAAGCTGTACACGGCGCACAACAAGTTCGTGGCCTACGTCGGCAAGACATCACAGATGGGCGACATGCCGCCCGAGCGGGTCGCCGGCCTGCTGGGCGGCACACTGGCCCCGTCGCAGACGGTGGCGCTGCCGCCGGAGTTCCTGGGCCGCAACCCGGATGCCAACGCCGTGCTGCTGGAGGCGTTCGCCGCGAAACCGGGCACCCGGTTCATCGTGCTCGACGGGGAACGGCCCCGTGTGGTGGCTGTGACTGGCGGTTTCGGCAAGACCGGCACGTTCGGGCGTCCGTGGCTGGTGGTTGAGAACGGGGCGGAGACACTGGTGGCCCGCCAGTTTCAGGCGGAGTTCTTGGAGGCGCACCCCGAGTACGCGACACCGGAGGGGCGCGCGCAGGTGGAGTCGCTGTTCCGGCGGATGGCCGATCCGAGGTGTCGCGGCAAACGGTTCGCCTACATGTGGGACGAGGCGCCGGTGGAGCCGAGGCTGGTGTTGGCGGCCGCGCAGGGGCATGGGACGCAGATGCTGCCGGGGGATGTGGACGGGATGCTGGCGGCGGCCGGCGTGGGTCGGGGCGGCTACGAGATGGAGTGGATCAGGGCCGGTATCGAGAAACTGCCGACGGCTGTCGGAACGATGTCGGGGCCTGGGGGTGTGACGCATCCCGAGGTGCGGGTGATGCGGGCCGGCCCGTTCAGCGAATACCTGTATCCCGACAAGGTGGCGGCCGAGTTGGGTGGCACGTCGCGCCGGTCGAGGGACGCCGCGTTGAACCGCGCCTACAGGGGTTTCCTGCTGGACAAGTTCGACGCGGAGGAGGCCAGGGAGCGGCAGGCGGACTATGTGCGCGAGGCCGCGACCAGCTCGGCGACCGTGTATCAGGAGAAAAGGCACATCCCGGAGTCGCACAGGCGGGCCGCGGCGGCGTCGAGGTTCGTGTCGAGCGGCGACTTCCGCGAACTGGAGGTCGACGAGTCGGTCGATCTGGCGAGGCTGGACGCCGTGACCGACGACTACATGGCGTTGCGCCAGATTCTGCCTGTCACAACACGGGCGGCGCTGCGGTTCCGCAAGACGGGGCGCCACAACGCGACCGGCGTGTACCATCCCCACGCGGACAACATCGCGGTCGACCCGGACTCCCCGGGGTCGTTCGTGCACGAGTGGGCGCACCACATCGACTGGACCGCCGGGGAGAGGCCGCTGTCGTCGGGCGCGCCGTGGGTGAGGGACGCGGTGAAGGCGTTGCGGGCCGACCCGGACGCCAGCCGGCTGGCGCAGCGGCGGCCGATGTCGTATTGGGAGACGCCGACCGAGATCGTGGCCCGCTCGGGCGAGATGTATCTGGAGTGGCGGGGGGTGCAGACGTCGTTGAACAAGCCGGAGGAGGGCCACAGCGGGCCGCAGTACCGGTCTTTGGAGGGGTTGAAGCCGCAGATCATGGCGTTCTGGGATGAGGTGTTCGCCGAGCACGGCGGGCGGGCGTCGTCTTGAGTTGGCTGGGCGGCGGGCGGCGACGTCCGGTCTAGTGTCACCGCCATGGTGAAGACTCAGGCACGGGGCAAGACATCGGCGGCGTCGACGGGCGGCTCCTACAAGGAGATGGCGCGCGGCACGGGCGCGGAGGTGGATGTGGGCCCCGACTATTCGGCGCGGTGGGCGGGGAAGCCCATGTCGGGGTCGCGGACCCCTTGGGGGCTGGCGCAGCATGTGACCGAGGTTGCCCCGGGGATCGTGGTGGCGTCTTGCGCCCAGCATGGCGGTGTGAAACTGTCCCCGCAGCGCAACGCCCAGGTTCCCGCCGCTTTGCGCAACCAGTCGGGCTGGTATGAGGAGGACTGCGAGTCGTGGATCCCGGTGATGTGCCACCCGGACGCCTGGCCCGATGTGGCGCCGGGTGAGGCCGAGGCGGCCGTGAAAGACACGTTCCCCGACGAGTGGGAGAAGGCCACCGGGCGGGTGCTCGGGTTCGGCGAGTCGAGCGTGCGCGACGAGCGACTGTTCAAGCAGCAGCACGCGGGCGAGTTGGCGGTCACGTCGGCGGCCCTCGACGACCGCTACCCGGGGATGGTGGTGGTGGACGCGGCCCCGATAGGCGGCCGGGAGCGCAGCCAGTACCTGGTGCCGGATGCCGACTATCTGGCGGCGCGGGGGCAGAGGTTCGGGCGGGCGACCGCCCCGCCGCTGCTGCCCCCGACAGCCGTCCTTGTCGCCCCCGCCGGTGTGGCGGCGCCCCCCAAGGCGCCCAAACCGGCGTGCCGCGACATCGACTTGGACAAGTTGACGGAGCGGCAGCAGCAGTTGGCGCGCAACGATCTGGCGAAGCGGTGGCGGCTGCGCGACGGGCGTGTCATGTCGCTCGCGGAGCGTGTCGCCGACGGGCAGATCGTCGGCAAGTCGGCGGTCGAAGACGGCCAGAAGCGCGCCTACTATCTGCTGGGCCCCGACTCTGAGGCCACACCCGTGTCGAAAGCCACCTGGGACGCTGTGGGCGCGCCCGACGACCGCAGCGACGGCCAGCGCGCCCACCATGACGCGCGGGCGGCGTGGCGGGCGTATGAGCGTGCCAAGTCGGGATGGTCGTCGACACCGGCCGAGGTGGATCGGCTGTTCGCCCGTGCGAAAGCCATGGAGGAGGCGGCGAGGCCGCTGCTGGACGCGGAGGAGAAGGTTCGCCGCGCCGAGTGGGAGGCGTCCCAGGTGGAGCCGCGCGCCCGCCTCGACGCCGCCTACCGTGCCGCGACCGGCCGGGAACCGGGCGGCGCGTGACCACCGGCACCCGGATCGTCACAGGCGACAACATCGAGGTGTTGCGGGGGCTGCCGGCCCGGTCGGTTGACTTGGTTGTGACCTCCCCGCCGTACAACATCGGCAAGGAATACGAGACGCGCAGGCGTCTCGCCGACTATCTGGAGGGCTTCCGGCCTCTCCTCCACGAGTTGGCCCGCGTGCTCAAACCGTCCGGCAGCATCGCCTGGCAGACCGGCAACTATGTGCAAGACGGCGAGGTGTTCCCCCTCGACATCTACTTCTACCCGCTGTTCAAGGAACTCGGCCTCCAGTTGCGCAACCGGATCGTCTGGCATTTCGGACACGGCCTCCACGCCAGGACGAGGTTCAGCGGCCGCTATGAGACGATACTTTGGTTCACCATGTCGGAGCGGTATGTGTTCAATCTCGACGATGTGAGGGTGGCGTCGAAGTACCCGGGGAAGCGGAACTTCAAGGGCCCGAGGCGGGGCGAGTTGTCGGGGGACCCGAGGGGCAAGAACCCCGAGGATGTGTGGGAGATCCTTCACGACGACTGGGACGCGGGTGTTTGGGACATTGTGAACGTGAAATCCAACCATGTCGAGAAGACCGGCCACCCGGCGCAGTTCCCCGTCGAGCTGGTTGAGCGTCTGGTGCTGGCGCTCAGCCCTGCGGGAGGGGTTGTTCTGGATCCGTTCGGCGGGGTCGGCTCCACCTTGATCGGGGCGGAGAAGAACGGGCGGGTCGGTGTGTCGATTGAGATCGACGAGCGCTACAGCGAGATAGCCAGGGCGCGGCTGGCGGCGTTGCGGGACGGCACGCTCGTCACCAGGCCGATGGGCCGGCCGATCCATGTGCCGGGCGGCGAGGCCGCTGCGCGGGTGCCGGCGGAGTGGGTCGGCCGGGGGGTCTACTGAACGGTGTCTTGTATTATGGGGCGCGGTGGGTGTAGCTCAACTGGTAGAGCACCTGGTTGTGGTTCAGGCGGTTACGGATTCGAGTTCCGCCACTCACCCCACGGGAACCGGGCGACACGATGTGCAACTATCGTTCAACACCTGTTATGATGTTGGTGTGGATGCTGCGAACACTCTCCAGATGATCAGGCGCCGGGCGGGAGCCTCGGTCAGGGAACTCGCCGCGCTCTCCCAGGTGTCGACCGTCATGATCTCCCGCATCGAAACCGGCAAGGCCAACCCATCCACCGCCGTCATGTCCCGCCTGCTGGAACCGCTCGGCTACACCTACCAGGCCGCGCGGGCCATGCAGCCCGGGGCGATCGCAGCGGCCCGCAAGGCGTGCGACCCCGGCTGGGCCGGGGGATGGCCGGACGGGGCCGACGAGTGGACCGAGCGGTTCGCCCGCGCCGGATGGCTGGACGGCGACGGGATGGCGTTACCCGACAAGAAAACCGACCTGCTGTTCCGCGCCGGACTCGCCAACCGCATCCTCGACCGCCCGGAGGCCCGCTTCTACACCGACCCCCGGCAGCGGACCTGGGCCGACCAGATCATCGCGCTGCATCGCGCAGGCGTCGACTACGCCCTCACCGGCGGGCCGGCCGCCAACCAGCTCATGCCCATGGGCGGCGGCCAAGACCTGACCGTCTACACCGCCAGCATCGACCGGGCCGCCGAGGCGCTGGGGCTGGAGCCGGCCCCGACCGGGTGGATCGCGCTGCTGCCCTACAACGGTGTGTGCGAGGTCGGCACCACCGTGCTGGCCGACGGGTTCTACGCCAACAACATCCGCATGGTCGCATTCGAGCAGATACTCATGGACTGCGTGGCCATGCCGAAAGCCGGCCTCGACCAGGCCGAGTTCCTGACCGGGCGGAGGATATAGCCATGCCGCAGCCGCGACGCAAAGACGTGGGCCTCGGCGACAACCGTGGCCGCTGGGTTGAGACGGCACACCCCAAGGGTGCTGAGATCATGCTCGACCCGCAGCCCTCAAGCCGAAACGTCGCGTCACGGCGAACCGCCATCCAGTTGATCGACGGGCCGCTGGCCCCCTACCGGGAGGCGTTGACCCTGATCGGCGGGCCGGCGGTCATGCTGCGCACCACAGACCGGTTCGGGTTGAACACCGAAACCGTCGACGCCGACTTCGCAATCACCCCGCAACTGGTCACCGACGAGCCGAACCTGGAGACCCAACTGCTGGCGGCCGGGTTCCAGTTGCGCTCCGAGTCCCGCCCCGGCCTGTGGGGCCGCGACCCCTACATCGACCCCGTGTCGGGGCGCCAGTTCTTCAACGAGATGTTCGATCTGGACTGTCCGCAGGCGTTCACCGGGAACGCGAGCCCGAAGCGGCGTTCCAGCACCGCGCTGCACCGGCACGGGCGGCGCTCCACGGGCGCCACACCGGGTGTGGAGTTGGCGGCGGTTGACCGTGGCCTGATGGATGTGCCCGACTTGGCCGACCCGTCGCGCCGGACGAGCATGTGGGTCGCCAGCCAAGCCGGCCTGATCTGCGCGAAAGGCTACAAGATCGGGGAACGCCTCTATGAGACCGATGGGCGACGCGAGCCGAAAGGCAAGGACTATCTGGATCTGTTTCTGCTGCTGGACTCGTCGGATCCAGATACGGTCAGGGATGTGTTTCGCTGGCATGGCGCAGATTCGGTGATCGGCGGGAATGTGCGTCACGGCGCAGCCCTGCTCGCGCGTGCGCTGCGCGATGAGCGCGTCTCGGCTGACCTCGTTGACGCAATCGGCGGGCGTGTGCCAACGGGTGTTGTGGACGCCGCGTACGAGACGTGGCGTTGGGTGTTCCCCGCCTAGCCGGGCGCACAATTCCACAAGTAACTTGGTGACATGTCACCAAGTCGACACTCAACTTCTGGCCGCAGCGCGCCTGGCGCGCCGGGCGCCAACCCGGTCGAGCAGCACACTCGACACCACGGTCACGGCCACCGCCCCCGCCACGAACCACGCCAGCCACCACGGGAACCCCGCCCCCAACCCGCCCAGCATCTGCGGGACCGGCGCCCCGCCCGCCCCGCCACCGGGGACACGCACACCGCGCACCAGCAGACGGTGCGAGTTCACATTGATCGGCGTGCATGTCATCAACGTCACCGCATCCACACCAGGGGTGATCGTCAGCGCCGTGCGGTCGTCCCCGGGAACCACCGTCACCGACTCGACCATGTAGACCATGTTGCGGCCCGCCACCGACACCGTGAACGTGTCGCCCGCCACCAGTTTGCGCAGGTCGGTGAACATCGTGGCGCCCAGCAGCCCTGAGTGCGCGGCCAGCACACTGTTGGTGCCCGGCCCGCCGACCGGCAGGGAGGAGCCGAATATGTGCCCCACACCGCGGGCGAAAGAGTCGTCGTCGGCGTCGTGGTAGATGCCCAGATCGACCCGGATGGCGGGGATGGTGAGACGCCCGATCATGTCGGCGCCGACGTCGAGCAGTGTCTCGTACCGGTCGTGGCCGGTGTCGGCGGTCTGGTTGTCGGCGATGTTGGGGCCGAGGGTCCGGTTGTAGGTTTCGGCGTCGCCGATCAGCCGGCTCAACATGTCGGGGTCGCTGGTTTGGATGGTGGCGGTGTAGACGCCGACCTGGCCGGCTTGGCCGGCGGCCGCCATCCAGCGCAAAGCCTGGGGGGAGATGATCGCCGCCGCCGCGACGGTGGAGGCCACGGCGAGCATCCAGTTGCGGCCCCACCATGTGCGCCGCCGTGTTGGGAGGGCGTGACGGGGAGGGGCCGCCACAGTGGACGGCCCCTCCTTACCTGTCGCGGTGTTCACCGGCTGGCCCGGCTAGCTGCCTGCCTGCGCCTCGCGGCGGCGACGAAAAAACACCACCGCCACAGCGCCAGCCAGCAGCAGGGCGGCCGCGGTGTAGATCAGCGCCGTCCATGTGGCGCCGTAGCCGCCGGTGATGGCGAGGACGAACGGGTTGGTCGGCGCCTCCTTGACGGCCACGTTGGCGGTGTAGCCGGCGTCGGTCACATCGAGTAGCTGCACGGCGAACGGGGCGGGCAGCAACTGGTATCCGTTGGGGGCTTTCGTCTCGGCCACCCAGTAGGAGCCGGGCGGGTCGAGGGCCGCGCCGTCCTGCCAGTCGTTGGCCCGCACACCCGGAAACAGGTAGGTGCCGTCGCCGTTGTCGACGGCGGTCATCACCGGGTTGGCCCCGGCCTTGGCGTCCGCCTGCGTGGTGTAGAGGACGAACGTGGCGCCTGCGACGGGGGCGTTGGTGACGCTGTTCGTCTTGGTGACCACAATGTCGCCCCACTCGGTGAGCGACGTGTTCGACGGCACGGTGACCGGGCCGGCGCCGTTGTCCCAGTTCAAGGTGGCCTGGTTGCCGATCTGGCCGAACGGTCCGGCCGTGTTGACGGTGGTGTTCAAGGTGAACACCACCGTGTCGCTGCCGGTGTCGGCGGCGAGGGCGGCGAGTTTCGCCAAACCGGCCGTGGCGAGGTTGATGGTCACGGTGGTCGTGCCGGTGACGGTGTAGTCGGTGGCGACGGTCAGCGGGGCGCCGTTCAACGCGACGGTGGCGCCGGTGAACGTGAGCCTGGGGTCGATGGGGTCGACTAGCTGGTATTGGGTGAGCGTCGTCTCTTTGGGGACGGTGGCGGTGACGGTCCATGTCACGGTGTCGCCGGCTTTGACGGCGGTCGTGTCGGTGACGGTTTTCGCCAGGGTTGTCACGGAGTCTTTGGGGTAGGCGTACACGTCGTAGAGCCAGTTGTCCAGGTTGGCCGGGTCGGTCAGCGGGACGGTCAGGTAGAACGGCGGCGAGATCGACACCCCGGCGGGGGCGGCGGTTTCGGTGACGAGGTAGAGGCCGAGCGGCAGGTTGGCGAACTGGGCGAGTCCGGCCGTGTTGGTGACGACCGGTGCCGAGGGGGAGCCCAAGACGCCTGTGGTGGTGTCTGTCCGGTTGGCGATGTTCTCGGCTACCACCCACCACTGGTTGTCCGCCACCGTCAGGCCGGGGATGGTGACGGGTGTGACGGTGAACGTGACACCGGGTATCGGGGCGGTGGCGGGGGTTTGGGGTGTGCCGTCGCCGGCGGTGCCGGTGGCGGGGGTTTGGTACTTGTAGATGTTGATCGTGCCGGTGCGGCCGGTGTCGATGGGGGTCGCGTGGGCTGCCGGGGTGGCGAGGAGAGACATGGCTGTCAAGCCTGCCGCGAGGAGTGCCAGGGGCAGGGCCCGGGCCTTGTGGGGGGTGTTCATTTCGGGTTTTCCTTTCACTTCATGCCTTGGCCTGTTGGCGCCGTAGCGTCCACAGGTAGCCGGCGGTCATCACGGCGGCGGTGATCGCGCCGGGAAGCAGGGGTGTCCACGGGTCGCCGCCCGCGGCGGGGAGCCGCCACAGGACGGTGGTGAGGTTGTTGGTGGCGGTGACGGTGATGTCGCCGGTTGGTGTGACGGTGACGCAGCGCCCGGAGGTTGTGAGCGCGTCTGTGGTGGATCTCGACCATGTGGGCGTGCCCCACATCCCGTTGAGGTCGCTGTCCGCCGGCGCTGGGGCTTCGCAGATTTGCACCATGTCGCCTTGCCGGATCTTGAAACTGGTCGAGGTTTGTCCGCCGGCCAGGTCGAAGACACCGACCTGCTGGACGGTTGTGATGTCGAAGACGGTGAACCCGAACTGCTGCGTGGACGTGAACGGGGTGTTGTTGCGGGTGGCGGCCTTGGCGACCGCGACCTGCCAGGTGGGGATGTGGCCGATGCCGACTTTCTCCGACTCGACGGGCAACAGCGACCCGGCCGGTTCGCCGGTCACCTGGACGCCGGCCGACACCTGGTTCCATGCGACATCGGTGTCGGCGTTGTAGGCGGGCGCGTCGAACACCAGGTCGAATGACACGACGGCGCCGACGGGGATGGGTGTGGCGGGGTTGTCGTAGACGATCCTGATCGCTGTGACGGAGGCCAGGTCGCCGGGTAGTGTGGTGGCCCAGTCGTCCACACAGCCGGGGTTGGCGGGCAGCACTTCGGGGCGGCACGGGTTCGGCGAGGTGGAGTAGGAGTACGCCCAGCCCGACTGGGGGGCTGGTGTTGCCGCCAGGGTGGGTGTCATGGTGGAGCCGCGGGTGTCGCCTGCGGCGGGGAACACGTCGTACAGGGTCGCGGTGTCGAATGTGGAGCCACCGGTGTTGACGAACTGGAGACGGTAGGTCGCCTGGCCGGAGCCGTCGACGGCGACGTGGGGGGTGCCGGGCAGTCCGAGGAAGCTGGTGTCGGTGTCGCCTTTGACGTACTTGACGACACTGAACGCCGGCGGCCCGGATGTGGGTTGGGTCGAGAACAGTCTGGTGGCGTAGCACAGTGTGGTCGGTGTGCCAACGGTCGATCCGATCAGGCCGGTCACATCGGTGGTTCGCGTGCCGCTGGTGCAAGTCTGGAAGACCCGATCCTTGTAGCCGGCGTACACAGTCACCGGGACCGTCACACCGTAGGGTATGCGTATGCCGTAGTTGAAGTCACCTATCGTGATTTTGGCGTTACCGGCACCGTCGAAGTTCATCTGGGCGCCCGCCGGTCTCACCAGATACTGCACAGCGGAGTCGGGGATGACAATGACAGCGGAGCGAGACGCCGCCAACGCCTGATCACCTAAGTAGTAGGCCCAGTTCGCGGTGGGTGCTCCGGTGGTGTAGTTGAAATAGGCTGCGGCGGTGAAGCTGTAGCCGACGACATACCAGGACGCCGAGATGTCACCCCACGGCCCCCAAACCGGCGAGATTGACCACTTCGCCCGTCCCGACGCCGTGTTGGTCACCGCGTCACCGTCGTTCAACTGGTGCCCGCCGGCCAGCACCCCGGCCAACGTGACGGCCAACCGTGACCGGCAGTCGGTGGCCGAGCAGACCGGCAGGGTGCCGTCCAGATCGACCTGGGCGATGCGGCGTCCGGCCAGGTCCAAAGCGGGTGTGGCCGTGTAGAGGTTGGTGCCTGTGGCGGTGAACGCCAGTGGGACGAGTTGGCTGGTGCCGTCTGTGAACCGGATGGTCAGGGACACTGTGGTGGCGTTGAGCGGGGACGTGCTGGTCAATGTGACGGTGATGGTGGCGACATCCCAGGCGGGGTTGGCGCACAGTCCGCCCCCTTGTGGGTTCGATTTGTATTGCAGCATGGATGGCCCCAGCACTGTGGGCGCGTCGAGACACGGCATCGGGTCTTGATAGTTGAAGTCCATGTTGTCGAGCGCGCTCGTCAAGTACTCGGCGTACACGGACAAGGTGGCGGTCGTGATCGGGTCTGTCGTGAGGTCTGCTGTGACGGCTGGCGTGGCGACGCCCAGACCCATGTAGTTTAGGGGCCCGCTGAACCCGTTGGGTTGTGACGTGTTGGTGGACTTGTTGAAGATCTGTCCGACCGGGTAGCCTTCGGGGGTGACGACCTTGAAGTGGGCGTCACCGGTCACGGTGACCGCCTGGTCGGGGGTTTGGCCCACCCCGTAGCTTGTGAACGTGGCGTTGTTCGTGTAGATGCCCGGGTTGGCGGGTGCGAGCAGTGTGACGGTCGGTGGTGATGCTGATCCGTTGCCGACGTTGACACCCGCCCACCCAAAGGTGGTGATGGTCGCTGTCACGGGCCAGGTGACCGTGTTCGCAGACGGGTCGAAAACGTAGCCTGACGGTGTTGCCGACACGAACGTGACACCGGCTGGCAGCGTGTCGACCAGTGTGCCGGACAGTGGGCAAAGTTGCCCCGACCCGTAGTAGTAGCAGGGGACGCTTGACCATGCTGCGAGCGGATCGACGACGAATGCCACGGTGTCGCCCGCTTTCACCCCGTAGGTGTCCATCCAGGTCTGTGTGCGGTTCACGCCGTTGACGGACTGGACGTATTTCGCCACAGCAGGCCAGTAGAAGGCCATTGCGGATGAGGTCACACCGGGCAGGACGAGCGCGTTGTCGACACCGTTGATGGTGATCGATGGTGTCAACGTCCATGTGGTGCCGTCCGGGGTTGTCCCTGACGGTGGGATCGTTGAGATGTCGATCACGTTGGAGCTGCCCGCCGGGATCGGCGTCGGGAACTGGATGTACAAGGCTGGGATCGTTATCCAGCTGCCTGTGTCTGGGTCCCACTGTGAAAGTGTGGTCGGGCCACCGATGTACGGCAGGGTGGAGGGTGTCACTGTGATGTACCACTGCCACGATTCGATGGGTGTCGCTCCTTCCGGCGAGTCGGGGTATTGGGCGGACAGCGGGATGGTGATGGAGTTCACTTGGCAGCCTTGCCCCATGATGTCGGAGCAGGCGAGGTTGGCGCGGTAGGAGAATGTCTGCCCCGAGTAGCCAGCCCCGTCGGGGTACTGTGTGGGCATCGCGGTCCATGTCATCGACACCCCGTCGACGTCGGCGCGGGCCGGTGGCGCCGATGTGAGGGTGGCGGCGATGAGAGCGATGGCGGCGAGGATGGTGGCGGCGATGGTTTTCGGCGTGGCGTGCCCGTTGCGTGTTGGAAGCATCATGGCTCCTGTCATTTGTCCCTGATGCTGTGAGCGTAGCGGGGTGGGGACGGCGGTGTCGGGGAGCCAGTTCTGAACGTTTGTGCGATGCTGTGGGGGTGATGCGGCCACCGGGCCGGCGACCAGTCTAGGCGCATCCGCATGAGCCGTCGGGGCGGATCGGCTGGAGGCAGGCGGGGCACATGGGGCGCGGTTTCCCATCCAGCAGCGACATGTCGGGTGTCGCAGACTCGGCCGGGGTGAACCCGCCCGCCGGCGCCATGTCGCCGCTCCCGTCGTCCATCGCAGCCAGAATGTCCTCCGGCACGAACCTGGCCATGTCCTCCACGGTGGGCGCCGACCCGCCCAACTCCGGCACCCCGGCGGCACGGATGGCCGCCACATACCGGTCGAGAGGCGCGAAGAAACTCTTGAACACGAACGACCCGCCACCTTCCAACTGGGCGGTACCAACCCCCTTCGACACACCCTCCACATCGGACACCCACACCGGGGGCAGGGGCACGTCGCGGGGCCGGTTGAACGCCGCGTCCAACGCCGACTGGGACGGTTTCGCGCCCATCAGGAAATGGTGCCCAAACTTGTTCTTGATCGTCGGCGGCATACCGGTGGCGGAGTTGCCGACCTGGGAGGACATGATCATGTGCGCGCCGACGAACCGCATCTGCGACACCACATCGGACAACATCTTGAACACCCGCACATGCAGCAGGTTCTCCTGCTTCATCGCCGCGACAACCGGATCGTTGGACGGCACACCTGGCGGGATCTTCAACGTGTTGACCAGCGCCTCGGCCTCGTCGACGACGAACACCAGCGGCTTGAACCGCTCACTGTCGGGCATGTCCTCCCACTTCTGCAACCCCATGTCCAGCAGAACAGTGGCGCGCCGCTTGCACTCCTCGAACCCCAAACCGAACGCCGCCACAGTGTGCGCCAGCGAGTCGACACCCCACCCGCCGGGCCGCACCCACGGGCGGCACCACAGGTAGTCGCCCGCCTTGTCCGGGATGTCGAGGATGACCAGTTCGGCGCCGGCCGCTATCAGACGGTCGGCGATCACATGGATGGTGACCACCGACTTGCCGGACTTCGGCAGACCGTACAGCGACATGAATGAGGAGGCGTCCCACGGTATCGTCGCGGGGATGGGGGTGGTGTCACCGGCGCGGCCCAACTGGTGGCCGACGGCGGTGTGGTCGCGGTCGGCGCCGAGCAGGGCCATGTCGGCGGGGATGACGAGTGGGAATGTCGGGGGATCGCCGGGGGTGATGTGGCCTTGCAGTGTGGCGGGGTCGACGGTGACGAACCAGCCGGGGGTGGCGCCGGCGACGTCTTGCTGGACGGCCTGGTTGAGGCGGTCGAGGTGGGTGGCGGTCTTGTAGGTGGGTGGCATGATCAGGTCGAATCCGCCGTCGGGGGTGGAGGCGACGGCGACGTCGCGCAGGTCGGTGTTGAGGGCGTTGGCGACCACCTGGCGGGCCTGGTTCTCTTTGTCGCTGGTCTCGACGAGGATGGCGTAGCCGTCGAACGGCTTGAATCGCACCATCGTCCATCCCGGGTTGGCGCGTTCGAGTTCGGTGGCTGTCTTGGTGACAGCCGACGGCTGCCGCTGGGGGGCGGCCAGATCGACTTTCAGGCCGCGCCGTCCCGCCCATATCCACATAGGCATGTCGCCGGACGAGTGCGACAAGGTGGCGACACGTTTGGCCATGTCGTAGCAGGTGACGACCCAGCCGTCGCCCTTCTGCGCGGTGACGAGCTCCAGCAGTTTGCTGCGGTGCTCCACCAGATCCTTGTCGAACCAGACGGGCAGTTTGACGGTGACGGTTTCGTTGGCCATACCGGCCAGTGTCGAGGCCCCCGCCGGAGTATGGGGGCAGCCAAGCTGGCTCCACCCATCGTGGGGCGGGGTCCGTTTGCATCGATGCCATGGCAGACAGGCAGCAGGACAAGGCGGACCGTGACCGGGAACGCGAGGAGGCCACCCGGCAGGTTCTCGGGCTCTTTCAGCGGGACACCACCGCGCTGGCGGTCGTGATAATCGCCGCGATAGTGGTCGCCGTGATCGTGTGGCGCGCTGTCGGCCAGCTTTGGGGCTGACATGGCCTACACGCCGCCCAGACGCGCCACCGGGACGCAAAGCGACTGGCGTGCCAAAGCCCACCTCATCGCCCCCCTGGCGGCCACCCTGGGGCTTGTGGGGGCCACCGCCGTCCAACTGCCCGGCGCCGCGGTGGCGTGGCTGGTGATGCTAGCCGGGGCGTTCCTGGCGCAGACCCCCGCCCTGACCGGCCCCAAAGACACCAAAGGCTACCCCACACCCGCCGGCGGCGGGGAGAAAACCAGGCAGGACACGTTCATGGTGTGGCGCGCCATGAGAACCATGCTGCCGACCCCCGCGCTGCCCGCGAAGACGATCCCCCTCGCATGGCTCGCCTCGTGGCCGGCCGCCGCGCTGGCGTGGACGATGCCCGCCGACTTCGACACCCCCGGCCTGTGGACCGCCAACCCGGCGGCGGTGACGGTGCTGCGCGCCGCCAACGCCCTGTTCTGCTACCAGTTGGTCAACCAGATACCGGCCGCGCGCCGCAAGATCACCGGGGCCCCGCCGGTCAACCTGGGAGTCATCCTCGACGACTGGCGCCACAAAGCCCCAGTCGCCCTGCTGGCGGCCGCCGCAGGCGGGGCGGGCGGATGGTTCGGCTCCGGGCGGCTCCTCCAACTGCTCAACGCATGGACATGGTGGCAGACCCAGCACCTGCACATCGCACCCCAGCTGATGGCTAGGATCGCCGCGACCTTGGTGTGCGCCCTCGGGGCGGTGGCAGTGATGGTCGCCGAGGAGTCCTCACGGTCGTGGCGGGCCCGCAAAGCCCGCGAACAGGTCTGGGCCCCCTTGTGGCCCCAGTGGAAACTCGACCCGCCACCCCAACTGCTCGACACCATCATCGAGAAACCGTGGGTGACCGACGTGTTCACCTGCCCCCAAGGCGCCCAGTCGCTCCTCACACTGGGGGAGAAGATACGCACCCTGCACCCCGATGGGGTCAACATCGCGCTACGCCCCGACCCCGACCCGAAAAAGGTGGCGGTCATCTGCTGCCAAGACCGCGACCTGCCCGACCTGGCCGCCTGCGACCCCGACCAGGCGGAGCGGCTGCTGAACTACGGCCTGGCCCGTGTCGCCGAGACGATGGGTGGCGGCAACGCCCATGTCACCGGCGTCCAGCCCGCCACCCAAGGCGAACCGGTCGTCTACCGGGCCGGGCTGAAAGGCTTGGACTGGGCGTCGATGAGAGCCGGTTGGGCCGACCCGCTCGCCGACATCGTGGGCGCCCAGATCACCGTCGACGACCACAACCCCCCCATGCTGCTCGCCGGCGATGTGGACTCGGTGAACCCCGACGACTGGAACGATCCCGGCATGCCGGCCCGATTGGACTGGCTGGCCTACGAGGACCGCTGGAACCATGTGTGGACCATGGCGTTGAAACAGACCGTCAACCCGCCCACCCCCCACTCGAAACTCCACAACTCCCTCCCCCTACCCGACGGCCCCCCCATCTGGTGCGACGGCTACCAGATCAGGGAGGGCCTGAAACTGTCCAGCTACCTCACCGTCGACGAGGCCCTGATCACCGCGTCCGGTGAGCCGTTCCTCGCCGTCGGCCGCTACACCCCCAATGAGAGGGGCGGCGCCGAAGACTCCCGCCTGCTGACCGTCATCCACACCGCCGCGGTCCCACCCCCGATCAGCCGGCTGCCGAAATGCGACGCGGGCGCGTGGGTGCTACAGGTCTATCTGGCCAAGGCGTTCGAGGCCGCCGGGCTGACACGCCCCCAAGTCGTGCAAGCCACCTGCCTGACCAGCCCGAAAGCCGCCCAGATCTGGCGCGTCCACACCCAGCTCTACGGCACCGACACGGTGGCCACCGTCCGGGCGGCGGGGGAGAAGATCAGGGCACGGCTCGGCGTCGAATACTGGCGGGTGTCCCGCTCCGGGGTGGAGTCCCAGATCACCATCACCGTCGGCGGGTCCCCGTCGATGGCCGACTTCACATCCCCCGAGACAAAGAGCGTGCTCGACGCCTTGGACTGGGAGCAGGCGTGGGTCGACGCCGGCGTGTACGGCGCCGAGCGGGCCACACCCCAGCTAGCCAACGCCGCCCCGATGCCGAACAATCCGCTCGTCACCATCCTCGACTTCAAGCTCCCACCCGCCTTGACGCTCGCCAAGATCAAAGCCAACCTGGCGAAACTCCAATCCACCACCGGCAACGCCTGGATCGACGCCCAAACCGGTCCCGGCGGCCCCGAGACGGTGCGCGTCATGTGCGCCAAACAGTTCCCCCTGCCCGACATGATCCCCTACCGGTTCGACGAGGCCACCCGCGGCGACAAGGTGGCGTTCGCCACCACCGTCGACGGCGCCACCGTCTCCTGGGACCCGAAAGCCGCCCCCCACCTGCTCGTCGGCGGCACCACCGGGGCGGGCAAGTCCGGCCTCGACCAGGCGCTCGTCACCGGCATGATCCGGTTGGGCTACCAGATCGCCGTCATCGACCTAGCCAAAGGCGCCGCCGACTTCCAGCCGTTCCGCCCGTGGCTCGCCGGCTGCGCCACCACCCCCCGCGAAGCCCTCGCCCTGCTGCGCGCCGTCAACACGGAGATGCGCCGCCGCGTCGACCTCAACGCCGCCCACGCCGTCCCCAACTACCTCGACCTCCCCCCCGATTTGCGTCCCCGCCCGCTGGTCGTGTTCCACGACGAGTTCTCCTCTCTCACCAAACAAGACCAGCCCGGCCCCGCCTCCACCGACCTGGCGTTGGAGAACGCCCGCCAAGAGATCCTGGCGACCAACCGGCGCCTCCAAGACATCGGCCGCCACGAGTCGCACATCGCAGCCGAGGGCCGCTCCGCCGGGGTCCATCTGGTGGCCTCCACCCAGTTGCTGAAAACGGACATGCTCGACAAGCTGCCCGGCGCGTCCGACCTCAAAGTGAACCTGTCGCGGCTGCTGCTCGGCAACCCGGCCTACGGGGTGCGCCAGGCGATGCTGCAACACCCCGACACCAGCCCCGACGTGGGGGAGGTCGCCCATCCGGGGCGGGGCGTCTACGAACCCACCCAAGGCCCGGCCCGCCTCATACAGGCGTGGTGGGCGCCCGTCGACCAGCTCGTCGGATGGCTCGCCGCGCAGAACATCCCGCCCGCGACCCCCATCGACTACCAGGCGTTCATGGACGCGGAGGCCGCCCAGCTCGGTGTCACAGAGATCGGCGGCGACACCACCGGCGGCGACCCGGGCGAGGTGCTCGACCTGTTCGGCGACATGCCAGACCCGCTCGCCCCACCGGCGCCGCGCCCGCCGCCGCAGCCCGCCCCGCCCCCCGGCTGGGCCCCCGACGAACCGGTGCCCGAACTCGACTGGGGCGAGTGAACCTGGCTGCCCGCCCCGCCCGGCGGGGTCCGGTAGACGAAACCCTATGAGAGCCACGATCGCCACACTCGCCGGCCTGGCCGCCGGCGCCGCCGCCGTGACCGCATGGAACTGGTGGCGCCGCCATCACGGGCCGGTGCTTGAGTTGGCGTTGACGCGCCGCGACGACGAGATGGCCGTCCACATGTCGACCCTCATGCCCGACGAGGAGGCGGCCGGGTTCCTGATCACCAAGGGCACGGCGATGTTGCGCGAGAACGACTGGACGTATCCGATGGTGCGCGCACGGTTCGAGGAGGCGATCACCGACCTGGTGAACGCCGAGATCGGTGACTGATGCCCCGCCCACCGATGCCCTACGCTGGCGGCAAACAGAACCTCGCCCAGCGGATCGCCTCCCTGATGCCGCCGCATCACTGCTACGTCGAACCCTACGCGGGCGGGTTGAGCGTGCTGCTCGCCAAACCGGTCTCACGGATCGAGGTCGCCAACGACCTGGACGAGGAGCTGGTCACATTCTGGCGGGTGCTGCGCGACCAGCCCGCCGAACTGGAGCGCATGTGCGCCCTCACCCCCCACTCCCGCGCCCTGTACACCGACTGCCGCCACCCGTTCAAGGGAACCAGCGACCTGGAGACCGCGTGGCGCATCTGGGTGCGCCTCACCCAAGGCCGGGGCGCCCGCACAGACACCTCGACCGGCTGGAAGTTCGTCGCCGGCGGCACCACCCGCGGCTGTGTCGCCTCCTACCTAGACGGGTTCCTCGCCCGCATCGGACCTGCCGCCGCCCGGCTGCGCCAAGTGTCACTGGAATGCCAGCCCGCCCTCGACATCATCCACGCCTACGACCGCGACGGCACACTGTTCTACATCGACCCGCCCTACATGGCCGCCACCCGCTACGGGGCGCAGTACCGGTGCGAGATGGGCGCCGAGGACGACCATGCCGCCCTGCTCGACACGCTCACCGCCTGCACCGGGAAAGTCATGCTGTCCGGCTACCGCACACCCCTGTACGACCAGCGGCTGAACGGCTGGCACCGGATCGACATGGACGCCACCTGCATGACCGGCGGGCGGCGCGTCGAATCCCTCTGGTGCAACTACACCCCACCCCGCCAGGACACGCTATGGTGACCGACAACCTGTTCCAACCCACCGGCGACACCGCACGCTGGCGGACCCGATTCGACACGCTACGCGCCCAACACCCCCACGGCTCCACCCTGCGCGACCCGCAACCAGACCTCACCGGATGGGGCCTCTACCATTCGCCCACATGGGAAACCCTGTTCGCCATCAGCCCCGAACACGAGATCGCCCACCTCATCTCCCTCGAACACATCGGGCGCGCCGCCATCCTCGCAGCCACCCACCACGGCGGCCTGTGGCTCCTCGTCGAGGACCGCTCCTGGCAGCAGAAAGTCTTCGAGTCATGCGGCTACCAAGTCATAGCCACCGCCGACGGCCTACCCGGCGACCCCCGCCCGTGGATGCGTTACCGTGTCGCCCTCATGGCGAACCTGCCCCCCACCGGCCACAACACGCCACCCCGCTCGACACAAACCGAGTTCGACGCCGCGAAACAGCAAGTCATCGCGTGGGCGAAACGGGTCACCCCGTGACAGCCGTTCCCCTGCCCGGTTTCGACACCCACCCCCTCGTCCCGTCCACAGCCCGAGGCGGCGCCGGTTTCACCCACGAACACCCCAACCGTGGCGCCACCGACGAGTGGTACACCCCACCCCACATCTTCACAGCCCTCAACCTGGTCTTCGACCTCGACCCGTGCAGCCCCGGCCCCGGCAACAGCTTCGTGCCCGCCGCCCGCCAATACACCATCACCCAGGACGGCCTCCACCAGCCCTGGACGGGCCGCGTGTGGCTCAACCCCCCCCCTACGGGCCCCACACGCCCGCCTGGCTGGCGAAACTAGCCGCCCACGGCGACGGCGTGGCCCTCGTGTTCAACCGCACCGACACCGCCTGGTTCCAAACCGGCGCCACCCGGGCCGACCTGATCTGCGCCGTCGACGGCCGCATCCACTTCTACCGCGGCGGCATCACCCCACAACACCGGTCTGGCCCCGCAGGCGCCGGATCGCTGCTGATCGCCTACGGCCCCGCCTGCGCCCAAGCCGTCCTCGACGCCCACCTCGGCCTGTGCATGGCGCCGATCCCACAACCCGGCCGCCACAACCCCCACCAGCCCCGCTAGCGCCCCCGCCGCGTGCCCCGGAAACGCCAACACATTCCCCACCAGCAACACCAACACCACCACCGCCCCAAACCTCACCCACCACCGATCCAGACCGGCCCGCACATCCCAACACACCCACACCGCGAGCGCGCACACCCCACCCGAGATGCCGACCGCCACCAGCCCAGAACCCCACAGCCGCATCCCCACATCGCCCGCCACCCCGCCCGCGACGACCAGCCCGGCCGCCACAGCGGGACGTTTGGCGACAAGCAGACCGCCCACCAGACAGCCGCAGTTGAACACCAGATGCCCCCAGCCTGTGTGCAGCCACATGCCGGTCAACACCTGCCACCACGGCCCGCCCGGGCGCACCCCGCCCCACGACTCCAGCACCCACCAGATCTGGAGCGCCACCCAGCCGGTCAGCAGGACCGCCACGAACACGACACACAGCACGAGCCGCAGATGCCTCAACATGGCACCAGCATCCCACCCCGAACTGTGGGGGCAGGTCAGCGAACATGGGATCGGGCCAGCACCCCCGCGTGGCGTCGGGAACCCACGCGGGGGCGGGACGGTCGGACTGGTGGCGTCACGGTGCCGCCACGTCCGGGTGCCCTGCTGGGCCGGGTGGATGGACACCCGCCAGCGCCGGCGCACCACCGGCGCCCCCCATCATCGGCGACACCCTGCGCGCGGGAGGGAAGCCAACCCCCGGTCAGCCGGTGTCGAGACGTTTCGCCAGAATGAGACGGTCGAACCCGCCGTACATCGGTTTGCGCGCCATCACCCGGTAGCCGAGGGCCGCGAAGTTGCCGAGACTGTGAACGTTGGTCGGGGCGACGGTGCACAACGCCACCTCGGAGCCACGGCGGCGGGCAAGCGGTTCGGCGGCCCGCAGCAGCCGCCGCTGCAACCCCCGACCCCACCACCCCGGCGCCACCGCCACCGACTCCATTTGCGCCACCTGCGCCAACCGGTCGACGGGCAGGCCGATGTCACGGCCCAGATTGTCGGACCCCGGCCCGGGGAAGGCGACCAGCAGGAACCCAACCGGCCACTCCTCGTCCTCGGCGAGGAGGGTGAACCCCTCCGGGGTGGCGATGTGCGCCTCGACGAACTCGGGCGGGTCGGGCAGATAGTCACCCGGCCGGACCGCCGGCAGGGCGGCCGCCATGATGGCGCACACCGCGCCGACATCATCGGGGGTGGCGTGCCGGACACGGATCATGGGGTTCTCCTGGTGCGATCTGGGCGGCAACTGTAGCGGGCCTGGCTCCCACCCGTGGCAGTCACGGTCTGCAAGGTTGGGGCCATGACACAAACCAGTGGAAACCTCCCCGCCGCAGGTGTGCTGTTCTCCAACCCCACACCCACGGTGGCGGCTGTCCGCGCAACCGGGCGGCCCGCCCCGGTGCCGTTCCGCCCCGCCACCGTCGACTCTCAGCGCACCCCGCCCCCGGTCCTGCCGGGCAAGCGGCGCCGCGCGGGCCGGAGGTGACACGGTGACCGTCGACAGGAAAGGCCGCGACCATCGCGGCAAAGGCGCCGGTGGCGGCCGCTACACCGAGATGGCCCGCCCCACCCCACCCCAGGTGGAGGTGGGCGAGTGGCGGCCGGGACGCTGGCAGCGCTACGACGACATCACCTGCCGCAAAGCCATCGACGAGGTGAAAGAAGCCTACGCGAACTGGCTGGAATGGCAGCGCAGGGAAGCCTTGCAGTCCGCCGCGGGCATGCGAACCGCTGGCCTGTCTGCGCTCGCCGAGAAGAAATGCGTCCGCGCCGCCCACAAGGCGTCCGTGTACTGCGGCTGCCCCATCGACATGGAAGGGCGGCAACTCGGCCCCGACCCCGACACCTACTACCACCTCACCCAAGCGCGGTCAGCGGTGCGTGACGAGCTATGCGACCATCTAGGTGGCGAGCCAGAGATACCGCAAGAAACGTTCGACAAGGTGTGCGCCCACATGATCCGCGAACACCTCGATGGCAGCGCCTACCTGGTGCGCTACAAGGGCGACACGGGCGACGACCCCGACTACGATCAGGACGGCAACCCGGTCAACGACCGTGCCGCGCGGGAGTACAGGCGGGGCCTCTACCAGGCGCTCGTCACAGGCGCCGTGCGCTGACCGGGGATCAGGGTGGCCGGGGTTCATTCGATCAAGACCCGCTACCGGGGTGTGCTGTTCATGTCCACGCTGGAGGCCGACTGGGCGAAAACGTTGGACAACTGGGCGGTCAACTGGTCCTACGAACCCCAAGGCGTCGTGCTGCCCGACGGGCAGAACTACCGCCCCGACATGCTGCTGCCCCGCATCGGCACCTGGCTGGAGGTCAAAGGGCCGCACAACCAGCGCATCGACAAACCCGAACTCCTCGCCCAAGGCTGCCTCCACGCCCCCGGCTGCCCCAAAGGCGACCCCGAGGAGGTGCTGCACCGGCCTGTCGACGCCCCTGGTGCGGTCTGCCCGTGCGGCTACGGCAAGGACATGCCGTGGATGATGGTCGTCGTGGGGCGCCCCAACCAGGCCGGGCGGGCCTGCTGGGAGGCCCCGAGGGGCTGCTACCCCGGCATGCGCCCGATAGTCACAGACTGCCCCACCTGCCATCAGCGCTCATGGCATCTGCTCGGCGGGGCGCCCGTGTGCCGCCGCTGCCACCATCTGCTGCCCCAACCGGTCGTCGGCTGGGTGTCCGGCACTTTGGGGTTCGCCAAGATCGAACCACCCCGCGGGGCGCGCAAACACTGACTGGCAGGCGTCGGGGGCACGGTGTGCGAGGCTTGCCGCATGACAGGTTTGACAGACGCGCAGAAGAAGGCCCGCCGCAAGGCGGGCAGCCCCGCCTCCACAGGCGGACAATTCGGGCAGATGCCACGCGGCACCGGCCCCGAGGTGCCTGTCGAGGGGCCCATGACCGCCAAGACATACACCACCGCCAACGATTTCATCCAGACTGAACTCGCCGAGGCGGTGCATGCTGGTGATGGTGTTCCCGATGGGTTCGATTGCGGCGAACTGTTCGCACGGCTCCAGAACATGGGGCTGATCGTGTGGAAGGACGGATGGGTTGACCGTGAGGGCGGCTACAACGGTGACGACCCCACCCAGACCGGCTACTGCTGGCTACCCAGCCAGGGCTACGCCTGGGCGACCGACGAGGATGGCAACCCCCTAGACGAGGACGGTGCGAGGTTCTGGGGGGTCGTCGCCAACATGCTCGACGAGATGTCAAACGAGTCCCGTTAGGTGCCACGTCGCGGTGACGGCAGGGCGAGCGGCCGGTCGATCAGGCCACGCAACTGCGGGACACGAGCGGCCACCTTGCGGTGACGCGCATCGGCGGCCCGCATCCGGCCCCGCTGCGCCGCGTCGAACCGGCGCGCCACAGCCTCCTGCGACCCGTAGTTGAGCGCCTTCGCAATCTCACCCCACGTCACGCCATGGCTGCGCAGCACGCCGACCCGGTGCGCCGTCTCGTCACGGCACCAGTCGCCGAGCGCATCGAGCGCGGCCACCTCGGCGAGACCCAACAGCTTCTCAGTGCCGTCCCACCCGTAGCGCTGGGCGTCCCGGCACAGGGCCTCGGCGGCGGGCCCGATCAGGGCGCCCACCTGCTGGGGTGTGACAGTCGCGGCGACCTCGGCGGCGGGCAGGCCGGGGAACCACAGCAGGGGCGGGTTTGAGCGTGTCGATGCAGCCATAACCGTCACGCTAACTGATCGGGCAATCATGTTCGCCCAGTCAGTTGGTGTGGTGGGCGGGGGCCTCTAGACTGGCCCGCATGGCGATCGACGACCTGTGGCGCCTCAAGGACGGCACACCCTCGAAGCGGGACGGGCAGGGGCTGCGTTACCGTGTCCGGGTGCCAGGCTGGCCAGCGAAGTCGTGCCGCACGAAAGAAGAGGCCAAGCGCATCGAGGCGAAGCGGATCACCGAGGGCCCGCCGACCCCGGCGTCGACGGTGACGGTCGGCGAACTGGTGGACCGCTGGCTGGCGACGAAACGGGGGTTGAGCCGTAACGGGTTCGCGTCCTGCGAGCAGGCTGCGATGCGGGCGCGGCCTGCGTGGGGGCGCCGGATGGCCGCTGATGTCACCCGCCACGAGGTGGCGTCCTGGTTGGCGAACATGCAGGTGCAGCAGCACGGTGGGGTGGGGGTGCGTCCGACGCATATGGCTCCGGCGTCGACGCGGGCGAAGACGTTGTGGTGTTTGCGCGGCGCGTTCGACATCGGGGTGGAGATCGGCGCTGTCGATGTGAATCCGACGTTGGGGATCAAGCCGGGACGGCAGGTCCGCCGCGATGTGAGTTTCGTCGAGGTGGGGACGGTGCGGGCGTTGGCGGAGGCGGTCGGGAGGTTCCGTCAGCCCCATAACAGTGCGATGATCTGGTTCATGGCCACCACGGGCGCCCGCATCGGCGAGGTGTGCGCGTTGACGGTGGGGGATGTGGATGTCAAGCGGGGCAGGGTTCGGGTTCGCGAGGCGAAGAACGGTCGTGCGCGTGATGTGCCGGTGCCGGCGAGTGTGATGGGGATGCTGGACTTGGGGCGTCCGAAGGGGGATCCGTTGTTCGCGAACTCGGCTGGGCGCCGGTTCGATCAGAGTTCGTGGCGCAATCAGGTGTTCAACCCGGCGAAGCGGGAGATCGGGTGTCCCGAGTTGACGCCGCACATGTTGCGGCATACGGCGGCGTCTTGGGCGATCGCGGCGGGGGCTGATGTGAAGGCGGTGCAGGAGATGTTGGGGCACAGGTCGGCGGCGATGACGCTGGATGTATATGGGCATCTTTGGGCGCGTGGTCTGGATGGGGTGTCGGCGAGGGTTGACAGGTTCATAGCTGGCTAGGCGTGTACCGGGGGTGTGTTGGCTGGCTGTGGTAAGGGATGGGTGTTGGCTACGGATCAGAAGGTTGGGGGTTCAAGTCCCTCCAGGCGCGCCAAGTGCGTCATCCCTTGTCATCCGGTGTTTTGCCTTGTGGGTGGCTGGTTGTCAGGGGTGTTCGGGGGCCGGAAACCGGGTGGGATTACCTGGGACTAGATGGGATTACATGGGATTACTGTGATGTACTGGGTACAGATCGACCGGGCTGTGACAAGGCGTGACGGAAGGGGTGTCTGGGGCGGTTTGTACTGGATTTGTACTGGCGGCCGGGGGTCGCCGGGACGGCGTTTCGGGGGGCTTGCGGCGGTGGGCGGCACCCCCGCGTGGTGACGGGTGGCGCCACGCGGGGGCGGGGCTGGCGGCTTGCGGGCGACCCTAGGGGGGGTGGGGATTGGCCCGCGGCCGTGTCGTGCCCTGCCGGGGGCGGGCGTCTGCGCATGGGATGGCGCCCGGCCCCGTGTCGGCCGGCGCACCACCGGCCGCACCCGACTATGCCCCGCCCGCCCCGGTGTCGCGGGAAGCCAGTGAGCCATCCCCGGCCGCAGGCGCCACCTGCGCGCTAGACCGATCCGGCGCCGTACATCTGGTTCAGCCTGGCCCGCAGATACTCCACCGGCAGGGTCTCGCAGTAGCGGCTGGCCGACTCGTCCCCGAACCCTGCGGTGTGGATGTACAGATCGTCGCCTTCGGGGATGATCACGGCGACGTGGTGGTCGCCGCGCAGCCACTCCAAGATGAAGTCGCCGTCGGACAACGATATGTGCGGGGCGGGGATCGCAGGCGACAACCGGGGGCTGGTGTCGGTCCCGAGAAGCGAGCCGGTGAACCCCAGAGCCCGCCGCACGAACTCCGGGGCCGCCCCGGCCCCGAGGCGTCGGAGTTCTACAGTCACCTCGGCTAGGAGCGGACTGGCCATGGTGGTGGGCCGCCGCGTCATGCTTCCACACTTCGCCGACGCAACTGCTCCAGACGGGCGCGTTTGCATCCATCGAGCAGTTCTCGTGTCCGAGCGATCTCGTCCACAGTGCCGACCGCACCGTAGTCTTGCAAAGACTCCCGAATGTGCTTGTCGGATGGCTGCCAGTCGTAATTCTCCTTGATGCAGCAGGCCATCCAAAGGATGCCAGCCACATGCGCCACTGGATCGTTGTCTGTTTGGACGGGCATTGCCGCAGTCCCCTGATGGGTAAGCATGTTTGTCATTGCTGAACCGCGATCTGCCAATCAGTGTGAGTGCCAAGCCTCAGTGAGGCCCGCTTGGCGTTGCGCCTCCACCAGTGCGGCGTGCTGGCCGAGCAGGTGCCGGACTGCGATGACGCTGGTATCTGACGTGTCGATGCCTTCGTCTTCGAGTGCGCCGCGGATGTCGTCGTCGCTCGCGCCACAGCCCAGAAGCGACTGCGCCATGATGAGGTCTTTGGCGATGCTTTCGAGTTCGTCGTCCCCGGCGTTGAAACTGATGGCCGAGGCGTCGGGATGGGTGAGTGCGGGCATCCTGTGGCTGATCTACCCGCTCAGACGGATCTGCCTCTGGCGGGCCAACTCGAACGACGCCAGCAAGTTCTGCACCGCTTCAACCTCGTCGTCTGTCCCGTCTGCGCCTTCCCTGGCCAGGGCATCGCGTACCAGGTTCTCCGTGGGGGCAGAGAAGTCTTGTTTGAGCCCGCACGCCATCCACCACATGCCCGCCACGGCGGACACATGGTCAGTGTTGAAAGTGGGGATGGCGGACACGCCGCCTTGACCCATCATGTTCGTCATCATTGTTCTCCTCTTTCTAGACGGGCGGTTGCCGCGCCCGGGTTGACCGTTACATCCTCTTCGCAGAGGATGTCGCGGAACGCTTCTTGATCGTGGGCGTCGGCTACCTGTCTTGCTTGATGGGCGTCTGTGTACACCTCGGACACGTCGAGCATGAAAAGGCCGTCTTACACCCAGCCACCCATGTACATCGGCGGAACCCCAAGGGGTGGTGTGTGCCGAAGCCGATAGTCTTGAATGGCGCGGAACACGTCGTCTTTGGCTAGCAGGCCGATGTGTCCTTGTGCTTCTTCGCAGTGTTCCGATGGCGGGCGGGAGACGGCGAAACCGACGATGGGGCTCATGCCCCGTGTGAAGTCGTGGGTGAACCCGCCGGAGCGGAACACCTCGCCCACCAGGTCTGCGATGGTCTTCGGTGTCTCGACCCCGGCGGCCCCGTGGTAGCCCCACGCGGTCAGGGTGTCGTCGAGGATCGTCTGCCGTTCCCAGTCGTGGCTGGGGTCGTCCTTGTCGGGTAGGGCTTTCAGGGTGGTGATGCGCCGCTGGACGTCGGGGGGGAGGCTGGGCGGGACGGTCACATCGACCGGTGGCCCGGCAGGGCGCGCCACAGCGAGCCAGGAGCCTCTGTTGCCCCGGCCGCTCTTGCCTCGCGCCTGCTCGGTGACCATGGCGGCCAGTCTAGAGGCCCCCGCCGCCACCGGGTAGCTGCGAGCGGGCCGGGTTTTCGTAACCCGGCACGGCTAGGGGTGTTGGTTGCGCAGCCATGCCTTCTCGGCCGGGTGGAGGTGTGTGAGGCGGGTGACGAGGGTCGCCTTGTCCACGTCGAGGATGGCTGCGGCCTGGGTGGGGTTGTTGCTGTCGGCGAGGGCGTGGGCGAGTTGGGGGAGGGGGATGAGGCGCCGGGCGGTCTCCTGGTCCACCAGGTTCTCTTCGAGGTCGGCGAGGGCTGGGATGGCTGGGAGTGGGCCGCGCTCGGCGTGGACGAGCTCGTGGGCCAACGTCGATCTGGCCGCGGCCTGGTTGAGACGGGCATCGATTCTGATGACCCTGTGAGGCCAGTCAAGCTCCCCCAGCACCCCCTCCGGTAGGCGGTCGCGGACGACCGTCCAGTGCTCCGAACCTATGTCACGTCGTCTTGCTTGAGGGTGTCGTCACCGTGACGCGCAGCCTGTTGCAGGTATGCGTCGTCATCCCAGACGGCACCGCGGAGGGGGATGATGTTGTCGCCTCTTGACTGGTCGGTGCGTAACCGGTCGTAGGCGCGGTCGAAGATGACGGTGGGGTCGGATTCGAGGATGTCGGCGGCGCGGATGAGCATGTCGAGCGGCATGAAGGTGGTGCCGTTGAACCAGGCGTTGGCTGTGGATCGGGCCACGCCGAGTTGTTTGGCGAGGCTGGTGACAGTGATTCTGCGGATGGCCATTTCGGCGCGGATCTGATCCATCACTGCCCGTGGGAGCCTGTTGTCGGTGTCCATGGCGGCGACCATACCAACATGGCGCGGCCGAACCATAGTCAACATGTTGCACCTCGACTTCAACTTGACAGCCCAACGCACAAACTGTAGCGTATACACTACACGATGTGCGTGATAACGACAGACTGTCCGGTATGCGCACCGCCTTGCTGATCTGGAAGGGCATCATGTCACACAGCGTCACACTCAACGGCCTCGACGGGACCGTCGTCGAGGCGCAGGCCACCACCACCCCCGGCCTGCCCCGCACCACCATCACCGGCCTACCCGACCCGGCCCTCGCCGAGGCCCGCGACCGCTGCCGCGCCGCGTTCACCTCCACCGGCACACCCTGGCCCACCGGACTCACCATCGACCTTCTCCCCGCAGACCTGCCCAAGGCGGGCTCCCACCACGACCTGGCGATCGCCGCCGCCATCCTCGCCGCCACCGGCGCCACACCCGCCGCCCCCAACGACATGGTGCTTCTCGGCGAACTCGGCCTCGACGGGCAGGCGCGCCCCGTGCGGGGCGTGCTGCCCATGGCGCTCACCGCCCGCAGCCGGGGCTTCCGCCAGATAGTCGTCCCCACCGGGCAGGGCGGCGAGGCGCTGCTCGCCGGGGACGTCACAGTGTTCGAGGCCGCCCACCTGGCCGACCTGATCGACCTGCTCAACGGGCGTCCCCGCGACCCCCGAATCCTCCCCGTCCCCGCCGCCACCAGCCCCGCCCCCGAGTTGGCGCCCCTACCGGCACAGGTCGAGTGGGCCGTTCATGTCGCCGCCACCGGCGGACACAACATGCTCATCACCGGCGACACCGACATCGCAGCCACGGCGGCGATCTATCTCGCCGCGCTGCTGCCCGACCTCACCCCGGCCGAGGCGCTGGAGGTGGCCGCGCTGCGCTCCCTCGCCGGCCTCGACCTGGGCGGCCGCATAGACACCAGGCCCCCGCTCGCCACAGCCGACCCCACCCTCGCCCTGGCGGCCATCATCGGCGGCGGCTCCCGCCTCATGCGCCCCGGCCTCATCAGCCTCGCCCACTGCGGCGTCCTCCACCTGCAAGACGCCCCCGAGTTCTCCCCGGCCGTCCTGGAGGCCCTGCGCGGCCCCCTCGACGGCGGCCATGTGAGCATCGCGCGGGCCGGTGGCGCCACCCGGTTCCCGGCCCGCGCCCAACTCGTCGTCTCCACCCGAACCTGCCCCTGCGGCCACCCCGACTGCCAGTGCGGCACCAACATGATCCGCCGCTACCATGCCCGCACAGCCATCATCGCGACCCGCTGCGGGGTCACCTGCGACACCACAGGCGTCCCCGCCCCCGTCCCGGCGGACGCCGCCACCCAGGTCGCCCGGGCCCGCGCCACCACCGCCCAGCGCCTCCACGGCACCGGCTGGGCGTGCAACGCCGACATGCCGGGCAACATCGCCCGCGCCGGCGTCCCCGCCGAGGCGATGGCCGCCCTCGACAAGGCGGTGGAGCGTGGACGTCTCAGCGGCCGCGAAGTCGACCATGTGTGCCGGGTCGCCTGGACGCTGGCCGACATGGCGGGCCGCCCCAAGGTGTCCGGCGACGACGTGTCCCGGGCGCTCGACCTGCAACCCGGCTGGCAGGTGGCGTCGTGAAAACAGGCGGGCGTGTCGCGACTCCTGATCGCCGTGTCGGCTTGTCGCGTCGGGTTACGAAAACTGGCCTTGACTGTGGCTTGAACCCTGGTCTGGCGGGGCGATTGTGTGGAGGTATGGACAGACACGAGTTCGGGGATGGCGGGACGGCCGCCGTCGATGAGGGGCGCACGTTCTGGGCGTGCCCGCTGTGCGGGGCCACGACCGAGGGCATGGGCCACGACCCGTGGCCGCTGGACCTGCCCGCCGGGGCGAGGGTGTGCGGCGCCTGCGACACCGCCAGGGTCATCCCGGCGCGCGCCGCCCGCCAGCGGGCCCGCGAGCAGCGCCGGGCGGCCCGCTACCTGCGCAAGGCGCGCAGCGAGTTGGACAACACCAAGGAGGTATCGGCATGACCAGGAGCATCGACCGCCATGTCGTGATCGAGAGCCCGTGGGGTGAGCCCAGAACTTTGCTCCCCGAGCATGTCGGGTACTGGCTGCGGACCACGGCGCCGGGCATCGCCCGAAACAACCGCCTGTGGGAGCAGTCCGACTATCTACAGTCTGCGCTGGAGCAGATGTCGCATCACTTCGGGGACACGGCGGCCAACGCCGCGGCTGCCGTGAGGATCGCCCGCGAGTTCGGCATCACCATCCGCTTCGCGGACAACGACTGCCTCAACGGGTACCTCGCCGACGCCGAGGCGGTGCCGGAATGAGCACCATGGACCGCTACCAGGCCATGAAGGCCGCCGCCGACGGGTTCAACACCGCAAGCCGCGAAAGGGGCACGTCGGTCTCGGTGTACGTTCACGGCGGATGGCGCGACGACGACCCTGCGAAGGCCGGGGTGTCCTGGTCGTCAATCGGCACGGTCGACGCTGACACGGCGGCCATGTATGCCGAGCGGATCATCGAGGCCGCGGCGCTGGCCCGTGAACTGAACATCGAGGCGGTGTCAGCATGACCACGACCTACATCACGTTCGGCTGCCAGTACGGTCTGCCGTCGGCGTCCGGCCTGTTCGATGACAGCCACGGCAAGGTGCTGCACCCGTCCGGCTACCCGGTGTCGGGTAGGGGCTGGTGCGAGATCACCGGCTGCACCTATGAGCAGGCCCGCGCCATCGCGTGTGCCCTGTTCGGCGAGAAGTGGGCCTTTGCCTACGACGAGGACAACCCGCCAACCTTTGACCTCTACCCGGATGGCTGCCAGCTTCACGTCAGAATCTCGTCACCGATCCGTGTGCCATGCGAGTTCGCCCAGACCGGCGGTATCTGTGAGGGGGTGCCGGCGTGAGCATCACCCGCCACCCGGTCACCGGGAAGCCGTACAGGTTCAGCATCACCCGCTACACCGCCATGCCCACCGGGCGGCTCATCGATGTGTACGACGAGTTGTGCGGGCGGCGGTTCTCGTCGAGCAACCGGGACGGCGGCTACCACGAGCGTCAGGCCCGCATCTACCTGGTGACCGACCTGCTGGCCATCAGGGCCGACGAGGGCGACCCGGTGGCGGTCGCGTGGCTCCATCAGGCCACGGAACTCGGTGGCGAGTCTGCGGCTGGTGTCTCGGCCCTGATCGAAGAGGAGGGTCTGTGATGAGCGCTCGACTGATCCACGCCAATGAGGATGGTGACGGTCTTGTGTGCTGCCAGTGCGGCGGCGAGGTGAGGCACGCCGTGGAGGATGGGGACGGTGACATGTACTGCGGGCCGTGCCTCACCCAGGTGTATCGCAGCCTCGATGATGTGCCGGCCGAGGTGCGGGGCCTGTGGCTGCTCGACCCCGGTGCCACGGTGCTCGACACCCCGGTGACGTGCCACTGGTGCGGCCGTCCGGTCGCGTACCTGGAGGCGGTTCGGCCATTGATGCACATGGAGCGGGCCTACCACCCGGATTGCCGTAAGGCGGAGCGCGCCGGCGCGGCCAGGGTAGGGGTAGTGGGGGTGTCGGGATGAGCGCTCGGACTTTCGCCTCCATGGCGAACACCATGACCCAAGACGAACTGGTGGCCGAACTGGAACACAGGTTCGGCCCAGACCCCAAGCGGTGGGCGTTCGTCTGCCCGATCTGCGGGGATGTCGCATGTGCTCAGGACTTCATCGACGCCGGGGCCAACCCCGACAAGGTGGGGCAGGAGTGCATCGGGCGGTCGCTCGGCGTGTTGAAGCGCGACCAGCCGAAGGGCGGCTACAAGGGCCGTGGCTGCGATTGGGCTGCTTATGGGCTGATCTGTGGCCCGATGTTCGTCGTGATGCCTGACGGCCACAAGGTGCCGTGCTTCAACGTCGCTGAGGCGGTGGAGTGATGGCTGCGTTCGTGAAGCCAGTGAACTGCCGCCGCTGCCGGGGGACCGGCCTGTACGGTGGCCCGGGTGGGCAGATCGGCCCCCATGGGCCGAGGGTGTGCTGGGGGTGCGGCGGGAGCGGCCTGGTCGAGGGCGACAAGGCGACAATCGCCGCCGGTCGGGCCAAGGCGGATCGGCATCGCGCCGCATACAAGGCACTGGAGGCCAGCCAAGTCGGCAAGTCGTGGCAGGAACGCCACGCCGCCACGGATCAGTTCCGTCGAGTCGAGGACGACGCCTACACGACGGGCGACTGGTCGGCCTACGACGCGACGGTCGCCCGGCTGCTCGGCGAGGGGGTGGCTGCGTGACCGGAACCAGACATGTCAGTTGCGTCCACGAGTTCGGCGGCCCGCGCGGGGCGACAACCCAGTTGTTCGAGTCGGGGCGGCATGTGGCCCGTGTCGAGATGAACCCGTGGAACCATCCGCCCACCTGGCGGGTGTGGCTCGATCTGCCCACCAGGGGCCGCCCGCACACCGGGCTGCTGCATTTCGCTGTGGACGACGAGATATTGGGTGTGAGCCACAACGTGGACTTCCCGACGATGCAGGCGGCGATCGGCGCCGTCGAGGAGTATCTGGCCTGCCCGGACGGGTTCGATGTGATCTACCCGGCCAACTATCCGGCCTGTGTGCGGCGGAAGGCGGTGACCGGATGATCGTCGGTGAAACCGTCTACGGTCCGAACCTCAACCCGGTGTCGGAATCGGCGCACGCCTACTGTGCGGGTTGCCGGCGGACCGGGGAGGTGTTCGACACTCCCGCGGAGGCCCTGGAGGATGCTCTGGCGTGCGGCTGGCAGTGGTTGTTGAACGTCTCCGGCGAGCGTGATCTGCTGTTGTGCCCCGCATGCCAGGAGCGTTTCCCCAGTGGCGAGGGGGTGCCGCTGTGATGGGAGAACTCGACGCGACACGGATGCTGGTGAAGGCGCAGCGGTTGTGGGCCCGTGCCGGGCGCGAACTGGAGGCCGCGGCCCGCGAAACCGACAGGGCCGTGTCGGCCCGCCACGCCCAGGAGGCGCGCTACCTGCTGTGGAACGCCATGGACTGCGCGCACGAGTACTACGTGGCGACGATACCGGAGGGGGAGGACTGACATGCGGTTCGTGACAATCGTGGTGACACCCCCCGCCCACACCGGCCCCCTGGGCGCCTACCTGCTGGACGCGCTCACCCCGTGGGACGGCGGCCGCCAGGTCGAACCCTATGTGGACAGCCGCGACTGGAAGACCGCCGTCCGGCAGGCCCGCGCCCAGGACACCCCGGTGGCGGGCGGGAGGCGCAAGACGGACCATGACCGTCTGGTGGCCCACGGCTGGACAGACGACCACCGCGGTGGTTGGGAGCACCGGTCGACCCGCAACCCGCAGGCCCGCTTCGACGCCTGGCGCGTCATCGGCGGGTCGCCGCTCGCCCGCTTCGCCGACATCTACCACACCGACCTCAGCCCCGCAGCGGCGCTGAAACTGCTGCGGGGCGTGTCCGGCGACGATCTGCCCGGCCACTACCCGGCCGCGCTCGTCGACCTGACCGTGGAGCGGCCCGGATGGGTCGAGCGGGGCGCCAAGACGGCCACCGGGTGGCGCCGTGTTGTGACCGCCACCTTGTCTGGGGTGCCACCGGACGCCCGTGTGTGTTTCTTGGACTGCGAACTCAAGGAGGGGCTGTGAGTGTCTTCGATGTGATGTACGACTATGAGACGGGGGCCGCGCTGGTGTCGTGTGACACGCCGGACCTGGCGGAGGGCGCGGCTGGGGTGCTGCGGACGTGCGTGGATGTGCTGCGCCGCTGCGGTGTGCCGGACGACAAGATCATTGGGCTGATGTCTGGCGCCGGGCCGCGGATGCTGGTGTGCGACCCGTCGCTCATCCAACCGGAAGACATCATCGGACCAGGACATAGAGGGAGCTGACATGAGCATCAACAACTATGCCGGGATGCGGCTGAATCCCGACGAGCACGGCAACAACGTCGCTGTGATCGTCAACTGCGACGCCCACGGGTGTTTCGCAGGCAGGATGGTGTACTTCCCGGCCCCGACGGACTTCGCGGAGGCGGAGGCCGGGCTGATCGCGCAGGCCCGCCAGCGTACCCGTGCCGGCGGCTGGGTCGGGGACGGGGAGAAAGACTACTGCCCGCGGCACACCCGCTGGGCGGACGGACTTGGGCTGGTGGCGTCAACGCCACCCGATGTGCAAGGGACGAAGACGGCCGAGGCGGGTTCCACTCTCATTACCGCCGATGATACCGCCTGCGCCGCCAGCCCCGGGCTTGGGGTGGTGGCGTCAACGTCACCCGATCTTGGAGGGCCGAAGGCCGAACAGACGCGCTGTTCCCCCGTCGATGACGCGGCCTGCGCCACCACCCCCGACCAGATTGGAGAACCGGCATGAGCGAGAACCGGGCCGGCGAGTACCGCCGGCTGCGCGACCAGTGGTGGGAGGCGGCCCGCGACAAGGAGGCCGCCTACTTCGAGACGGGGGTGGCCGAACTGGTCGACCCTTGGATCGAGGAGCCCGACTGGCAGGACGCCCTGTCGGCGGCCGGTGGGGATGAGCCGTTTGCGTTCGACGCGCTGGTCATGTTCTGTGAGGCCAACGGCCTGGGCGGCACCGATCTGGACCCCCGCTGCCACGAGGCCCCGGTGAGACCCCGCCCCGGGTGGGCGCGCGGCATCCCCGGCACGGCGGTATCGGGGGTGGCGGCGTGATCTTGCACGAAACCGTCTACCCGGAACCTGTCGATGGCCGGGTGCCGGAGGACTTCACCTCCGAGGCGTGGATGGGCCGCTGCGACCGCTGCGGGCGTCTCACCGCCAGGCACGGCACCCTCGGGGTGCTGCTGGCCAAGTTGGGCGAGTGGTGGGCGTGGCGCGGCGGGCGGCTGCTGTGCGCCGCCTGCCAACTGGCTGAACCGCGAGGAGGGCCGGGCTGTGCATGATCGGCTAGTCACAGAGAAGATACAGATCCCCTACCTGGACAAGGAACGGGGCCGCACGGTGCGTCGCACCTACTGGATCGCCAGGGCCGCCACGGCGGACAGCGAACCGGTGGAGGCCCGGATCGCGGCCGCGGTTGGGAAGGGCAAGTTGCGTAGGGACGCTCTGGTCTCCGCCGCGTGCGGGGGCCGATGGATCAACACGAAGGGACTATGACATGGCGAAGGGGTCAACTGGTGGCCTCCGTTCGGGGCTTGCGGAGTTTCGCGGCCTCACGGATCAGCGCGCCCGGGTCGATGCCGAGGGCGTCGCAGACATCTATGAGGGAGTCGGTGGCTATCGCAGTGGTGCCACTCAGGACGCGGAACACGGTTCCGGCGGGCATACCGGCGAGTGCGGCGAGGTCTCGCTGGCTGAGGCGTTGGCGGGCCAACTCGGCCCGCAGTTCGGTGACGATGTACGCGGTCGGCGCTCCCGCGACTCTTCTGCTTCCCATGTGACCGACTGTATCGCAAAACGCGACGTTTGCACGCAAAACGGACTAAATGTCACGTCGAGAGTTGACAGTGCCTCCAATTGCGTGCATACTGGTGGTGTGACGTTCAGGCATGCTCTAGCAGGCGAGTTCCGCGCCGCCCTCGCGCGCGCCGGGCACAACCAGGCATGGCTGGCCCACAACATGGGCCTGTCCCGCATGGCGGTCAACTCGCGCCTGTGCGGCCGTGTCGCCATGTCCGCCGAGGAACTGGTCGACGCCGCCGCCGCGCTCCAGCTTGAGCCCGAGGCGCTGCTGCAAGCAGCCCGCCAGCGCGCCCGTCAGGAGGCGCTGACATGACTGTCCGCCCCACCTGCGGCCACGACGGCATCACGCTGGTCGGCCTGTGCCCCGACTGCCATGCCACCGCCCCCAAGACGGAGGTGCCCGCCAAGACCGCCCGCGCCACCTGGGCCGGGCTGGCGCAGCGGTTCGCCGACCGCCCGCCCACCGCCACAGGCGTCCAGCCGGCCGTCAACCAACTGATCGGCGACACCACGACCGCCGTCACCGCTTTGGAGACGCTGGCGTTCCACACCCCCCGCGTCGGCCAAGAGCCCGTGACCCGCCACGACGCACATCAGGCCCGCGACGCGATCACCGCCCTCAAGGCGTCCTGCGACGCGGCCCTGGCATGGTTGGAGGGGGTGTGCCAGCCGTGAAAGCCGTGATCACCTTGACAGACGACGACGGCACGGTCGTGGGCCGCTTCGAGGGGCCGACGATGGTCGGCGCCTTGATGGTGATGGACGCCGAGATGGGTCCGCACTATCTGACCGGTGGGGCGGGTGAGCCGTACCGGGCCGTGTTCACGGCGCGGGGCGACGCCTCCTATCTGTTTGAGCTCGACGAGAACGGGGAGGACTGCTGATGCGCAGTGTTGTGGAAGACCCGGGGCCTTGGTTCACGGTCAAGGAGGCGGCGGAGATGACGGGCTGGAATTGGCAGGTGTTGCAGCGGGCGTGCCGCTCGAAGGCTGTGGAGTGCAAGGCGATGACGTCGGCGCGGGGCAGGGTGTCGCGCTACAAGCTGTCGGCCCGCCAGATCAACGCGATCAACCGGCGCGGCCTGCAACTGGCGGTGAACTGACTGGTATCTAGGGGATAAGGAGACTGGAGAAATGCGCCAAATGGCTAGCCACCGCTATACCTTGAGAGGGGTGTGTGGGTGATGACAGAACCGATGTTTGCCCAGAACCTTCCCGGTTTGGGGCGCCACTATGTGCACCCCGCCACGGGCGAGGTGTGGCCGTCCGTGACGAATGTGATCTCGCTGGGGGTGGCGAAGCCCGCGTTGCAGGGCTGGGCCGCCAAGCAGGCGTCGCTGGCGGCGTTCGACTCGCTGCCCGCGATGGTGGCCGCGCTGTCCACGCCGGCGTGCGGGGCGAAGAAGGTGGCGGAGCGGTGCGGGGTGTGCCGGGAGTGTGTGCGTGCGGAGATTCAAGCGCGCCACAGGATCGTGTCCGAGGAGGCGGCCGACCGGGGCAGTGACACGCATCAGATCGCCCGCCGTGAGGCTTTGGGCCTGCCGGTCGAGGATTATGATCCGAAGCTGCACAACTTGGTGGGTTTGGTCAAGAAGTTCTGGTCGGATTTCGGCATCGACTTGGGCCGGGATGTGGTGTTGTCCGAGGCGACGGTGTACAACCGGACGGCCGGCTACGCGGGGACGCTGGATTTGGTGGCGCGGATCGGTGAGGGATTTGTGATCCGGCGTTTCATGGGCTATGAGCCGGTTGGCGGGAAACGTCGGGCGGTGTTCGAGGATGTGCCGATGGCGCCGGGGTTGTGGCTGATCGACTACAAGACGTCGCAGTCGAATCAGGCGGTGTACGCGGAGTCCGGGTTGCAGTTGGCTGGTTTGGCGAACGCGGAGATGGTGCTGTTCGACACGGGGGCGGAGGCGAAGTTCGAGTTGCCTGAGCCGCTGGCGGGTTGGGCGATCTGCAAACTGGTGGACATGCCGGTGGATGCGCCGTTCTACAAGCTGGTTGATATGCCGATGGGCGGGTCGAAAGAGGATGCGTTCACCGCATTTCAGCATGTGTTGGGCACCGCTAACTGGCTGATCGGCCAGCACGGCGTCAAAGAGTCGATCATCACGAAAGGAAACCTGTAATGCCAATCTATCCAGTGGACCCCGAGGACAAGGCTTTGTCGCTGGTCCGTTTGCAGCAGCGCACCACCGAGGTGGGGCGTATCCGCATCGGGAAGAAGGTGCCGACCAAGGACGGCAAGACGCGGCCGGCGAAACTCGACACGTTCCGTCTGACCTCGCCGTCGAAAGCGTATCTGGATCGGGCCGCCGCCCTGTATGGGGGCGTCGTGGAGCCGTGGCGCACTCCGCAGGGCCACAACCAGTGGCAGCTTGAGACAACTGTGGACCGGATCCCGGTGTATGTGCCCCAGCAGGCGGTCACCCAGTGGTTCGAGCTGTGGAGCACCGGGGGGTGCGAGCGGCGCTGCAACGGGCAGACCGAACTGTTGCAGGACACGCCGTGCCGCTGCCTGGCGGAGGGCGAGTTGTCATGCAAGCCGACGACCCGCCTGAACGTGCTGCTGGCCGATGTGGGTGTGGGGGTTTGGCTGTTGACGTCGACGGGTTGGAACATGGCGGCGGAGATGCCTGCGATGGCCGATCTGATCGCCCGCGCCTCGACCTACGTGCCGGCGGACATGGTGCTGGAGCCGCGCGCGGTGAAGCATCCGGGTCAGCCGGTGTCGCAGTTCGCGGTGGTGGTGTTGGAGCCTCACCCGGACTTGACGGTGCGCCAGTTGCTTGGCGGGCAGGCCGGTGTCCCGGCGTTGACCGCAGGCGGTACGCCTCCGGCGGTGGAGGCCCATGCGGGCACGGACTGGGCCGGGCTGGTGGCCGCAGCGTCGACGGTGGAGCAGGTGAAGGACTTGTGGCGCCGGATGAAACTGGCGGGCGAGTCGACCCCCGTGTTGGAGGCTGCGATGGAGTCCCGGGCCGGTTTGTTGAAGCAGCAGTCTCACATCCCGGCTGTGGCGGCCCCGGTGGACCGGGGGCAGGCGATGATGCGTGTGCTGGGTGTGGCCGGGGCGCGCCAATTGACGACCCCGCAGGTGGAGGCCCTGTACCTTGAGCGCGCCGGAGCCGAACTGGGCGGGGCGTCCGGCGAGCAACTTGCCGAGTTCGCCGCCTGGCTGGAGGCGGGCGCGGACGCCGAGGTGGTTGACGCCGAGGTCGTGGACGCCCCCGCACAGAATGTGTGGGGCAGGATCGTCGCGCTCGGCGCCGCCGGCGGCATGGGCGAGGACCAGTTGCGCGCCGACTTCACCACCACCCACGGTGTCGCCCCCGACGCGGCCACACCCGACCAGTTGGGCGCCTATCTCGCACTGCTGCAAGACGGCGACTAGGCCACGAGACGGGGATTGGAGGCTGTGATGGACGCGCCGAGCGTTGTGATCGGATTCGACCTGGAAACCACCGGGCCGAACCCGCACGAAGACCGGATCGTCACGGCCTGCATCGGGGTGCTCGACACCACCAAGCAGGATGGAGACCGCTGGCGGCCGCAGACATGGCTGCTGAAACAGTCCGCCCCCATCCCCAAGGAGGCCACCGCCGTGCACGGCGTCACCACCGGCCTGTGCAACCGGTTCGGCGCCGACCACGACCAGGCCGTGACGGAGATCCGCGACCTGCTGTCCGCCTTGTGGGCGGCCGGGCAGCTGGTCGCCGGCCACAACGCCAGCTTCGACATGACCGTGCTGGACCGCGAACTGGCACGGGCGGGGCAGAAGCCCCTCGATGTGGGGCCGGTGTTCGACACGCTGGTCGCCGACAAGACGGTCGACCAGTACCGCAAGGGGTCTCGCCGCCTGGACGCCTGCTGGGCGTTGTGGGGCACAGGCGAGGCGGGTGACCTGCACCGGGCGGACACCGACGCCCGTCTGGCCGCCGAACTGGTCGCCCCCCTGGCGCGACGGTTGCCCGCGGGGCTGGATTTGGGCGGTCTCAACCGGTTCATGGCCGGCAAGTACCGGGAGCAGACCACCGGTTTGGCCCAGTACTGGTCGCGGTGCGGGAAAGCCGACCAGGTGGCCGGTTTGCGCTACGAGTGGCCGATACAAGAGGAGTGTGTGGTATGAGCACAACCAAGCCGCTGTCGTTGCCGGACGGCACGGGGCCGTCGACGGTGCAGGTGTTGCAGTGGGCGCCGGGGGAGCGGATCGACCGGCCGTTGGAGTGGACGTCGACGGTGGCGTCGGGGCGTTTGGATATGGCGTCGAAGGTGGTTTTGTCGACGTATTGGCATCGGCAGCCGTCCCGGTCGTGGGCGCGTCTGCTGGTGGCGGCTGTGGCGCAGGTGTTGCGCGCGAAGGTGTTTCCGGCGGACATTCTGGCGATGAAAGCGTCTCAGCCTGTGGTGGATTTGGATTCGGCGCTGCTCGGTTTGGGCCGGATGGTTGTGGCGTGGCGGGCCGACATCGCGCCGAGGCTGAAAGCGATGGAGCGTGTGCGGGCCGCGGTCGAGGCGCGGGGGCTGGATGTGAATCGTGTGAAGGGCGCGTTCGCGAGACGGTATGAGTGTGACATGAATGACGGTTCGGCCGGGCAGTTGGAGGAGTTCGCCGAGTGGCTTGAGGGGGGTGGTGATGTCGATGGGTAGAAGTTTGGTGTTCCATGTGGCTGGCCGCCCGGCGCCGCAGGGGTCGAAGAGGTATTTGGGGTTGAAGAACGGGCGGGGCGTCATGGTGGATTCGTCGAAGTATTTGGCGCCGTGGCGTGAGGCTGTGAAGTGGGCGGCTTTGGAGGCCGCCCGTGAGGCGGGCTGGTGTGTGTTGTTGTCGACGTGCCAGTTGGAGGTGGTTTTCCATTTGGCGCGCCCGAAATACCACTATCGGGGCGGCGACCCGGTGAAAGGGTTGAAACCGGGGATGGAGACGCTGGTGGGGCGTCCGCCGGATTTGTCGAAACTGGTGCGTTCGACGGAGGATGCGATCACCGACGCGGGGGTGTGGGGTGACGACGGGCAGATCGGGCGCGCAGTGGTTGAGAAGCGCTGGTGCGCGCCCGGCATGGAGGGCGCCGATGTGATCGTGACAGAGCTTGTCGAGCCTGCTCGACATGATGTCCCCCCGACCGGTGGGGACAGTCAACCTCTACTGATTGGAGGAATCTAGATGGCTGGAGAAATTGGGGTCACCCTCGTCGGCAACCTGTCCGCGGACCCGGAGTTGATGGTCACGCCGTCGGGCAAGACGGTGGTGAACTTCACCATCGCGTCCACGCCCCGCACGTTCGACAAGGCGAGCAACGACTGGGTGGATGGGACGACGACTTTCATGCCGTGCTCACTGTGGGGCGCCTACGCGGAGAATGTGGCCGCGTCGCTGGGCAAGGGCATGGAGGTGATCGCGCAGGGCGTTCTGGAGACCCACAAGTGGGAGAAGGACGGCCAGGAGTTCTCGCGTATCAAGATGCGTGTCGAGGCGATGGGGCCGACCCTCAAGTTCGCCACGGCGCAGGTGATCCGCAAACCGAAGGCCGGCGCGGCGATGCAAGACGTCACCCCGGCGTCCCGCCCGACGGCACCCGAGCCGCAGGCCGCGGCGCGGCCCCCGGACGACCCGTGGTCGCCCGCCAGCATCGAACCGCCGTTCTGACCGCGCCACCCCAGGATCGGAGACCCCTGTGAACACCCGCATGTGCATCACCTGCCGGGGCGTCATCATGCCCGGGCAGTGGGCCTCCGACCCCGCCGTTCGCGCCACCTCCACCCACCCCGGCTGCCCCACCCCCGAACAGGAGATGGACAGGCTGGCCGCAGCCGGGGACTGGGTGGAAGCCGAACGCATCCAATGCCTGTGGGACTGGGCCCTCAAACCCGTCCCCAACCAGCTCGCCCGCGCCGCCGCCTGGTACGCCAGCCTCGGCCTGGCCGTGCTGCGCCTCCAACCCGGCGGCAAAACCCCCTACCCCGGCGAGACCATCGCCCAAGCCACCACCGACCCCGCCCAGATCACCGCCTGGTGGCAAGACACCCCCCAGGCGAACATCGCCATAGCCACCGGGCGCCTCGTCGACGTCGTCAACCTCGACGGGCCGCTCGGCCTGGCCAACTGGGGCCACCTCACCCACCAGCCCGCCCCCATCGGCTGGGCCTACACCCCCAGCGGACACCACCTCTACCTGCCCGCCCAGCAAGGCCGAGGCTGCACCCACCACCAGGCCCCCGGCCTCGACTACCGGGGCCCCGGCGGCTGGGCCGTCGCGCCCCCCTCCTGGTCCAACACCCCCCGCGGCCCCTACCTGTGGCGCCAGCCCCCCAACCTCGGGGGCCCCCGATGACCGGCACCATGCTGATACGCTGCGACCGCTGCACCGGCCACTACCTGCCCCCCGTCCCCCGTCGCGGCCTCGACCAGATCAGGACGGACGCCGCCCAGGATGGCTGGATCTGCGGCGCCATCGACCGCGACCGCGACCGCTACTCCCCATGGCCCGCCACCCGCGACCTGTGCCCCAACTGCTGGCACCTCGCCCACCTCGGCGACAACATCCCCCGCTTCCCCGGCTGCCCCGACTGCGCCCCCTGGTACCAGACCACCCTGTGGGCGGTGTGCTATGACTAGCCCGACATGGGGGCCGATCCCCGAAGACATCCGCGCCGCCTCCGTCCTACCCGTCGACGAGTACGGACTCATCGAGGACGGCCGCTGGACCTGGGACGACCTGTGGGCCAAAACCGCCATCCCCGACCCGCCCCCCGCCACCAACCCCTACCGGCCGCCCCCCGCGGAACGTGTCAGCGTCCACACCCCGCCCGAACAGATCATGGACTGGCTGCGCGGCCTCCTCGAACAACGCGGACGCGTCGACCGGCTGGCCGGCGGTTTCAAAGCCTGCTGCCCAGCCCACGAGGACCGCACCCCGTCCCTGTCCGTCAAACCCGGCGACCGGCGCGTCATGGCGCACTGCTTCGCCGGATGCGACGAGGACGCGGTGCTCGCGGCGCTCGGCGCCACCACCCAAGACCTGTTCTACGACCACTACGAGCCCGCCACAGGCCCCCATCGCGCCAGGACACCCGCGACCCCCTCCAACGCCCCAGATCGGCCGCCACGCCCCTCTCCCGCCCCGCCGGCCGACCTGCCCGTCCTGCCAGACATGACATCGCCGAAACTCGGGGCGCCCACCGCCGTCTACCACTACACCGACCCCGACGGGACCCTCCTCTACGCCGTCGCCCGCTACACCAGCCCCGACGGAAAAACGTTCCGCCAATACACCCCCGCCCCCGGCGGCTGGTGGGCGAAAGGCCCCGCCGACCAGGACAAGACCCTCTACCGCGCCGACCTGATCGCCCGAGCCATCCCCCAAGGCGCCGAGATCATCATCGTCGAAGGCGAAAAAGACGCCGACAACGGCAACCAGCTCGGCCTCGAACACGTCGCGTTCACCACCTGCGCCGGCGGCGCCAACGCCCCCTGGCTACCCCAATACACCCACCAGCTCCAGCAAGCCCGCGCAGTGCGCATCCTCATCGACTGGGACGAACTCAACAACCCCGACAACCACGCCGGCCACATCCACGGCACCAAAATCGCCCAAGCCCTCCAAGCCGCCCACATCCCCCACCGCGTCGTCAGATCCGACCGCGCCAAAGACCTCACCGACCACCTCGCCGCCGGCGGAACCCTCAACGACCTCGTCGACGCCGAACCCGCCGACCTCGACCAAACCACCCCAGACCTCGAACTCGCCTTCTGGGCCACCCGCCCAGTCCTCCTCCACATCCACGACTGCGCCCTCTCCCAACAAGTCTCACCCTGGGGGCTCCTCGGCGCCGCCCTCGCCGAAGCCGCCGCCCGCATCCCCATCAACGTCGTCCTACCCCCCATCGGCTACCGCCCCGAAGACACCAGCGGCGTCCGACGCGCCTCCGGCGCAGAAGCCACCCCCAACCTCATGGTCAACCTCGTCGGCACATCCGCCGACGGCAAGGGCCTCGCCATGGGCGCCGCCAAAGAATCATTCGACTGGCCCGACACCCACATCGACTACCGCAACATCGGCACCGGCGAAGGCATCACCGCCCGCTACGCCCACCACGCCGCCAAAGACAACAAGGAAACCGGCATCAAAGCCGGCGACCTCGTGTTCGACCGCCACGCCGTCTTGTGGGACTGCGACGAGATCGACTCCCTCAACGCCCAAGCGGCCCGCCGCGGCTCCACCATCCTGCCCGTCCTGCGCAGCGCATGGTCCGGCTCCAAGACCCTCGGCTACACCACCGCCGCCACCGACCGCGGCGTCAACCTGCCCCCTTTCACCTACCGGTTCTGCATGGTCGCCGGCGTCCAGCCCGGGCGCGGCAAGTTCCTCCTCGACGACATCGACGGAGGCACCCCGCAAAGGTTCCTGTGGCTGCCCGCCGCCGACCCGTCCATCCCCGAGTATGACCAGGTGCCGCTCGCCCCAGCCGTGATGCAGATACCGGCGGTGGAGGCGTGGAAACTGCCCCGCAACCCGCGCACCGGCCGCTACCTGGTGCCGGTGTGCGAACAGGCGACCCGCGACGTCCGCCACGCCCGCTACCTGGCCGGCCAGGGGCAGGTGGACGCCTTGGACGGTCACGCCCTGCTGACCCGGTTGAAGGTCGGGCTGGCGCTGTCGGTGCTGGACGGGCGCTGCGAGGTGTCGCTGGAGGACTGGGAGCTGGCGGGGTGGGTGATGGCCAAGTCGGATCAGACGAGGGCCAAGGTCATCAACCACGCCCGGGTCGAGGCGAGGCGCCGCCACGAGGCGGAGGTGGCGGCCGAGTCGGACAAGACGGTGCGTGTCGATCTGGCGAAGCGGATGGCGACCTTGGCCAGGGTGAAGGCGAAACTGGTGCGGGCGGCGGCCCGCCATCCGGGGTGCGCGCAGCGGGTGTTGCGTGACGCGGTGGAGGGCAAGGAGCGCGCCGAGTTCTTCGTGGAGGCGTTGCAGCAGGCCCAGGACGAGGGGCTGCTCGTAGAGGTTGACGGCGTGTGGAACGTGGGCGCCAAGGGGGTGGAGGCGTGATGCCGGGACCGTGCGCGCGCCGACCCGCGGGGCGCCTGACAATCTGTGGAAAACTGCCCCGGTGGGGCGATGTGCTGGCGCCTGACAATCTGTGGATAACCGCCGTTTTCGGGAGGGGGCGATGGAAAATCGCCCCACCGGGCAAAATCGCCCCCTCTGAGTCTGCCCAAAACTCTGTGACAAGCACAAACAGAAAACCATACCATATATGTTATATTAGAAGCTATATCGCGTATGGCAAGGGAAAACAGCAGTTATCCACAGGCCATGGGGCGATTTTCAGGGGGTGGGGCGATTTTCCATCGCCCCCTCCCGAAACCCCCCCGGAACGGCCTGTGGATAACCCCGCGAGGGGGCGATGTGCAACCCACCTGACAATCACCGATCCGGGCATCAGATAGGAACCCACCTGACATGACATGCGACACCACGACACAAGGCGGCGGCAGGCTCCACATCCACGCCCAAGGCGCCCTCACAACCCCGCCCAAACCAGACCCCGACCGCGACACCGCCGCCACCTTCATCCTCGACGTCACACCCGACAACCCCCGCCACGGCCCCGTCACCCTGCTCGTCACCGCCTACGACCAGCTCGCCGCCAACCTGCTCGCCTCCCACCTCGACACCGGCGACCCGCTCACCGTGATCGGCGAGGCGTGGCTCAGCCAACGCGGCGCACTCGTCGTCAAAGCCCACACCCTCGGCTGGTCGATCACAGACCAGCCCCTACCGCTGGAGGACAACTGACATGAGCCCGACCCAAACCGCCAACTGGGGGCGGCGCGCCGCCTGCGACCAGTGGAACGCCATCAAACGCGGCATCGACGTCGAACCCGAAGACTTCTACCCGCACTCCGGTGGCCTGCCCCTGCACGGGCTGCGGGTCTGCTGGGGCTACTGCGATCCGCAGGTCCGCCTGGAGTGCCGGGCGTTCGGGCTGCGGATGATGGACGACTGGTCCGACGACATGGACAAGGGGGATGCCGCCAGCCAGGAAAGGTTCGGCATCTGGGGCGGGTTGACGGTCCAGATGATCGAGCACGTCAAGGCCGAAGGGTGGGCGTTCGACGACCCGAGGGTCGACGACCACGCCCGCCAGGTGATCCGTGACCGGCGCACCCCCAAGACCAGGCACTCGTGGGAGCACGCCTTCCCGAAGCGCGCGCCCCACCACGCCAAAGCCGTCCAGCCGGCGCTCATCTAGAGAAGGGAACCCCCATCATGCGAACCATACCCATCACCTCGACTGCGATGAGGTGTGTTCAGCGTTGTCGTGTCGGGTTACGAAAACCCGGCCTGTTTTCGCCGCGCCGATCAGGTGTCGGGCGATCTAGGTTAGGAACCGGAAAGGAGGCGCCGATGAGGATCGACCATAAGGTCAGCCAGTCGCGGCGTGATTTCACCGCGGTGTACGTGTGCGAGCATTGCGGGCACACGCTTGAAGGCAATGGGTATGACGACGCATACTTCCACGGCACCGTGATCCCGGAGATGGTGTGCCCGGTGTGCGGGCGGGCCGGGGCGGGCCAGTCGTCGTGGCCGAATGTGCCGGAGGGGGTTGTGCTGTGAGCGCCGCAGTCAAGGGCCGGTCTGCGCGGGCCGCGAGGATCGCGAAGCGGCATGTGCTGGTGGGTGGCGTCAATTGGCGGAAGCATCGCTTCGAGGTGCGCTGTGCGAAGTGTGGTTGGCATCGGAGCAAGTGCGGTGACTACTACGAGGGCGAGACCTTCGTAAGCAACTTGGGTGTCAGTGCCGAGTTCGTCGCGTGGCGGGGTCGGATGGATCGTGCTCATGGCGCGTACATCGCGCTCATGTCGGCGGGGGTGCGGCCATGAGTGACCTGTCAGCCCGCGAATGGGCAGAGACGGCAGCCGATTGGCTGAACCGTAACGGCTTCGATGACGCGCCGATTGCGCCAGCCTTGACGGCTATCGCTCTGGCGTTGACGGAGCCGCGCCCGACAGACGACGCCGACGGCGAACTGGACGACTCGCGTCTGGAGTCGGCGCTGCGGCTGAAGCTGGCCCGCCGTGGACAGACGATCCAGGGCTTGTGCGAGTCGCTGCGCGAGTCGAAGGCGCGGATCACGGCGCTGGAAGCCGAGTTGGACCGTCACGGTGACGCTCCAAGTGGACCCGTCTCGGAGTTGGATGGTCACCGGCCTGGTTGTGTGTGTGACGGCTGTCAGGACGTCCGTGACGAAGAGTTGTCAACAGTGAGCAAGAGTGTCAACACTGCCAGCGAGACGCGATGCCCGGAATGCCTAGGGCTGAACGGCCGTCATGGCTTGATCCACACGCGGTACGGCAACGGTGGCGGCGGGAACACTCGCTGCCCGCTTGCCACCAGTGAGACACCAGACCCGTCTGCCGCGCCGGTTGAGTCTTTGGAGGCCCGCGCCGAACAGATAGCCGAAACGCACATCCTCGTCTTGATCGGCGACGACGGGGGGTCGGTGCGGTGCGTGGCGTGTGGATGGGCGCAGGCACGGGGAGCCAGCCCGCGGCCGTGGGATTACTGGACTCGCCAGATGGAGCGCGCCCACGCCGCCTACATCGCGTACCTGGAGGCCGATGCGTCGTTCGTGGCACGCCGCGACGAGGACAACTGGACGAAGACACTCGCCTATGAGGCCGGACTCAAGCAAGGCAAGGAACTCGCGGCCGGCTGGCGGGACACCGTACAACACGCCATCGACGTGATCGACGAGTGGGCAGACAAGACGGTCTGGGCTTCGTTCAAGGGTGAGGCGGCTGTTCGTGGCGCACGCAGTTCGCTGGCTGGGCTGGTCGGTGAGAGCGAGGCCGACAAGTGAGCACGAACCCGAATCCTGACGGTCGCTGCTGGGGCTGTCACGGGCCACTGGCCTACAACGAACGCCACGACACGTACTACTGCCGGGCCTGCGAGCTTCGTTGGGATCAAGAAGACCTGTATTTCAGCGACGGCAAGTGCGGTTGTGACAACTGCCGTGGTCTCAACGGTGGGGATGACAAGGAGGCCCAGCAATGAGCGCCACGCTTGCCTACACAGTGTGGGATGTGTTCTGCGACTGTCCCGGCTGTCGGGCCTGTGTGCGTCTGGCCATCGCGCAGCGGTGCACCGCCTCGACTGTGATGGAGGACGGAGACGACTCGGATGGCTGGACGCTGGACGGTGACCCGTTCGAGTGGGACACGAGCGAGTATCACGAGGCGACGGGGTTCCTATGCCCGGCGTGCTCCATGGCGGCTAGTGGGGAGGCCCAGCGATGAGCGTCCAAGTCGGCTACACCAAGGTCGAGATGGTCTGGACGTCGGACCTACGCGACGCCCCAATCGTGGGCGAGGGACAGAACTATCTCTGCCCCCACCGCATGATCGTGAAGCGCAACGAGGCATCGGGGCACTTCGATGTCATCCTGGAGGGCGTGCGCTGCCGCAAGGACGGGTCGCCGCACGGCCGAGGCGGCTGGGCGTCCATGTCGTTTCCGCGCCGCCCGTGGATCGACCCGTCGCTGGCCGACTGCCCGGCATGGGCGCGGCGGATCGCCGAGTCGCTGCTCGGTGAAACCTTGATGGATGAGAACGGAGCAGACGGTGAGTGAGTATCTGCGTGAGGGCCTGTGGCGTAACGACACGGGCTCTGAGATGACACTGGTGCGCCCTTGGGGCCATCAGATGGATGGCGAGCGCCGCCACGACGAGTATTACACGCTGCCCGGTATCTGGCTGGCGTGGGCGCCCGGCACCTTCGGCCACGCAGTGTATCTGGTGTCGCTCGACACGTTGACCGGATGCGGCTACAGGTGGGCGGGCAGCGGGGAGGACACCACGCCATGAGCCAGCTCCACACCCGCCGGCCGACAGCCCGCACACCACACCGCTGCCTCATCTGCGGTGTCACCATCAACCCCGGCGCCAGATACTATCGGGAAACCAACGTCTACGAGGGGCGCGTCGGTGATTTCGTCTGCTGCCTGGACTGCGATGCTATTTCGGCGACGGTGTGGGGCTGGTGTGACCGGTTCGACACGGGTGATGACGGTTTGACGACGGACGACTACGACGAGTGGGCGATGGACAACCTGTGCTCGGATTCGGCGGCCCCCCGCTATCTCGCCCGGCGCAATACGGCCAGAGGGGAGGCCCGGTGATGTGTGGCTGGGATGGATTGCTGTTCGTCGCTGGTTTCGTTGGTGTTGTTCTGGCGGGTGACCCGGCGACGTTCGAGTTCCGCCCAGTGGGGGGTCTGCCGTGAACGGCCCGTCCCGTGTCCAGATGACCCGCCAGCGCCCGTGGCGGCCCCAGCACCCGGACGCGGTGATCGTCGCCCGCCCGACGGTGTTCGGCAACCCCTACCGTCTGGCGCGGGTGCGAGGCGGGTGGACGGTCCAGTTCGACGACCAGACCGCCATGATGGCGGCCCCGCCGGGGTTCACCCCGACAGTGTTCCCCACACGACTCGACGCCGCCCGGGCGGCGTGCCTGCTGTTCGACAAACATCTGGACTTGATGGCGGTGGCCGACCCGGCCCGCTACCGGCAGTTGACCGGGCTGCTGTCGGGTGCGACGGTGGCCTGCTGGTGCCCCCAGTGGGACGACACCACACCATGCCCGCAGTGTTTCGGGTTCGGCGGACACGGCATGAACCCACTTGATGTCGCCACGCATCCGTGCCCCGTGTGCGAAACCACCGGGTGCGCCCGCTACCCCTGCCACGGCGACCTTTGGCTGACCTCCGCCAACCCCGGCGCCCGTTTCACTTGGCAACCCCCGGAGGACACCCGATGAGCACACTACCGACCCCCGCCGACATCCACGCCCGAATCGTCGCAGACACCCCGGCCCGCCGGCAGGCCGCGCTGGACGCCGCCAAGACACTGGAGGGGACAACCAGATGACCGCAGCCCCTACGCCTGCGGCGCGCATGGTGATCGTCGAATCACCCTACGTCGGCGACATCGAGGCGAACCTCGGCTATGCGCGGGCCGCGATGCTCGACTGCCTCAACCGCGGCGAGGCGCCGTTCGCGTCCCACCTGCTGTACACCCAAGTCCTCGACGACACCATCGAGGAGCAGCGCGACCTCGGCATCAACGCCGGCCTGGCGATCGCAGCCCGGGCCGACGCGACCGTCGTCTACACCGACCACGGCATCTCACCCGGCATGGCCCGAGGCGTCACCGACGCCGAGAACGCCGGACGCCCCGTGGAGTACCGGTCACTTCGCGCGGCCGCCCTTGCCCCCAGCCCGGGCCTGTGACAGTGAACGGAACACCGTCCGGCCCGGCATCAACAGCACCACCACCAGCGCCCACCCGATGACCGCCAGCCAATACCACGGCGCGAACGGCGCCGTCGACAAGGTGACCACCCCCAGCAGCACCCACCACACCCCCAGCGGCACAATGGCGGCACGCCACCACGGCGCCCTGGGGTGGTGGAACATGATGCTCGACGCGCCGAGCAGCAGACCCGCCCCGGCGAGCACCACGCTCGGCGCCCACAGACCCCACGTCCAACCTGCGACGACACTGGTGACGATCAGACCCATCAGGCCACCGGCGGCCGCCACCCCGACGAGCACCCACAAGGCGACACCCAGCCCGCGGCGCACCGGGTCCGGCGGCGGGGGCGGCGGCGGCGCGGGTTTGCGTTTGGACATCAGCGCGCCTCGTCTATCCACACGGCCGGGGTGACGGGGATGGTCCGCCGCGCGCCCGGCCCGCCGATGCTCGTCCAGTTCGCCCCGTAGGCGGTCGACTGGTAGGAGTCGCACAGCCGCTTCAACACCCGCTGGATGTGTTCACGCTCCGGCGACGACCCCCACGCCGCGCCATGCGCCCCGCCCTCCCCCGCCCGGGGGTCAAGGTTGCGGACCAGGCCCCTGCTGTGGGGCAGCACCGCGTCGACCCGCACAACGCCACGGTCGACACGGACCTTGAACTCCATGTCGGCGGGCAGATGCCCCCCGGCCTGTAGGCGGGCCAGGTCGCCGCGCAACCGCCTGGCGGTCACCGCGGGGGTGGCTCGGGGGTCGTAGTTGCCGCCCACCCAGCGAGTCGAACACAGGCTGCCGTCACCTTGTGGCGACATCTCATCGGCCAGCGGGGCGGGGATGCCCAGATCATCCGGCGCCGTGTCGACGGCGACCTCCGGGCCGGCGCCGCGGGGGGTTTGCGCCCAAGAGCCGCGGGTCGATTTCACGCTGGTCTTGCGGCGGGCGACTGGTGTGCTCATGGGGGCCACGGTAGCGGCCACAGGGTTTGGGGGCGGGCAGTCAACGCTGGCTGCCCCGCCCGCGAAGGCCGCCCGGTTAGGTTGCGGGTGTGCGGAAACGGCTGTGGCTGAAAATCGGTGTGCCCCTGGCGGCGCCCCTGCTAGCCCTATTCGCGCTGATCATGGCGGTGGTGCTGATCGTGGCCACCACATCCAACACCAACGACCCCGACCAGAACGGGCAGCCCGGCTACCAGGGCCCCGGTGGCGCCGCCACGGTGTCGCAGACGGGCAGGGTGTTCGCCGTCGACTATTCGGTCAGCCGCCCCGACCCGCAGGCGTTGAGGGACGCCGGGGTGAAAGTGGTGGCCCGCTACCTGTGGAACGGGCCGAAGGGTGTCACCGCCTCGGAGATCGCAGCCCTGCACGCCCTGGGGATGGGGGTGTTGTTCGTGTACGAGAACTGGCCGGACAACCCGCTGGGGGGCGCGGCGGCGGGCGCCCAGGACAGCCGGGCGGCTATCGCGATCGCCGAGAGACTGGGGGTGCCGCGGGGGACGCCGATCTATTACGCGGTTGATTTTGATGTGAGTCGCGGGCAGATGGCGACGGTGTTGGCGTATTTGGCGGCCGCCGACGACACCCGCTACCCGGCGCGCGCCTACGGGGGTGTGCAGGTGATCGACGCCTACGGGAAACCGGGCTGGCAGACCTACGCCTGGAGCTATGGGGTGGTGTCGAAGAACACGGTGTTCTACCAGTGGCGCAACGGTCAGCGCCTGGGGGGCGGGGTGGTGGATTTCAACTATGTGCTTGATGTTGCCAACGTGGGGGTGTGGGAGCCGGATGGCGGGGTTGATTGGGGGACTGGCGGCGGGGGACGGGATGGTTGGGTGTTGCCGAAGCAGGCGAATATGCCGTGGCCTGTATCACGGTATTACGGGCGGTTGATGCACCCGATCTATCATGTGGTGACGATGCACTATGGGGATGATTTGGGTGGGCCGTGTGGGGCTGCGATCTTCGCGGCGAACAGCGGGGTGGTGACGTTCGCGGCGTATAACGGCGGGGCTGGTTGGACGATTATGATCGACCATGGCGGGGGTGTTGTGACGCGCTATTTCCATATGCCGCCGGGCGGGTTCCGTGTGCGGGTGGGGGAGCGTGTCGCGGCGGGTCAGCAGATCGGTGTTGTGGGCACGTCGGGTGGTTCGATTGGGTGCCATCTGCATTTCGAGGTGCGGTTGAGCGGTGTGAATGTGGACCCGGACAGGTTCATGTGCGCGCATGGGGTGAAGATGACGACAGGTCCGCACGCGGCCTGCTGACGGGTCAGGTTCGGGCGAGCGCCACGATGAACGCGCCGATGGACAGCGCCAGGCACCAGCCGCCGAACATGATCCTGGCGATCCCGATGTCCACCCGGCCGTAACTGGATGACCCGCCGGTCAGCAAGATCAGCAGGGCGATGAGCAGCATGAGGCCGCCGACGATCCATGACAGGACGACGCCGGTTCGGGCGCGCGGTTGGGGCATGTACATGGCGGCGGGCGCGGCCATGGGGGTGGGCTGGTAGGGGGTTGGGGGTGTTGACATGGGGTTCTCCGGTTCTCGATGCGCAGACGATGCTGCCGTGGCAGCGTGACGCTGTTCACGGTACGCGGCGGCCACCGGGGCCGTCTGGCTGTCTCGCGGGACGGGACGATGGTGTCATGGTTGGGGCAGGACAGGAGGTCGCATCGTGAGGGCGAGACGTTTGGCCAAGGTGTTACTGGCCGTGGACGCGGGGCGTCTGATCCGCGGGTTCTACGAGGCGCGTCTGGCGGTGCCCGGCTACCGTGGGGTGGTGGAGGCGGCGGGTTGGGGGGTCAGGCCGACGGGCGAGGTGATCGCTGGCGCGGATGAGGGGCTGCTGGCGGCGATTGTGACGTTCATGGTGCGCGCCGAGCGGTTCGGCTGCCCGCTCGTCACCGTCGCAATGGAGGACGGCACTGTGGGGCTGCTGGCGGCGCGGGCCGCCGAGTTGGCCGCGGCCCAGACGGCGCCGGGGCGGGCAGGTTGACAGCCATGGGCATTGAGGCCGACCCCACCGCAGACGGGGCGTGCCGTCCCCTTGGCGGCGCCGCCTACATGGTCAGCGCGCAGGCCGCCCACCGCCGTCAGACGATGCCACACCCGCTGTCCTGGCTGGCATGGTGTTTCTCCAGCCTGGTGTTCGCGGCGGTCACTTGGGTCCACGGGGCTGGGGTCGTGGAAGTCGCTTGTCGCCGCCGCAGGATGCGCGACGATGGCGGTGATGTCGGCGCGGCGGCGTCTCGGGACGGGTGCCCGGATCCCGCGTGGTGATGTGGTGTCGTTCGGGTTGGCTGTGGCGGCTGTCGGGGTGTAGAGGTCTGGCTGGCGGTGTGGTCGGGTCCGAGGTGGCACGGTAGGGGGCATGGCACAAGATGTGAGAGTCCACCCGCGCGACAAACGTTCGCAGCGCTTTGTGGAGAAACCCCGCGCGACCAGCGCCGAGATCGATGTTGGCGCACCCACAAACTATGAGGCGTTACAGCAGAAGGCCGACGAGCTGTGGCAGCAGTGGGAGGCGGGACAGTGGGACGACCCGGGCCGCGCCGAGCTCACCGAAGCGCTGACGGTGGCGCAGAAAACCGCCGACGACGCTTGGCGCCCCACAGGCCCCGACGGGCAGCCCATCCACGGCGCCCACTACGACCCGGCGACCCGAACCGTCACCATGGGCCGCAAGAACTGCGGCAACTGCCGGGAGGGGACCGTCCCGTCACAGGCCACCTGCCCCGCCTGCCACGGCACCGGCAACGGCCCCAAGGGTGGTGCGCGAGGATGCCAGGCCTGCGGCGGTCTCGGCTGGACATGGGACCCGCAGCGCCGCGAGACATGCCCCCAGTGCGGCGGACACTGGGAGGACGCCGAAGCGTCCAGCCTCTACGACCATGTTCCCCGCCAGATGGCCGCCCAGATCGCAGCGGACATGCCGGTGCGGGTGATCCGCCAAGACCGCGACGCCTCGTGGAATGAGCAGTTCATGGGCGCCAACCGGTTGTGGACAGCGGCCGACTACGGCGCCCACTGGTCCCAACCCGACAAGGATGACGCCCTCATCGCGGATGTGCGCGAAGGCTTGGCTGCCCCGTTCACATTGCAATGGGTGAAACTGGTCGAACCCCCCGGCCGCCCGCACGCGAAAACCGCATCCCTTGTTCCTGGCCTGGCGGTCGTGGTCACCCGGGGCGGCTACAGTGTCATGCCCGACGATCCCGCCCAAGTCGAGCGCGCCACCCGCGAACTGGGCCGTGTCGAGGCGGAGGTCATCGGCGGCCGCATCGCCGCCGACGGCGGGGACGGCACCGGGTTCGTCGCCAACTATCCGAGGAACTGACATGCGCGCCAAAACCAGCCCCAAATCCACCAAAGGCTCCTACGCCCCCACCCGGCGGGCCGCCGGACCCCCCGTCGAGGTGTTCAACCCCCGCCAATGGCACACCTCCGCCCAAATCGCGGCCCTCATCCGCGCCGACCTGAAACAAGCCATCACTGACGGGCGCTTACCCGGCCGCTACAAGTACTCCGTCACCTCCGACACCTACAGCGGCGGCCAATCCGTCACCATCGATGTGCGCGCCCCAGACGGCGCCGGCACACGGCCACTCGACGACGACGAGGTGCTGATGCCCGCCACCCCGGAGGATCAGGCCGTCTACGGGGTGCGCTGGCAGATGCGCCCCGAACTGCGCCAACTCGGCGCCACGCTGCGCGACATCTGCGCCCCCTACCGTTACATCGACTCCGACCCGGACACCGACTACTACGACACCAACTGCCACATCAGCATCCAAGCCGGCCCCCGCACCGTGGCCGTCGTCTGAAAGGAAAACCAGTGAGAGCCAAGACCAGCCCCGAATCGACACACGGCTCCTACGCCCCCACCCAGCGGGCCGCGACCCCCGAGGTGCCCATCCAGCGCCACCCGCCGGTGTGCCGGGTCTGCGGGAAACAGGTCGACAAGACCAACGGGATGATACTGGTCGTCGGCCCCGACGACCGGCACCTCACCGCCACCGTCTGCCGTGGCGCCTGCCACGACGTTCTGCTACCCCAACTGAAAGCACGGATCGAAGCGCTCAGCGGCAACCCCGACCCTCGGTGGCACACAGCCAGCGAAACCCGCTAGAAAGGCGACCATGGCATCCCGTCGAGCCAAGACAACCCCGGCCTCAACCAAGACATCGTATGCGCCCGTCAAGCGCGCCCACGGCACCCCGGTGGTGCTGGACAGTGAGGTGTGTGGGGGCGGGCATCGCGAAGACTGGCCACCCGGCAGCCGGCCATGGTTCGAGTACCACTGCAACGAGTCCGACGACTCACCCGACGCCCCAGCCTGGCACCGGTCCCACCAGCAGGTGACCGTGTTGAACCGCAACCGTGCCGATGAGGAAGCCAACGGTGTCACCGGGGCCACCTACGGGCAGCGTCGCGACACCGGATGTCCAGCCACCTACCTTGTCCGCTTCGATGACGGCTTGGAGTGGACCGTTTTCGAGGACGAGCTGATGACCAGCCGCGAACACTTCCACCGACCCCACCCGCCCACCGCCACAGACCTCGACGCGGTGACCAGCATCAGGTAAGGAAACAACATGACACAGCCACGAGGCAAGACCACACCCAAGTCGAACACGGCATCGTTCGCCCCCGCCGCCCACCCGGCTGGCCCGGAGGTGGCGCTGCCCGACCCGGCTGAGCAGGAGGCTTGGCGGGAACTGGAAGGCGCCAGCATGCTGCTCGGCTGGATCGAGGTCCAAGGGTCCTCCACCGAGGTTTGGTCGGCGGCCGACCGGCGGCTCACTGGGGCCCGCTGGCGCTACGCCGACCGGGTGGGCCACCCCGTCGACCGTGACGGGCTCCCCATGGGGCCCGCCCCAGACACCTACATGGACGAGGAAGACGCCGAGAAGGCTCTCGCGGACGAGATCGTCATGCTGTTCGCCGAAACCGACGTCGACGACCCCATCTTCGACAGTGACGCCGCCGAGGCGCTGCTGGCCGACTGGGATCGCAGGCGTGGGGAACTCGACGACGACGATCCGTGGGTGCGCGCCTCCGCCGCCCGGCTCCTCCACCAGCACGCCGACTGCACATGGTTCCTGGAACGCCCCGCCGGTGTTGACGGCCCAGCCGCCCGCCGGTGGCGCCGACAGCAGATCATCGACACCCTCGCCGCTCTGCCGGCAGGCGCCGGGCGCAAGACCAACCCGTAGGCGCCGGGCCGGCGCGGCGGCCACCGCCAACGACACACACGGTCACCCGATGCGGCATTTACAAGGCATTATTAGTTGAGCGTCTTGCCCGTTGAGCCGCCACACCCCACTTGGGCCACCCGACTAGGCTTGAAGCATGCCGCCGAAGAGCCCCAGACTTGCCACCAGCCAGCGCACCACAACTGGCGGGTTCTCGTGCTACGCTCAAGTCATGTCCACCATCGGGATCCCAAAGTAGCCCCCCAGATGCACAGCATGAGGCCATGACCGTGATCACCACCCTAGATCCGCCCCTCGTCACCATAGACACCCGCGACGAGGTGTACGAGTTCCTACCGCAATCCAAAGTGCTAGCCGTGATGATCGCCCTGACGGAGCGTTATCACACCGACACGATCCCGTGGCCGAAACTGAAGTGCTGCGTTCTTTCTGGGACGCGCGCTGAGCCGCTGCTGAGTTGGGCCGAACCCGGTGAGGAGTTCGTCGACCTTGAGCCGAGACTGCGGTTCACGCTCATCAACCTGCACGGGCAAGGTTTCATCCGAATCACACCCGACGGCATCAAGCTGCTCATATCGCAAGACGACTGGAAGCCCTGGAACAACAAGTTCGAGGAGCGTTGCGAGGCGGCGCGTAGACTCTTCCCACTGGGACAGTAGTACACGGGCATTGGGAGAGGCTGACACGGATCATGGAGTTGTGCCCGGAAGGCTACACCGAGGCTGATGTCGCACGCCGGGTCACCTCGTTTCACATCTTGGACGACACCGACAATGACTGCCGCGACCCGTTCCAGCATGACTGCGACCGGATCTTGTACTCCCCGGAGTTCTTGGCTCTGGCGGGGAAGACGCAGGTGGTCGCCGCGCACGACATGGGGTCGTTTCACAACCGTCTGACGCACAGTCTGAAAGTGGCTCAAATGGGCCGACGTATGACCCAACTGCTTACTGTCAAGGCTCAACGCGAGTTCGGCAAGACCGCCAGGGTGGTTGGCCCGAGCGCTGACTTGGTGGAGGCCGCCTGCCTCTTGCATGACGTGGGCCATCCGGCGTTCGGGCATATAGGCGAAGAAGCGCTGTGCGACGCGGTGGACGAGGCTAACGGCAAACAGCTACACCAGGATGGCTTTCAGGCCAATGCGCAGAACTTTCGGATCGCGATGAACTTATCGTGCCGGGCGGGGTTGTTGACAGACGGCGCGCGCGGACTCAATCTGACTGCCGCGACACTGGATTCGACATTGAAGTACCCATGGAGGCGCGATCCCAGGCCCGGGCATGAAGGTACTCGCCATTGGTGCGTCTACGGCCAGACCGAGCAGGTTGCGTTGACGCAGATACTTGAGAAGCGAGGTGCCCCGATCCGTGACCATCACGACCTGGAGCCGCCAGGCGCAGGAGAGGCCGTGACTGTGAGACGCCCGGTTGAGGAACAGATTATGGATTGGGCGGACGAGATTAGTTACGTCTGCCACGACCTGGAGGACTTCACGAAGGCGGGATTGATTCCTCTTGATGACATTCTGGCAGCTTCATACGCATATGCCGGGAATGTTGAGGTGCAAGAAGGGTTCACCCCTACCATGGCTGGCGTCAGTGGCTTCTGGGATCATCTGACGCAGAACTTCCACCCAGCGGAGGTGATCAAGGGGAAGTCAAACCCGGACCGGATTAGGGATGCGCTGTGCTACTTGGCGGATCAGGTCTTGAATGTCTCGAAGCAAGGTAAGAACAATACCTATGCCCGCGCGTCATCCATGTTCTCGACATCGGCCCTGTTGCGCCAGTTCTTGGGTGCGGCGTCGTTGTGGCCGAAGGACGGGTGGGACGGGGTTCAGGCACTGACCGGCTACAACGCGCGACTGCACATTGACCCGGCTGTCAGGGATCTGGCGTCCGTGCTGCATGAGATGGTTGTGTTCTACGTGATAAGGCGTCCCGGGTTGGCGACTCAGCAGTCGGGCCAAGCGCGAATCATCAAGGAGTTGTATGAGGCGTTCGTAGACAAGAAGAAGGGCTACAGCCTGCTGTCGGACTACTGGCGGGACATCAAAGGCAACCTAATGCTTGACTTGAAGTTGGACGAGGGCGTGGCGCGGATTCGGGTGGCGGCCGATGTTGTGTCGTCGATGGGGGAGGATGATGCGGTGAGGATGTATCGCAGGCTCACGGGTATCGACTATGGGAACGTGACTGATGTGGTGGTGTAGGTGATACCGCTTGTCGTGTCGGGTTGCGAATACTGATACCGCTGGTGGCTAGCGGTTTGACAGTGCGGGGTGGGAGACTAGAGGTATGACTACTGAGATCACGAACTCGAACCTCGACCACCCGATGCGCACGGGGTGGGGGCTGCGGCTGCTCACAGCCATCATCGGGCTGGGCCTGGCCGCCATGGGTTTCACCGGGGCGGCGCTCGCCACCCAAGCGGAGCAGAACACGACCGGCGGCACATGCGCCGGCATCGCGCAGCAGTGGCAGGCCACCCAGGATGATCTTGGCCCCGCTGTCGTCAAGGCCCAGGCCGTGCTCGACGCGGCCACCGGCGACACCGGCTACATGCAGTCCGCGAACGCCCCCGCCCTGACTGGGGCGCTCGGCAAGGCGCTGGCCGACGCGACGGTGCCCGCCACGGCTGATGCCCCGGTCTGCCAGGCGAAGCAGGACATCCCGGCGGCCGGGCAGACAGCCGCCGAGGCGCAGGTGGCGCTGGCCGGGTTGCGGCAGGCCACCGACGCGCTGACAGCCGACGTGGAGGCGTACCGGGCCGCCACCGCCTGCCAGACGGCCGCCACGGCCGCGAACCAGGCTGTGTCCGAGTGGGCGCACATGGTCGCCGCCGCGAAGGCCGCGCTCGCGGCCGCGAACGGCACGGCGGGCTACCCCGCCTCCGCCGGGGCGTCCGATCTGATCGGCGCGGCGCAGGCGATCGCCGACACACCGACAGTGTTCATCGCCACCGGCTGCAAGACCGCTGGCGACGCCGACGCGATCCTGGCGGAGGTCGCGGCGCTGGCTGCGAAGACGGCTGCCGGGCAGCAGCAGGTCGATGCGCTGAACACGTCGGTCGCAGCCTTCATGGCTGCGCAGCCGCCTGCGACGACCCCGAGCAAGCCGGGCGCCCCGTCCAAGCCGGCCACGCCCGCGAAGCCGAAGACCCCCACCACGCCTGCGAAGCCGAAGCCGACAACCCCGGCGAAGCCTCCCACCCCGCCGAAGCCACCCGCCCCCCAAGCCGCGTGCATCTCATCCGTCACGCGACAGGTCGGCACCCAGTCTCAGATGGTGACTGCGGTTGTAATAAACCCAGACAATCAGAACTACACAATCAAAGTGTGGGCGGGCAGCACATCCCGAACTTGGTCGAAGTCGGTCCCGTCTACATTCAATGTTGTCGGCCCTCTCAATGACTCGTGGGGTGCGAGCGGTTTGCCGCGCTGCTGAACCCCGCCACGGCCACTGTGGACGCCCCCGTTTCTCCGGCGGGGGCGTCTCCGTGCTGGGGGGTGGGAGACCAGCGCGCGACGAAACACATGACGTTCGGGCCATCCAACCGATACTGGCAATCAGCGATGCTTGCTATGACACGCATTGCGTCCAACTCATGCCCCAGACAGACCACAAACGGCCCCGACAAGCATCTACAGTGGCGTCCAAACTCGCACTTCCCAGGACGGTTGCACAGTGCATGCTCCAGCAAGCATAATAGTATGCATGACACAGCAAGCATCCAATGGCATCCCGTCCGTCGGTGGCCACGCACGGGCAACAGCACTATCGCCCGAGGAACGGTCACAGATCGGCAGACTGGCCGCCGAAGCCCGATGGGGCACACGAGTACTCGATGCCACACATGTCGGGTCGATCATCATCAGTGGACTCACCATCGAGTGCGGCGTGCTGGAAGACGGCACACGGGTCATCAACCAAGGAACCATTCTGGCTGTCCTGGGCCGTGAGCCAAAACGCGGACGCCAAGCCGTCACAGAGTACCGCCCCCCATTCATCAGTGCTGGCAACCTGATGCCGTTCGTCACACGCGAACTGATCGAGCTGTGGGATCCCATCGAGTACCGTCAACCCGGGCACACCCTGCGGTCCATCGGCTACAAAGCCGAGATTCTGCCCATGATCTGTGAAGTGTATCTTGAGGCGAGAGCAAGCGGCGCACTGTTGACCAGCCAGCTCGGAGCCGCAGCCGCAGCCGAAGTACTCGTGCGTGGCCTCGCCAGGGTTGGCATCACTGCACTGGTTGACGAGGCCACCGGATACCAGGAGGTTCGTGCACGCCAAGAGCTCCAGATGATCTTGGAGGCTTATGTGGCGGCAGAGTTCCGTCCGTGGGTCAAGTGTTTCCCTGACGAGTTCTTCGAGCAGATCTATCGCCTGCAAGGATGGGACTATCGTCCGGGGACGTCGAAGCGCAGCCCGTACATTGGCAAGTTGATCAACCACTACATCTATGAACAACTGCCGGTGGGTGTGTTGGATGAGTTGCGGCGGGTGAACCCGCTGAGCGAGAGTGGCCAGCGGCGCCGGAAGCATCATCAGCATTTGACGGCCACGACGGGGAATCAGCATCTTGACCGTCAGATCGCGACCGTTACCACGCTGATGCGGATCGCGTCCAGCGAGGCAGAGTTTGAGAGCCTGTTTGAGCGAGCGTTTCCGGGACTGCAACCTCGGCTGCCGCTTGTTGTGGATGTTGACCAGCCTGCGGTTCTGGCTGTGTAGCTTGCGGATGGAGGTCGTCGTGGGCGTTCTTGCCCAGTAGTCCCCGCTGTGGTGGCATGGGTGTCTTGGCGTCACAGGGGGCCGAACTGGCTCCCCGCGGGGACGGCGGGGAGGTGTGAGGGTGGGTGTGCGACCCAATGATTGGAGATAATCATGCGCACACTACGCAACACCATCGCCGCGGCCGTCGCGGCGCTCACCATGCTCACCGCAGCTTTGCTCGGCCTCCCGGGGGCCAGCGCGCAAACGTTGAACACCAGCCACGCGCAGGTGTATGTGACGAACTCGGGCTGGTATGTCGGCAGCTACAAGAACACCGACGGCACCATCTTGTACTGTGTGGACCCGGGGCAGGGCTCCCCCGACGGGAGCTTCACGGCGTGGACAGCCACCACCTCGTGGAGCAAGCTGTACAGCCTGGGCAACACTAGCGCGGCCGGGCTGCACCAGTTGGCGTATCTGCTGTGGCGTTACGGCGGCCAGGGCGCCAGCAGCCGCAACATGGCTGTGATTGTGCAGTTGTTGACGTATCAGGCGTTGGGTTACACCAGCAGTTTCTACGATCCGGCGATCGGCATCCAAGCCAACGTCTACTTCAACGTGAACAACTCGGGTTCGATCTCGCAGGCCGTCCTCAAGGAGATGGACCCCTCCGGCGCCCTGCTCGCCACGGCCCAAAACATTTGGGCCGAGACGGTCGCCAACGCCAACATGGGCTGGAACGGCACAACCTTCAACAAGACCACCAACCTCTTCGCCATCTCCGATGCGAATGGCGGTTATGTGCCGCCGGGTTCGGTTGTGACGATCTCCTACCAGTTCCCCAACCTCGGGGCGGGGAAGACCGTCACGTTCCACGTCACCAACCCCGACGGGTCGGTCGACGACATCCCGGTGCTCACCGATGCCACCTCGACGGCCACGTTGAACTACACGGTTCCGGCGGGCAGCGGTGGGGCGGGCAGTTTCACCATCGACGCCGACATGGGGCCTGTGGCCCCCGCCTGGCCGATGATGGCGTCTCCGTCGGCTGGGCGGGGCACCGGCCCCCAGGCCGTCGCCGCCGCCACCGCCACACCCCTCAACTGGGACGACCCCGACGCTGGTGACTTCGAGTCCGGCTATCAGCCGATGATCGTGACCCACACCTCCCACCAGTTGATCCAGCCCGGACAGCAGAACCTATCCGACAACTACACAGTCACAGGCGGCATGCCAGGCCAGCCATGGGCCGGAACCACCTCCCTGTACTGCGGCTTCCCCACCGACCAGGCCGCCCAAACCGCCGACCTGTCCACCCTCACACCCATCGCCATCGCCGCCATCTCCGGCACCTACGACACCAACGGCGAAGACACCGGCTACACCACCGTCTCCATCAACGTCCCCCTGTCCGGGTTCTGCCGCTGGGGCGAGAAAATCCCCGGCGACCCCGACCTCGGCATCCTCGACGCCATCCCGGGCCCGTCCGGGCCGGAGACCACCCTGCTCACCGCCCCCACCGTCACCACCGCCGCGTCCGTCCAGATCGCCGCCGTCGGCGCCCCGATCTCCGACACGGTGACCGCCACCGGGGTGTTCCCCGCGGTCGGCGGGGCGGCGATTGTGTGGACGTTGACCGGTTCGCTGTTGGGCCCGCTCACCCCCACCGCCAGCGGCTGCGCCGGCCTGGACTGGTCGGGGGCGCCTGTGGCCCAACCGGTCAACCAGACCGTGGCCGGCGACACCAGCGGCCATCTCACCCTGGCCGGCGTCGGCAGTTTCACCCCCGCCGTCGCGGGCTGTTTCACCTACACGGAGACTTTGACCGGTGTCGCCCCGGACGGCTCCTCGGTGTCGGTGACGCACCCGGCTGGTGACGTGGCGCAGACCGTGCTGGTCGTCCAGTTGGGCGTCACCTCCCAAGTCTCAGCCAAGCAGGCGTACCTCGGCCAGCGGTTCACCGACCAGGTGATGCTGGAGGGCCTGATCCCCGACGACCAGGCGGTCATCACCTACCACGGGACCCTGTACGGGCCGCTGCCCTACAGCGCGGGCTACACCTGTGACAATCTGGACTGGGCCCAGGCCCCCGTCGCCATCACGTTCGATGTCGAAATCGACCAGGCGAAGATTAGTCCTGTGGGCACGCTCATGTTGGACGCGGTTGGTGGTTTCACGCCGACGCTGGTGGGCTGCTATTCCCATGGCGGTGTGCTCACCGCCACCAGCGCCGCCGACCCGACGGTGGTGCTCGGCAGCTATGTGCACCAGGTCGGCCAGCCACCGCAGACGATCCTGGTGCTCGCCTCCGCGGGCGGCAAGGTCGACACGGGCGGCCGGCCCGCCAGTCCCGGGTGGGGCCTGTGGCTCGCCGCCGGGCTGCTCACCGCCGGGGCCGGCGCCGGTGTGTGGCTGGCGGCCCGTAAACGTCTAGGTCGCGCCGCCTAGCGGGGGGGTCGCGGGGGTTCTCCGTTCTCCAATCTCCGCCCCCCGCAACCCCCGAAGACGCCCCCGTGGCCCGATCTCCCGCCACGGGGGCGTCACTACGTCCGCGCCAGCACTGGTACCATCAGCTTGTGCGCAGCATCGACGAGCTCGTCTTGGACACGATCATGCACCCCGCCAACGTTCGGTTCAGCGATGCCGAAAGAGTCTGCGAACACTACTTCGGGCCACCGACCAGCCGCGGCGGCAGCCACAGGGTGTACCGCATGCCGTGGCCCGGTGACCCGCGGGTGAACATCCAAAACGATCATGGAATGGCGAAACCGTACCAGGTCAGACAGGTGCTCAAAGCCATCGCGAAACTCAAGGAGCAGTATCTATGATTGACACCGACCAGTACACGTACCGTGCGGAGTGGTCCATGGAGGATCTTGCATGGGTCGCCACCGTCGCCGAACTTCCATCCATGTCTTGGATCGCCCAGACCAAGCAGGCGGCGCTCGCTGGCCTCGCGCACCTGGTGAAGGCTACCGTCGCGCAGATGGCCGCCAGTCGCGAACCAGTCCCCGCCCCAGGGGCGTCACCATGACCGGGGTGGAACTGTCAGACACCACCACTAACGTCAACCATGGGTATGCCACCGGCACGGGCGGCGCCTAGTACACTCGAAGCAAGCGAGGGAGGAGGCGGCCACCATGGCGACGGTGCATGATGTGGCGGCATACATCGTGGGCAAGCAAGGCCACATGACCGCGATGAAACTGGAGAAACTGGTCTACTACGCGCAGGCATGGCATCTGGTGTGGGAGGGCGTGCCGCTGTTCACGGAGCCGATTGAGGCGTGGATGAACGGCCCGGTGTGCCCCGCCCTCTACAAGCGTCACAGGGGCAGTTTCGAGGTCACCGAATGGGATGGCGCATCCGGGGCGCTGACCGTGGAGGAGAGTTCGTCTGTTGACGCTGTGCTCAGCTACTACGGTGACTGGCCACCGGCCAAGTTGAGCGCCCAGACGCACTCTGAGGGGCCGTGGCGGGACGCCCGCCAGGGGTTGGGTGTCACCGAGCGTGGCAGCAGCGTGATCCCGCTGGAGTCGATGCAGGCGTTCTACGACGCGATCGCCAACGCCGATGACTAGACCGAAAACGGTCAAGTCCCGCAACGTCACTCCCCAGCAGCAGCCCTGTCCAACGACTTCGAGTAGAATCGTCTTCCTTGACGCGGACATCTTGGCGGCACCCACAACCCGCACACTGATCCTCCTCGCATGCACGCTGAGAGACGTCGGCAACTAGCCGACAACAAACACTGACCACTACCAGTTTGGTAGTGCTATGCTCATAATGTGGATGTCTTGCAGTTGATGGCGCGCGCACCGCTTCGGACGGTGCGCCCCATCATGCTACGCGAACACTACGCCAACCCGGAGAAAGAACTGGTCAGGCTGCGCGACAGAGGGCGTCTACTCCAAATCGCCCACGGCACCTATGTGGTCAAGCCCGACACCACCAGACAACCAGACATCTGGAAGCCCACCCCCGAGGCCGCCGCCATGGCTTACGCGGTCGGGGCGTTCGGCCCGGACGCGCCAGTGCTGTACGGCATCAGCGCAGCCCGCCAATGGCACGCCATCCCCCGCGCCATCAACCTCGTCGTGGTGGCTGTTCCCGCCAAGCACCGCCCCGTCAAACTGGCGACCGGGCCACGGGTCGTGTTCGTCGTGCGCGACACGACCATGCTGGACACGACGGCGGTTCCGACCGAGCTGGGCCCGGTGCGTGTCACAACCAAGGCGCAAACCATAGCCGACCTCGTGGCATACCCTGAACTTGGCGGCATGGGCTACGACGCCGGGATGGCGGTCGCCTGCCTCGCCCCCCAGGTCGACCGTGGGGCGCTCGATGCGCTGCCAATGACGGATGCCCGGCGCAAACGCCTGAACAAGGCGCTCGACAAGTTCGGGTGCGCGGCATGAGCAAACCTGGTCGCGGCAAGACAACCGAGGCGAGCAATCGGACCTCCTTCAAGGCCAATGTTCGCCCACCGGGCGCCCAGATCGTCTTGACGCAGGAGGACCAGTTCGGGCTGGCTGACAGCGACCTCGCCCACTGGCAGAAGCATTTCGGGGTTGACGCGGCGGCGATCAGGCACGATTACGCCGTGTCGCGGGTGATTGAGGCACTAGCCCCGTACTCGGACCTTTTCTGCTTCTACGGTGGCACGGCGCTCTCCCGCACACTGCTGCAAGGGTTGAGGTTGAGTGAGGACATCGACCTGCTGTCATCGGTTCCAAGACGGGAATCGGCCCCGATCTTGGACCGTGCGCTCCGGGTCGGGCTGGCTGACCGGTTCGGCCCCGTCACCGCAAGTTTGGCGCTTCAAGACGCGCCGCATGACGTGACCCCGTGCGTGTACCAGGTTGGTGACGCCAACATCCAAATACAACTCATCAGCCCCGACCATTTTCCCCCTTGGCCGCACCAGAGAACTGTCGTGTCGCAACGCTACCTGGGTGTGCCTGATGTGGAGTTGGAGACCTACTCGGCCCAGGCGTTCCCTTGTGCGAAGACGTCGGCGCTGTTCGACCGCGGTCTGCCGCGGGACCTGTACGATGTTTGGGCGCTCGCAGAGGCGGGATGGATCACGCCGGAGGCGGCGTTGATGTTCAAGAGGTTCGGGTTGACTCGCTGCTTCCCCAGGCGGTTCATGTTTCCCCACCGTGTTCCGACGGAAAGCCAGTGGGAGGATGCGCTTGGCGGGCTTTGCGTGCTGCGTGTCGGCCCCAAGGAAGCCTACGACTCGGCCGTAGACGCATGGGAGAGAGCGGTCGCCGCGGCGGAAGCGTCATCTGGGGAGGGTTCCAACGTGTAGGTGTTGACGGTGGCGTCACGTTCGGCAGACGCGGCATGGTCGACGCCCGTTGCGGCCTTCCCCTGTCCGACCCGGTGTCGCTGGCATGCGGTCTCGGCCCGTCTTGCCGCAACCTGCGGGGGCCCCCAACCTCACGGGAACCGTGTCCGTGGGAGCAGCGCCAGCTCCGGCCCCAGACTGACTCCGGCCATCCACCTCCCACGGCGGGCATCCTGATGGGGTGACTGCAAGGAACCGTGACACCGGCCGCTGGATGAGCGTCCAACACCCCGCCACCCACATCCAACTCGACCCCGACACCGACGACGTGGGCGAACTCCTCCAAGCCGTCGTCGAACAACACGCCGTCGAATACGGCATCCACCACAACATGTCCGGCCCCCTCACCATCGCCAAAGCCATCCAACTGTCCCGCCAACCCCACATCATCGCCCAATACCCCGCCCTGTGCCGAACCATCCAAGCCCGCATCCAGACGGGCCGCGACCAATCCAACCCCACCCGCCTAGACAAGCTCAGGTGACCCCCGATGATGGGCCCAACCCACGCCGTCTCCGGCCCCGTCCTATCCCTATCCGTCATCGCCCCCCTCAACACCCTGCTCGCCACATCCGGCTACCCCCTCGTCACCGGCCTCGGCGTCATACCCCTCCTCGCCGCCTCCCTCGGCGCCGGCATCCTCCCCGACATCGACCACCCCTCCGCCACCCCCGCCCGCACTTTGGGCCCCGTCACCAAACTCGTCTCCCAAACGATCAACCTCCTCACCGGCGGCCACCGCGGCGCCACCCACTCCCTCCTCGGCCTCGCCGGGTTCACATGGGTGCCCTGGCGGCTCGGCCAGCAAGGCGGCTGGGGCTACGGGGTGTGGCTCGGCTTCCTGGCCGCGATCGCCGTCTCCGCCCTGAAATGGACCCCCATCAAAAACCCCGTCCTCAACACCGCCCTATGTCTGGGGGCTGGTGTCGGGCTGACCGTGTTCACCCGCTACATCCCATTCGACCCGTGGCCCGTCACCGTGGGCACCGCCCTCGGCGTGGCGGCCCACCTGGTGGGCGACATGCTCACCAAAGACGGCTGCCCCCTGCTGTGGCCGCTACCAATGCGATTCCACATCGCCTCCCTGACAACCGGCAAAGACGGCGAACTGCTGTTCCGCAACCTCCTGTGGGGCGGTCTCGCCGGCCTGGTCGTCTACCAGTCCAGTCTCGCCGCCGTCACCGGCCACGCCCTCGGCTGGCCCGCCTGGGCTGTGGCCTTGGCGGTGGGCGCCGCCGCCATGGTCGCGTCACGCCTACTGACCCACAAGTCGGCCGCCACCTAGTGGGAGTCGTTGTACAGGCTGATCAGGAATCGGGCATAGCCGGTCACATCACCAGATCGGTACATCGACTCCAGTGCGTCGTTGTACTCGTCGCGGCGCGCCGCGGGTGTCACAATCGCATCGAACCCGCAAGACAGCAGCACCGTGTTCATCACATAGCGGGCGGTGCGTTTGTTGCCGTTGCTGTAGAACTGGTGGTAGGCGGCCAGCCCGGCCCACGCGGCGCCTCGCGCGACGGGGTGGCGCAAAGAGTTCGCCCTGGCGGCCGACTCGTTGAACACCGCGCGGAGCGCCTGCCCGCCCGGTATCGTCGGCAGCGCCACGAACCGGAACGAGCGGGCGCCGACCACCGCTTCCCCTCCGACACGGCCCTCTCCGCGTAGCGCCCCGGGTTCCAGTGTCTCGTGGGCCGTGAGCAGGCCGTTCAGAGTGTCGGACAGAAGGGAACTCACCGACGCTGGCCCCAGCACAGCCATGTGGGCGACATGCTGGGCTGCGTTGGACAGATCCCTGACCTGCTCGACATCCATCACCGTGTAGCCCCTCACCGCCCCGCCGTCGAGTAGGGTTTGCACATCGGGCAGGGTGAACAGGTTGCCTTCCAGCGCCGCGTCATTCCACACCAGGTTGGGCAGGTTGTGCTGCCACCTGGCCAAGCCGCGTGCCACGCCCCGCGCCAAGATTCGGCCTGCCGCCGATTCCAGGATGTCCGTGTCGCACGCCGGGTTGACGACCGCGTGGACTTCGCCCAGACGGACGGCTTGAGGTGGGGGTGTGAGGTCGATGGGGGGAGCGGGTGGGCGCACCACTTTCCGTGTGGTGGCGCGCACCTTGGGTGTTCCGTGGGGCCCGTACTGGTTGGAGCCCGCCCCGCCGCCAGTCTTGCCCATCAAATTGTCCTTTCCTCGACGGAGACGACCAGTTCGGCCAACGGGTCGGCGTCGCCAGTCGAGCGGAGCCGCCCCAGGGCGGCTAGCCACGCCTCGCGGAATCCGTCTAGGGTGGGCAGGATCGGCCACGGGTGCCCGGCGCGGATGAGCAGCACCCCCGCGCAGCGCACGGCGTCAAGCCACGGGGCGCCGTTGCGGATCCCCAGGAACGCCCAGTCGAGGATGTTCTGGGGGTCGTGGGGGGCGTTCGGGGCGGGGATGCGACGGTGGTCCGGTAGGGCGATTCCCGGTTCCCACTGTGTGTCGGTGTGGGCGCGGCGTAGCCACTGGATGTAGGTGTCTCGCACACGGGCCGCCTGGTCGAAGACGTCGAGGGTGGTGTCGACGGAGATTCCGTCGGCGAGCAGCCACGCCTGCTTGTCGGTGAGCGGCAGCGGCAGGTTGAAGCATTCCCCGGCGATCGCCGCCACACGGTCGCCGTAGCGGGCCGCCAATGTGGCTCCTGGCGGGCCGTCCGGGTGGGATGGGACACGGGCGGCTACGCTTTGGTCCCAGTGTGGTCGCAGTAGGGGGGTGGTGGGGGCGGCGAGGGTGACGAGCTGGGCGCCCATCGCGTGGAGGGCGGTGTCGAGGGTGGCGAGTTTGATGGTGCCGTCGGCTTCGGATTGTTCCCACTGGGACACGGCGGATGTGGTGACACCGGCCGCCTGCGCGAGGTCTGTCTGGGTCAATCCCAACTCGCGCCGTCTTTCCCTGATGAGCACCACAATCACCTCCTGATTCAAGCTGTAGCTGTAATCAGTTTAGCATGGCGGGGTGTGGCCGGGGCGGGGGAGACGTGGCCATGCGCGCAGGTGCCGCCGGCCCGCTATCTGAGCGGCTTGACCTGTATCTCGCGCCCGTCGGCGCCCCGCAGCACCCAAACCGGTGTCACACCGCCGTCCCAAGTCGGGGCGTCCACCACGAACACCCCCAGATCCCCGTCCGGCAGGCACCCCATCACACGCTCCCAGTCCGCCTGCCGGAACTTGGCCGACACCTGCCCGCCCGCCCCGCGGGCCGACACCGCCACTGTCGGCACACTCCATCTGTCGGCGCGCTCCACCGGGGCCGCCGCCAGGTCCGACTTCACGCAGCCGACCCCGCCATGCCCGAACCGGGTGTCCGGGCGGAGCGTGAAAATCTTGTCCGGGCCCGCATACCACGGGCGGGGCTCCCGCCCGGACGGGGAACCCACGACCACCAGCCCCGCCTTGTCACGGCACACCAGACACCCGTTAGGCGCCACCCGCCACGCGGCATCCTCACCGAGGCGGCGCAACCCATCGACCGACATCTGCCAGCCTCCCTCCGGCAGGCCCCCGCCCGACGGGTTCCTAGCCTCGACCCGGGCCGCCACCGACATGCACGTCCCCGCGATCGCCGTCGACCCCAACACCGGGGCACCGACATCGATGCGGACATCCTGGTAGCCGGCGTTGGCGTCATCGCAGGTGACGGAATCCCGGTGGGACAACCCGGTCGCCGCGACGCCGATGGCCGCATAGGTCAGCCACCGGTCGTCCGGGGTGGGTGCGAACACCTCCGGGTGGGTGGCGGCCCAGTCGAACGCCTCCACCGTGTCGGCCTGCGCCACGCCCCCCGCCTGCCGGTTCAAGCCGCGCATCGGGGGCCAGTCGGGTTCCCCGTCGGCCCGGGGCAGGCCGGCCCCCGTCTGGGTGGGATAGGCGCCGTAGAGGCGCCCCGGCATCGCTTGCGGGTCGTACCAGTAGTCTCCGTCCAAACCGAGCGGCGGATCGGGCAGGTAGCCGACACCCTCGGCGGGGCTGACAACCCCGTGGGGGGTGATGCGGTAGCAGTCATGGTCGCCGACCAGGCCGCGCACACGGCGGACCGTCTGCTGCACCGCCCGGGTCGCCTCCAGGTCGCTGATCGGCCGGCCTGCGGGCACGTCGACCTCCGGCCCCTTGGCTCGGGGCTGCTGCCCGAACTCGCCGGAGGCCCTGCCATGGCCGGCCTTGATCCGGGCCTGTTCGCGGCGGATGGTGGCTGCCGGGCTGGTCATGGCTGATCTCCTTGGTTGCTCGCCTGGGTCAACATGGCCCCATCATCCACCCCGACCCATCGGGGCGCCGCCAGTCAGCCTGACTCCAAACCACACCCGCCCGAGGGCGTCAGCATGGACATGTGAGATCACCACTGCTACGCACCCGCTGGGACGACACCCGCTGGACGCTCACCTCACGCGCCGCCAAACTCGCCTACACCCTGGCCGCCATCGCCACCGCGACCGCCGTCGGCATGGTGTGGGGGCCCGGCTGGTGGACCCGCGCCGACCAGTGGCTCCACCCCACCCCCTCGATCAGCGTCCCACCCCCCGTCACCGTCACCCCACCCACCGTCACCGTCTCGATCACCCCAACCCCCACCCCGACGGTGACGAC
>JGI20166J26741_11845583_pt1 | contig 68560 bp, 61 predicted proteins | sample TergutCu122P5_FD_26741 | JGI IMG/M metagenome (IMG submission 26741)
CGTCGTCGGTCTTCTTGGCGACCTCCTTGACCAGCTCGGCGCCGATCTTCTGGCACGGGGCGGCCAGCTCGATCTCCTTGGCGATGGACACGCCGTCGTTGGTGATGGTCGGCGCGCCCCAGCTCTTCTCTAGGACGACGTTGCGGCCCTTCGGGCCGAGCGTCACCTTCACCGCATCCGCCAGGATGTTCATGCCCTCTTCCAGGGCCCGGCGAGCGGTCGAATCGAATTCAATGAGCTTTGTCATGCTGCCGCATAACCTCCGGTGTTCGCGGGGTTGCCCCCGACAGGGTTGACTAGATGGCCCGGACGCTCGGCGATGCCCGCGACGGACGGCCTGGAGAGACCACATCCTCCAGCCTCCGGGTAGCACTCTGGCGCGCAGAGTGCTAACTCCTTTTTAGCACTCTCGCCCTCCGAGTGCAAACGCTACGGCTTCAGCAGCGACTCCAGCGCGGCCGCCGCGTCGGCCTTCGCGAGCGTCCCGACCGAGATCTTCTTGATCACGCCGTCGGCGTCGAGGAACAAGTGGGCGGGAATGCCGTTCACGGCGTAGGCGGCGGCGACGGTGTCGTGCACGTCCGCGATCTGGGGATAGGTCAGCCCGCTGCGCTGGGCGTAGCCCGTGACCGTCGCGGTGTCCTCCTGGACGTACACCGCGACGATGTGGACGCGGCCCGCGTAGGTCTGCGACAGCGCCTGGACGTCGGCGACCTCGGAGCGGCAGTTCGTGCACCAGGTCGCGCCGAACAGCAGCCATACCGGCTCGCCCCGCAGGTCGGACAGCGTCACCGTCGCCCCGTCGATGGTCGTCGCGGTGAAATCGGGGGCGACCGCGCCGACGGCGGGGGCCACCTGGCCCGGGGCCACGCTCACGCTCACGGACGTGACGCCGGTGTCGGCTTGCTGCCACGGCTTCTGGATGAGCAGCACGGCGCCGACGATCACGACGGTCGTGACCGCGATGACGAGCGCGTTGCGCAGGTTCGTCGCCCGGGACGACACGGGGACGTCTGGTGAGTCGCTCATGAGGCGTAGGAGTGGAGGCCGCCGAAGAAGTAGTTGCCGAACAGCGTGAACAGCACGGCGACGAACGCGACGACGAGCAGCACCGCCGACCGCGTGCCGCGCCAGCCGCGCACGACGCGGGCGTGCAGGAACGCGGTGTAGATCAGCCAGGTGACCAGGGCGGCCGTCTCCTTCGGGTCCCAGCTCCAGTACTTGCCCCACGCGACATTGGCCCACAGCGCGCCGAACAGCAGCATCATCGTCCATAGCGGGTACGACACGACGGCGGCCTTGTAGCCCATGTCGTCGAACTGCACGCGCGGCATCTTCAGATGCAGCTTCGGGTACAGGAGGTAGATCACCGCGCCGGCGAACGACACGCACGCGGCGCCGCTGCCGAGGATCGCGAAGCCGACGTGCAGGGTCAGCAGTGCGCTGTTCTGGAGCGCCGGCACGAGTGGCTTCACCGCGGTGCTGAGCGACAGCGCGTAGGCCAGGAGGATCGCGCCGACGGCCCCGGCGACGACGGACAGCGCCCGCACCTTGAACTGCCAGAACGCCACCAGCGAGGCCAGCACGATCGCCCATACGAACGCGACGATGTACTCGTGCATGTTCGTCAGCGGGCTGCGGCCGGTGACGATGGTGCGCCCGATGATGTATCCGGTGAGCAGCACGAAGGCGACGGCGGTGAAGCCGGTCGCCAGGGTGCCGACGTTGATCGTCCCCCGGGGCTTCGCGGGCTTCGCGGGGGCCAACGGCTGCTCCGCCTCGTCGTCCAGGTCGGCGAGATCGGCGGGGCGCTCGGCCACGGCGGTCGCGACGCCGGCGGTGCCGGTGACGTCGTCAGCGGCGCCTTCGGCTGCCACGGCGGCCTTCGCGGACGCCGGGACGACCGCGCTCGCCTTGGACGCGGCCTGGGCCGGGCGGCGCCGCACGGCGCGGTTCTGCGAGGTGACGACGACGAGGTCCATGATCAGTGCGACGACCATGAGGACGAGGGCGGCGTACAGCAGGGTTTCGAGGAAGGACAGCATCAGTTGCTCCTTTCAGCAAACCAGGACGGCGCCTGGTCGGTCAGTTCGAGGAAGTATTGGCGGAAGCCCGGGTCTTCCTTGTCGGCGGAGGCGAACAGCAGCCGATCGTCGGCGGCCCGGATCCACAGGCGGCGGTGGCGGCAGGCGAAGGTCATCGTCATGCCCACGACGAGCAGGATTCCCCCGAGCCACATCAGCCATGTGCCCGGGTCGGTGCGCACCATGATGCCGGTGTAGCTGCTCTCACGGTCGAAGGTGAGGGTGAGGTCGCCGTAGGCGATCGAGCCGCCGCGAGCGACGGGGGCGATCGAGTCCATCCCGGACGGTGTGGTGGATCCGTCCGGGAAGACCACGAAGACGACCTCCCCGGGGGAGATGACGAAGGGGAGACCGCTGATCTGCGTCGACGTCTGGCCGGAGGCCGGTGTCCAGACGTCGACGGTCACCCCGATGGCGTCGATGTGGAACTCACCGACGGCCGCGGTGCCGTCCGTGCTCGAGAAGTCCAGCGGCACGGTGCCGCTGAACATCGTGGTGCCGTCGGCCTTGGTCGCGGTCACGTCGACGGCGAAGCCTCCGGGGGAGTACTGGTGGAAGTGCCACTTGCCGTAGACGAGCGGGGAGTTGACGCGGATGTCGTGCTCGGCGACGACTGTGCCGCCGTCCTCCAGGATCGCGTGGGAGACGTAGTCGGTGGGCGCTCCGGTGGCGTCGTCGACGGTCTGGTTGTAACTGGTGACCTTCAACAGCAGCGACGTGCCCTCGACGGGCACGCCGGTGTCGCCGACCGGCACGTTCAGCGTCACGGCGGTGCCCCACAGCCCGGTGACGAGGAACGCGGCCATGATCACGAGGAAGCTCAGATGCGACAACGCCGTGCCGAACGGCCCCCAGCCGAACGTGTCGGCGTACAGGGAGTCCGGGCCGGCCTTGATCACCCGGTAGTGCCGCGCCTGAAGCTCCGTCGTCGCCTTCTCCAGGGCCCCGGCGGAGCCGCTGATCGGCACGCTGGCGCGGTAGCGGGCCGCGGTGAAGAAGCGCTCGCTGACGACCGTGCGCGGGTGGCGCCAGCGCTGCCACAGCTGGGGCAGGCGGTGGACCGTGCAGCCCGTGATCGAGATCGCCAGCGCGGCGACGACGACGTAGAAGCCGATCGTGCTGAAGATGTGGAACGCGCCGACGGCCTTCAGGAGCGCGAACAGCCGGCCGTACTTGCCCTGCGCCTGGGTGAGGAAGTCGGCCCGGGCGGCGGCATCGCTCCACGCCGGAGCCTGATCGATGAGCACACCGATCAGCACCAGCACCGCCAGCGCCAGGATGATCACCACGCCGAGGATCTTGGAGTACGTGAGCTGGTACAGGCGACGGAAGAAGTCCCCGAGCGACACCGCCGCCTCGCCGTCGTCCACGGGCACCGGCGAGGCGACCATCGCGTCGGCGTCGTCGACAGCCGCGGCATCCGGCGGCTCGACGAAGCTCGGGCCGACGGCCTCGATCGCGTCGGACGATCCAGCCGCGCCTGTCTCGTCGATCAGGGCGTCACCAGGGGTTTCACCCGAGGACTTCGGTGTCATCCGTGCTCCTTTGCGCTACTCACAGGATACCGGCCATCCACGCGGCCAGTTTGTCCGACAGGTTGGCGATCAGGAGGAACCCGACGCCGATGAGGAGGAGTCCGATCACGATGTTGACGCCTCGTTGGTGCTTGACGAACCACGACAGCCGGCCCGCGAGCGAGCCGACGCCCGCACAGACCAGCACGAAGGGCAGGCCGAGTCCGACGGAGTAGACGAGCAGCAGCAGCGCCCCCTGGGCGACCGAGCCGCGCACGGCCGCCAGCCCCAGCACCGCGCCCAGGGTGCTGCCGATGCACGGGCTCCAGCCGGCGGCGAAGGTCAGGCCGAGCAGCACCGAGCGCCGCAGGCTAGGCGCCTCGGCGGTGTCGGGCGCGTACTGCACGCGCAGCACCCGGTCAAGGAAGCCGACGTGGATCAATCCGGCCGTGTGCAGCCCGAGGAGGACGAGGATCGCGCCGCCGATCACCCGGAGCCAGCTGCGGTAGCCGCCGACGAACCAGCCCACGAGGCCGATCAGGCACCAGACGGCGATGAACACCGCCGTGAACGCGGCCATGAATGCCAGCGCCTGGCCGACGGCGAACCAGCGGCGATGGGCACCCAGTGCCGTCGTCGCGGCCGTCTGGCCCGTCAGGTAGCCGACGAACACCGGCACGACCGGGAGGAAGCACGGCGACGCGAACGACACGACGCCGGCCCAGAACACGCTGAGGATCGACAGCGAGGTTCCCGTCATCGGCTAACCCCCCGACGAGGGGGCGGGACTCGTGGTGGACGTGACGGGGGTTCCCGGCGCCGCGGTGGCCTCCGACGGGCACACCTGGGGCATCAGGCCGGCCATGTGGCTCTGGATCTGGTTGGCGTTCTCGCCCGTCGGGTCGAGCGTGATCACGGTGTTCCAGGCATCGGCGGCCTTGGCGCACTCGGGCGGGGTCGTCGACAGGTAGTAGAAGCCGAGGTTGTACCACGCGGTCTCGTTCGTCGGGTCGATCTGGGTGACCGCGAGCCACTGGTCGCGGGCGTTCGGGTCCGCCGAGTCCTCGTTGTAGAGGAGGACGCCCAGTTCCAGGCGCGCGTTCACGTCGTTCGGATTCGCCGCGATCTGGGCTTGGAGCTCGGGGATGCGCACCTGCGGGTCGACGCTCGGTTCGGGGGTGGTTGTGTCCGTCGGCGCGACGACCGCGGGGGATGCGTCGGAGGACGGTGCCGGTGTGGGGGAGGAGCCCAGCCACGACCCCACGGCGACGCCCAGGAACACCACGATGATCACGGCCACCCAGCCCCACAGGCCGAACAGGCGGCCCGAGGGGCGAGGAGTCGCCGCGGGCGCGCGGTCGAGGATGTCGTCGCTGGACTCACGCAGTAACTCGTCGTCCGCGTAGCGCTCGTCGTCCGAACTCACGTCCCCTCCTCCCGTCGGGCCGGTGCTGGCCGATCCGTATCCGCTCATGATGAACGGGCCCGAGGCCGGTCTCCCGGCACCCAGGCCCGCTCGATCAGCTTGTCATCACGGGATCTACTTGACTCCCTGGTTCTTCGCCTTCGTGGCGTTGTCCGTGGTCTGCTGGGACGGAGCCAGCGTCGTCGGGTCGACACCCGACAGCACCAACTGGCCCTGCCGGGCGGCGTCCAGCGCCTGGTTGAAGATCCGCTGGAAGTAGTCCGGGGCGTGGAAGCCGTAGGAGTTCTCCGAGTAGCCGTAGTCGACGTAGAACGCCGCCTTGTTCTGGTAGGCGAGCGCCGCCTTGAGCGTCGCGTCGTCCACGGTGCCCGCGTCCTTCGCCGCCTTGACCGCGAGGATGAACTGGGTCACGGCGTCCAGGGCGGCGTCACGGCTCGCGGTGAAGCGCGACTGGATCGTCAGCACCTGGTTCTTCAGCACGGCCTCGGAGGCGGTGTGGCAGACGCCGCAGGTGCCCGCGATGTCGTTCATCGGGCTGGCCACGTCGTGGTTCGACACCTTCTGGGCGCCGACCCGCTGGTAGGGCATGTGGCAGTCGGCGCAGGTGACGCCGTTCGCCGCGTGGACGCCCTCGGACCAGGCCTCGAACTCGGGGTGCTGCGCCTTGATCACGGCGGCGCCCGTGAGGCCGCTCACGTAGTCGGTGAACGGTGCGTTCGTCGCCGGGAAGAACGTCGGGTCGGTGTAGTAGGCGAAGACGCTGTCGATGTCGGTGCCCATCGCCCACGGGAACACCAGCGTGTTCGCCTTGAACGCCTCGGGCGGGGCCGTCTGGCCCGCCGGAGCGGCCGGAGCGAAGTAGTACTCGACGTGGCACTGCGCGCACACGAACGTGCGCATCTCCTGCGTCGAGGCGTCCTTGTTCACGTTGTAGTTGTCGATGCCCTGGCTCTTCTTCAGTGCCGCGATGCCGTTGATGAATGCCGGGCGGGTGACGCGCAACTGCATCGTCTGCGGATCGTGGCAGTCGACGCACCCGAGGGGCTTGTCCATGCCGGCGGCCTTCACCAGGCCGTACAGGCCGGTCACGTCGTCAGGGTTGTTCGGGTCGATCAGCGTCGACGTGCCGTCCGCGTTCTTCGGGCCGGGTGCCAGGTACTTCATGGTGTTCATCTGGTCCCAGGCCGCCATCATGTCGGCGTTGCCCGGAGCGTACTGGTCGGTCGTCAGGTTCACCTTGTTGCCCAGCAGCGACAGCACACCGGGCACCGACACATGGCAGTTCATGCACGCGCCGGGCTGCGACTTCGGCGGGGCGACGACCCGCAGCGTGTCTCGCTGGTCGACCTGCATGTACTCATGCCCGCGCAGGTGGCGGTAGTCGATCGCGAAGGCGTAGCCGTTCCACAGCGTCACCAGGCGGGGGTCCTGCACGATCTTCTCGGGCGTCACCCAGTCGCGCTTGATCCAGTCCGTGTCGGCCGGACTCGCGGCCTTCGGCGCGACGTTGTTCGTCCCGGCGTCGTTCAGCTTGCCGTTGAGGCCGGCCGGGTTCACGACCGCCAGCGGGTCGGACGGGGCCAGCTTCAGCGTCTGTTGCAGCGACGGCTTGAAGTCCGCCGTGCCCATCCAGCCGTTGTACTGGTTCTTGTAGTTCTGGCCCCACACCGACGGGTCGTACTGGTTGGTGTCGTCCATCGCCACGACCTGCGAGTACGTCGGGAGGTTCGCCTGCGCCTTCTTCCCGGCGATGTTCGCGATGAGCGTCGCGATGAGGAAGCCGACGACGAGCGCGGCGAGCGCGATCAGCGCCAGTCCCCAGAGCGGCACCCCCTTGCGCGGGGCGACCGCCTTGGCTGCCGCTTCCGCCTCGGCAGCGTCGAACTGATCGGCGAGCGCCACCGGAGTGTCGCCGTCGACCACGACAGGCTCCCGCAGGACGGGCTGGTCAGGGGTCTCGGTCATGTCATTCTCTCCTAGCTGTCATGTCCGACATTGGTATGGCAGTGCGTACACGTGATGGTTTCGCCCACCTTGAGGGGCGTGTGGATGGAGCTGGTCATCATGCCGTGGCACGACAGGCACGCCTGGTTCGCCACGGCAAGGCTGGAGTCGCGGATCACGATGTTCGTCGGGTAGCTGTCCGTCGTGTACTTGTAGCCGTGGAGGAGGCCGTCGGTCAGCTGGACGCGGTACTTGTCGATGATGTTGTCGTGCGGCAGGTGGCAGTCGTCGCAGGTCGCGACGTTGCGGTGCGGGCCGCGGGCCCAGGCGTCGTACTGGGGCTGCATCACATGGCAGTTGGTGCAGTTCTTCGGATCGGAGCTGAAGTACGAAGGGAGCTCGGAGTAGCGGACGCCGAAGGCCGCGATGCCGATGACGAGCCCGACCAGAGCGGCGGCCACGATCGTCACGACCCGTCGCAAACTTGACGCGGGCTGCACTGCACTCGCCATGGCCGACCATCCTCCGTGGTTCTCCGTGGATTACTGGTGAATTGAGACTAGCAGCACTGTTGACAACCTGTCAAGGACATGGCGAGAACCTGTCCGAGGGGCGGACACACCTCCAGGAACAGGCGCTCTACAAGGTAAGACAGTGGCAGAGGGGGCGGCGGGGCGATAAACGACCGTGGCGCTGGTTAGAACGACCGCAGGCGCGGCGCAGAACCCGCGGACCGACGGGGTGATTCGGTGGGGCCCTCGTCGTTGACACAACCGCGGCCGGCGCGGCGTCGGGACGCGGGACAGAGAGGTCGCAGCCGTGCGGGATGGCCGGCCGTAGGAGGCGTCAGCGGGTGGCCAGGCGGGCGGCCGACCGGGCCGCGCGGCGGGCGTCGCGCTGGCGAAGCAGTCGCCGCACCAGCACGGGGTAGGCGGCGAGCGCCGCGGGGCGGTCGATCAGGGCGTGGAGCTGCTGGTAGTAGCGGGTGGCGGACATCTGGAAACGCTCCCGGATCTGGTCGTCCTTCACCACGGGGACGCGCCACCACGAGTTCTCGAAGTCCAGCAGCGCGCTCTCCTCGGCGGTGAGGGGGGTTGCGTCGTAGACAGGGGGATCGTCGTCCCACACGGTCGCTGCTTGGCTCATGCCTCCCACTGTAGTCGCGGGCGGTGACAGAAATCACAGCGATGTGATTCGCGGTCTCGGGCGGGGCGCTCCGGGAGGGCTCGGCCTGCCTCGCGGGGTCGCTCCTGGCAAGGTATGGTATTGGGCCATGAGTCCAAAGACGACCACTCGCACGGGCAGCGTGTCCAGCCCATCCGACATCCGCAACGTCGTGCTGGTGGGGTCCACCGGTTCCGGCAAGACCACGCTGTTCGAGAACCTGCTGAAGAGCCGGATCCCCGGCTATCGCGGGGAGAAGGACGATCCGGAGCGGCTGGCGGCGTTGACGCTGGCCGGGATCGCGGGTGACGGCGTCGTCATCAATCTGCTGGACGCCCCGGGGCATCCGGACTTCGTGTCCGAGTTGCGGGCCGGGCTGCGGGCGGCCGATGCGGCGGTCTTCGTCGTGAGCGCCGCGGACGGGGTGGACACCACGGCGCAGGTGCTGTGGGCGGAGTGCCGCAAGGTCGGGATGCCGCGGGCGGTTGTCGTGACGAAGCTCGACGCCGAGCACGCCGACTACGACGCGGCGGTGGAGTCGGTGCGATCTGCGTTCGGCGGGGGCGTGCACCCGGCCTATATCCCGCTGCGCGCCGCGAGCGGGGACATCATCGGCAACCTGTCGCTGCTGACGCGGCGCACGCACGACTACTCGTCCGGCGCCCGGGTGGCGCGGGCCGCCACGCCGGAGGAGGCCGAGCTAATCGAGCAGTACCGGGCCGACTACGTCGAATCCATCATCACCGAGTCCGAGGACGAGGCGCTGATGGAGAGCTACTTCAACGGTGACGACCTGCCGACGGAGGCGGTCGTCGCGGACCTGATGAAGGCGATGTACCACGGCATGTTCTATCCGGTGATCCCGGTGATGACCAGCGGGGTGGGGATCGAGGAGCTGATCGGCCTGATCGGCCGCGGCTTCCCGACGCCGCTGCGCCGCACGCTGTCGAGCGTGAAGACCCCGGCGGGCGCCGACGTCACGGTCGGGGAGATCAGCCTGGGCGCGCCGCTGCTCGCCCAGGTGATCCGCACCACGTCCGACCCGTTCGCCGGCCGGCTGTCCATGGTACGGGTGTTCAACGGGACGCTGAAGTCGGACGCGACCGTGCAGATCGTCGGCAAGCGAACGCTGTTCGGCCAGACCGTGAACGACCACCACCCCGACCACTCCGAGTCGGAGAAGGTCGGCGGGTTGTCGGTGGCGTCCGGGGTCGAGATGTCGGGCGTCGAGACGGCCATCGCCGGCGAGATCGTCTACGTTGCGAAGCTGAGCAAGGCCGAGACGGGCGACACGCTGTCCGCGACGGACGCGCCGGCCGTGATCGAGCCGTGGTCGCCGGCCGTGCCGCTGCTGCCGATGGCCGTGCGCGCGCAGAGCCGCAACGACGAGGACAAGCTCGCCGGGGCGCTGGGGCGGCTGGTCGTGGAGGACTCGTCCGTGCTGCTGCAGCGCCAGGAAGGCACCGACCAGCTGCTGCTGTGGACGATGGGCCAGGCCCACTCCGACCTGCTGATGAGCCGCCTCAAGGAGCGGTACGGCGTGAACGTCACGACGGAGCCGATCCGCGTGGCGCTGCGTGAGACGTTCATCGCGCCGAGCGAGGCGCAGGGGCGTCATGTGAAGCAGTCCGGCGGGCACGGCCAGTACGGCGTGTGCCACATCCGGGTCGAGCCGATGGAGCGCGGCGCCGGGTTCGAGTTCGTCGACGAGGTCGTCGGCGGTGCCGTGCCGCGCCAGTTCATCCCATCGGTTGAGAAGGGCGTGCGGGCGCAACTGGAGAAGGGCACCGTCAGCGGCTACCCGATGGTGGACATCCGCGTCATCCTGGACGACGGCAAGGCCCACCCGGTCGACTCGTCCGACATGGCGTTCCAGTCCGCCGGATCGCTGGCGCTGAAGGAGGCGGCCAAGCCCGAGAAGGTGGCGCTGCTGGAGCCGCTCGACGAGGTCGCCGTGACGGTGAGCGACGAATTCCTGGGGGCGGTGATGACGGACCTCGGGAATCGGCGCGGGCAGCTGCTCGGCACGGATTCGGCCGAGGGGGGCATGAGCACCGTCCGGGCGCTGGTGCCGCAGAGCGAGCTGTCCAAGTACGCCATCGATCTGCGCGGACTGGCCCGGGGCTCCGGGTCGTTCACCCGGGCGTTCTCGCGGTACGAGATCATGCCGCCGCAAGCGGCCGCCGAGGCGATCAAGGCGGCCAAGCAGACCGAGGGCTGAGCGCCCGCGAAGGCGGGCGTGCCGGCGTGGGGGTCGGCAGGGCCTCACCGGGAGTTCGGCGGCGCCTCACCACGGACGGCGCGGCCCGTCAGACGCCGGTGTCCGCGAGGCCGGACGGTTGATGCCGTGGGGTCCATCTGCTAGCCTTGGTCGCCGGTGGTTCGCCGCTCCAGCAGGGGCGATCCCCTGTAGCTCAATTGGCAGAGCATCTGACTGTTAATCAGAGGGTTACTGAGCCCTTGTCATGTGCCGATATGAGGGATTTCCACCGTTTTGACGCCAGCATATTCGGTGACTGGCGCGACCACGACGATCCGTTGTGGGGCTGGGGCCGGTTAACCTGGACTCGGTCCCCCGACCCTACCCACGGCCTACCATGGCACCCCGAGGCGGCTGTGTCAAGCGGCGGGGGGTGTGTCGCACCGAACCCGGCTGCTGCGGTCCGTCAGCGAGCATTCCGGGCGTTGAAAGACCCGCGGCAGACCAAGCCATATTGGGTAGGGCCGGTTCGCGCGCGGGTCTTGTGTGTTCAAGTTTGCCAGAGCGCCGGGGCGTGTGCAAACTCCGCGTGTTGGCGTGTGTCGCGGCGTGTCGGAGGTCCCTGGCCAATGCGGGTTGTTCTCGGCGGCGGAAGTACCCCCGACTAGGCCATATTGTGGGTGTGCTGGGACGATAGAGGGTATGACCGTGAAGCGGACCGACGTGACATCTGGGGCGCCGGCCCTGTGGACAGCGGCACTGCAGGGCTTTGCTGATCTGTTGGTGTTGTCGGGTCGTTCGACTCAGACGGTGTCGCTTCGGATGAGCCAGATGCGGCAGCTTGCGTGCCGGTTTCCGGACGGTCCTGCGTCGGTAGGGTCAGCGACTCTTGCTGCGTGGCTGGCCAGGCCGGGGCTTGCTGCGGAGACGCGGCGGTCTGGCGTGGCGTGCGTCCGTCGGTTCTTCTCGTGGGCGGTGAGCCAGGGGTTCGTGCTGGTCAATCCGGCGGGTGATCTTCCTGTCCCGCCGGCCGCGCGGCACGCTCCTCGTCCGGCGCCTGACGATGCGGTGGCGAGTGCGTTCGCCGGCGCTGACGACCGCACGATACTCATGCTGCTGTTGGCGTACGGGCAGGGGCTTCGGCGCGGCGAGATTGCGCCGATTCACAGCAGCGATCTGGGGCGTGATCTGACGGGGTGGACTCTGGTGGTGCACGGCAAGGGCGGGAGACTGAGACGGCTGCCGCTGTGGCCGGAGACCGCCGAGCGTCTCCGCGGGCGCCCGTCCGGGTGGGCGTTCCCGGGCCAGTCGAACGGTCACTTGTCGGCAGCTCGTGTGGGGGAGGTCCTGGCCGGGGCGCTGCCTGCCGGCCTGGCTGGTCACAGTCTTCGTCACGCGTTCGCGAGCCGGCTGTGGAACGCGACCGGCGACCTGTACTTGGTGCAGATGATGCTCGGCCACGCCCACCCACACACGACGGAGCAGTACATCCTCCCGGCGCCGGCGAAGCTGCGCGATGGGCTCACACGCCTGTCGGGTCCGCTGCCGCAGCCATGAGCGTGCGTGCCCGGGGTCACGACGACTATTCCGTCGCATAACTCCTAGTCATGTGTCTGATCGACATCAGAAACACGTCCGGCATGCGCGCGGAGAGTCTGAATCAGCCGCGGTCCTCCTGATCGGGCCAGTTCATTATGATGGTGCGGGGGACGGTTTCTGAGGGCGCCAGTTTGCCGCAGCAGCTTGTTACGGTCGACGATATTGGGTCACGCTCAGGCCGTGTCCCCCGACCTAGGAGCATCCGCATGAGGCCCATCCCCCGCTGTGGTGTGGCGTGGTTGCCCCGACTCACTGACTGTCCCGTGGGGTACCGGCGGGGTGCCTCCTGGCTGGGCCTCACGGGACTCACACATCATGACCACTCCATGGAAGGAACCCACTCATGACACCGATTGCGTTTCCAAGCCTGCCGCTGCCGATGGACGCGAACGCCGGCGACGTCTTTGTCACGTGGATGAAGTCGACGTTCGGCAGCGGCCCGGCGCTCGGCGTCTTCGGCCCGCTCTTAAACAACCTCATCACGGCGATCCTCCTAGCGTTGTGGATGCTGGCACTGATGGGGTGCGTCGCCTCGCTGCTATACAACGCAGGACGCTTGGGGTGGGCGTCCCGCCACGGCGGCATGGTCGGCGGGCAGGGGGATCCGAAGCAAGGGGTGATCATCAGCGCGATCGTCCTGGTCTGCCTTGTCATGTTCGTCTCTGTGGTGACCGCGCTCGTGAGTCTGGCGGGCTAGACATCCATGCCCGTCCGAATGATGCAGCCGGCCACCCAGGAGCCGCGCCACTACGGCAGGCTCCTGGCGATCCTGATTGTCGTCGTGGTGCTTACGGTTGCTCTCATCGCGGTGGCGGCGATCGTGGTCCGCACGAAGGCTGGTCCGCAGAGCACACCGACAGCCTCGGCCGGCTCCACGCCCAGCGGGGCGCCTACGACAGCGGCGCCCACGACGGCGACGTCACCGCCGACACCCGGGCAGACGCCGGCTCCGGCGTCGCCGTTCAACCCGGGGATGGTGGCGGCCCAGTCGGACGTCCTCGTGCAGAAGGATGTCGTGCCCGGCCTGGATCGGTGCGGATCGAAGGTCAACTACGTGGCCTCATCGATGGCCGGGGACTTCGGCATCGCCTACCCCCGCACCCTCGAAGGCGCGGTCGCGGCCGCGGCGAATGCGGTCGCGTTCGTGAACAGCCCGGCCTGGCTGATCGATGACCAGCGGCACAACCTCGGCCCGCGGATCATGAAGGCGCTACCCCCGGATGAGAACTTCGCGCCGCTGCGGGCCAGCCTGTCCGTGAACGCGGACGCTGTGCCGGTCCAGGACGGCAAGCCGGTTGCGAATGTCTCCTGGCACCGGGTCGCCTACCCGCTGTACGGCTCGTTCAAGTTGCTGCGGGTGGATCTGGTCAAGGCCGGCGGCCCCCCCGAGGAGGTGTTCGTGTCGTGGATGATGCCGACCGTGCAGACGATGGCGCCGGTCACGGGCCAGGGCGGGACGATCTTCGGCTGGACCGACATCGTCTCTTACCGGATCTACACGGCGGTTGTGGAGTGGTCGGACCAAGCATCGACGTGGCTGGCATCCGTCTGGTTCGATCGTTCCTCGGACCCCGGACTGGCCGGGGACGCCGCGATCACCAACCTCGCGTACGAGACCCGTCAGCGGATCACCGGCCCTGGCTGGTGTCTGCCGGCTGATGCCACCACAGATCCGCTGCCCGGCGCGATCCGGACACGAAGCTGACGGGATCACAGTCGTGCGACGACCCGTAGCCCACATCGCGGCAGCGCTGGGCGCTGTCCTCATCGGCGGCTGCGTCATGCTGGGCGTGTCTGCCGCCAGCCAGGCGTCGCAGCCCGGCACCGCCCCGGCCGGGCCTGTCGTCGCCAACCAGGTGCTCGCCTGGGACATTGATCCGTCTCCGAGCGGGGATGACCCGATTGAGGTGTGGAAGCAGGCCTGCGTCGACAGTCCCGACGCGTGCAGGGTGGTACTCGCCAACTTCGACGGCATCTGCCCACCAGGCACGCTCGTAGGCACCGGTTCCTCGTCGACGCTCAATGTGACCATCCCGAGTGGCACGCCCGTCGCCTGCGACGACGTGAAGACCGCTCTCCAGCAGGCACTCGACTCGATCTCGCCAACACCACAGCCGACCCCCGAGCCGACACCGACACCGACACCGACACCGACACCCCAAGCTCCTCAGCCGACGTCCACCGGCAAGCCGACAACAGGTGACGACGCCACGTGCGACTCGACGACCGACCAGGGCGACAAGATGGCGTGCTCGTCGGCGAAGGGTCTCTACAACGCCTTCTCCAGCCTCAATGATCTGCTGAACAGCGGCAGCGGCAGCGGCATCAACGGAGGCGGCGGCGGCGAGGTGACGCCGTACGGGGTGGCGATGGGGATCGGGTTCATCCTGATGGTGGGTGCTCTGCTGTGGGGCGCGAAGTCGACGGTGCTGGACACCGAGCGGATCAACGGGTTCGAGATGCTGCGCGGCATGGGTGTTCGGGCGGCGTTCTTCCTGCCGGCCTGCACGCTGATCCCGGGCATGGCGGGCCTGTTCCGCGAGATGATCACGACGCCGATGACCGACTATCTGAAAGACAAGGCCGGCGGGTTCTTCGGCGGGTTCATGCAGAGCTTCACCAACACGCTCGACGACAACGTCGGCCCGATCAAGCTGCTGATCGGGTTCGGCGAGGCGATCCCGGCGATCATCATCGGCGTCATCGGCATCGTGATGATCCTGACGCTGATGGTCGAGCTCCTCATGAGCGACCTGGCCGTGTTCATCCTCATTCTCGTGTTCCCGCCGGCGATGGGCCTGTCCGTCGACCCGCGGCGCCGCAATCTGACGACCACCGTGATCAGCGGGCTCGTCGCGGTGCTGTTCGCCAGGCCGATTGTCTGGCTTGTGCTGTGGGGGACGCTGACCGGCCAGAAGCTGCTGGTGCACGACTGGGGTGGCTTCGAGGACCTGCTGTCCATGATCGCCGTGTGCGGTGTGGCGTCCGCAGCCCCGGGCATCGTCGCCATGCTGATCAAGCCATTGGTGGACGGTGCCATGGTCGGGCTGATGGGTGGGGCCGCGTCGGCGGGTGGGCGTGTCATCGACAAGGGCGCGTCGTTGCCTCGGCAGGGCGTGAGTGACTTCAAGAATTTCGGTCCTGGCAAGTCGGACGGCGGGCAGAACCCGGCCGCTGACTCTATGGGCGGCGGTAGTCCGGGTGGCTCGAAGCCGGCGAGCGACGCTATGAGTGGCGGCGCCGGTTCTGCGGCTGGAGCCGGGGAGGCAGCAGGCGGCGGAGCGGCGGCCACCGCCGCCGGGGCCGGGGAGGCGGCAGGCACTGGTATCGGTGCTGCTGCCGGCACCGGGGCGGGGGCCACCGCAGGAGCCGTTGGCGGGCCTCCCGGCATGGCGGTCGGGGCTGCTGTCGGTGCCGCCGCCGGTGTCGCGGTCGGGGAGGCCGTTGGGGCCGTGGCGAGCACCACGGCGGAGGTGGCAGAGGGCGCCCAGCAGAATGGCGCCGGCGTTGTGCCGAGTTCCGTTTCTGATCCTGCGCCGCCCCCCAGTCCTGCGCCTCCGCCTAGACGGGGTGAGGTGTCGACGATGCCCGATTGGGCCGGCGGGACGTCCTCGGAGTGGACGGGGATGTGATGGCCGTCACCATGATGAGTGAGGAGGCGGGCGGCCCGCGGCTGTACAACCTGGGCGGCGGGCTGATACGTCGGTCGTGGATGGCGAGTGCCGCCGCGCCGCGAGACATCACGATCGCCGTGGTGGGCTTCCTGATCGGGCTGGTCGCATTCCTGTACGGGCACCTGTACGCGCCGGCGCCGATCTACGTGACGACGGCGATTGTCGTGGGTGTGCTGCATTCGCGGGACAGGATCCGTGAGGAGATCGGCGAGCGCGGCCCCGGGATCATGCAGGACACGGCCGCCGCGCTAGCCGGCCTGGGGTCGTACGACGGGTCGGAGCCTCTGTGGCTGTTGCGGCGCACCCGATGGGCGGCGTACTCGCCGCGCGATGGCGTCGGGGAACTCGCCGTGCAGCTGCAAGACCTGCCGGGGCGGTGGCCGTGGTCGACACGGACATCCGCGGTGGCGGTGGTCGAGCTGGCCGGCACGGAGTTGGGCGCGGCGGAGTGGGCAGCGGAGAACCGGCGCGCCGCCGCATTTGGGGCGATGCTGGCGCTGGCGGCACAGTCGACGCTACGGGTCCAGCAGGTCGACTTCGTGACGTCGATCCGCCCGGCCGAATTGTCCGCACAGCTGGACTGGGACGCCGCACACGTCGCCGGTCCGGAGAACCAGTCCGAGGCGGCCGAACTGTGCGCGCTCGTGGCCCCGTGGTGTGTCGAGCGGCACTCGTGGATGGTGGTGCGCGTCGACGGGTCGCGACTGCTGGCCGCGGATTGGGCGGACAGCGCCTGCGAGGCGGCCTGGAACGCGGCTGACACGCTCGTGCGGCAGGCGATCCCCGCGCAACTGTCGCCTGTGAGAGCGCTCGGGCCGGGTCGCATGGGTGGGCTACTGCGGCACATCATGGTCCCGGACTGGAGCCCCGACGTATGGGAATCTGCATGGAGTACCCCCGCCGATGCCATCCCGCCTTTCGAGGCGCACAGTGGGAACGTCGCTGTGCTCGACCCGAGCGGCTCACCGGTGTGGTGGCATGCGGCGGGCGTGGTCGAGGCGGACGGCTGGCCGGACGGCACGGTGAAACCGGATCTACTCGATGCGTTGGTGGGGCGGATCCCGGCTGCGCCATGGCGGCTCGTGGTCGTGCAGTGCGCCACCATGTCGCGCCGTTCCGCGCAAGCGCAGGCGGTCGTGTCCGGCAACATCGCCGCGTCAGCCCACCGGGCCGCTGTTGCGGCTGGCGGTCTGTCCACGGGGGAGGAGCAGGAGCGCGTGTTCGCGGCACACGGCCTGCTCGGTGATCTCCGGCGGAACGCCGCCGGTATCCAGCTGGTGTTGCGCGTGTTGGTGTCACACCGGACCGAGGAGGAGCTGGAGGATGCGAAGCGTGCAGTCCGCGACGTGCTGGACCAAGCCGGTTTCAGCGGACAGTACTGGGCCGGACGGGCGGGCACCCTGGCGCTGATGAGCTGCCTCCCGACGGCATCGGGGGTGAAGTCATGAAGGGCGGGCGGTGGCTGCGCCGGGCCGTGCGGGAACCGGCACGGTGGGTCTGCAACCGGCTGGGCTGGGACAGGTGGATGACCAAGCCGCTGTTCACGTCGACGCTCCAGGCCGAGGCCGTCAACGTCGTGCGCCACAACACCGTGGACGCTGCGGCTGGCCGCCTGGCGGGGTGGTCGATGATGTCGGCCCGCCCGCAGGCGTGGAGCCTGCACGAGTGGTATCGCGCCGACCTCATCCAGGGGCTCGACGCTGTCATTGTCGCCGACGTCGGTGTCGGCAAGTCATCCTTCGTCAAGACACTGGAGGGCACCAGGAACATCGCCGGCGGCGGCAGGCTGGTGGTGTTCGACCGGAAACGCCAGGCGGATGAGACCGGGTTCGGGGGCGAGTACCGCCGTCTCGCGAGCGTGACCGGCGGCACACTGATCGCCTTCGACCCGAACCCGGCCCGCGGCTGTCACCTGAACCTGATGGATCCGGCATTCGCCGCAGCGGGGGCGGCCGGCGCAACGCCGCAGGAGCTGCTTCGCCTGGCGGCGGGTGTCGCCATGGGCGCCCCTCTCGCCGACACGGGCGCGTCGAACCCCGGCTGGGCGCTGCGCTCCGCCCTGGCCGCCGCCACCAACACCGCTACGAGCCAGGGCCGCACCGTCATCCTGGAAGACGTCGTGGCCGCTCTCTACGACCCGGAGGATCTGTCGGCGCCGGGCCCCCGCGGCAGCGACGGGACACCGCTGCTGCAGCAGGCGGGCCTCGCCACTCGCAAGGAGATCATCTCGTGGGGTTTGCCGGTCGCGCTGGGCCTGGAGAGGTACCTGCCGGGCGGAGACATGGCCGGGGTGTTCGATGGGCCGACGCGCGGGCCTGACGGGGAGCCGCTGGACCTGGACAATCCGCTGATCGTCCTGGACACGTCGGCCCTGGCGGAAGGCTCGGACCTGTTGGCCGTGGTGATGCTGGCGTCGATCGCCTGGCTCCAGGCGAAGTTCTCCGTGATCCCCGGCGACAAGACGATCGTCTGGGAAGAGGCGTACAACGCGGACACGCTGCCCGGTGTCGCAAAGATGCAGCGCACGCTGGTGAAGCGCGGGCGGGCATCCAACACGGCGGTGCTCAGCGTGTTCCATCATGTCAGTGACGCGCCGGCCTCGTCGGGGATCCGCTCCCTGCTGCAGGAGGCGGCGGTTGCGGTGATCGGCCGCCAGGACAAGACCGACGACGCGCGGGCCTGCGTGCGCTACTTCAACCTGCCGGCCTGGTGCGAGAAAAGCCTGCTCGGGTTGAGCAAAGGACAGTGGATCGTCCGCGCCGGGCAGGGTGTGGACATGTGGAGTCACGCGCGGACGAGCCGGGAAGTGTGGATCACGGACACCGACCCGCGCGCCAGTGCCCTGGAGGATCCGACCGCCACCATCACAGACGCCGGCGATGGTACATCCCCAGCGCCTCGCCGGGGCGTGCCGCAAGCCTGGGGGGCCGGCTGATGCTGCCTCTGCCGCATGTGTCTCTTTTGCCCATGGTCATCGTCTTCGTGGTTCTGCTCGCGGGCCTGGGCGCACTGGTCGTCGCGCTGGTGCGGCATGGCGGCAACCAGGGCGCAGCCGATGCCTGGCGATTGAGCTCGAAACGGTGGGCCGTACCCGCCCAGTTGCGCCGGGCCGGTCAACTTGTCTCGGCGAGGAGCTTCTGGGCCGATGGCCTGGAGGCGGCGCTGCCGTTGGGGTGGATCGGTGGGGGCATGGCCACGACCCCCCGCCACGGGTCGCTGCTCGTGGTCGCACCCCCTGGCGCCCGCAAGACGTCCGCCGTGGTGGTCCCCGCGGTCCTGCGCTATGCCGGTCCGGTGCTGTGTGCGAGCGTCAAGTCGGAGGTGTACGAGTTGACGTCCGAGCACCGTGCGGGTCTGGGGCGCGTGATCGTGTTCGACCCGTCCGGTGCGACCGGTATCCGCTCCTGCCGCTGGTCACCGCTCATGGACATCCGCAGCTACGCCAGCGCACAGCAGACAGCGTTCGACCTGCTGCGGGCCGACAAGGCATCCGAGGGGCAGCTGGAGAACCAACACTTCTGGGATGTGATGGGCCGGCAGGGTCTCGCGCCACTGTTGTACTGCGCTGCCCGCACCGGCCGGGGCATCGGCGAATGCAGCGCACTACTCCTCGACGAGCAGGACGTCACCCAGGAACTGGTTCTCCTCGGTGACCAGACGGCACTCACGCAGTGGCAGCTGCACATCCAGCAGGAGCCCCGCACCAAGGCGAACATCAACTCGACCATTCTGCAGGTCCTGGAGGTGTGGTCCCGCACGGAACTGCAACCCATCCTGCGCACAGGCGGACAGGTCGGCCCGCCTGCGCCGGCGCCCATCCTGCCGGCCCAGCCGCAGCTGATGCGGGAACTCCTCGAAGCCAGCCCGCAGCCGGCCAGCGCGGCCACGGAGGCCCCGGCGGCCACAGAGCAGCCCGCGTGGGACGCCGAGCAGCCGGCAAACCAGCCGTCTGGTGAGGTTCTCGACCTGGACCGGTTCGTCGCGGGCCACCCGGGCGGCGGCGACACCCTCTTCCTGGTCGCACCCGCCCAGGAGCAGGAGCAGTACGCCCCAGTGTTCCAGGCGCTGATCTCCGCCGTGGTGCGGCGCATCGAGCAGCGCTCCGCCCAGCTCGGCGGTGTTCCCCTCGACCCGTCGATCCTGCTGTGTATCGACGAGGCCGCCAACATCGCGCCGATCAAGGACCTCCACCAGCTCGTGTCGCGGCTCCGCGGCCAGGGCGCGCAGATCATCACCGTGTGGCAGTCACTCGCGCAGCTGTACGACATCTACCACGGCGACCGCGCCGAAGCCGTCATCGCCGGCCACACCTCGAAGCTCTTCCTGAGCGGCATCGACGAGCCGCGCACCTTGCGGTACCTGAGCGACGCAGTCGGCCAGGACTGGCACCGGGAGGTCTCGACGACATCGAGCCCGACCGGTGGCTCTTCCACTGCGGGGATGCACCTGATCGATGTGGCCCCGGCCGACTGGCTGCGCACCCGCCCCGCGCGGGAGGGTATCTGCCTGACACCACGGGTGCCGCCGGCGCGTCTGCACCTGCCGGCCTACTTCGAGGACAAGCGCCTCCAGAAGATGATCCCCCAGCAGGTCCTCGACCGCTACCGCCAGGTCAACACACACGGCAAGCGACAGGGGGCACGCGGCAAGCGACAGGGGGCACGCCGATGAGCACCATCGACTACGACACAGACGAAGTGGCCGATTCCGACGGCGCCGGCGAACTCACGGATCTCCTGGACGCCCGCCTGGACCACCTGCAGGGCGACATCAACCAGCTGACGGCGGATGTCCACGCCATTCAGGAGCAAGTCGACCGCCTCGATGCCCGCTTCCCAGAGGGGCCCACGGCCATCTTCGACCACTGGCTCGACACGCTGCGCCTGGCGTACTGCCTCACGGACGCCGACCTGCTGGCGATCCGGACCATCCCGGGCATGTTCCAGGACTGGCACGCCCTCCACCTGTACCACCAGGAAGCCTTCGGGCGGCGGGGCAGCGGCCAAGCGCAATGCAACTGGCACAACCAGCTCCTTCTGGTCCTCGGCCGGCAGGCCACCTGGACCACGCTCGCCACGCGGGCGAGCCGCCAACCCCCACACCTAGCCCCAACCGGCAGACCACCAACCGAGCAGTAACCCATCACACACAGGAGGCACACCATGAGCAGTCAACAGTTCGAGCAGATGATCGATCCCACGGACACGGCCCCGGTGATCCAGCAGGAGCCTACCGGGCCGGTCATCTACGGCTACGGGCAGTGGGGCCCGCCCGTGCTCGAACCGCCGAAGCGCTCCCGCTGGAAGCGCCGCCCGTCCAAGAAGGAGCTCGCAGCCCAGGCGATCCGCGAACAGGAGGCGATGATCGCCCACGCCTTCTCGAAGACCGTCTTCATCACCGTCGCCAACGACAAAGGACAGGCCGGCAAGACGGTGACATCGATTCTCATCGCCGCGGGCTTCGCCCACTGGTCGGGGAAGCCGGTCCTGCTCATCGACAACAATCCGACTGGGAAGATGCGCAAGCGGCTGGAGCATTACGAGCCGGACGCCAGGACCGTCACCGACATGGCCGAGCGGATGGGCAGCGAGCCGCCCACGATGGAGACGATCGCGCGCTACGTGCAGTGGCAGCAGGACGGATACTTCTCCGCGCTTCTGAGCAGGCTCGACCCCACCGAGGCCCTTCCGGACGGCACGATCGACCTGGCGAAGCCGACGATCACGACCGATGATTTCGTGGCGATCGCCAAGCGTGTCGCCCCGTTCTACGCCTTCGTGGTCATCGACACGGGCAACAACATCGCCGACCTGAACGCGCGCGGCGCCATTCAGGTGACCAGTCAGCTCGTCGGGGTGACCACATGGGAAGGCACCAAACTCGACGGGCTGAAAGATGACATCCTGTTGACGCTCAGCCGCGTCGGATACCGCGACCTCGTCGCGGATGCTGTCATCGTCGAAACCCATGGCCCCCGCGACACGGTCGACCTCGTCAACAAGAACGGGCAAGCGGGCCAGTTCCTCCGCAACTGGCCATTCGTGGAGATCCCGCCGGACAAGGCGCTTGTCGACGGACCGATCGTGTGGAGCAGGCTGTCTCCGGCGACGATCAGCGCGACGCGCCTCCTGTGCGCCACGATCTCCCAGAAGGTCGCCCGACGTGAGGCCGACGCCGTCGTCCAGACGATGGGCGCGTACCCGCAACAGGTGGTGCGCCCGCCGCAGAACGTGGTGGGGGGCCGCCGAGGCGTGCCGGTAGCGGTGGCTGCCTGATGGCTCGGGCTGGGGGTGGACGGCGATGAGCGATGACATCGACTGGGATGTCGAGTTCCACCACGGCGGCGCTGGGGCCGCTCCTGCCCCGCGCCGCAGTGGACGGATATGGGTGCTGGCCGCGGTGTTCTACGCCACGCTCGGCGTGGCGTCGCTATGGGGTATCAGGCACCTGCCGTCGGAGATGACAGAACCGACCCCTCCGTCTCTCCCGCCCGCATGCACCGCAACCACCACCGTGACCACATCGCCGGACGTCGCAACAGTGACCGTGACGCAGACGGTCACGTCCGGCACCGGGCCTGGCCCATCCACCACCAACTGACAGGAGAGCCGTCACCATGCGGGGCAGGATCACACGTTCGTCCTCTGGCCGGGCCAGGCGGCGGATCGCCACGGGCTGTGCCATCGCCCTGCTGGGCCTGGCCATGACCGCTTGCACCAGGCCGGCCCCGGCCCCCACCCCGACACTGTCCACGCCGGCGATCGCTCCGTCGACGGTCACCCCGGAGTGGACGCCAACCCCGGACGGAAACCCCCGTGTCGGCCCCACCGTGACGATCACGGCGATCCCGCCGAACTCCGACGAGAACGACTCCACCCCCGGCCCCGTGCCCGTCTGGGACGACAAGGCGGCGGCCGAAGCGGCACACGCCGCCGACGCGGCCCTCACCGCTTTCCTGGCGCCCACAACGGACTGGAGCACCTGGTGGGGACGGCTGGCCCCTCAACTGAGCGACTACGGGCAGCGCCGCTACCGCGCCACCGACCCCGCCAACATTCCGGCGGTGACCGTCACGGGGCCTTGTCAGGCAGTCAACGGCGGATCGGTCTACGTCGCCACAGCAACCTGCCCCTCCGACCGTGGAGCGTGGACCCTCACGCTGACGCGACGCGACGCGAACAGCGGCTGGCTCACCGACTACCTCAAGCCGCCCGAGGGAATCCACTGATGGCCAGCGACGGCAAGGACAAGGCCAAGAAGGGAGGATGCGGCTGCTGCGGCTGCGGTGGCTGCGCGGGCTGTGGCTGCGCCGGCGCGCCGCTGTTCCTGGTGTTCGCCCTGATCTTCGGGATCATCTTCGGGATCGTGTCCTGCGCCACCCAGCCAGACCAGTACGACGAAGGCCGCCCGTGCGGCACTGCGCCGCCGGTCACCACGTTCCAGGAGAGCCCCACGATCGACTCGCTGTGGTCGACCGAGCAGGTGACGAACGCGAGGACGATCCTGCTCACCGCGACCGAGGTTGAGGGCATCACCCTCATGGACCAGATCATCGCTCTGATGACCGCAATCGGCGAGTCGTCCCTCATCAACGTCGATCACGGGGACGCGGCCGGGCCCGACTCGCGTGGCCTGTTCCAGCAGCGGTCCTCCTGGGGGCCGGAATCCGTGCGCATGGATCCGCACGGTGCCTCGCTCCTGTTCTACCGGGCACTGGCCCAAGTCACCGATCGCGTGAACATGACACCCACCGAGGTGGCCCACGAGGTCCAGCGCAACGCCGACCCGGACTACTACACGCCGTTCTTCACCCAGGCCCTCGGCCTGGTCGCCTCCCTTCTGGAACACGGCGCGGCCATCTTCCTCGGCTGCGGGACCGAGGCCGGCGGCTTCAACGACGGTGGTGGTGAGGAGGGGTGGGTACTTCCGACCCCGGATGTACGGATCACCAGCCCATACGGCATGCGCATCAACCCCGTCACGAAGAAGAGCTCGTTCCACAACGGTGTCGACCTGGCAGCCGTCGGCAACGGCGCGCCGATCTACGCCGCCCACGACGGCGTCGTCACCAGGTGCGACTTCGACGGCCTCGGCGACGGCACCGTCGCGATCGACCACGGGGGCGGTATCCAGACCGAGTACCTCCACATGTACGTCCCCTGCAAGTACGTCCATCCCGGCCAGGCAGTCACCGCCGGGCAGCGGATCGCCGACGTCGGCTCATCCGGGAGATCTACCGGTCCGCACCTCCACTACATGGTGATCGTCAATGGGGCCACGGTCGATCCGGTGCCGTTCATGGGCGCCCGGGGCCTGAACCTCGGCCCCCAGATTTGACGCATGCGTTTGACACACTGAACGAGTGATGAACGTCGTTACCGACTGGATAACCGGCCAGCTACTCACCAGCTGGGCCGCAGTGGGGATCGGGTGGGCGGCCTTCGCGTTGATCGTCTGGGTCTCGGTGGTGCGACGCGTGGCGTCACGTGCACGCAAGGCGGTGGCGGGGGTTCTCGCGGTTGTGCTCGTCCTCGCCGCCCCAGGCATCATGCGCACGCTGACCCAGCCGACAGCAGGCACCCACCCCACGATTCAGGGCGCCGGGACCGTCGCCAGCGTCGCCGACGGCGACACCTTCACCTACCTGGGCACGGACGGCACCGAGACAACGGTACGGCTCCTCGGCATCGACGCGCCCGAGATCGCACACGACGACAACCCGTCCGGCTGCGGCGGCGACGCTGCCAAGGCCGCGCTGCTGGACATCCTCCCTCACGCCACGCCCGTCACTATCGTCACCGATCCCGTCAGCGACCTGGTCGACCAGTATGGACGCACGCTGGCCTACGTCGCTACCGCGACTGTGCCCGACGTCGCCCTGGCGCTCATCCGGGGCGGTTGGGCGGAGGCGTGGGTGCCGGCCGGCGAACCTCACAACTCCCGCTGGATCCAGTACACGCAGGCGGCCGCCGCCGCACGAGCAGCTCGCGTCGGCGCCTGGGCGACCTGCAGCGCGCTGGGACGGCAGTGACCACCCTCACAAGGAGGTACCAGTGACACCGACAGATTTCGATGATCCCGCCGCGAGCTACGGGCCGCAGTACGAGCTGCTGCAGGCTGCGCTGGCCGGGCTCGACCGGGTACCCAGGGTGGGTCTCGCCTATTGGCTCCACGACAGGATCAGCCGGCGCCGGCGCCCGGGCGGTCCACACCATGCTCGGACTGCTGTGATCACCGAACCGACAAGGAGGTGCCCATGGCGTACATGGCTCCAGACGAACCCGGCGTGATCCACGGCCCGCCGCGTGATCCGCATTGGGGCACAGTCGAGGTTGTCGCGGAACGGCTCATGAGGGAAGATGCGCAGCTTGAGGCGCACCCGGGCAGCGTCCTTCGCGGCCTGGTGCACGATCAGCTGATCTACACCATCCTCGCGGGGCTCGTGTCCTCAGCACCCCCGACACGCGTCATCCGATGGTGCCGGCACACGGAAGACCCCACCCCAGTGCGACTTCTACGTGCCTCAGGCTATGACGAAGGGGCAGACGAGCTGGAGCGCCTGCGACGCTTGGCGGCGAGCACCACAAAGGCTGTCCAGGCGGTGGTGGTGCGATGCGCGGAGGGTGGCACCACCCTCGACTGGTACCCCTACTGGAATGCCGGCCAGACCAGCGCGGGAGGGTGCCCGATGGGCGCCATCACCGCCGCTGGACGCGATCGGCGGGTTGTGATCGGCGGGGGTCTGCTCCTGGCGGGGATCGCGCTTCTCGCGATCAGCATTGCCGCGCTTGCCGCCCTCGCCTGGCGGCACATGGTCATCAGCCCGCACACGCTTGGCGCCCTACTCAGCGCTGCCGTCGGCGGACTGGTCCTAGTCGCCGCCGGAGCAATCACCGGACTGTGGGCCTTGGGCCGGCACGGCCCCGCCCCGCGACCGTGACACACCCGACCAGCATTGGCACCAAACAGGGAGGAACCGAACCATGCAGATCCCATTCAGCGGTAACCTCACCGGACATCCGGAGACGACCACGGTCCGCGCCGGCACCCCCAAGCAGGGCACGATCACTAAGGCTCGTGTCATCCAGAACGCCCGACGCAAGAACGCCCAGGGCGACTGGGAGGACACGGGCAGTATCGCCTACGACCTGGTCATCCCCGACCGCTTCGTCGCGAACCTCATGGCCGCGTACGTGTCGGAAGGCAACCTGCGCCTGATCGGCTGGGGGGACTTCGTCCCGGAGGACTACCGGCTCAAGGACGGCTCGACCCGACACACCAACACCATCTACGTCGAAGCCCTCGGCATCGATCTGGGGCAGCGCCTCCACCAGGAGGCGCACGCGACGGCGGGAATCGTCAGGGCTCCTCTGCACCGGCCACAGCCCAACCGCGCGGTCCCGCCCGGCGTCCCTGTCCACGACGCGCTCGCCGAGGGCGTCGTGGACGCCACCACAGAGCCGGGTGTCAGCCCGTGGGCCGGCGGTGCCCTGAATGCGACCGGAGATCCAGGCGACACCCCTCCCACAGACACGACGGTGGTCGACGGGTGACCATCGCCAAGGCTGATCCGTCGGGCCCGTCGGACGAGCGCGGCCGTTGGCTAGCCCACCGCTACAGGGTCAGCCTGTGGACAACTGATCCAGCGCCCGCCAGCCCGCCATGATGGGACACGTACAGCACGACTACCAGCCCAGAGGAGGACATCATGAGGATCATCCGAGCACTCGCCCGCCTGTTCTGCATCATCATCGGCGCAGGAGCGGGCACCACGGGAACAGGCCAACCCACTGCCAGCACATGGAGCACGTACCGGAGCGGGACATTCGTCGGCAGCGTCGGCGAACAGCCCGACGGTCAGTACGTGGCGAGCTCGAACTCTCCCGAAGCGGGCGGCGTGTCGCGATGGTTCGGCACCCGCCGAGACGCCGAGAACTGGCTCGGTGGGATGACGCCACCAGCCACATACCCGGATCAGCAGTCATGGTGAGCCTCCTGCAGGAGCCCAGCCTGCGCCGGGTGACGGAAGAAGCCGTACGGGCCGTCCTCGCGGGCAACATGGACGATGCGGCCCTGTCGGCGTCGTGGCTTGAAGGCCGTGACATCGGCGAGTGGGGACGCTGGGGATCCTCGCGGGCCGCGTCCCTGGCGCTGGTCGACGCCATACTTCGTGATGACGAGGCCGAAGCCAGCCGCCTCGCCGTCTGGCTCACCGACCACTGGCGGTTCGAGGACCGCGCGGACTGGTGGCGCGGGCCCGGCGTCGCCTCCGCCGATGCAGCCGACGCGGCCCACCAGGAGTACACGAGGCTCACCGCCGCCGCCTACCAGCGGCTCGGCCTGGACGCCATGCGGCCCGGCGTTGACAACCGTGCGCTCGTGCAGGACTACCGCGACGCGGTCGCGCGTATCTGGGACATGCTCGACTCTTGCTTCCTCTACAGGGACCCAACACTCGACGACCCGGAGGATCCGGACGTCGACGACGACTCACTGTTAGAGAAGCTTCTGCGGCGGCGGCTGGGCGTGGCATCCATCGAGTTGGACGATCCGACCCTCGATCCATCCGAGGTCTGCGAGCGTGCGCGCATCGACGTGGTCCACCTCGGCCTGGTCGACGACCAGCTCCGTGTGGAAGTCACCGACGCACTGCGGCGTTCGTTCGCCGTTGCGCGCGGTGGCGCCGATGCCCGCGTGTGTGACGGCGATGCAGTTTGACACCCCGGCGGCCGACCGGGCGCACCAGAGGCTCCTCGGACGGAGCATCGAGGCCGGGCTCGTCGCCGCACGCATCAAGGAGCACGGCGAACAAGCCGCAGGTCTGCCCTCGCCCTGCCCGGCGACACTGCCCGAACTGGACATCCTCATCGCGGAGGGGCGGCAGGCACGTGACGAACTCGTGCTCAGCGTGGGGCCCTGGCTCAGCACGCTCGTTGACCGTCACGCGCGACACCCCGGTATCGACCGTGACGACATGATGATGGTCGCCCTGGAGGCGGCGCTCATCGCCGCCGACAAGTGGGACTACGAGAGAAGCACCTTCATGACATGGTGCACAGTCTGGGTGGATGGGGCATGCAACGAGGCTGCGTCCGTCGAGTTGGGGCGCAACCTGGCCCCCGCAGGCACCACCCAAGCGGCACGCCGCGACGGGCGCGAGGTACCCGCAACCGCCGGCGCGCCACGGCTCGCCGGACTGTGGCGGGGCGGACACACTGGGGACTTGGAGCTGCCTTCGTCCGGGCATGACCCAACGGGCGACGCAGCCGAGAAGGCGCGAGAAGCCGCCCAGCACCATGCCAACCTGACCGCGCTCCGTCAAGCCATCCAGGAACTCACGCCCAGCCAGCGAACAGTCGTCGAAATGCACTCGGGTCTCCTCCCGGCAGGCCCGGCATCGCTCCGCGAGATCCAAGCCGCCACCGGCATGTCCGTGCGGGCCGTACAAGCACAAGAACTCGCCGCGCACCGCGCCCTCGCCTGGGCGATCGAGGGGCGGAGTGAGGCACGACCGGAGCGGGTGCTGACCGACCTCGTCGACCGGACCGGGCACCGTGTTCGCGAGGGCCAGTGGGTTCGTGTCGACATCGGGCAGAAGCAGTTCCACGGATGGGTGTCCAAGGATCCCCAGCGGCGACGGTTCACACTCACCATGCCCGACGGAGTCACGGCCGGGCTCTCCTACGCGCTCGCCGAGCGGGCCATCACCCGGGCAACCCAGCCTGAGCCGGCCCGGTCCGTCGGCATCGGGCGGGCCATCCTGCGTCAACAGATCCCAGACGAACCCGGCATCGACCCCGACAACACCGTGGCACCTGCGACAACACCACCGTGCGGCACGTACACACCCATCGACCTCTAGACAACACCGAAGGAGACAATCATGATCGAACCGACGACACCACCTGTCGATGTGGCAACATCGCTACGCCGCTGGGCCCGAGGCGTCTACCCCCTCGAAGCCGGCGTGGAACTGCTCATCAAGGCATTCCCCGACGGACGCCTCCTGAACGGACCCTGGCTCAAGGCGGACAGAGACCGCAGCGTGTACTGGCTCGACCAGGAGGCGCTGGCCGACAACAATCTCGGCGGGCACTCCGGCGGTGAGCGCCGTATCCTGGCGATCGCGCGCTCTCTCATCGGCGGAGAGCCCGTCAGCCTGTACGAGGCGATCCCCGGCCTCGATGACGTCCGTGTCGAGGCGGTACTCGGTGCCATCAGACATGCTTCGGGCCAGCGCCCGGACGATTACAACAACGAAGGTCAGTTGGCTCGGGCGAGGTTCGCTGGCGACTGAGTCCGCAGCAGACGGTCAAGCCATCTGCGGGGACCCCGAGTCGGCCACTGTGTCGTGCACAATCAGGAATCCTTGGCTTCGTCCGTGAGCACCCACTCAGGGATTCCACCAGCGGCCGGGTCGCCGAACGTCCCGCCGGCGGAGCACTCCAGGCATAGCCAAGCATCCTGGGCAGCGGCCGGTGCCAGCCCTGGCATGAACGGAGCTGCTGCTGCAGGCTCCAGCCATCGGATGTTGTGCGACCCACACACGGAACATGTGTGCCTGATGAGGTTGCTCAACGCGGACGGTACCCGTGGATGGTCGACGCTGGCCTGCTGTCGTGCGGCGCGCGCGTCACGATGCAAGGGGATGATTGGCTCCGGCCCGAAGTTCCCGAGCGGGATGTCGATGTCAACAGCGTAGGGTGCGCCAGCGGCACTGATCGACGAGCCCGAGCTTCGGGGGCGGGTGACACCCTTGCGGCGGTTCTTCGATGTTGGCATGGCATCCCTTCCACGGCAGCTTGGGGGTCAACCGTACACCAGGAGCGAACCCACTGAACCAGGCCACAGGGATGGGCTGGCCGGCGCCGAAGATCGGTCTGGATGACAATTCTCCCCCGACTCCACGGGCATGCGTCACGGGTTGGATGTGGGTAGGCGGGACCATGTGGCCGCCCACAGCAATTTGCACCGTCTGGTGGAAAGCCGTAGGGTGAGCGGGTGTTGACGAAGACGGAGCAGGTGTGGAGGCATCTGGTGGATGCCGCTCACCGGGGGTACCGACGCTGGCCGTCGATGAGCGCGCTTGCGAATGACATTGGGTTGGGCGTGACCACCGTTGCGGCGGCTCTTGAGGAGCCGCGTGCGGTCGGTGCCGTGACAGTGGCGCATGGGGTGCCGCTGACCGTCCTGGATCCCTGGAAGATCCTTGTCCTGTGGGCGGCCCGCCGTGATGTCGCCGCTGACATCCGCGCCGAGCGCTTCGTGGGTGCGCGGGCGGCGACGGTGGAGACCCGTGCCAGGCCGGGCCGCGCGGTTCTGGGTGGCTGCGGTGCCGTGGTGGCGCGGCTCGGACGCAACACTATCGCGGACTACTCCACGGTGCTCTTCTACGGTGAGCCCGATCTACCAGCGCTGCCCGACGAGGGCGCCGCCACTCGACTCCTTGTCGCCGAGCCGGACGGTCTGCTCGCCCGGTATGGGCAGACGACGACGATTGGGCAGTCGTGGGTCGATCTGTTCCGATTCCCCGGGTGGCAGGCTGCCGAGTTCACCGCCGCGTTGCTCCCGCTCGTCTCGTCTGGTGATCAAGATGCCCTACTACACATCTGAACAAGAGGCGGCAAGCCGCCGTGTTCTGGGCAGGCTTCTGTCGGCGGCGCCGGACGCCATCCTGATTGGGGGCTGGGGCACCTGGGTCCGGTGCGGCGGACTGATGAGCCACGACATTGACATGATCATCGACCGCACCAGTCTGGCTGCTTTGACCCCGCTGCTGGACGTTGCCCCGACGAGGAACGCGCGCCTCGGCGGCAAGCAGTCATCTGAGTTCGATGGTGTTCATGTTGATATCTACCTCCCCTACGAGTCGATCATCGGTGCCCGCGCGAAACTGCGAGCGGAGTCGCTGGCCCGGCACCCTGACACAGTCGGCGCGTACAGAGTGTTGACGCCCGAGGCGCACATCGTGTCGAAGATGGCTGCGCTGCTCGACCGGCCTGAGACGATGAAGGGTCAGAAGGACCGGCACGAGATCATCGATCTGTTCCGGGCTGGTGCCGACGCTGCAGAGGTTGGCCGTATCTTCGTGGCATCGAGCGGGGCCGGCGATCCAGTTCGGCTCATCGCCGACGCGTTCGACCACCTGGCGCGGTTCGAGCCGCTGCCTGGTGAACCCGCCTGGGGCCGGGAGGAGAGGCGCTGGGTCCGTGACCTGCGTGCCTCGGCGACGCCGGCCGGGGACGACGGGGCCGGAGGGTCACCTGACATCCTCATCACCGATGTGTCTCTTGCGCCATCGTTCGGCCTGGACCTCTAGCCGGCGCGACTGGCGCCCGCAAACGCCCGGTTTCGTGCGCAACTCGCTTGAGGATGGCTCCCACACAAGCGATGGGTGTCCGGAACCCGTGTACGTAACTGGTTGTGTCCTGCGCGCCTGCCGCACGGGTTCCGTACAGTGACAGGTATGAAGCTCGGCTATGCGCGGGTCTCGACCGGAGACCAGAATCCCGACCTGCAGACCGATGCCCTGAGGGCCGCCGGGTGCGACCGAATCTGGACCGAGCACGCCTCGGGCCGGACTCTGGACCGTCCGGCCCTGGCCGACTTGATGGACCATGCACGAGCGGGGGACAGCATCGTCGTCTGGCGCCTCGACCGTCTGGGGCGGTCCCTGAAGGACCTCATCGGCCTGGTGGAGGAGTTCCGCGCGGCTGGCATCGAGTTCGTCACCCTGACGGAGGGCCTCGATACGACGACACCCGGCGGGGTCTTCGTGTTCCACGTCATCGCCGCGCTAGCCCAGTTCGAGTCCGACCTGACCCGCGAGCGGACGCGCGCCGGCCTGGAGGCGGCCCGAGCCCGAGGGCATGTCGGCGGCCGCCCGGCGGCTACCACCGCCGAGCAACGTGTTGAAGCCCTGCGCTGGCTGGACCAAGGGAAGTCAGTCACCGAGGTGGCGCGACTGCTGCGGACGTCGCGGACGACGGTCTACCGGATTCGGGAGACGACCACATCAGGGTGAGATTCCGGCGCGGAGCGCGCCGCTTGGGGTACGGGATCACACCATCAAGACCGTGGTCCCTAGTGAGAGGATGGTTTCCATGACAAGGATCGAACCGCATGCCCTCAGCCGTTCACAGTCGAAGATGGTCCGGCGCGCCATCGCGGAGTACCGCGATCCCCACGAGACGCAGGATGTGGCGGCTCCGACGGTCTGGACCGAGGCTGTCTTGTTCGGTGATGCCCGTCGAGAGGTCGTGCAGCAGATGAAGGGCATGGAGATCTGGCTCGTCCCGCGAGGCACCCGCGCCTCATCATTGGCGGAGGTGATCCGAGACGCCGGCGGCGCGCCGGTTCCGAGCGATGTCGTGGCGCTCTGCCGCGAAGGTGTGCACACGTCCTGGACGGCTTCGTGCCGCACGAGTTCACCGCACTCATGAGCAGCGAGCGGCAGGAGCTCGATGGGATGACGCGGTCCAGGGGCGCATATGGTGGCACCGTGCCGCAGCCGCCAGAGATCATCTCCTCAAAGCTGGACCTGACCTCCTGGCCGGCGTACAGCGCAACTGTTGGCGAGCCCTCACCGCAGTCGCAGAGGGTGTTCGAGTTCCGTGCGCACTGGCAGCGGGCGAGCGCCTTCCAGGACATCATCGTACCCAGCTTCTCCACCGTGGATCGCCGCACCATAGATGCGTACGCTGCGTTCTTCAAGGTATCCCTGGCGTATACAGCACACGAGCAACTTGCCAAGGTCCTTGGCCGTGATCACGCGAAGATGGCCGTCCCGGACCAGGCTCTAGCAGACGCCATCCGGGGAGAGTTCGGGTCATGCGCCGAGTTCAGCGAAGCACTCGATCTAGAGGCCGACGGGAACACGAGGATCCTGCTGAAGCGCTTCTGGGAGAACACGCCAGGAGCAGACCCCATCAGCTCACCAGCTGACGTCAGGGTCATTGGGTATGGCATCAGGAATGCGCTGGCGCACCGCTCACTCACGCCGAGCCGAGTGAGAGTCAGCCAGAGCCAGCGTCGCATCGGCCTGATCAGGCAGTTGAGCGATGCACTCCTCGCCCGGGATGATGCTGATTTCACGGTTTGGGTTACGGCCGCGCAGACCTCGTAGAGCGGCAGGTCGCACTGGAGGGACTCGGCCCTGGGCAACGCGCTGGTTTGCGCTGAGAGTGGGAGCGCGAGGAATGGACTCGTTGAGCGGCGGATGTGGAGTATCAGGAGGTGGCGGTGGGGTCGACACTAGCTTGACCGAGGAAGAGGGCCCCGTGCGCTGGCCGGGCCTTGCGCGTGATCGGTTACTGAACAGGACATGTCAATAGATCAGCAGCTGACACGAGATACTGCTGAAGTAATCTATACTGGTGTGGTGGGGAGACGGATGATCGACATGCCGCCAGCGAGTCGCGACGCGGCGGCACTGATGGGCCAGCAGGTTCGGCTCGCGCGGCATGCTCGGAACATGACGGCAACCGAACTGGCGGCGCGCGCCGGGGTATCGCCTCAGACGGTGCGTGCGATCGAGCAGGGGTCGCCGAATCCGTCGTTCGGGAACGTGCTGAATGTGGCGATCGCCGCGGGTATCCCCCTGTTCGGCACGGACGATCCGGTCGAGTTGGTGCGGCTGCGGCGTACCGGGGAGAGGCAGCTCTCATTGCTGCCCGCGCGCACCTACCATCGGCGGTCGATGAGGGGAGATGACCGTGCCGGACTCGACTTCTGAGGTGTTCGTGTGGGCGTGGCTGCCGGGGTCGCCCACCCCGGTGCCGTGCGGCGTCCTGCGCCCGGCGGGGTCCGTCTGGCGCTTCGCGTACGGCAGCGGCTACCTGGACCGCCCGGACGCGGTCAGCCTGTCCCCCGATCTCCCGCTGGGGCCGGACTGGTTCGCGCCGGCCGCCGACCTGCCGATCCCTGGTGCGCTGCGGGACGCGGCGCCGGACTGGTGGGGCCGCCAGGTCGTCATGCGACGCTTGACCGGCGCACACGGGCCGTCGTCCGAGACGGGGATGCTCCCCGAGTCGGTGTACTTGTTGGAGTCGGCGTCGGATCGGTTCGGGGCGATCGACTACCAAACCAGCCCCACCGCCTACGTGCCGCGTGGTGAAGACGCGAGCGTCGACGAGCTTCTCGCGGCGGCCGACAGGATCCAGTCCGGCCAGCAGTTGAGCCCCGACCTGGCGGCCGCGGCGCTCCAGGGAACGAGCATGGGCGGGGCGCGGCCGAAGGCGACGCTGGTGGACGCCGAGGGTGCGTCGTGGATCGCGAAGTTCCCGACGAGCACCGACCCGCTGCCGGTGGTGAGGGGCGAGGCGGCCTGCCTGGCGCTAGCGCGCGCCGCCGGCATCGACGTCCCGGACAGCCGGATCGTCACTTCCCTGGGCAAGGATGTCCTGCTGGTAAGGCGGTTCGACCGTCCCGCTGGCGGTACGCGCAGGATGTGCGTGTCGGGTCTGACGCTGCTCCAACTGGGCGAGATGACCGCCCGCTACGGCACCTACCCCGAACTACTGGATGTGCTCGGCCATAGCGCCGCCGATCCCGGGGCGATCGGCGAGGAGGTGTTCCGACGGATCGCGTTCAACATGGCGGTGTCCAACACGGACGACCATCTGCGCAACCATGCGGCGTTCTGGGATGGCGCGCGGCTCAGCCTCACGCCCGCGTTCGACCTGGCGCCGGCGCCGCGATCGGGGGAGACGGCCTACCAGGCGCTGGCATACGGCCGGGATGGTGAGCGCGAGTCCAGCTTGGCAGGCCTCGTCGCCTGCGCGCACGTCTACGGTCTCAGCCGCCGGGAGGCGGTCATGTCGGTGGATCGTCTCGTCGACGCCATTCACGCGCATTGGGACGATGCCGCCGATGCGGCGCGGCTCACGCGGAGCGAACGGGACATGCTGTGGGGTCACCACCTTCTGAACCAGGGCACGACGCGAGGGCTTCGGCATGTCGCGGCTCCAGACCTGTCGCCCGCTGGGGCCGATGTCGCCGTTCCCGGCTTCGACATCGACTCCATCGCTCGCGGTCACACCGATCTGGGACTGGGCGTATAGGCATGCTCCATACCTCGCGCCGCGCACGGCCCGGCGAGGTCTAGTTTGAGTGACGGCATGGGCGACGCGCAGAGAGGTCGTCGTAACGCGCTGCTGGGCGCTGTCGTTGAGGCCCTCGGTCGTGCCTCGATCAGGCCCAGTCCCGCTGTCGGAGTACGGTTCACAGGTCGAGGTCGACCTCGGTGCGGCGGCTAAGCGAGTGGTCCATGTTCCACTGCTCGGCGGCGAGGTCGGTGTCGAGGTCGTCGGTCTCGGGTTCGGGTTCTGGGATCTGGTCGCCGAGGATGCCGGTGACGTACTCGGCGATGGTGTGCTGGATGTCGTCGATCTCTGTGTCGTTGAGGTCGCGGAAGGTCCAGTTGGTGACGCGTCCGCCTGGGGCGGTGGCGGCTGGTTCGGCGACGGCGGTGTGCCAGGCGATGGCGGCGGCCGCGGCTTGGATGGCTTCACGGCGGGGGGTCTCGGGGAGCGGCGCGCACAGTTCGGCGGCGTAGCGCCACAGCTGGAAGCGCTGCGGCAGGTCGATCTTGCCGTCCGGGAGGCTCGGATCGTGCCAGCGAGCGACCAGGTCGTTGGCGGCCTGGTTGATGATTCCGCCGACGGGGCTGGGCAGGATGGCCGGATTGTCGAGCTGCTGGGCGAGTTCGGCACGGTGGGTGGCGTACATCTCGCCGGGGTCTTTGACGCCGGCCGGCCAGTAGAGGCTGCGGGGGTCGAGTCTGGCGTCTGCGAGGAGCGGCAGGTCTCGGGCGGCGGCTTGCCAGCCGGCGTGGTCGTTGTCGGTGGCGAGGATCATCGGCGCGCGGCGGCGGATCACGGCGAGTGTGGCCATGAGGCGGACCTGGTTGGGGGTGAGCGCGCTGCCGCAGGGTGCGACACCGATCGCTTTCTGGCTGGCGAGCGTGACGGCGATGGCATCCATCGCGCCTTCGACGACGACGGGTGTGGCCCCGGGTGTGAGGATGTCGGCGCCGAACAGGGACTCGCCTTTCTTGAAGACGGGCGTGGTCGGTGTGTTGAGGTACTTGGGGACGTCGTCGCGGTTCGTGTTGGGGTTGGCGCGGGCGGTGAATCCGAGTAGGTGGCCGTGATGGTCTCGGATGCCGAGGGTGACGCGGTCAACGAACATGTCGTGGAGCCGGTGGGTGGTGTTGGAGTACTTGGCCAGGCCGGCATCGATGAGTTCCTGGGTGGTGGCGCCGGTGGCGGTGAGGTGGTCGATGAGCCCTGTCCACTGGTGCGGGGCGTAGCCGACCAGGAACCGGTCATCGTCGGCGAGGTCGGTGTCGAACCGGCTGGCGATGTACTCGGCGGCGCTGCCGGCGGCGCCGAAGCCACCCTTGACAGGGTCGTGGTAGTGGCTGGTGAAGTAGTCGGCGGCCAGCGTGTTGAGCTGCAGGATGCGATCGCCGCTGGTCTGCGGTCCGAGGAGCGCGAGGTCCTCGGGCGGTTCGGTGGAGGGGTCTGGGGGTGGCTCGGGCAGGTCGGCGGTGCGTTCGGGCGCGGGTGGGCTTGCTGAAGCGGCGGTATCGGAGCGGGTGTCCGCCGTGTCCGGGCGGGCGGGTTGCGCGTTCGCCGGCTCGTGGCCGGTGGTCGCCGGCGGACGGTCATCAGGTGTCGCCTGGGCGCGCCGCGGCTGCGGGAGGGCGTCGGCTTGCGCGCGGAGGTTCGTGAGGAACTGGTCCTCGTCGCGGGTGGGGCTGACATCGAGCGGGTCGGGTGGCAGCTCGTCGGGGCCGGTTCCGGTCTGGTCGGTGAGCGCCTGGAGGTCTCGGGTGTGGCTGAGGACGAGGGGGACGAGGTTGACTCCGGTGGCGCCGGAGTCGAGAGCGAGGTGTGTGGCGACGGTGACCGTGTCGGCTGCGAGGTTGGCCGCGAGGGGACGGAGCTGGGCGACGAGTGCCGGCCAGGCGGGGTCGGACAGGATGGTGCGACGCCAGGATCGTGGAGCGAGATCGAGGACGTGCTGCGACCAGGCGGGCAGGAGTTGCCCGTTGGGGCGCTGCGGGATCGGCTCGGGCGCGGGCGGGAACGTGGAGGCGATCCGCGCGTAGAGGGCGCCGGCGGGGTGTTCGCTGGGCAGGGCGGGTGCGAGTGCGGCGACGAACTGGGATCGGATGCGCTCGTGGAGTGTCGCCTCTTCGACGCGCCCGGCCTGGACAGCGGCGGTGAATCGGGCGGCGATCGCCGCCCACTGGGGGTCTCCGCGAACATGGTTGTCGACGTCGGCGTCCCACTGTTCGGTGTGAAGGATGGTGCGGATCTGGTGGTCGAGTTGCCTGTAGGCGCGGCGCCGGCGGGCGTCGTATCCGGCTGGGAGTGGCCCGAGGGGCGCAGATTCGTTGTCGGGCACATGGTTGGCGGCCCGCCACACGGCGATGTCGGCGATCAGGTCGGGCCGGTTCGCGGGGATGAGCGGTTGGGCCCAGCGGGGCGCGGTGTCGGTTGTCCAGGCGGCGGCCGTGTCTTGGATCGTCTCGGTTTCGGCGTCGATCAGGTCCCGGTAGGCGGCGATCCAGGTGGCCCACTGCTGCTGGTCGCCGAGGTGTTGCCGCAGCCACGGGGGCGTGTCGGGGAGGCCGTACAGCCAGGGGAGTGGCCCTTCGATGTGGGTGCGGCTGTTGCCCATCCAGTCGTCGAGGCGCCAGCAAAGCACGGCGGCGGAGTCGCGGGCGGCGTCTTGCTTGTCGGTTTCCAGCTCGCGACGCGCCATGGCGGCACGCAGGATCGGCATCGGATCGGTGCCGGACAGGCCGATGAGGAGGAGCCGGTCGAGGAGCGCCTGCCACGCGGGTTCTTCGGAGAGGGGCCGCTGGTTGCCGGCGGCGAGGGCGAGCTGGTCGCAGGTGGTGGTGAAGTCGTGGACGGCCTGGGTGCCCATCATGATGCGGACGGCCTGCCCGATGGTGTCGGCGTAGATGTCGGCGTCGGCGGCGAGCTGGCGGAACGGGTCGGTGTTCTGCCTCAGTGTTGTGGTGGCGGAGGTCTCCTGACTTTCGGTGTCGAGGATGCGCGCCATCGTCTCGGCCGCGGTGCGCAGTTGGGCGGCCTCGTCGAATGGGGCGCCTTCGGGGCCGACGTCGCCGCCGGTCACGATGTACGCCTGGTTGCGGAGCCGGCCGCGGGTGAGCGCCGTGTAGGCGGCGTTGCGGTCCTCGTCGCCGGCGAACAGGACCCGGCCGACGTCGACGGTGACGCCTTGGCAGGCGCTGATGGTGGAGGCGTAGCCCAGCTCGACATGCTCGCGGACGTACCAGGCGGGCAGGGTGAGGGACCGCTTGGTGCCTTCGCGGACGACATCGAGGGCACCGTCGGGGCGTACGCGGGTGATCGTCCACCGGTCGCGGTTCTTCACCCAGTCGGCCGGGCCGGTGACGAGGCGCCGGTTGTTGCGGCGGGTGACGATGAGGTCGCCCGCGCCGCAGCGGGCGCCATCGTGCAGTCCGACGGTGGTGTGCGGGTCGACGCGGCGTTGTCCGATGAGCCATTGTTGGGCGAGCTGGTTGAGTTCGTTGGCGGTTTCCAGGTGGTAGGCGAGCATGAGAGCGGTGCGCCCGGTCTGCTGGTCGTGGCACCAGTCGGTGAACAGCCGGGTCGTGCCGGTGGCGTTGTTGACGGCGGTGATGCGGCCGTCGTCGAGCATCCAGCCGATCGCCTCATGGTCGCCGTTGCGGATCTGGATACTGGCCGCCGACTCTGCCTGGTTGATCGTGCCGTCGTCGTTGAGGAACCGCCGTGGCTCGTTGAGGGTGACGGTGCCGTACTCGGCGGCGATGTCCCGGAGGATTCCGCCGCCGCCGATGGCCGCGAGCTGGCGGTCGTCTCCGACGAGCCGGATCGAGGCGCCGCGTGCGAGCGCCCAGGTGGTGAGGGCGTCCAGGTCGGCGGTTGCTGCCATGCCGGCCTCGTCGACGATGATCAGCGTGCGCTCGTCGACACTGTTCGCCCAGTCGGGCAGGGGCGTGAGCGGGTTCGGCATGATGCCGCGCAGCACGTAGGTGAGCCGCGCGAGAGTGTCGCAGGTTCCGGTTTCCCCGATCGCGTCGCGCAGCTGGTCGGCGGCGACGGCCTGGTGTGACAGGCCGATGATGGTGCCGCCGGAGGATGTCCAGGCGTCGGCGAGGGCCCGCATGGCGGTGGTCTTCCCAGTGCCGGCGGGTGCCATGGCGAGCTGCACGCGCCGTCCGGAGGTGGCCATGTCGGTGACCATGCGCCGCTGCGCCTGGCTGAGTGGGGTGCCCTCGGATTCGCTGTGGAGGAGTGCGACGGCGACGTCGACGTCGCGCACCTGGCGTCCGTCGGCTCGCCCGGCCGCGTCGATGACCCGCTGTTCGGCGTCGAGCGCGGCCTGCGTGGTGAACAGTCCGGCGTGCGCATGCCGGTAGGTGGACGTCCCGTCGGCGCGCCGTAGTTGCGCCGGTGCGTCTGCCGGGTCGGCCCGGTCCAGGCTGACGCACTGGGCCATCGCAGCGTTCAGAATGTAGTCGGCTGCGCCGTTGCGCTCGGCGGCGGGGACCTCGGCGCGGACGATCCGCAGCGCCTCGGCGAGCAGGTTCATGTCCCGGAACCGGGCCCGGTTGCCGGCGACGGTGGCCAGAGCACGCCCGGCGAGGTCGTCGAGCGCACCGGCCAGGGCCCGGTCCGGCCCGCCGATCGTGTAGGTGCCGGCGCGAAGCGCACGGTTCGGGGCCGCCGTTTCCCTGCGGGCCGGCTCCACCAAGAGTGCCAGATCGGCGGGCGATGGTGCGGCTGGGATGTTCCGCCCGAGATCGCCGAGCATCTGGTCGAGCTGTGCCGCGCCCAGATGCGCAGCCGCCTGCTCGTGCCACGCGGCGCGCTCTTCCGCCTCGGACCTGCCGCGTATCTTGTCGGGGCGGGTCTCCAAGGTGGCCTGCTGGGACAGCCGGTGGGTTTCTTGCGCGGTGGGCAGCCGACCGTGTTCGGCCTGGAAACGCTCGGTCAGCTGCCGCAACTGGACCTCGATGCCGGTGCGCCGCCGCGAGAACGCTTCGCACAGTCCCCGGTCGATCCCGTCGATTTCCCAGGTCGAGCGGCGCCCCTCGTGGGCGACTTCGACGAACCGCGCCCCCATCTCCTGCTCGATCAGCGTCTGAAGAATCGTGTTGTAGCGCTCCGACAGGGCGACCATCGCGCCGTGGACGGTGGTGCCATCGAGCGCCAGCCAGGTGCCGTCGAGCGTGGCGACTTTCGCCGAGATACACACGTGGGTGTGCAGGTCCGGGTCGCCGGCGCGGGAGGACCGGTGGTCGAAGTCGGCGTGCATCACACCTTGGGTATCTACTTGCCGGACCCCGTGTGTGCCTTCGCGAGTGAACGCGACCTCGTCCTCGAACCACTCCATGGCCTCCGCGACCGCCCGGTGGTGCAGTTCGCGGATACGCCGGGCGGTGGCCCGGTCGGCCAGACCCCACCACACCGACACCGATTTCACGGGGCTGAAGGTGACGTCGTACCCGGCCACAGCCTGCGGCTTCGGGCGGGTCTGTCTCGCGATCAGCGCCGCTATCTCGCCGGCCTCGGGGTCCCGCCCCCACTGCTGGCGGAACACGCCCGTGGCCACCTGGGTGCGCCACGCCGATCGGATCTCGGGGGCGATCGGGTCCATCCGGTCGAGATTGTGCGCGGCCCGGTAGGCGGCCTCGACGACGGCCATGCCCTGCTCGAACGGAGTCAGGTCGCCGCCGAAGGTCGGATACTGCCTGCCCAGCGACGCCGCCCGCAGCGCTTTCGTGTCGCTGTGGTAGCGCTTCACGAGCGCCCGCTCCAGCATCGTCGCGTCCGGGTGGCGGCCCATCCCGAACAGTGCGCGCATCTGCGCCTCGGACACCTGCGCCCCCAGCCGGGCCTCGGTCGGTATCCCGTCGACGTCCGGCAGAGCGGCCAGGCCACGCCCGCCCCACACGCCCGGCGCCTCGCCGTGCTCGTTGTAGTAGTCCGCCAACGCCGTGCGGCCCCGCGCCACATCGCCCGCCGCGACCTGCGACGTGAGATAGGTGTACCCGTTGCCGGCCGTGATCTTGTGCATGGATGCGGTCACCGTACGGGCCTCCTCTCCCATCACATCGCGCCTCGAAGCTAGCAACCGCATGCGTCAAAACCGGGGGTTCCGTTTCCGGGCCAACGGACCCGGGTCTGACTAGGCATCCGAAGTGCAAGAGGTGTGGGACGTATGAGGCAGTTGAGGCGAGCGCTGAAGGGCGCTGGTCGGCGGACGGGCACAGGTGGGCTGTGTCTGGTGTGTCCGGGTGCTGATGGTCGGTGGATGAAGGTGTGGTGATACAGGGTGGTCGGCACGGTGGATGCTGGAGGCGATGGCTGGGGGGCTGCGTCGGTGTGGTGGGGATCGGGGCGTGGCTGGGGCAATTTCACCCCGGCGTTTTGACGCATGCGTTTGACACACTGTCCTTGAGCCTGCCGCTGGGGCGGGTGATGCGATGGGAGGCCAGTGATGGTGGACAGTAGTCCGGCGAGCCGGATGCGGGCGGAGCGGCAGCGGCTGCGGAGCGCGGTGTTGGCTGAGATGGATGGGCTGGTCGGTGATGTGGCCGGCGTGGAGGAGGCGAAGGAGGCGGAGCTGGAGGCGCGGCGCAAGCTCGTCGAGGAATCAGAGGGGCGCATCGCCGAGCTGGAGGCGCGGGCCGAGTCGGCGGTGCGGATGCTCGTCGACTCCTACGATCAGTCGCCGGCCGCGGTGGCGCGCCTCTGCGGGATCCCGCTGGGTGACGTGAAGGTGATGCTGCGCCGGGCCCGGTCGGCGGACCCCGCTGCCGGCACCGCGAGCACAGTGATCGGTGATGTCGATGCCTGAGCGGGTCGGACCGGTCGTGACGGTCCGGCTGGGCGAGGAGCTGGTCGCCCGGGTCGACGGCATGCGCGGCACGATTCCCCGGGCCGAGTTCGTGCGGGCGGCGGTGCGATCGGCGATGAACCATCCGAGCGCCTTCGGTTGCCGCTTGGTGCTGCCGGATGGCCGGCTGGTCGAGCGCGGCGACCTGCGGCTGCCTTGGCGGCCGGTCCAAGGCGACCAGCTGCACCTGCGTGGGGTGAGCGGGCCCGTGCCGGTGACGATGGTCGAACTGTGGCAGGACGACGTGATCGTCACCTGCTCCGCCCGCGACGCAGACCTGCCGGCGCTGGCCGAGGACGGCTGGGTCGAGCGTGACGGGACCGGGTGGTGAACGCCATGGTGAAGACGATCGGCTTCAACCTGGAGGCCCCGGCGGCGTCGACGGGACTCGTGGGCACAGCGGTGCCCGGGGCGGGCGCTATCCGGGATGTCGAGGTCGGGCGGCTCCGCCCGAACCCGGCCAACCCGGCGGGGCGCACCAGAGAGGGCGAGGCACTCGATGGTCTCGCCTCCTCGATGAGGACCCTCGGGGTCCTCCAGCCGCTCGTGGTGTGCGCCGATGGCGACGGCGGCTTCATCGTCCTGGCGGGGAGCCGTCGGCTGGCGGCCGCCCGCATGGCCGGCCTCGACCGAGTGCCGGTGGTCGTGCGCGAGGATCTGTCCGGCCAGGCCGACGAGGTGATGCTCGCCGAGAACGGCAGCCGCCTACAGCTGACTCCCCTGGAGGAGGCTGAGGCGATCGCCCGCCTCGCAGACAATGGCCTGCCGCAGACGCGGATCGGTGAGCTGATCGGCCGGTCCCAGTCTCACGTGTCGCGCCGGCTGCGCCTGTGGGGATTGCCGGAGGAGGTGCGCCGGCTGGTCGCCGCCGGGAAGGTCAGCCCGTCCGACGCGGCCGACCTCGCGGACACCGACGAGAGCGTCCTGCTGCGCGCCGCGCACGACCTGGCCGAGTCCAAGACACGCCCCGGGGTCGTCCTGTGGTCCGACTGGGTGCAGGCCGCCGCCGACCAGCTGCGGCGGGAGAACCCGCCCACGTCACGAACCGCACCAGCCCGGCAGGTCAGGCCCACGCCCGACAGCGACGAGTTGCTGGAACGGTGGGGTCTGGCGTCGCGGCCGCAGCCGGCCCTCGACGGCCCGGCCATCACAGCAGCCCCAGACACTCCCGCCGGCCCTGGTGAGACTGCGGCCGTCGAGCCCACCCCGGCGCAGCGCAAGAACCTCGCGCTCATCACAGCATCGGCGAAGCGCCGGCCCTACGCGGTCGCGGTCGCCGGCGAGCTGCCGGATGACGCCGACTTCGTCCGCTGGGTGCCCGCCTGGCTGCTCGCCACCAGGGCACTGGAAGACAAGACGGTACGGAAGGTTGCGGGCCGGCTGGGCGCGAAGGGCTTCGGCAAGACCGGTATGCACTGGCGATCGTCGTCGAGGGAGCTGCGCGACGCGGCCCGCGACCTGTGGGCGGCCCGGGTCGCCGACTGGGAGATCAACTACTCCCGACATCTCGCCGAGGGGCACCCGGTCGGAGATGACCGGCGGTACTGGAAGGCGCTGCAGGCGCTCGGCTGGCAACCGACGCCCGCGGAGACCGCATGGATGGACCGCGGCGAGTGGCCGACCGCTAACGGGGAGGCGGGATCATGAGAACGGTGAGCATCGGGAACCGTGGCGGGTCGGCCGGGAAGACGACCACCGCGGTCACCTTGGCCGCGCTCGCCGGGCAGGCAGGCCATCGGGTGTTGCTCGTCGACGCCGACTCGCAGGCGAACGCCACCAGCTGGGTTGGGGTCACCCCGGACCTGAACCGCACGATCGGGCCGGTGCTGCTGCGCCAACTCGACCCGTCCGAGGCGATCACCGAGACAGCAACCCCCGGGGTGTGGCTGCTGCCGTCGTGCGCCGGTCTGGCCGGGCAGGTGAAGATCCTCCACGGCGAGGCGCTCCCCGAGCTGCGCCTCGACGCCGCCCTGAAGAAGATACGGGACGGTTTCGATCTCGTGCTGATCGACTCCGGCTCCGACCAGATGCTCACCCTCTCGAGTCTCGTGGCCGCCGACCGCGTCGTGACCGTGACGAAGCCGGGCCGCAAAGAGATGGCCGGCGTACCGGAGTTCCGGCTGCTCGTCGAGGAGGTGGCGGCCGGGTTCGGTCGGGACCTGCACCTCGGGGCGGTGGTGCCCTGCATGGTGCCGCCGCCCAACGCCGGGGAACTGTACCGGGAGAGCGTGGCGGCGATGCTCACATCATCCTGGGCGGGCCTGGTCACACCGACCGTGCGGCGCACCGTCCGGGTCGATGAGGCGTTCGCCGGCTCTCAGCCGCTGCCGGTGATGTTCCCGCGTGAGGCTGTGACCGCCGACTATCGATCTGTCGCCGACTATTTGGCGCAGGCCGGGATCCTGCCCGAGTTGTGACGGTCGCGCGTGGCACGATGACAACCAGCAACCAGGAGGCACCCGTGAGCACATTGATGGCCAACCGTTTCCAGCGGGAGGCGATGCACAACTGGCAGGTCGGCGCCCCCGAGGCGTACGCCGCCCTCCAGGATCCTGCCGACCACTTCGCACGTCTCGGCACCGCGGCGGAGCAAGCCTACGAGGCGCTGTGGAACTCGATGTGGCGGCAGCAGCGAGACGGCGATCCGGCGGTCGAGGGCCTGGACGAGGTCGGCCGGGTCAACGCGTGCAAAGACGCCGCCATGGAGGTCATCCGCGGTGAATGGCTGATGCCCCCGCCGTCGGAGGCGGGAGATTTCGGTGACACGCCGTTCGACCCGGGCCGGCCCCGCTGGCTGCACGAGCCCGAGATGTACGACCCGGAAGATGACGGGGACACCACCACGCCCGTCTGGTACCGGTGGAGCCAGGACGACTGGGACACCTTCGGCCTCGGCATCCTGCACAACGAAGACCAGGTCACCTGTACCCGGGCGCAGTGGCTGGGTGGGGCGGGCTATCAGGGGTCGCTGGCATCCTGGGGGCCGGACGGTGCGGAGGCCGCTCGCCACTGGCATCCGTGGTCCGCGATCGTCACGACCGGTTGGTGGGCCGACTGGTGGCACCTGGAGTGGAAACGTGGCCAGGAATGGCCGGTGACACCCCCGGGGTGCGACAGCCTGGACGGGTGGCTGCTGTCCAGGCTCGCGGACGCGGGGATGCCGCTCCCGGATGCGGCGCGTATAGCCCACGAGGCCACCAGCCATCGAGCGTGGCTGGACGCGATCATCGCCGCGATCGACATCGAGCCGGATGCTGCCGAACTGGCGATGCTGGGCGTGCCGCGCCGACTGGTGGTCAGTGAGGCGCGGGCGAAGGACACCATGGAGGATGATCCGGACGGGATCTGGTCCGTCGTCGAGCTCGGCAGGATCGGCACGGCGCGCGACGTCGCCTGGACCCGCGCCCGCTGCCATCGCCCCGGCGGCGTCACCGGCGCCTTGGCGCAGGACATGTTCTGGGACGGGTTCCACGACGATCTGGTCGCGGTATTCGCCGATGACCTGGCGTCGTTCGGGTTCGAGTACGGCGATTCTCTGCGTCTTGTCCGCGAGGCCGCTGACCTGGACGACGGCCTCAAGCGGGCCAAGGCTGCGGCCCTCGCCTGGTGCGACACGGCAGCTGCCGGTCCGGAGTTGAGGCGCGCAATAGAGGCACTGGAGTTCCCGCGGTAGTGCGAGCCTGCCGGTACTCACGCCGGCGGCGTCGGGGGCACGAGTAGCAGCGGTTCGGGGATCGGATCCGGGCCGCACGCATGGACGCAGCAGGTCCGCCACCAGCGCGCTCCGAATCGCGAGGGTGGGGCGCAGTTCCGCGTCCTAGGAGGTCGCGTCGTACCGGTCGAGTCTCGTCGCCCACTCGGTCGCCGTTGCGGAGAGGGCGCGTAGTGCTGCCGCGAGTTCACCCGGTACGCGGTACGGGATCGGCTCAGCCGGGTTGCGTCGCCACTGGTAGACGGTGTCGCGTCGGACACCGAGCGCCTCCGCGATCCATGTGTCCGACACGCCCATCGCGGTCTTGAGGGCCTCTAGGTCTGTAGGGGGCATCCGGTGCAGTCCGAGTTGCTGCACCGGATCGGATGCGCCCCACTCGATCCTGGGCGTGATGCCGAGTGCCAGGCTGTACGGCATTGCACGCCGCATGAGCCACTGGCTCATCGAGGGGTGCTGAGACGTTAGTACGTAGCTCTGCTGGGCGTAGTCGCTGCCCGGGTCGTCTGGGTCGTGGGTGGGCCTCGTGTCGAGCATCAGCGCCCACGAGGCCGACCGATCCTCTCCCAGGTAGGCCTGGCTCCACTGGTATCCGGTCACGATCCACCCGACGGTTATGGGGGAGTGCCCGTCGGGCCCTGGCCGTGTAGTACGGGCTGCTCGGCGTGATCACTGCGCGGCCCCCAATTGGTAGGGGTGTCCAGTTGGCGACGAGTCTCTACGCCAGGCCTTCGATGGGGACCACGGCACCGTCCTCGCGGCGGAGGATTCCCGCCGCCCACGCGGCGGCGACTTGTTGGCATGCGGCGGGTATCCCGCCGCATTCTGGGTGTGCCGCCCAGAATGCGGCGTCCGTACCGTGCACGAGTATCACGGTCTGATCCGCACCGACCTGCCGGGCGATGTCCACGTGCCGGTCGCGCAGCTCGATCACCTGGTCTTCCAGTGCCGCCAGTTCGTCGGCCACCCAGGGTGGTACCGGGATGGTCTGCCACTCGGGGCCGCGCAGCCGCCCGCCGCGCTCCCACAGGCTGACGGTCGCCTGCGAGGCACCGAGCACCTCGGCGAGACTGTGCTGGTCGAGGCCGAGAGCCCAACGGCGGGCCCGCAACTCCTCGCCCGACATCGAGCGCACCACGGCCGCAGGTGCAGGATCAACTAGTGGCGCACGCGGGGCGCCGTCGAGTATCACTGCGTCGGTGCCATCGGTCGCGTTGACCCACTGCCCGACAGCCTCGCCAGTGTCCGGATCGATGTTGTTGACCTCGGGCGCTTGGCAGTCTGCGGGCAGATACAACACCCGTTCCACCGGCCACCACCAGGCGTTGGAGGTGAGGATGACGTCGCCGTCCTCACCTCGCCATGTCGCCGTCGTCGCACCGTCCGCATCGTCCGGGATCGAGAGCGCGTTGCCTCCCCAATCGATCAGCGTGATCATCGCATCACCGCGTCCAGTCGGCGCACTCGTACTCGCGTTGGACGCGCTCCTCGATGACGCGCCCGACAGCGGTAAGGCGCTCATCCAGATCGCAGGCTCCGATGATCCGGCCGTCCCGGAAGTTGGCGACCTTGGCCGCGTCTGCGGTGGCGATCCCTTCCAGGACTCGGGCGATGATCGCCGGGTCGAAGTACTCGACCCGGTTGGCGTGCAACGAGACGTGATGCCACTCGTCGAGGTTGAGGTCCAGTGCCACGGCCTGGCGCTTCGTCAGGCCGTGGCGGTCGGCGGCGGCGAGCCGCGACCATGGCACCCGCCCGCAGGCCTCGGCGTATTCCGCCGACGGACTCTTGCTGTTGCCCGTCCTATATGTGCTGATCATGGTTGCCTCCCGGCTGTGGGGACTGGGGTCTCCACCTGTCCCTCTGTCTATAATGCTACGACCAACGGCGGGGGTTGTCAAGCCGAAGAGCGAGATTGGTCGAGTGGATCTTGCTGGCAGTTCGCGCGAGCACGATGACCAGTCGCTGTCGTGTGACGCATCGGTTTCGTAGCCTCGTGAACGATCCGTCGAGGTGAGGGGATGCGAAATGGCGCGCCGTACGGTGTGGGAGCAGCCGGCTCTGGATGATTTGTTCCAGGCCGGCTTCGAGTACGCGAGCACGCAGCAAGTGGATGAGCGGACGGCCGCGGTCGACGTGAACGCGGCGCCACCGCGTGGCTCGCGGCCCGCGCCTCCCGCCGCGCCGGCACAAGGCGCGGTCGACTCAACCGTCGACCCGGTCTCGTTCCGTCCGACGGGGCAGTCGGATCTCGCCCCGATCGGCGCCGGCGCGCGCATTGAGGCGAACATGGAGGCGCTGCGGCTGCTGGCGGAACTGCGCGATCAGGATCGGACAGCGACACCGGATGAGCAGGTCATTCTGGCGCGCTATGGCGCGTGGGGTGGGCAGGGCGTGTGGCAGGCTCTCGACGAGCGTCGGCCGGGCATGGCCGAGGCGGCGACGGCCGCCCGGGCCGTGCTGGGGGAGGAGGGCTGGGAGGCGGCCCGGGCGGGCACGACCACCCAGTTCTTCACCGATGCGGCACTGGTGCAGGCGATGTGGGCGGCAGTGCAGCGGCTGGGTTTCGCCGGCGGGCGGGTGCTGGAGCCGGGTTGTGGGACGGGCACGTTCATTGGGTTCGCGCCGCCCGGGGCGGTCATGGTCGGGGTGGAGGTCGACCCGACGGCCGCCGACATCGCGGCTGCCTTGTACCCGGGGTCGACGATCCGGCGCGAGTCGTTCGCGGACACGAACCTGCCCGACGGGCTGTTCGATGTGGCGATCGGGAACGTGCCTTACGCGCAGACGAAGCTGCTGGACCCTCTCCACAATCCCGGCCGGGCCTGGTCGATCCACAACCACTTCGTCGCCAAGAGCCTCGACCTGGTGCGGCCCGGCGGGCTGGTGGCCGTGTTGACGTCGACGGCCACGATGGACGCCGCCGACCCGTCGGCCCGCCGGCACCTGGCGGACCTCGGAGACCTGGTGGCGGCGGTGCGGCTGCCGAACGGGGTGTTCTCCGGGTCGGCCGGCACCGAGGTCGCGTGTGACCTGCTGGTGCTACGGCGGCGTCGCGATGGGGAGGCCGCCCGTGACCTGTCCTGGGTGGAGACGGCGATCGAGTCGCTGCCGGGCGGCAGCGACGGTTTCGCGCAGATGCGCCTGAACCGGTGGTGGATGGAGCATCCGGACGCGGTCGCCGGCACGATGAGCGTCGCCCCCGGCCGGTTCGGCCCGGAGCTGCGGGTGACCGGTGACGGCACAGGGCCGGTGCCGGCCGGGATCGCGGACTTGGTGGTGGCGCAGGCGGTCCGGGCCGGCCTGTCCTACACGCCGGCCGACGCATCCGTGGACGTCCCGGAGATGGCCGACCGGGCCATGTACGAGGGGCAGCTCCTCGACCGTGACGGCGGGTTCTGGCAGGTGACCGCGGGGGTGCTGGCGCCGCTGAAGGTGCCCGCCACGCAGGCGACCGAGACGCGGGCGCTGCTCGGCCTACGGGACGGGGCACGTAACCTGCTGGAGTTGGAGTCAGACCGGGACGCCGACCCGGTCCTGCTGGAGGCCACCCGGGGCCGTCTGCGGGCCGCCTGGGAGGCGTACACGGCCGCGTACGGGCCGCTGCTGCGCACCATCCTCTACGGCAAGGGCGACGACGAAGAGAGAGTCGCCCCGCCGGCGATGCGGCGGCTCCTGAAAGATCCGTTCGGGCCTTTGGTGACCGCACTTGAGCGCTACGAGACCGACTGGGAGGCGGCGAAACCGGCCGGGCTGCTCCTGAAACGCCAGATCGAGCCGCACCGGAGCGTCGATCATGTCGACAACGCGTCGGACGGGCTGGCGGTGAGCCTGGACCGCACCGGCCGGGTCGACGTCGACCTGATTAGGTCCCTCATGCCGGACGGCACAACCCGGGAGCAGGTGATCGACGGGCTGGCGGGGCAGATCTGGGAGGATCCCGCCGGGGGCGGCTGGCTGCTGGCGGCGGACTACCTGTCGGGGGATGTGCGCGGGAAGCTCGATGCGGCCCGGGAGGCGGCCGCCGCCGATCCGCGCTGGCAGGGCAACGTGGATGCGCTGCTGCGGGTCCAGCCGCGAGACCTCGGGATGGGAGACATCACCGCCCGCCTCGGGGCGGTGTGGATCCCGGAGTCGGATGTGGGCGCGTTCACGGCGAGCATCCTCGGCGTCGATCCAGACCAGGTGAGTGCGAGCCGTGACCTGGACGGCAAGTGGAAGATCGGCGCCGGCTACGTGCGGTACCGGGCGGAGGCCGTCTCGGAGTGGGGCACGCAGCGCCGCCCGGCGACAGCGCTGATCGAGGCGATCTGCCAGGGGGCCGAGATCAAGGTCACCGACAAAGAGAGCTACATCGGCAGCGACGGCCGTGAGCACACCCACGATGTCGTGAACGTCGAGGAAACCGTGCAGGCGAACGCGAAGGCCGATCAGCTTCGGGCAAGGTTCGCCGAGTGGGTGTGGGAGGACCCGGAGCGGGCCGCCCGGCTCGTCGCCGACTACAACCGGCGGTTCAACTCGACTGTGCTGCGGAACTGGGACGAGCAGGGCCAGGGGTTGACGTTCCCCGGGTTGGCGCTCGGGTTCACCCCGCACCCGCATCAGCGGTCCGCGGTCGCCCGGATCATCGCCGAGCCGTCGGTTGGCTTGTTCCACCAGGTCGGCGCGGGCAAGACGGCGGAGATGGTGATGGGGTGCATGGAGCTGCGCCGTCTCGGCCTGGCGCGTAAGCCGATGGTGGTGGTCCCGCACCAGTTGCTGCTGCAGTGGGCCTCGGAATGGGCCCGGCTGTATCCGCGGGCCCGGATCCTCGTGGCAGACTCGGGGGACACCAGCCCGGAGAAACGCTCGATGTTCCTGGCGCGGGCCGCCGGCGGCGAGTGGGATGCGATCATTCTCACACAGACCGCGTTCACCAGCATCCGCGTCGACCCGCGGTTCGAGGCCGACTGGATCGGTGAGCAGCTCGACGCGCTGGAGGCCCGCCTGGAGGCCGCCCGGGGCGACGACGACACCCCCCGGCACACCCTCAAGGAGATCGCGGGGGCGAAGAGCCGACTCGAAGAGCGGCTGAAGGCGGTCACCGACCAGGGCCGCAAAGACGTGGGGATCGGCTTCGAGCAGCTCGGCGTCGACCTGCTCGTCGTCGACGAGATCCACCTGTTCAAGAACATCGGCATCAGCAGCACCTACGAGGGCATGGCGCGGAACGGTTCGGCCCGCGCGAACGACCTGGCCATGAAATTGGACAGCCTTCGCCGCTCCAACCCGGACGGGCATGCGCTGATCGGCGCGACCGGCACACCGGTGACCAACTCGATCGCCGAGATGTGGGTGCTGAGCAGGCTGTTCGACCCGGCTGGGCTGAGACGGGCTGGGATGAGTGAGTTCGACGAGTGGGCGAGCGTGTTCGCCGAGGCGGTCACCCGTCCGGAGACGACGGGCTCGGGGCAGTTCCGCATGAAGACGCGCTTGGCCCGGTTCGTCAACCTGCCCGAGATGCTGAGTCTGATGCAGGCGTTCGGCGACGTCAAGACCCAGGAGGACCTGCATCTGCCGGTGCCGGCCCTGACGGTCGACCCCGCCACTGGGATTCCGGGACGCCGTCTGCTGGCCATCAGCCCCGATGAGGAGACGGCCGCGCTGATGGCTGCGCTGGCGGCGCGGGAGGACCGGATCCACGCCGGCGGTGTCAACCCGAAGGACGACAACATGCTGTCGGTCCTCGGGCAGGGCCGGCTCGCCAGCCTCGATACGAGGCTCGTCGACCCGGGCGCGCGCGGTGGGCTCAAGACCGGCGCCGCCGCCGATCTGCTGGCCAGCATGTGGGAGGCCCACCGGGGCGACGTGTACCTGGACGAGGACGGCGCGGAGGCGGCCGTGAAGGGGTCCCTGCAGATCGTGTTCTGCGACCTGGGCACCCCGAAGGATGAGTTCAACGCCTACGACGACCTGCGCACCCAACTCGTGGAGCGGGGCCTGCCGGCCGGCGCCATCCGGTTCGCGCAGGACGCGCGAACCTCGGAGGCGAAAGACCGCCTGTATCAGGACTGCCGGGCGGGACGGGTGGCGGTGCTGGTCGGATCCACGAACGCGATGGGTACCGGCGTGAACGTGCAGAAGCGGGCCGTGCATCTGCTTCACCTGGACGCGCCGTGGCGGCCCGACGAGCTGGAGCAGCGCGAAGGGCGGATCCTGCGTCAGGGCAACGACAATCCGGCGGTCACCATCACCCAGATGGTCGTCACCCGCACGACGGACACGCTGATGTGGCAGACCCTCGAACGCAAGGCCCGGTTCATCGGCCAAGTGATGCACAACCGCCTCGACACGCGCGTCGCCGAAGACATCGAGGACGACGACACGGCCGTCCGCTACGGGGCGATCAAGGCGGCCGCCTCCGGGGATCCCGACATCCTCCTGCAGGCCGACGCGCAAACGGACCTGACCCGGCTCGTCGCCCTGGAGCGCGCCTACCGCAACAACCTGCAGTCGCTGCGCTGGACCATCGACGCCGACAACCGGCAGCTCATCCGGTCACGGGAGAGCCTGGCCCAGTTGCGGGCCGCCGCCCCGCGCAGCATCCCGACCGCCGGCGAGGGGTTCACGGCCGTCATCGCCCACCCCGACCAGGCGTACCAGACCGGCAGCCGACGCGACGCAGCCCCCGCGCCGGCACAGGTGGGCGCACTCAACGCACAGACGGACCGCCTCACCAGCCGAGCCGACGCCGCGGCGTCCCTCAGCCGGGTGCTGGGCCGGTGGGCCAGAACAGGCGGCGGCCCGCTCGCCGTGGCACGCCTCGGCGGGCACACAGTGAACGCGGCCCTTGAGGCAGGCGCCCCCGGCTCGGTGAACCTCAAGATGTGGCTCACCGACGCACCGAGCATCCAACGCGTGGCCCCAGCATCCATGGCCGGCGGGCACATCGCCTGGAACGGGGCCGGGCTGATCACCCGGATGGAGAACATGATCGCGGCAATCCCCGACGAGATCACCCGGGTGACCACGCTCATCGCCGACCTGGGGCATCGTGTCGAGGTCAACACGCGCCTCCTGGACGAGCCGTTCCGGCAGGCCGGCGAACTCCAGGCCGCCCGCACGCTCCTGGAGGACGTCAACGCCCGCATCGAGGACCGCACGCACCAGAACCAACTCCCCAGCACAGCGGACATCGGCACGCAGACGAGCCCACCAGCCACCAACCGCGCGGCTGGTGGCGTCCCGGAATCCGCGGCTGGCATTGAGGTCGTGACTAGCTCTCATACCGGCCGGGCGGCAACTGCCATGAGCGCGACGAGGGAGCCCGGGGACGACCAACCCGCTCCACCGGTGGAGGATGCCGCAGCACTTGCCGACTGGCGCGACCGCTTGCCCGGCTGGGTGGCAGCCATCGACGCGGCCTTCACCCCACCCGGCATGCAGGACGACACTGGGGTGACTATGGCGCTCGCCACCATCCGGGAGGCGCTGAACGCGGGACACGCCACCGACCTGGAACGAGCACTGGCCGACGCGGGCATGCCCGGTGCCGTCGAGTTCGTGGACGACGCGATCGTCGCCCAGCATGACGCCATCGTCGCCCAGGTACTCAGCGAGTCCGGCACGCGCGTATCACCGATCGACGGTTACGGGCTGCTGATCGGCGCAACACCATCCGGACAGGGTGTCTTCGTCGTGTGGAACCGCGAGGCCGGCAACTGTCTAACCGAGGCAGTATATGAGCAGATCGTCGCCGAGGCGGAGACGGCCGGCCTCCCAGCGGGAGCATACACAGTGTGGTCCGACTTCAACTTCTACACCACTGCGGGTGTGACGTGGGTGCAGGCCGATCCGGGCGAGTGGGGGCTACCTGATCGGAATGCCGGCGCACAGCCTCGGCCGCTCACCGCACAGTGGCATGCCATGCGGGACGCTGCCAGGAACGTGATCGACGCCGCGGAAGCCGACCAGTCGTTCGGCGGTGCGCCGCCGGTCGACTTGGCGGCTGCGCGCAGCGTCCTGGAGGGCTATCACCGCACAGGCAGGATCGACGCGCTCCGCGAGACGATCAACGACCTCGGTGGGCTCACCGGCGGCGCCCAACACTGGCTCGATGAGGCGATCAGGCAGCTCGACGCGCCGCCGGAATCCTCCGCAGCCACTCGACCGCCCGCCGACCTGCCCGGCACTGGAGCGCCAGCAGCGGCCCCTACAGAGGACGTCACACCATCGGAGCCGGCCACGGCCGACACTATCGGGGACCTGACGGAGGCGCTGCGGCCCGCCATGCAGGGGCTGCCCGCCTACCAGAAGTTGGACGCCGTGGTGGAGCTGCTGGCCGGACTGCCGCACCTGCCGGACGGCTGGCAGAGCGACCCTGGCACCCTGGCTAGTGTCGACCGGTACCTGCGGGAAGCGCTCGGCACCCGCCAGGAGGACCACGTCCGCAGGATCCTCGACGTGCTCGCCACCCATCCGGCCGCGACCGCCCGGGTCGCGAACCACGACGGTAGCGCCCGGCCATCTGGTGTGGACGAGTCCAGGTTCACGATCCGACGTGCCGAGCTGACCCCGACCAGGGGCGGCGTGGTGGTGGTCGAGACCGCCGTGGATGGCGGGCCGCTTGCTCCGGCCGACGCAACGGCGCCCGCAGCACAGGAACGTCTCCTGGCCGAGTTGCGGACAGCCATGGGCAGTGCGGTGATCACACCGGAGGAACTGCTCACGGGTCTTCCACCGCTGGCGAACGGCTGGGCGGGCCGGCCCGACGCGCCCGATCGCATCGGGGTGGCTGTGCGGAAGATGATGGGCCGCGGGCTCATGGCCGGCGCCGTGGTCGATACGCTCCTGGCCTACGGCGATACGACGGCGCAGGCGACCCGCCAGCGATCCGACGACACTCTGCTGCCCTCCGCGCCGGCGACACCGGTCAGCCCGGGGCCCCGCTCCGCGGCGGGGTCGCTGTCGGACGTGGGCGACCTGGTGGCCTATCTACGGCCCGACATCGCCGATCGGCGCCGCGCGGAGGTCACGCCCGGCGCATACAGGATCGTCCAGGCGGCCATGGAGCGGCGGGAGATGGCGGGGCTGAAGGAGCTTGTGTCGGGGGTTGGGCTGCACGGTGCGGGGGCGGAGATCGACCGCATGGCCCGTGAGTGCCGGACAGGCCGGCCCACGCCCGAGGTGCCGCGCCGGATCCGTGGCGGTGGGACGATCATCGCGGACCACAGCAGCGGCTCGATGTGGGTGGTGGATGAGGCGGGCCGGGCCGAGCGTGACGGGAGGCCACTGACTGCCGCCGCACTGCTCGGCGTGCTCCAGGACGAGCATGTGAGCCCGCGGGTCGAGGAGGCGCTGGCCGGGGTGTACCCGCAGGTGTGCCGCGCCGAGTGGGCGGGGCGGATCGCCGCAGCCGCCAAGCTCCCCGAGCCGTGCGCGGCGACCGTCGCGGATGCCAGGTCGGCTCTCGATGAGGCGCGGGCAGCGGGAATGCTCGGCGACGTGGAGACTGCGCTGACGAAGTCTGGGCGGAGCTGGGCCGCCGACTGGGCCCGAGACGCCCCGCCGGGCCCGGCGGAACCGTGCGCGGCCGTCACCCCCAGCCTCCAGCCGCTCCTCGACTTCGGCTGATCGGCTCGCCCACTGCCGGACTATTCCGCTGAATAATCCCTAGTGGTTGCGATGTATGTGGTGCAGAGTCGGGCCGGTGGCGGCCCGATTCGCGCTAGCTAGCGGTGGGTCCCGGGGTGACGCAGCGGTTTGGCATGCTGGCGGGCATGTACTTCGCACGATGGATCGATGGGGACAACCGGGTGCGCGTGAGCATGCACATGCTGGACAGCATGCTCATGCTGGGTCTGGTCGAAGACGGCGCGCTCACCCGGGACGAGGAGGCCGCGATCGGGATCCCGGCGCGTCTGGCGGAAGCTTGGCGCCAAGACGAGATCGGGACCCTACTGGACGGTCGGATCGAGATCACCTACCTTCGCGACAGCGAGCTTGCCCAGGTGTGCTTCGGGGCCGATCCGTCCTCAGAGTTGCGCGCGTTCGCGGAAACCCGGGGCCTGATCAACTTTCTGTACAGCCCCGGTGGGTTCGACCGGTGGGACGACGGGGTCGACGTGGCCGGTCTCCTGCAGGATCTGGAACTGGTGCCGATCGACGGGCGCTGGGCGCGGTGGATGCCGCCAGACATCGTTCCGGACCTGCCACCCGATCGCCTGCAGGTGTCCTCGGCGATGGTTTTTTTCACGCCGCCGCAGTATCGCGGCAGCGACGCGCTGGACGAGTTCATCGGGGGTCACGACAACGCGTTCGGGGTGGAGTTCAGCCGTGTCTCCATCCGGGATGCGGCGCTGGCCGCCCGTTGCGGCGGGGACATGGTGTGGCTGGCGTCCTACGGTGGCGATGCCGAGCATTTCGGGCTGCCCCAGCTGCTCCAGGGGAAAGGCCCCGACAAGGCCGGCGTTGGCACATCCCCCCAGGCCGCGCTGCGGGACCGCGTCGCCCCCGGCCAGGGCGACGTGGGCGTCGCGGAACGGGAGGAGATCGCCAGTCGGCTCGTCTATGCCCCCGGAGGTTCCCGAATACCGGCTGAGCGACTGGCTGATGGACGACGGCCGGCGGGTGTGGCTGGCGACCGACAAGGAGCCGCGCACCGCTGTGGACGCTGCGGTCCACGCGCGGGGCATCGGCTGGCAGCCGGAGATGGCGGTGCTGTCGGCCCGGCAGGGGGGCTCGGTTTCCGAGAGGGGCGGACTGCCGTCCTATGTGGATCTGCGGCGTGCGGCGGTCGAGGGCGCGCTGGTCGCCCCATCGGATGTGCCATGCCAGCAGGTCGCGCCGGATGGCCGGGCCCGGGAGATCGTTTCCGCTGGTTGGCGGGACGTGTGATGGGCACACGCCACGACCGATCAGTGCCGGAGGCGGCGGCGCACCAGGCTGCGCGCGCTGTCGTCGCGCATGCCGTGGGGCTGCGTGTCCTGTTCCTCACCACGATCCGACGCGGTGACATCAACGGCCAGGTTCGTGATATCAACGGCGAGGTTGTCGTGGACACGGCGGGGCCGCCGGATGCCAGGGCGGATTGGTTGCGCGCCTGGATGGCTCAGTCCGTGGCGGGCCAGGTGTGGGACCTGTCGCACGGTGTCCACAGGGGGATGGATCGAGCGCCGACGTGCTCGCGGCTGGGAGTGCCTGACGTCGACGCTATTCATCGACGGCTCCCGGGGGTGGGAGGCCGAGGTCGACGCGGCCGTCTCGACGGCCCGCCGGCTCATCCACGAGCACCGGGAGGCCATCGCCCGTGTGGCTGACGCTCTCGTCGAGCGCCGCACGATCCTCCGGAACGAGTTCCTCGCTCTTGTCGAGGAGCAGGACGGTGGCAGTGCGGGTCGAAAGTTGAGCACGAACGCGGAGTTGACAAGGAATTATTCAGCGGAATAGTGCGACAGGACAGGAGGGTCGAGCAATGACGGGCTATGACGACTATCAGTTGATGGAGCAGCAGCGGGCGGAGGCGGCGAGACTCGCGGCCCAACAGGCGGCGTTCGAGGCGCAGCAGGCGGCTCTGGCGATGGCGGCACAGTACGCGCAACAGCAGGCGATGGCGGCACAGTACGCGCAACAGCAGGCGGATATCGACTTCTATGGCCGTGGCTGACCCGGACCGGACGGCCGGTGACGGGGGCACACCTGGTGGTCAGCGCCGCGCGCCGCGCGAGGAGTGCGGCGGGTCGCGCACCGTGAGCGGGGGTCGGCGTCTACAGTGCCAGCATCACCCTCGACAAGGTGGCCGCGGCGGGCCCGCATCCTCCTTGCCCACACCTGGGCTTTCATCATGCCCGCCACCGCCAGCGCGGCTCCCTGCGCGCGGCGTGACACCCCGGCCGGGGGTGTGCGGTCATGCGGGACCGCCTCGCCTGGTACGGGGCGACGGTATCCGGATGAGGGAGAGGTTGAGCGGTGATGGTTGAGGGGAGCGGCCCTGGTGCCCGGCGGCCGGCGGTCGCCCCCAAACTGCGCGCGGCGCGTCCCCCGATTCGTTGGTGGTGGTGTCGTGACGAGTGAGGATCGCAGCACCCCCGGGGTGCGGGAGTTGAGGCGCCGCGCTGATCGCGTCGGGCATGTTCGCGAGTTCATGGCGACGGCGTGGCCCCCACCGCACGGGATGGACGAGTACATGGCGTCGGTGATGGCGTACCCCGGCAAGCTGGTGGACCGGTGGATGCGCGGGGAGCTGGCTTTCGAGGAGGGCGAGGCGCTGATGCGGCAGTGGATGGCGGATCTCGTGGCGATGGAGCCGGACGAGGAGGAGGACGCGCGGTGAGCCGGGAGCTCAGCCCCGAGGAGTTGCGCGCACTGGAGGCGAAGGCGGCCGCGCTGGCGGCTGACGACGATGAGGTGCCGGCGAACCTGCCGGGCGCAGCGTGGACGCAGACCGTGATGCTGCTGGAACGCGGTTGGGCGGAATGGCGGCTGGCGACCATGCCGCCGGAGGCGCACGACTCGATCCGCCGCGCTCAGGCGACGGGCCAGTTGAACCGGTTGCAGCGGCTGTGCTGCTCGGAGATCTACCCCGCCGGCGGCCCCGAGGGCGGGCACGCGCCATCTCTGGCGCGGCTCAACAACTGGCTGGGTTTCTCGCCCGGGCGCGTGAGGGACCATCCGGAGCGTTTCGGCGAGATGGCGGCGTCCGCGTACGAGTTCGCCCGGAACCTCGGCGTGTGCGGCCTGACCAGCGACGTGATGGGGATGGTGTGGATTGACCAGGTCGCCTCGCTCGCTGGACAGCCGATGGACTGGACCGCGATCGACCCCGGGGAGTGGGATATGGCCGGCAGGCAGTCGGCGGCCGGCGGCGGGCATCGGCGCATGGCCCGCTGTCTGCAGGAGGCGTTCGACGCGGGTGGCGCCCGCCCGGATGGCGCGGACCATCCCGGCGTGTCGCGGCTCCGTGACCTCGACCTGGCCCCGGAGTTGTAGCCGACCAGCGATGCCGCAGGTGCCCGCCAGACTGGTGATCGCCGCGCGGGCGGGTGCCCCGCCGGGGAAGGGGGCTGGCCGTGGCCGACGGGGTCGAGCAAGTGCTGCGGGAGGTGGTTTCCGGCTACGGCGCGGCAGGCCCGACCGGCGGCCGGGCGGTGCGGGTCGATGTGGTGCGGCCGCAGCAAGAGACACTCTTCGAGGCCGACCTCGGGGACGGGCAGCCGGAGGGCGCCGAGGGGCGGGGCGAACCGTGAGCGGCCCGGCCATCACCCTCAACGGGACCGGCGATCTGCTGGCGGGGATCCCGGGGCTGCTCGGCTTCCGGCCTCAGGATGACCTGGTGATGATCGGCGTTGACCGGCGCAACCGGGTGACGTTGGCGGCGCGCGTGGGTTTGGATGACGTGATGGCCGACCCGGAGCAGGTGATCTCGCAGATGGCGGAGGCAGCCAAGCACAGTGGCGCGGTCTCATGGTTCGGGGTCGCCTACACCACCGATCCGGCGCGCTCGGGCCGGGCCCGTCAGGTCGCCGACTCAGTGAGCAGTCTGGCGGGCTGCGGGCGGGCCCGCGACTGTGTGATCGCCCCGGCTGTGACACCGGTGCCGGCGATCGAGGAACGGTTCACGCGGAGCGGCGCCACGATCGCAGACAGCCGCGCGGACAAGGCCAGCCAGGTCGCGCCAGGGCCCGTCACCGCATCCAACGCGGATGTCGACGAGCTGGTGGGCCGCTTCGCCGATCTGGCGCCGGACGTTCGTTGCGCCCGGCTCGAACGGATCATCGACCGCGTCGAACATACCGTTGGGGATCCCGCGCTGGCCGACTGCGCGGCCCTCGCCGCGCTCACCCGGGACAAGCCGCTGCGGGACTGGGCCTGGTGCATGGCTGAGCCGGATGACGCGGCGCGCCTGAAGACCATGTGGGCGGGCGTGTGCCGGGAACTGCCCGACCCGTCGGCCCTGCCGGTCCTCCAGATCACCACCCATGTCGCCTACCTGTCAGGCGATGGGGCGATGGCCTGGGATGCGCTCCGCCGCGCGGAGGCCATCTCTCCCGGTGACCCGTTGAACGCCCTCTACGCGCGGGCCCTGCACACCGGTCTCCGCCCGGAGCAGTTGTTCACCCGCGAACGCCTCGCCGGCATGCGGGACGCTGTCGCCGCCGACCTGGCACCGGAAGCAGCCCTCGGGCCGGCCTGGGCGATGTCCGCCGCGCAGGCCGGCGTCACTCTCAGCAGGTAGCCGCCGACCCGGCCACTACTCGAGGCCACGAACCACGCGCCCAGACTATTCCGCTGAATAACTGCTTGTCAGCGGCGACTTCACGGCCGAAGCTTGCAGAGCTGTCTGACACGCGCGACTAGGTCGTGCCCTGCCGACTCGGACGGCCGCGAGAGATGCCCCGCGCGACTATTCCACTGAATAATCCCTTGTCATGGCCAACATGGACGTCAAAGTTTGGTGGCAGGCCCTGCCCTTGACGGGCCGGGGCAGGCTGTCGCCCGATTCGGGCGCTGCGGACATCGTCAGCCGACGCGCATTCACGCCGGCGGGCACGTACTCGGTGCCGGCGAAGTGTCCGCTATCCGCGTGCCCTTCGCGATTGGGCGGCGCAGGGCGCACTCCCGGACTATTCCGCAGAATAATGCCTTGTCGGACGGAGATTGGCTGTCAAAGTTCGTGGTCGTGAACGTCCTGGCCGATCATGCAGCGGCGTGAGGACTCCGGATGTCGCGGAACATGTCTCGCGACTATTCCGCTGAATAATCCCTTGTCAGATCCAATATCGCGGTCGAAGTTTGTGTCTTCGGCGGCCATGGGCGACATCGACCCCGCCGCGCGGCGGCGGGGTGGTCACGGTGGCCCGGGATGCCTGCGTGCGTCCCGGTTGGCTCGGAGCCACTCCGCGCGGCTCATCCCGTCGACGAACGGGACGAGTGGGGGTGGTGGTGCTGGCTCCAGGTCGTCAGGCAGGTGTGAGGCGGTTCGTAGCAGACTCGGGTTCGGGTCACTCGACGTTTCCGCCAGATCCGGCCGGCTTCCTGTGGCTGCCCGGGGCGGCGCCGGAGGCGCCGCCCCGGTGGGTCCCGCCGCCCGTGCAGGCGCCAGACGCCCCTGGACGAGCTGCGTGCAGCGGTAGACGAACCACGCGAGCGGATCGCGCAGGTGTGAGGGACGGTACGGCAGGCCGCGAGAGAGCCCGTCGACGTCGAGCGCGCGCATGAGCGCGGTCGACGTCGGATACAGGTCGGGGATCGAAAGGCGAGCCAGAGCGGTCGCGAGACGGGGCAGCGGGGGTCCCGGGGGGATCGTCGGATCCCACGGAAGCTGCCGGTTGGCGTGGAGCTGGGCGGCGAGGTGCTGGGCGTTGAGGGGGATCGGCCGGCGGCCGGCTCTGGCCGCGCGCTTGCGCGCGGGCCTAGGAGGTAAAGCTAACGCAATTGATGAGGTTAACTGTCTTACAGACAGTAGGTGGCGCATCGGACTGCCAACCACAGTCACGCCGCCGGGTACCTGCCCTCGGGTGAGGGCCGGAGGCATGGTGAGACGGCGCGTCGACGCGGCCCGCACTTGCCAGCCGCCGTGCTGCTGGTGTGCAGCGACGCGTTCCGGGACGGTGAGGTAGCGTCCGGGGGTGACGGTCACCGACAGGCCCGCCCGTTCGAGGATCGTCCGGGCCGCCCTGACCTGCCGGGCCGACTTCCCGATGCGCGCCCCGACCGTGGCGTGGGCTGTGGCGACGCTCGTACCGTCGCGGTTTGCGGTGGCGGCATCGACCTGGGCGACCGTGAGCGCTGTGGTCGTGGCCAGGTGTGCCGCCCGGCAGGCTCTGGCGCCAGCCGTGGACGCCAGCCAGGCTTCGACGGCCCGCAGCCATCCGGCGCGCGTCCAGATGATCGGGGTGCGCGGATCCCGCACGTACGCGGCCGGCAGTTGCCACGATCCGCCGAGCCGGGGCATGCCGGCGGCCCATCGCGCGAGCCGCAGCAGCCGTTTCGCGTCGGCCGGCGCGATGCGCAAGAGACCCGCGATGTCCTGGGCCGGCAGCGGCCGGCTGGACTGTGAGACCAGGCGCGCCAGCGAGCTGATCTTGTCCTGGGTTTGGGCGAGCGTCCGCGGCTCGACGAGCCCGTACAGGGACCGGGTGATGCCGACGATCCCACCGCACGGCGGGCCCGCCTGGCCGGTCCAGGCCCGCCCGGCCGCGCAGGCGTCCTGCACCCTGAGGGCCATCGCGCGGGCCGAGACGGCCCGCTCACCGCCCGGGGTCGCCATCGTGGGCTGCGTGAGCGGGGTCATGTGCCGCCTCCCGCCCGGCCCGGCGGCGCGTCGGCCTCCCACAGCGTCCGTGGGACCGCGCGGTACGCTCGGTCGTCGCGGGGCCGCGATGGATGAGACCAGCCTCCGCGCGCGGGCCGTTCGGCGATGATCCGCCAGCCCGCCGCCCGCAAGCTGGCGCCCGATTCGCTACCCTCGGTGTAGGTGATGATTCGCGTGTATCCGAGGGCGAACACCGCCCGTGCCAGCGCCCCGTACAGCATCGAGTTCGCGTTCCGGTGCCCGTCTGTGGCCACCCGGACCACTTCCACGGTCCGACCATCATCGAGGCCTCGCGCGACCGGCCGGCCGGCCACCCCAACCCCCACGAGCAGCCCGTCGTCGGTGGCGCACCCGACCCGGATCCCGAGGTCGCCCAAGTGCGGCGGGTGGTGACGGTGCCACCGGCGTATCCCATCCTGGGCGGTGGCCAGACTGATCGGCACGAGATGCAGGCTCATGACGCCACCGTCCCCGTGAGGGCCGCGGCGACGACCGTGACGATGTCACGCGCGCACGGCGGTGTGACCGCGTTGCCCGCGAGGCGCGTCTGCTCCCGGTTGGTGCCCAGCAGCCGGTAGGCGGTCGGGAACGCCATGGCGCGTTTCGTCTCGACTGGTTTCACCATCCGGAACCACACGTCGCCGACGTCGATCGTGGGAGACGGGGCGGTCAGCAGCGACTGGTTGCCGGAGGCGGTGAGTGTGCGGGCGGGCTGGTGGACCGGGGTGGACAGCCAGGCCGGCTCGCCAGGGCTCGTCTGGTTGCGCATCAGCAGCGCGAACCGGTCGCGGGTCGTGACCGTCGGCAGCGCCAGGCCGGTGTGCTGCGGCTGGCCGTGGCCGTAGTAGGCCATCACGAGGGCCTGGCCGCCGCCCGTCGCGGTCGTGGAGGTAGGCGCCGGCTCGCTGACGGGCCGGGCACGGTCATGGTGGGTGTTGGTGACGATCAGGGCGTGGTGGTTGCCGCCCGCGGTGACTGTGGCGAGCGGCTCGAGAGTCGGACGGCACCCCGAGTGACCGCCACGCAACTCGGCGATCAGCGGGGGAAACGCGAGACCGGTCTCGGCGCGGGTCGTCACGGTCCGCTGCGGCCCGTCCGCGTCCGCGGCGTTCTTGCCGTTGCGGCCTTCGACAGGGATGACGATGGCCTTCGAGTTGGTCGCGTGGACGGTGCGCAGCGGCTCGTCCACGGGCCAGGCACGCAGGTAGGAGCCGGGCGCGCCGGCGGCCGCATCCCACGTGTTGCCGGCCGCCTCGATGACCAGGGGTGCCCAGTACCGCTCGATGCCCGCCTGAATGCGGCGCAACGTCTTGTCCGCCAGTGGGCGGGCCCGGTCGCTGATCCTCTGCCCGGGGTCATCCCAGTCGATGATGGTCGCGGCGGGCAGCCAGGCCGGCTCCACCTCCCGTCCGCAACGCGGGCACGCGTACACGTACTGCTGGCGGTACCGGCCAGGCCGGTCCGGCGACGGGTGCTTCCACGCCTGCCTGGCGTCGACCAGGGTGTCGCATCGCGGGCACCAGGCCCGGGGGCGGATGACACGCTCAAGGTCCGGGGCTCGGCAGCCGTCACGCCAGAACACCACGTAGGTGCGGTCGCGGGACTGCGGCGCGGGCGGCCCCGCGAGCTGCGCGTGCATCGAGTTCAGCGACAGGACACGATGGTGGTATCCGAGGTTCCGCATGGCGGCGAGCCATGCCCGCCAGGAGCCGCCACGTCCGATACCAGCGTCGTCCCAGTCGGCGATCTGGACAACGTTTTCCACGATCACGGCGCGGTAGCGGTGCTGCTCGGCGAACCGGACCACCTCCCACATGGTCATGCGCGACCGCACCGCAGCCTCAGGCGGGAGTGTCTCGCCGAACAGGTCCGGGGCGGCCCAGTTGCGCTCGCCGCGCGCCTGGGAGTGCCAGGTGCACTCGGGGGAGAACCACGCCATGTCGGTACGGGGCACACGGCGCGGATCCACACCGGCCATGTCCGCCAGGAGGTGGTCCACCTGGGGATGGTTCCAGGCGTGCGTCTCGATCGCACGGTCCCAGTGGTTGATGGCGCACGTCACGGACACGCCCGGCACCTGCAGAGCGCCGGTGGTGGAGCCACCTCCTCCGCAGAACCCGTCGATCATCGTCAACTCATCCATGTCAGGCTCCTCTCAGGCCCAGACGGCGTATGCGCGGCAAAGGGACCCCGCGGGTGGCCCCGGCGGGTGGAGGGACGTCAGGGAGGCGGATGATGCCGCAGCGACAGCACCGATCCGCCACGACACTCGCCCGGCTGCCAGCGCCCTTGACGGTGCCTTCGCACCAGGCGAGGCGCGCGAGGCGGCCGCAGGAGCGGCACCGCACGGTGCGCCCAGCGGGTGTCGGGCGGTCGCCCCGGCTGGGGTCCTGGGTCAGCCAGGGACCCCACTCGACCCGGGCATGCCCCCAGTCGGAAGGCAGCACATGGACGTACGCGACGGCGCCAGTCATCGCACCCTCCCACTATTCCGCCGCATAATCCCTAGCGGGAGCGTGGTTGACTGTGAGAAAACGCGCCGTGACGCGTGACCGGGGATGAGCGCCATCATGCGGCCTCCCGCCACGACGTCGGCGCCGGGCGGACGTCCGCCGCCGCCACCCACACATCAAGTTCCGCCGGGATCCGCAGATAAGGGGCGAGCCGCCACATGCCGACCGGCTCACGCCGCCGCAGCGGCCGCCGCGGCATCACCCAGTCACCCTCGGCCTGGAGGCGCCTCATGCTGCACAGCACGGCCGGCGCCCCAGGGAACCCGGCCTCGACGGCGATCCGCTGGTAGTCGACCGCGATCACCAGCGAGTGGGTTTCCACCGCCATCCGGCACAGGCACTCCAGCAGGATCAGATCCTGCTCGCCGCCGACGACCCGCCACCACCGGCCCGGGCACGACATCGCGCGCGACCACACCCTCGAAACAGCCCGCGCCGCACGCGACCCGCTACCGAAACCGGGCGATGCGTCACAACCAAACTGGACGCGGCGCGTCCCCAGATTCGCCGAGGATGGCGCAACGTGGCTTGTCGCAGGGACAAGCCCCTCAAACTGCCGCAGTGGGACAGCGCGAACCGCGCTGGCGGGATGTTCTCGTGCATCCAGGCACGCCGGGTCCCGCCCGGGCCCCACCCTTACAGTGAGGCCGGACCTGCGGTCAACAACCGCAACCGAACTGAAACTCACAACTTCATCACGTCCCTTCGCGGTGGCTGCTTTCCCGCCAAAGACAGCAGCCGGTGGATGTGGATGTGGATGTGGATGTGGATGTGGATGTGACAACTCCATTTACTGCGCGCCGACCGGGAGGTGAGACTCCCGAGGCCGACACCAACAGGAACCACCGGGTTACCAAGCCCGCCAGTTCCTGAAGACTTCTGTGAAGCCCGCCACACGGCGGGCTTCACGCATGTGGGGGACAGGGCGCTCATGCCGCGTCCTCCCAGCACTCGCCACGGCCCAACTCGTCGACATCGACGCGGGCACGAGGCTCCCCATTCGGCAGATACCAGCGGGTGAAACCATTCCGGTGCGCGCGCTGCCCCAGCGTCCGGACCGACCCCAACCCCAGCCGGGTCACCCCGTCCTCCACCGGGTTGCCCTGGTCGACGAGGAAATCCAGCTCGACAAGGGCCTCGGCGATCGACATCTTCCGCGGCGACTTGACCCGGCGGTCCGGCTTCGCAGCCGGGTCGTCGATGAACCGGTCGCCATCAGGCGTGTCGTCCCACGCCAGAGGGACCACCCAGTGACCCGCCGCCGCCCGACCGCGTGCGGTGTTGACCTGGGCCATGCTGAGCCGCTCAGCCGGGTCCTGATCCCACAGATCGTCGTACGCCCGGCACACCGCATCCGCCATCGCGGCGGACACCGGCCGCGGCGCCCCGCGGCGGCCGCCGGCGACCAGTTGGCGGATCCACTCCGCGGTCACGCCGCAGTCGGCGGCGATCGCGCCGGTAGTCCAGCCCAGCGCCATGAGCGCGCGCAGACGCCGCTGCACGCCGATAGGCGTCACGCGGCGCCGCGGCAGCGGCTGAACCTGGGCCAACTTCCTGGCCGTCGCCACCCGGATACGGCAGGCCGGATCGTCCCGGAGCCGCCGGAGGACACGCGACGAAACGCCGCTCCGGGCGGCCAGAGCCGCTACCGATTCCGGGGCGCCCTTTCCAGCCCCGGACGTGAGCACCGTCACGCGCTGCGCGAGACGCTCCCCGGGCAGGCACCGTCCCGAACGGTCCCGGCGGGCCGTCATCAGCGATACCCGCTTGGCGTCCCGGCAGGGGCCGCACCGGCACGCATCCTTCCGGTAGGCCGCATAGGTGCCATGGACGTGCTGGGCTCGCGGGTGGTGGCAGACCTCCACCGGGCTGCCCGCCGTCGGCTCGACGACGACCTGCATGAGCCCCTACCTTTCTGGTAGAGACCCCCTTATCAGGCTGTGACAAGCCTATTCGTCTGCGTCTTGACTAGACGCTAGACTTGTGGGCCGGTGAACGTCCGGGTACCGGGCGATCCCCTGTAGCTCAATTGGCAGAGCATCTGACTGTTAATCAGAGGGTTACTGGTTCGAGTCCAGTCGGGGGAGCAAGAGGGACGGGGCGCGGCTGCGTCTGCCACGCTGGCCTAGGTTCGTAGCCCCCCAGCACCAAGCGCCGCGGTAGCAGGTCGCCGACATCAATCCCGAAGAACGTCGCTACGTCGAACAGGTCCTGCAGCGACCAGCCAATCTCTCCGCGGAGCTTGCGGCCGACAGTGGCGCCGGTAACTCCGAGGGCTGCCGCGAGCGCGCGATTACTTGTGCGCGTCCGGAACAACAGCGAGTTGATCGTCTCACCGACAGCGGCATCAGGGGACATCACCTCGGCCTGATCCATGATGAGAGTGCTCAGGAGTTGCGTCATACGTACACAATAGCAGTCAGTGACGCCGTGTTGCGCTTGACGTCGGTGGGCGTGTCGGTGCATCCTTGTCGCATGAAGGTTCGGAAAACGTTACCAATTGCGGTCGAGGATTGTGTGACCACCGAGGAGCTGGCGAACCTCCTCCCCGGCGTGTCTCTGCGTTCGGTTCAGAACTGGCTGCGTCTCGGCAAGATCGCGGGCGCGTTCCAGCTACCTTCACGTCAGTGGCGGATCCCCGTATCGAGCGTGGAAGCACTCATCAGTGCGACGAGTCCACACCAGCCACCACTGCCTCAGCGAGGTTGACGTCATGAGTGTCAAGGCCATCAGCTGGGTGTATGACGGTCTCCTGGCGTTGCCCAAGGGCCCGTGCGACGTGTTGCTCGCGCTCGCCAACTGTGCCGACGATGACGGCACCTGCTGGCCGTCGCAGAAGTACCTGGCGTCTCGCACGCGGTACACGGTGCGCACTGTGCAGATTCACCTCAAGGCTCTTGAGGACGCGGCCCTCGTCGCCCGCTCTCGTCGCTACACATCGCGCTTCGGCGCGGCCGCGCGCTTGAGTGACATGTACCAGCTCAACGTCGGCGCGCCATACCCGCCAGTCGAGGGTCAGGCTGTGGACCCCTTCCATGAGTCATTCGGCGACCTTGCGTTCGCGCCGTGGGAGCCGGATGACTTGGGGGACACCGACGATGATCCTGCTAGTCAGCAAGTACACGAAGATTCTTCGCCTACTGGACAGCCAAGCTCACCCGACCTAACCCAGGCCGATGTTTGTCCTAGTCAGCAAGTACACGAAGATTCTTCGCCTACTGCGACAGTAGGCGAAGCTGACAGCGCCAGTAGGCGAAGCGAACAGCACCTACCACATAAGGAAGAACCGTCATTAGGAACCACCAGACCTGGCCAGGCCAGCGCGCGCATGCGCGCGCGTGAGGCCGGGTCGGGCCGGGTCGGGTCGGGGCGCGGGGACGCGAGAACGAACCCGGAGACGCCGGTTGATGCGGGGGAGTGGGCGCTGGTGCGGGGGTGTCTGCCGGCGGACTGGGGTGGCCGGCTGGATGCGGCGATGGTGGTGATGCTGGCGCCGCTGCTGCGGGAGCGGTTGGCGGCGGGCTGGCGGCCTGCGGAGCTGCGCGCCGTGGTGGGCGGTTCGCCGCTGCCGCCTCAGGTCCACAGTCTCGGCCTGCTGCTGGCTCACCGGATCAGTGAGATCCCGCCGGAGTGCGCACCGCCCCGGGCCGGCGATGCCCCGCCGGTGGAGCTGGGAGAGGGCCCGGAGCCGGTGGTGCATGAGCCGTGGTTTTGGGCGTTTCGGCGGGCCCGTGCGGTGGGTGACCCGACGGCCACATGGCAGCGTCGGGACGAGTGGCGTCGACGCTGGGAGGCGGCCGGCGGTATCCCCAAGGAGGAGACCAGCGATGAGTGTGCAAGAACGTGACAGCGGGCTCGCGTGGCCCGAGCCGGTGCTGATCGAGGTCGGCCGGGATGGCTGTGCGCTGGTGACGGTGGGCGGTATCCGGCAGCAGGTCGCGCATCCGGACTGGCGTGAGGCGAAGCGGCTCGCTTATGGCGCGGCCGCGACGACCGCGAGGACACTCGGGCACCCCGTGACGGTGGACGTCCGCGACGTGGAGGGTGCGCAGCGGGTCCTAGTCGACCGGGACGGCCAGGTCCTGGACCCGCTGAGTGTCGGCGACAAGGGCGGCTTGGCCGTTCTGGATCGGGTCTCTGTGCCGGCGGAGATGCCGCTCCCCACGGTGGTTGCGCCGACCGGCCCACCGGCGATGGCGATGCCGGGCCCGCAGCCGCTGATGATGGTGGCTGCGGCCAGGGCCATGACGCCGGGGGGACCGTCCGGGTGGGACGGGCTGCTGCAGAGCCCGTCTGCTGCCCCGGTGCGGGCCCGCCGTGGTCGCGAGACGACCGACCCGCGGGCCGGCACCGCCTGGTCGTGGCCGCACATCGTCGTCGTGGCGAACCCGGCCGGCTCGGCGAGGAAGACGACGACCGCGGCGCTGCTGGCGGGGGCGTTCGGCACGATGACGCCGTCACCGCCGGCCTTGATCGATGCCTCGCCCACTGGTAACCTCCGCGATCGGCTCGA